>Ga0114931_10004673_pt1 | contig 17070 bp, 17 predicted proteins | sample 2SBtaG_FD_89579 | JGI IMG/M metagenome (GOLD analysis project Ga0114931, IMG submission 89579) | Deep subsurface microbial communities from Kolumbo volcano to uncover new lineages of life (NeLLi) - 2SBTROV14_V59a metaG | ecosystem: Environmental > Aquatic > Marine > Volcanic | place: Kolumbo...
CCGGCGCGCCGAAGACGGGCAAGATGGTCATCGGCACGGTCAAGGGCGACATCCACGACATCGGCAAGAACCTGGTCGCCATGATGATGGAGGGGGCCGGCTTCGAGGTCATCAACCTCGGCATCAACAATCCGGTCGAGAACTACCTCGCGGCGATCGAGGAGCACCAGCCCGACATCCTCGGCATGTCGGCGCTGTTGACCACCACCATGCCGTACATGAAGGTCGTCATCGACACCTTGATCGAGAAGGGCATCCGCGACGACTACATCGTCATGGTGGGCGGCGCCCCCCTCAACGAGGCCTTCGCCGAGAGCGTCGGCGCCGATGCCTATTGTCGCGATGCCGCGGTCGCGGTCGAGACCGCCAAGGCCCTGATCGCCAAGCACCGTGAGCGTGCGGCGGCGGTCGGCTGATGGGACGGCGCGGCACGCGACGTGCCGGCCGGTGATGACGCCGGCGTGGCGATGGCACGCATTACCGTTCTCTACTGGCGGGACATTCCGGCGCAGGTGATCGCCAAGGCCGGTCGGCGCAGCGCCAAGCGGGTGCTCGCCGAGCGCTTCGAGAAGGCGATCGACCGGGCCGCGATGCGCGCCCGGGCGCGCTCCACCGACGACTATCTGGCCGAGTGGCGGCGCGGCGACGCGATCGCCTGCGGTGACGACCTCGAGGCCGAGGCCGACGCCTGGGCGCAGCGGTTGGAGACCGAGTACGACGAACCGCGACTGGCGGCGCTGGTCAAGAACGGTGGCCGGGAGCCCGCCTGAGATGTCCGACGGTGCGCGCACAGGCCGTCGCCTCGAGGTGGCGCTCAGGGCGGGGCGCTTTGTGGTCACCGCCGAGACCACGCCGCCCGACGCCGCCGATGCCGCCGCGGTGCGCGAGCGCGTGGCGCCGCTCATGGGCCTGGTCGATGCCGTCAACGTCACCGACGGCGCCGGCGCCCGGGCGCACATGTCGGCCCTCGCCTGTGCCGCGATCCTCGCCCGCGAAGGGATCGAGCCGGTGATGCAGGTGACCGTGCGCGACCGCAACCGGATCGCCATCCAGGCCGACCTGATCGGCGCCGGGGCACTCGGCGTGCGCAATGTCCTGTGCCTCCACGGCGACGACCCGGCGACCGGCGACCAGCCCGAGGCGCGGGCGGTCAACGACCTCGACAGCACCGCCCTGATCACGACCGCCCGCACCCTTCGCGAGGGCGCCTTGCCGAGCGGTCGGCCGGTGCGCCCGCCGCCGCCCTTGTTCATCGGTGCCGCCGACACCCCGCGCGAGCCCGAGGCCGGCTGGCGGCCACAGCGGCTGGCCGAGAAGATCGCCGCCGGGGCCGACTTCTTCCAGACCCAGTTCTGCTTCGACGCCGGGCGCCTCGAGCGCTATATGGCGGCGCTCGGCGACCACGGCCTCAGGGGCCGGGCGCATTACATCGTCGGTCTCGGCCCGCTGCCCTCGGCGGGGAGCGCGCGCTGGATGCGCCGCCACCTGTTCGGCGTCGACATCCCCGATTCGATCGTCGCCCGGCTCGAGGGCGCCGCCGATCCGGCTGCCGAGGGCGTCCGCATCTGCGTCGAGCTGATCGCGGCGTTCCGCGAGATCGACGGCGTCTCGGGGGTCCATCTGATGGCGCCGCGGGGCGAGGCCGCGGTCGCTCGCGTGATCGCCGAGGCCGGGCTCGCCGTCGCCGATCGACCCGTGCTCGCCGCCGAAGGCCGTTGAGCCTTCGGTATACGCCCGAACTCGAGGTTCCGTTCATGACCGACACCGTGTTGAGTTCCGCCACCCGCGAGGTGGTCATCGGCTTCGAACGTCCCTTCACCGTGATCGGCGAGCGCATCAACCCCACCGGACGCAAGCGGTTGGCCACCGAGATGTCCGCGGGCGACTACGCGACGGTGCAGGCCGACGCGCTCGCCCAGGTCGCGGCCGGGGCCCAGATGCTCGATGTCAACGCCGGCATCCCGCTCGCCGACGAGCCCCGCATCCTCGCCGAGGTGATCGGGCTCGTGCAGTCCCTCACCGACGCCCCGCTGGTCATCGATTCCTCGATCGTCGCGGCGCTCGAGGCCGGGCTCGCGGCTTACCGGGGCAAGGCGCTGGTGAACTCGGTGACCGGCGAGGACGAACGGCTGGAGGCGGTCCTCCCGCTGGTTCGCAAGCACGGCGCCGCGGTGGTCGCGATCTCCAACGACGAGAGCGGAATCTCCGAGGACCCCGACGCCCGCTTCTTGGTGGCCAAGAAGATCGTCGAGCGCGCCGCCGATCACGGCATCCCCCGGGCCGACGTGGTCGTCGACCCGCTGGTGATGCCGGTGGGCGCGGTCAATGCCGCCGGACGCACGGCGATGGCCATCATTCGCCGGCTGCGCGAGGAGCTCGGCGTCAACACCACCTGCGGGGCCTCCAACATCAGCTTTGGCTTGCCCAACCGGATGGGCCTCAACGCCGCCTTCCTCTGCACCGCGATCGCCGCCGGTATGACCTCGGCGATTACCAACCCCTTGCACGACGAGATCATGGCCGCGGTGATGGGCGCCGACGTGATGATGGGCCACGACCCCGAGTGCCGGCGCTGGATCCGCCGCTATCGCCAGCCGCCGACGGGCGCCGAGGCCGAGGGCAGGATGCGGCGGGCGGGCCGGCGCCGCCGTGGCTGACGACCGGCTCGTCGTCTTCACCCCCTCGGGCCGCCGCGGCCGATTCGCTCGCGGCACCCCGGTCCTCGCCGCCGCCCGCGCGCTCGGCGTCGATATCGATTCGGTGTGCGGCGGGCGCGCCATCTGCGGCCGCTGCCAGGTGGTTCTCAGCGAAGGCGAGTTCGCCAAGCTCGGGGTCGTCTCGCGGCCCGAGAACCTCACCCCGATGAACGCCGCCGAGGCCCGCTATGCGGCGCGGCCCAGGCGCGGGCTCGCTCCCGGGCGGCGGCTCTCGTGCCAGGCCCAGATCGTGGGCGACGTGGTGATCGACGTGCCCGCCGAGAGCCAGGTCCACCGCCAGCTCGTGCGCAAGCGCGCCGACGCCCGGCGGATCGAGACCGACCCGGTGGTGCGCCTTCACTATGTCGAGGTCGCCCCGCCCGACATGCACGAGCCGGCGAGCGATCTCAGGCGGCTGGCGACGGCGCTCGAGGCGCAGTGGGGGCTCTCGGGCCTCGACGCCGATCTCCGCCCCATCCAGGGCTTGCAGAAGGCGCTGCGCGAGGGCGACTGGAAGGTGACCGCGGCGGTCCGCGAGGGGAGCCAGATCGTCGCCGTCTGGCCGGGCTATCGCGACCGCGCCTTCGGGCTCGCGGTCGATGTCGGCTCGACCACCATCGCCGCCCACCTCTGCGATCTCGCGACCGGCGAGGTGGTGGCGGCCGCGGGGGCGATGAACCCCCAGATTCGCTTCGGCGAGGACCTGATGAGCCGGGTCTCCTATGTGATGATGAACCCCGGCGGCGATGCCGAGATGACCCAGGTGGTGCGCCAGGCGATCGCCAGGCTCGCCCGCGAGGTCGCCGCCGCCGCGGGCATCGCGCCCGAGGACATCCTCGAGGCGACCCTGGTCGGCAACCCGATCATGCACCACCTCCTATTCGGCATCGACCCGACCGAGCTCGGCGGCGCGCCCTTCGCGCTCGCCACCGACATGGCGCTCACGGTCTGGGCGAGCGAGCTCGACCTCGCGCTTCACCCCAACGCCCGGGCCTATGCGCTCCCGTGCATCGCCGGTCACGTCGGCGCCGATACCGCCGGCGTCATCCTCAGCGAGGGGCCGCATCTTTCCGACGAGCTCATGCTGCTGGTCGACGTCGGCACCAACGCCGAGCTCGTGCTCGGCGACAAGGAGCGCCTGTTCGCCGCCTCGAGCCCGACCGGGCCGGCCTTCGAGGGCGCCCAGATCAGTGCCGGCCAGCGCGCCGCCCCCGGGGCGATCGAGCGGGTGCGGGTCGACCCCGAGACCCTGGAACCCCGCATCCGGGTGATCGGCTGCGAGGCGTGGTCGGACGAGCCCGGCTTCGCCGCGGCGGTCACCGGGATCTGCGGCTCCGGCATCATCGAGGCCATCGCCGAGATGTTTCTCGCGGGGATCGTCTCGGCCGACGGCGTGATCGACGGCGCGCTCGCCCGGCGCACCCCGCGGATCGTCGCCGAGGGCCGGACCTTCGCCTACACCCTCTACGACGGCCCGCCGACGATCCGGGTGACCCAGAACGACGTCCGCGCCATCCAGCTCGCCAAGGCGGCGCTCTATGCCGGGGCGCGGCTGTTGATGGACCGCGCCGGGGTCGAGGCGGTCGAGCGGATCGTGCTGACGGGCGCCTTCGGCAGCCACATCGACGTGAAACACGCCATGGTTCTCGGGATGATCCCCGACTGCGACCTCGCCAAGGTGGCGGCGGCCGGCAACGCCGCCGGGACTGGGGCGCGGATCGCGCTCGTCAACCGCGCCGCCCGGGCCGAGATCGAGGCCGTGGTGCGCCGGGTCGAGAAGGTCGAGACCGCGGTGGAGCCGCGCTTCCAGGAGCACTTCGTCGAGGCCATGGCGATCCCCCACAAGACCCGCCCGACGCCGAACCTGGCCCGCGCCGTCCGTCTGCCCGCCCGCCGCCCGGCGAGCACGCCCGAGGCCGGCCGACGGCGCCGCCGCCGTCAGGCCAACGCGAGCCCGTAGAGGAGGCCGGCGAGGATCGAGCCGGTGAGGCCGAGCGCCAGATAGAGGGCGAAGACCGGGCGCTTGACCAGGGCGAACACGGCCATCGCGGCGGGGATGCTGGTGACCCCGCCGGCGAGCATGAAGGTGAGCCCGGCACCGGGCGCCATCCCCATCCCCATCAAGCCGTTGACCAGCGGAATCGCGGCATAGCCGTTGAGATAGGCGGGCACCCCGACGATCGCGGCGGCGGGGATCGCCCACCAGGCGCCGCCGCCGAGCCATCCCGCGACCGCATCGGCGGGGACGTAAGCCACCATCAGGCTCTCGATCAGGAAAGCGAGGGTCAGCCACTTGCCGAGGAAGGCGGTGGTCGTCCACGCCTCGCGACCGAACAGCGCCCGGCGGGCCGGCTCGCGCCAGAAACGCCAGGCCACCGGCGCCGACCCGGTCGCCGGGCCGGCGCAGGCGCTGGCGCAGCACGAGACCCCGGCGCGGAGCGGGGCGGCGAAGGCCGGGCGGGTCGCGAAGGCATGGGTGACGAAGCCGCCGCCGAGCCCCATGGCAAAGGCCGCGAGCGTCTTGGCGAGGACGAAGGGCAGCGGGAAGACCGCCGCCATCAGGATGAACATCTCGGGGTCCATCAAGGGGGAGGCGAGCCAGAAGGCCATCACCGGGGCCACCGGGACGCCGGCGGCCAAGAGCCCGGCGATGATCGGCACCACCCCGCACGAGCAGAACGGCGAAAGCGCCCCGAACACCGCCGCGAGGGTGATCGTGCGCGCCGGGTGGCCGCCGAACACCGCCGCCACCTGGCGGTCGAGCCCGGTCGCCTTGGTGTAGGCCGCGACCGCCACCGAGAGGAGCAGGAAGGGGGCGATCGAGGCCAGCGAGCCGATGGTGAAGCGCACGCTCTCGCCCGCCTGACCGGGAACGACGACGGCCAGCACCGCGAGCAGGGCCGCGGTCGCCAGCACCACCCGGTCGATCCGGGCGAGGCGCGTCGCGAGGCCGCGCCAGGGGGCGGGTGCCGTGCGCGCCGCCTCGATCGGGGCGACCATGCTCAGCCGTCGGCCGCCGCCGGCGCCGTCTCGGCTCGGCAGCAGTCCTTGCGCAGGAAGTCGATGAGTGCCTCCATGGTCTAGTAGCGCGCGGTGCAGCGGAGGCTCCGCCCTTGGCGGCGCTGGGCGACCAATCCGCTCCACACCAGATGGCTGAGGTGATGCGAGAGGGTCGAGGGCGCGACCTCGAGTGTGCGCCCGATGGCGCCGACGGGCAGGCCCTCGGGCCCGGCCTCGACCAGCAGGCGATAGACTGCGAGCCGGGTCGGCTGGCCGAGCTCGGCGAGGCAGCGGGCGGCAGTGTCCGTATCCATCATGGCCGCGAAGCTAGCGCACCGTGCCGGCCTCGTCAACTATTATTCCGGAAACATCGAATATTCGGCTCAGCCGACGGTCTTGGCGGCGGCGGGGGAAGGGGATACGGTTCCCGGTGACAAGGCCGGCACGGCCCTCGCGCCGGGTCGGTGGATGCGCAAAAACGTAAGGGGAGACATGAACATGTCGGGTCACGTCCATTGGTTCCGCGTACCGCTCAGCCGGCGGCGCTTTCTCGAGGCCGGCGCCGCCGCCGGGATCGCCGCCGCGGGCCTTCCCCGCATCGCCCGGGCGGCCACGCCGAGTCGGGTGCGCGGGCGGAGCTATGCCGACTGGGCGCAGGTCGATCCCGCGTTCTCGACCGGGGTCACCGAGGAGGAGGTCCACGCCCTGATCTACAACAAGCTGATCCAGTACACCCCAGGCCGCAAGTGGGGCTGGCAGCTCGACGCCGCGGCCGAGATCGCCCAGACCGACCCCACCCACATCCGCTTCACGCTCCGCCGCGGGATCGGCTGGTCCAACGGCTTCGGCGAGCTCACGGCCGCCGACGTCAAGTTCTCGTTCGAGCGCATCGTCGACCCCGAGCTCAAGGCCTCGAACCGGCCCGACTGGGGCTCGCTCGACCGGGTCGAGGTGCATGACGACCGCTCGGGCGTGATCGTCTTCAAGGAGCCCTTCCAGCCGGTGTGGAACATCACGCTTCCCTACATCTCGGGCAACATCGTCTCGCGCAAGGCGGTCGAGGCGGCGGGCGGCAAGCTCGGTGCCGAGGCGCCGACGGTCTCGGGCCCCTACCGGGTGCGCGAGCACCGCCTGAAGGAGCGCACGGTGCTCGAGCGCAACCCCGGTTGGCAGGGTCCCAAGACCGACTTCGACGAGATCGAGATATTCCCGATCGACGACGAGAACACCGCCCAGATCGCCTACGAGGCCGGCGACATCGACTTCACCCGGGTCAGCCTCGCCTCGATCGACAAGCTGAAGGCCGACCCGCCCACCGGCAGCACGGTCGAGGTCTACCCCTCGCTCTATTACGTCTGGGTCGGGATGAACATGGAGAACCCCAAGCTCACCGACATCCGGGTGCGCCAGGCGGTGCAGTACGCGATCGACGTGCCCTCGATCGTGGAAGCCGCCTATTTCGGGGTCGCCGAGCCCTCGACCGGGATCATCGCCCCCGGCCTGATCGGCCACCGGGCCAAGAGCCTGGTGCCGCCCCAGGCCAACATCGCCAAGGCCCGCGACCTCCTCGCCGAGGCCGGGGTCGACGGGCTCGCGCTCACCCTCGACGTGCTCAACAAGTCGGCCAACGTCACCGCCGCCCAGGTGATCCAGGCGACCTGCGCCCAGGCCGGCATCACCATCGACATCAACCTGCGCGAATCGGGTGACTTCTGGACCCTCGGCGACGCCAGCAAGGGCGATCAGTGGAAGAAGATCGAGCTCATCCTCAACCGCTTCTCGATGACCCCCGATCCCTATTACGCCACCGCCTGGTTCACCTGCGAGCAGGTCGGCATCTGGAACTGGGAGCGCTTCTGCAACCCCGAGTTCGACGCCCTCCACAAGAAGGCGATGGCCGAGACCGACATCGCCAAGCGGGCCAAGATGTACGAGCGGATGCAGGACCTGATGGAGCAATCGGGCGCTTACCGCTTCATCACCCACGAGGCGACGCCGGTGATCTATCGCGACACCATCCGCCCGGCGCTCAGGCCCGACGGCTTGCCGCTCTATCGCTTCTTCGCCAAGGCCTGAGGGTGGGGGCGCGCGTCGGCTCGGCGGCGGGCGCCCCGGCCTAGCGGGCGTGGTTCCTGCGTGTTCCTCTATCTCGTTAAGCGCCTCGGCCTCGGGGCCCTGATCATCGTCGTCGCCGTGGTCATGCTTTATGGCATGATCCACGCGGTGCCGGGCGACCCCGCGAGCATCATCCTCGGGCCCAAGGCGACGCCCGAGCTCAGGGCCGCGCTGCACGCCCGGATGGGGCTCGACGATCCCTTCCCGGTGCAGGTGGCGCGCTTCCTCGCCAACGTGCTCAGGGGTGATCTCGGCACCGACGTCTTCTCCGACCGGCCGGTCGCCGAGATGGTGTTCGACCAGCTTCCCCATACCCTGGCCCTGATCGTCACCGCGATCGTCTGGGCGATGGCGCTGGGGATTCCGCTCGGCTGCTACTCGGCGCTCCACCGCAACACCGCGATCGACCGGATCACCGGCGTGCTCTCGGTCGGCTGCATCGCCATCCCGTCGTTCCTGGTCGCGCTCTATGCCCTTCTGGTGTTCGCGGTGGGCTTGCGCTGGCTGCCGGCGATCGGCGCCGGCGAGCCGGGCGACCTCGCCAGCCAGGCCCGCCACCTGGTGCTGCCGGCCTTCGCCGTCGGCCTTGGCTGGGTCGGTTACATCGCCCGGCTGGTGCGCGCCTCGATGCTCGAGACCCTGGGCGAGAACCACGTGCGGACGGCGCGCGCCTTCGGCCTGCCCGAGCGCGTGGTGATCACCCGCTATGTGCTCAGGATCGCCATCCTGCCGACCATCACGGTGATCGGCATCGGCATCGGCTATCTGCTTTCGAGCGCGGTCTTCATCGAGGTCGTCTTCGCCCGGCCCGGGATCGGCAAGCTGATCATCGATTCGGTCACCACCCGCAACTACCCCATCGTCATGGGCTCGGTGCTGGTCTCGACGGTGCTGTTCGTGGTCTCGACCACGCTCTCCGACCTGGTCAACGCGCTCCTCGACCCGCGCATCCGGTCGGGCCTGTGACCACGGCGGCGGCCGAGCGCGGGCGGGTCGCGGCCGGGCTCCGCGACGGTCTCGCCCGCTTGGTGCGCGAGCCCCTGGGCCTCGCCGGCCTGGTCATCGTCGCCGTCATCGTCGCGAGCGCCGTCCTCGCCGATCTGGTCGTCCCTTACGACCCCATCGCGATCAACGTTCGCGAGCGCATCGAGGCGCCCTCGCTCGCCCATCCGCTGGGCACCGACCAGCTCGGCCGTGACACCCTTTCGCGGGTGATCATGGGCGGCCGCGTCGCCCTTCACGTCGCCCTGGTCTCGATCGGCTCGGCGCTGGCGGTGGGGCTGGTGCTGGGGATGATCGCGGGCTTCGGCCCGCGCTGGCTCGACAACGCCCTGATCCTCGGCTTCGACACCGTGCGCTCGTTTCCCACGGTGATGTTCGCGCTCGCCGTGGTCGCCCTGGTCGGGCCGAGCCTGAACACCGTGATCCTGGTGATCGTGGTGACCTCGATCCCGATCTACGCCCGGGTGGTGCGAACCCAGACGCTCTCGCTCAAGGGCCGCGAGTTCATCCTCGCCGAGCGCGCCATGGGGGCCTCGGGCGCCCGCATCCTCACCCTTCACGTCTTGCCCAACGTGATCGGCCCGCTCCTGATCCTGGCCTCGATGGACATCCCCGGGGTGATCGCCTTCGAGGCCGGGCTCAGCTTCCTCGGCCTCGGGGTCAAGCCGCCGACGCCGAGCTGGGGGAGCATCCTCAACGACGGGCTCGCGCTGATCCGCAACACCCCTGGCTGATCATCGCCGGCGGCATTCCCCTGATCCTCGCGACCCTCGGCTTCACCTTCCTCGGCGAGGCCCTGCGCGACATCTTCGATCCCAAGCTGAGGAAGGACGTATGAGCGCGCCGCTCCTGGCGATCGAGGGCCTCGGGGTCGACTTCCGCACCCCGCGCGGGCGGCTGCGGGCGCTGCGCCGGATCGACCTCGCGGTTCCTGCCGGCGCGGTGGTCGGGGTGGTCGGCGAATCGGGCTGCGGCAAGTCGACCCTGATCACCGCGGTGATCCGCCTGCTCGCCGCCAACGCCGAGGTCCGCGAGGGTCGAATCGTGTTCGACGGCCGCGACCTGCTCACGCTTTCCGAGGGGGCGATGCGGGCGCTCCGCGGCGATCGTATGGCGATGGTCTTTCAGGACCCGATGACGACGCTCAACCCGGTGCTCACCATCGGCACCCAGATGATCGACATCCAGTACCGCCTGCGCGAGGGCCGCGACGAGAAGCGCCGGCGGGCGGCGGCGATGCTGGCCCGCGTCGGCATCGCCGAGGCCGAGCGCCGGCTCGATCAGTACCCGCACGAGTTCTCGGGCGGGATGCGCCAGCGGATCGGTATCGCCATGGCGCTGATGGCCGAGCCCGCGCTTCTCCTCGCCGACGAGCCGACCACCGCCCTCGACGCCACCCTCGAGGTCCAGGTCATCCACCTCCTGCGGGCGCTGCAACGGGACTTCGGCTGCGCCATCCTGTTCGTCTCCCACCATCTCGGCGTGATCGCCGAGCTCTGCGACCGGGTGGTGGTGATGTACGCCGGCGAGGTCGTCGAGGAGGGGTCGGTGCGGGCCGTCTTCCGCACCCCCCGCCACCCCTATACCGAGAGGCTGATCGAGTGCGACCCGGCGCGCATCACCCGGCGCACCCGCACCCTTCCCACCATCCCCGGCGAGATTCCCGACCTGGTGGCGCCGCCCCCGGGGTGCATCTTCGTCGAGCGCTGCCATCGGGCGATCGCGCGCTGCCGCGAGGAGGCGCCGGTGCTGCGCGGCGCCGGCCACCGCACCGCCTGCCATCTGGTGGGCCCGTGACCGCGCTTCTCGAGGTCGAGCACCTCACCGTGCGCTTCCGCCTCGGCGGCGGCGTGGTGGCCAAGCCGGTGCGGCTCGATGCGGTCGCCGATGTCTCGTTCGCGATTCGTGAGGGCGAGACCTTCGCCCTGGTCGGCGAATCGGGCTCGGGCAAGACCACGCTGACGCGCGCGATCATCGGTCTTGCCCCGGTCCACGCCGGCGCCATCCGCTTTCGCGGCAGCGCGCTCGCCGGTCTCGGCGACCGCGCCATGAAGCGCCATCGCCGACGGATCGCGATGATGTTCCAAGACCCGGTGGGCTCGCTCAGCCCCCGGATGACGGTGCGCGGGCTGGTCACCGAGCCCTTGCGCATCCACGGGGTGCGGGGGCGCGGGCGCGGCGCCGAGGCGCGCCGGCTGCTCGACCTCGTCGGGCTTCCGGCCGCGTTCGCCGAACGCTATCCGCACCAGCTTTCGGGCGGCCAGGCGCGCCGCGTCGGGGTGGCGCGAGCGCTCGCGCTCGAGCCCGAGCTGATCCTCGCCGACGAGCCCACTGCGGGGCTCGACGTCTCGGTCCAGGGCGACGTCCTCAACCTCCTCGCCGCCCTGCAGGACCGCCTCGGGCTCTCCATCCTCATCATCACCCATAACTTGAACGTCGTTCGCCATATCGCCGACAGAATGGCGATCATGTACCTCGGGCGCTTCGTCGAGATGGGCGCGAGCGAGGCCGTCTTCGCCCATCCCCGCCACCCCTATACCCTGGCGCTTCTCTCGGCCAACCCCGAGCCCGACCCCGATGCCCGGCGCGACCGCCTGGAGCTCGCCGGCGAGATCCCGAGCCCGCTCGGCCGCCCGCCGGGGTGCGAGTTCCACACCCGCTGTCCCTTCGTCCGCGATCGCTGCCGCGCCGAGGCCCCGGTGCTCACCAAGGGTGCCGACGGCCGCGCCGTCTCCTGTCACTACCCGCTGGACGGCCTCATGCCCCGGCGATCAGCTTGATGATGGCGGAATAGTCCTTGCCCCCATTGCCGGCGTTGACGAACAGCGTGTAGAGCGCCGCGGCCAAGCCGCCGAGGGGGGTCGCGGCGCCGGCCTCGTTCGCCGCCTGCTGCGACAGCCTGAGGTCCTTGAGCATCATCGCCGCGGCGAAGCCGGGCTCGAAGTCCCGGTTGGCGGCCGAGGTCTCGACGATGCCGGGGACGGGCAGGTGGTTGAGCATCGCCCAGCACGAGCCCGACGCATTCGACGAGATCGCGAACAGCTTCTCGGCCTCGAGCCCCAGCTTCTCGGCCTGCGTGAAGGCCTCCGAGATGCCGATCATGGTGATGCCGAGGATCATGTTGTTGCACATCTTCGCCGCCTGGCCGTTGCCCGCCGGCCCGGCGTGGACGATGGCGCGCCCCATCGCGGCGAGGATCGGCTCGGCCCGGGCGAAGGCGGCCTCAGGCCCGCCGACCATGAAGGTCAGCGTCGCCGCCGCGGCGCCCGCGACCCCGCCCGAGACCGGGGCATCGACCATCGCGAGGCCGGCCCCGTCCGCCGCCTCGGCGACCGCGCGGGCGGTGCCCACGTCGATGGTCGAGCAGTCGATCAGAAGCGCCCCGGGCGGGGCGGCCGCGATCACCCCGCCGGCCCCGCTATAGACCTCGCGGACGTGCTCGCCCGCCGGCAGCATGGTGATCACGATCTCGGCGCCCTTCGCCGCCTCGGCGGCGCCGTTGGCGACCCGGGTGCCGGCTTGCGCCGCGGCCTCGCGGCCGCGCTCGGCGATGTCGAAGGCGGTCACCGCGTGGCCCGCGGCGAGCAGGTTCCTGAGCATCGGCCCGCCCATGTTGCCGACCCCGATGAAGGCGATCTCGGCCATCGCCGGCCTCCCTTGATTGATGGCTTCGCGTTGCGCCGCCAAGCCTACCCCGCCGGGGCCCGCAAAGGGGAGGGGGAAACGGCACCCACGCGGTTGGCAGACCCCCTCGCGACAGGCTATTGACAGGAAGGAAGCCGAGGGGGTGCCGTGTTCGAGAAGATTCTGATCGCCAACCGCGGCGAGATCGCCTGCCGGATCATCCGCACGTGCTCGCGGATGGGCATCGCCACGGTCGCCGTCTACTCCGAGGCCGATGCCGATGCGGCCCACGTCGCGATGGCCGACGAGGCGGTCGCCATCGGCCCGGCGCCGGCGGCCGAGAGCTATCTGCGGGGCGAGCGTATGGTCGCCGCGGCGCGGGCGACCGGGGCCGACGCCGTGCATCCCGGTTATGGCTTCCTGGCCGAGAACGCGGCCTTCGTCGAGGCCCTGGAAGCCGCCGGCATCGTCTTCATCGGCCCCACCCGTGCGGCCATCGCGGCGATGGGCGACAAGCTCGAATCCAAGCGCGTCGCCAAGCGCGCCGGGGTCACCACCATCCCCGGCCACGACGGCATCCTCGGCGACGCCGAGGAGGCGGTCGAGGTCGCCCGCGGGCTCGGCTACCCGGTCATGCTCAAGGCCACCGCCGGCGGCGGCGGCAAGGGCATGCGCATCGCCCGGAACGACGACGAGGCTCGCGAGGGCTTTCGCGCCGCCGCCTCCGAGGCCGGGGCGAGCTTCGGCGACGACCGGGTGCTGATCGAGAAGTTCATCGAGCGCCCGCGCCACATCGAGATCCAGGTGCTGGCCGATGGGCACGGCAACGTGGTTCATCTGAACGAGCGCGAGTGCTCGATCCAGCGCCGCCACCAGAAGGTGATCGAGTAGGCCCCGAGCCCCCTGGTCGATCCCGCCATGCGAGCCGAGATGGGGGCCCAGGCGGTGGCGCTGGCGGGTGCGGTCAACTACCGCTCGGCGGGCACGGTCGAGTTCGTCGTCGGCCCCGACAGGGCGTTCTACTTCCTGGAGATGAACACGCGTCTTCAAGTCGAGCATCCGGTGACCGAGGCGGTCACCGGGCTTGATCTGGTGGCCGAGATGATCCGCATCGCCGCCGGTGAGCCGCTGGCCTTCACCCAGGCCGAGGTCGGGCTCGAGGGTTGGGCGATCGAGGCCCGCATCTATGCCGAGGACCCCCGGCGGGGCTTCCTGCCGGCGCCCGGACGATTGATCCGCTATCGCCCGCCGCCCGAGGGCGCCGGCGTGCGCATCGACAGCGGGGTCACCGAGGGCGCCGAGGTCAGCCTGTTCTACGATCCGATGATCGCCAAGCTGATCTCTTGGGGCGAGACCCGTGAGGCGGCGATCGCGCGGGTGGGCGCCGCACTCGACGCCTTCGTCATCCGCGGGCCCGGCGACAACCTCGACTTCCTCGCCGCGGTGCTGCGCCATCCGCGCTTCGTCGCCGGCGACCTCGACACCGACTTCATCGCCCGCGAGTATGGCGCCGCCTTCGCCGGCGCCCCGGTCGAGGGCGCGGTGCGCGAGGCCCTGATCGCCGCCGCGGTGACCCTCTATCTGCGCACTGCCGAGCGCGACAACCGCATCTCGGGGCGGCTCTCGGAGGCCCCCTGGCGGCCGCCGCCCAGGCTGGTCGTCGCGCTCGACGGCGAGAGCACTACGGTCGAGGCGGCGCTGACCGGGCCCGGGGTCGAGATCGTCGAGGCCGGCCGGCGGCACTTGGTCGTCAGCGACTGGCAGCCGGGCGAGGCGCTGTTCGTCGCTCACATCGACGGCACCCCGGTCACCGTGCGGGTGCGCCGCCAGGGCGCGGGCTGGCGGCTCGCTCACGGCGGCGCGCAGGTCTTCGCCGTGGTCCGCGACCAGCGCGCCGCCGAGCTCGCCGCCCGGATGCCCGAGAAGGTCGCCGCCGACAGTGCCCGCTATCTGCTGGCGCCGATGCCGGGCCGGGTGGTCACGATCGCGGTGGCCGACGGCCAGGAGGTCAAGGCCGGCGAGGCGCTGGCGGTGATCGACGCGATGAAGATGGAGAACGTGCTGAGGGCCGAGCGCGACGGCCGGATCGAGCGCGTCCACGTCGCCCCGGGCGACAGCCTCGGCGCCGACCAGGTGATCCTGGAGTTCGCCTGACGAGATGATGACGACAAAGCCCCGGCGGACCGTGAGGGTGCGGGTGAGGGGCCGCGTCCAGGGGGTCTTCTTCCGCGCCTGGACCGCGGAAGAGGCCCGCGCGCTGGGGCTCTCGGGCTGGGTGCGCAATCGCCGCGACGGCTCGGTGGAGGCTGTCTTCTCGGGGCCGCCCGCGGCGGTCGAGGCGATGCTGGAGCGCTGCCGCGGGGGCCCGCCGCTCGCCCAGGTCAGCGGCCTCGAGGTGGGCGAGGAGGCGACGCCGCCCCCCGCCGGCTTCGCCCTCGCCCCGACCGCCTAACCCGAATCGAGCCGAGACGCGCGTTCCGGGCCGGGCCGCTTGTGGTCGCCGCGCGATGGCGCCACCATGGCGGGCCCGAACCCGGAGCCCGCCGATGACCGACACCCCGACGACCCGTCTCTGCCGTCACGCCGACGATCGGATCGCCTTGCGCGGCCGCGACCTGGTCGGCGAGTTGATCGGCGAGGTCGGCTTCACCGCGGCACTCTTCCACCACATCCTCGGGCGCATTCCGAGCCCGGGCGAGGTCCGCATCGTCGATGCCGTGCTGGTGACCCTGATGGAGCACGGCCTGACCCCGAGCGCGATCGCCGCCCGCTTGGTCTACATGAGCTCGCCCGAGGCGCTGCAGGCCGGGGTCGCGGCCGGCCTGCTCGCGGTCGGCGGGCGTTTCGTCGGCACCATGGAGGGCACCGCCGCGCTGCTCGACGAGATCGTCGCCGCCACCGATGGCGCGGCCGCGGCGCGGCGGATCGCGGAAGCGCACCGTGAGGCGCGCCGCCCGGTGCCCGGCTTCGGCCACCATCTGCACCGCCCCGACGACCCCCGCACCCCCAAGCTGCTCGCCGTCGCCCGCGCCGAGGGCGTGCCCGGCGCCCATATCGCGGCGCTCGAGGCGCTGGCCCAAGCGGTCGATGCCGCGGTGGGCAAGCACGTCACCGTCAACGCCACCGGCGCCATCGCCGCGGTGCTGCGCGAGATCGGGGTGCCGGCGCGGCTGATGCGCGGCTTCGCCGTGATCTCGCGCGCCGCCGGCCTGGTCGGCCATATCGCCGAGGAGCAGGCGCGCCCGGCCGCCCGCGAGATCTGGCGGATGGTCGACCGAGGCATCGCCTACGAGGAGGAATGACCGCCGTCCTCACCCGCCCGGCGCCGGCCGACCCGACGGCGATCAAGGCCGAGATCGCGGCCGCCGCGCGCGCGCTCGGCTTCGATGCGGTCGGCTTCGCCACGCCCGAGAACCCGCCCGCCGTCGCCGCCGGGCTCGCCGGCTTCCTCGACGCCGGCCACCACGGCGCCATGGGGTGGATGGCGAACCCCCGGCGGGCCGCGCCCAAGGCGATCTGGCCGGCGGTCGAGACCGTGATTGCGCTGGGCGCCAACTACGGCCCCGCTCACGACCCGTTGGCCGCGCTCGGAAGGCGCGAGCGCGGAACGATCTCGGTCTATGCCCAGGGGCGCGACTACCACAAGACGATGAAGGGCCGGCTCAAGGCGCTGGCCGGCGAGATCCACCGCCGTCACGGCGCCGAGGTCAAGGTGTTCGTCGACACCGCCCCGGTGATGGAGAAGCCGCTGGCGGCGCGCGCCGGGCTCGGCTGGCAGGGCAAGCACACCAACCTGGTGTCGCGGCGTTTCGGCTCGTGGCTGTTCCTGGGCGAGGTGTTCACCACGCTGGCGCTGCCCGCGGACGCGCCCGAGGCCGATCACTGCGGCCGCTGCCGGGCCTGCCTCGAGATCTGCCCGACCGGCGCCTTGCCCGGCCCTTACCGCCTCGATGCCCGGCGCTGCATCTCCTATCTCACCATCGAGCACCCGGGGCCGATTCCGCGAGCGCTTCGCGCCGCGATCGGCAACCGCGTCTATGGTTGCGACGACTGCCTCGCGGTCTGCCCCTGGAACAAGTTCGCCCGGGCGACACGCGAGATGGCCTTCCTGCCCCGGATCGAGCTGACGGCGCCGCGGCTCGCCGACCTCGCCGGCCTCGACGACGCCGGATTCCGGGCGCTCTTCGCCGGCTCGGCGATCAAGCGCATCGGGCGCGACCGTTTCGTTCGCAACGTGCTGATCGCGCTCGGCAACGCCGGGCCGGCGGCCGACCGCGCCGCCGTCCTGGCCCGCCTCGACGATGCCTCCGCCCTGGTCCGCGGGGCCGCTGCCTGGGCCGTGCGACGTCTCCTCCCGCCCGCCGAGGCCGCCGATTGGGCCTGCCGCCGGCTCGCGGTCGAGACCGACCCGAGCGTCCGCGAGGAGTGGACGGATAAAACGGGGTCAGACCACGTTTTTCTGGCCTCAGGTGGTTCGACGAAGGCGACGAAAAACGCGACGAAAAACGTGGTCTGACCCCGTTTTTTTAAGCTTTTTTTGCCCAGCCGCCGGCCTCGGTCTGCTGCCAATAGGTCACGGCGTGGCCGGCCTGCGCGTAGCCGCGCCAGCGCTCGCGGGCGGCCTCGACCGCGC
>Ga0114931_10004674_pt1 | contig 17069 bp, 12 predicted proteins | sample 2SBtaG_FD_89579 | JGI IMG/M metagenome (GOLD analysis project Ga0114931, IMG submission 89579) | Deep subsurface microbial communities from Kolumbo volcano to uncover new lineages of life (NeLLi) - 2SBTROV14_V59a metaG | ecosystem: Environmental > Aquatic > Marine > Volcanic | place: Kolumbo...
GTTACTGAGAGCTTTATGGCGCTCATGTGAGGTTCCTGTTCATTACGTTCATTGCGGCCCGGTAGCGTGGCCGATTGTTGCGGTCAATTGTTCTGGCCAATTGTTCCGGCCAATTGTTCCGGCCAATTGTTCCGGCATGTCGTCCTGGCATGACTGTCAAGAGAAATGGGATTAAACCCCAGGGCAATCGGGTGAACAACTGCAATCTGAGTGTTTGAGGATGGTTCGACAGCCGCAATGGAGCCCCGCTTCTAGCGACCAACCGGGAGCCAGGCTGCGCGCCAAGAGAAACCAGCGCAATCGGGCCCCTCACCCGATCGCCCTGGATTAAACCCTCTGTGAAAAAATTAAACAAGCATCACGATTTTCTGAAACGACGGATTTTCCCCGTTATTGCCGTTATTATCGGACCTATAGCCAGCATGATGGTATCATGCCCGACGTTCAAGGTTTCGTGTTCTATGGCCGGTCCACCGCGAGGGGCTTGCCTCGGAGATGTTGGGGATGTTGTCCCGGGGGCGGTTGAAGAAGGCGGTTGAAGGAAGCAAATATGAGTGGGCGATCCCGCTGGAGCGATAAAGTAACCGTGCTTGACCCCGACAAGGCGCCTGCGCCAGCAGTAGATGCGCCGGCTGATCCTTCGCCCAATTATGCAGCCGGGCAGGGGCTCTATCCGGCGGCGGGCCATGCCGGCGAAAAACGTGATGCCGGCCAGCGTGCCCGGCGTGCAAAGGCTGATGAGCCGGATGATCGGGCTGACACGGCCAGGCAGGCCCAGACCGGGCTGGCCCAGACCAAGAAAACCGCAGCACCATCGCGGCTGCGTGCCCTGCTGCTTGGCGGCATCAAACTTATCGCGAAAACCCTTTTGCCACTTGCCGTGATCTTTGGCGCCTACAGCATTTATCAGCACCTGAAGGCGACAGCGCCGGAGGTGCGCAAACGGGCAAGGACAGAACATATATTTCCTGTTGCGACGGTGGTCGCGAAAGTCGGAACCTACACGCCGCAATTGCGACTCTATGGCAACGCCACGAGTGGCCGCCAGGTGGATATTCGCGCGCTTGTTGCCGGGCAGGTGCTGGAGACCGGCAAGGGGCTTCGCGAAGGCGGCGAAGTGCATCAGGGCGATTTGCTGCTGGCCATTGATCCATTCAATTTTAGAATCGCACTGCAGGAAGCCGAGGCGCATGCAAGCGAGGCGCGGGCACGGCTGAAGGAGCAACGGGCATCGCGGGCTGCCGACAGGACGTCGTTGAAATATGCCTTGCAGCGGCTCGAGCTGTCGAAAACAGATCTTGCGCGTGCAGTCCCGCTGGCGCGCCACGGAGCAGTATCACACCGAACTGTCGATGATCGGCGCAATATCGTCATTCAACGCGAACAGGCAGTCGAGCAACTGCAGAACAGCATCCATGTCTGGGACGCACGCATTGCGCAGCAGGAGGCGACGATCAGGCGGATGGATGCCGGCGTCGAACAGGCCAGGCGGCGTCTGGCTGATACCAGGCTGGTAGCGCCTTTCGATGCCTATGTCACCGGGGTCGCGGCACAGGTCGGGCGTATCGTCAGCGCCAATGACAAGGTCGCCACCTTGATCGACCGCAATTGGATCGAAGTTCGTTTCACGCTGACCGACGCGCAATATGGCCGTATCATCGCTGCCGATAAGACCCTGGCAGAGCGCAGGGTCAAGGTCTTCTGGCGTGTCGGCGTCCGGCCGCTGGAGTATGCGGCAAGGATCGAACGGGTCGGCGCGAAAATCTCGGCGGAAAGCGGCGGGGTGGAAATTTACGCGCGGATTGACAAGCCGCAGCAGAATGTTCCGATGCGTCCTGGCGCCTTTGTCGAAGTGCAGGTTCCGGACAAGACCTTCAGCGGCGTTTATCGTCTACCCGGCACCGCGCTTTTTGGTTCCGGCACGGTCTATGCCGTGCAAAAGGGGCGGCTGGTGGCGCGCAAGGTGCGACAGGTCGGTATGGCCGGCAGTGATATTCTGGTGAGCGGCGGGGTGAGGCCGGGCGATCATATCGTGCGCACCAGATTATCGACGCCGGGCGAGGGATTGAAGGTCAGGGATCAATTGAAGGACCGAAAACAATTGAAGGTCAGGGATCAACAGCCATGACCTCGGAAACGAATCCCGACAGCGGCAGTCCGGGCAAGCAGATGGCAGGGTCCATCGAAACAGCCTCATCGGCTGGTGCTGCGAGCGGCCTGATCCGCTCGTTCGTGCAGCATTCAACCGCGCCCAATTTGCTGATGGCGATAATGATGCTCGCCGGCCTGTTCTCGATCATCAAGCTCAACCGGCAGTTCTTTCCCGATTTCGAGGTGCCCTCGATTGTGGTCTCCGTTGTCTGGACCGGTGCCAGCGCCGAGGATGTCGAATCCAACATTCTCGATGCGCTGGAGCCGGAACTGCGCTTTCTTGATGGCGTAACCGATGTCACCTCATACGCCCGTGAAGGCAGCGCCAGAATTGTCCTGGAATTCGATTCCAGTGCTGACATGCAAAAGGCGCAGTCCGATGTCGAACAGGCGGTGACACGCGTAACCACGTTACCGGAAGCTTCCGAACGGCCATTGGTAACGCGCGCCGCCAGATTCGATCGGGTGGCAAAAATTTCGCTATCCGGGCCGTTTTCGGAAAGGGTCCTCAAGACCTATGCCAAACAGTTGCGCGACGGGCTGCTGAATGCGGGGATTGATCGCGTCACGCTGCAGGGTGCGCGCGATGAGGAAATTTGGATCCGCGTGCGCGAGAGCGATCTGCGCCGCCTTGGCCTGACGCTGGCGGACATTGCGCGACGGGTGAGGGACAATACGCAGGACTTCCCCGCCGGCCGGCTGGAAGGAACGACGGACATTCAACTGCGCGCCAAGTCTGATCGTAAATCACCTGGAACCATAGGCGATATAGAAATCCGATCGGCCAGCGACGGCGGCAAGATATTCCTGCGCGATATTGCCGACATTGATGCCAGATTTGAGCGTGACGGTAAAATCGGTCTCGTGTCAGGCCGGCCCGCGATACAATTGACCGTCTTTCGGGCGTTGAGCGCCGATACCCTGAAGACCATGGCGGCAATGAACGCCTATCTTGCCAGGGTCCGGCCGACATTGCCCGAAACATTGCGGCTCAAACTCTATGACGTGCGCGGCAGGCTGGTCAGGGGGCGGCTGTTCATCCTGATTGACAACGGCTTGCAGGGCCTGCTGATCGTGCTTTTGATGCTGTTTATATTCCTCAATGCGCGTGTCGCGTTCTGGGTTGCCATGGGTATTCCGATAGCCCTTTTTGCAACGCTTGGTGTCATGTGGCTCTCCGGTCAGAGCATCAATATGGTATCGATGTTTGCGCTCATCATGATGCTTGGCATCATCGTCGATGACGCCATTGTCGTCGGCGAACATGCCGAGACGCTGGAAAACAAGGGCTATAGTCGGCGCCATGCGGCAGAGATTGGCGCAACGCACATGTTTGCCCCGGTGGTCGCGGCGATGCTGACGACGATGGCCGCTTTTCTGCCAATCTTCTTTATTGGCGACCGCATGGGCGACATCATGCGCGGCATTCCGCTGGTTGTGATCGCCGCAGTTCTTGCCTCGGTCGTCGAATGCTTTCTGGTTTTGCCAGGACATTTGCGTCACGGCCGTGCCGGGCACAGAGGCGTCAGCCGGCCGCGGGCTGCGTTTGATCGCGCGTTCAACAGGTTTCGTGATTGCATTTTCGTACCCATGGTTCGTATCGCCTATAACTGGCGCCTCTCCACCATCGCGGTTCTCATCGGCGCTTTTATCATTGCCGTCGGCATGATGGCGGGCGGCCGGGTGAGGTTCGTTTTTTTCCCGCAGCTGGAGCCGGAAAATATCACTGCCAGCGTTATATTCGCACCGCGAACGCCGCGTCAGGATCAGATAAAGGCCGTGACGAAGATTGGGCGGGCGCTTCATGCGGTTGAGGAAAAGCGCTTTGGCGCTCGCAAGAGCGGTCCCGATGGCGTGCATATGGCAGGCGAGGGCTGGCAGGAGGATCATTTCATTGAGGCCAGCTTTACCACTTTCGGTCAGGCCGGCCGGGCGGTTGGTGATAATCTGGCGCAGATTGCGGTGCAGTTGACGCCGAGCGAATTCCGTTCAGTCCGCACCAAGGCAATCATCAGGTCGTGGCGCAGGGCGGCGCCATCGATTCCCGGAGTCGAACGGCTGGCAATCGGCGGACGCCATGGCGGACCGCCAGGGCGCGATGTTGATGTGCGCCTGCAAAATGGGCCGGTCGAGGTTCTGAAACAGGCTGCCGAAGAGCTGAAAGAGGCGCTGACCAGTTTTCCCGGCGTCAGCTCCATCACTGACGATCTGCCCTATGGCAAGAAGGAGCTGGTGCTTGAGCTGACGCCGAAAGGTACGGCACTGGGGCTGACTGGCACCATGATCGGCCGGCAACTGCGCAATGCATTCGACGGCGCCATTGCGACACGCTTTGCGCGCGGCGACGAGGAAGTCACTGTGCGCATCATGCGTGAGCAGGAACTGGGCGGTGCTGCCGACCTGCAGCAACTCTATGTCACGACTGCTGCGGGAAAGCGTGCGCCCTTGTCTGAGGTCGTTTCGATCAAGCAGCGGCGCAGCTTTTCCCTGGTGCAGCGTCGCGATGGCGTGCGAACGGTATAGGTTACCGCTGACATCGACACCGACGTGACGACGACCGAAGCCGTGCTGGCGCGCCTGAGCAGGGAGTTCATGCCGCAGATCGCATCGAAATATCACATCAGCTATGTCTATAAGGGCCGCAACGAGGAACGCGCCAAGGCTTTCAAGGATCTCAAGCTTGGAACCATGACCGCGCTGGCTCTGATTTATATCATTCTCGCCTGGGTCTTCGGCAGCTATTTCAAGCCCTTCGCGGTGATGTCGATCATTCCGTTCGGCTTTGTCGGGGCCATTATCGGGCACTATGTCATGGGCTACCCGTTGACCATAATTTCAATGATCGGCCTGCTTGGCCTGTCGGGCATTCTGGTCAATGACTCGATCGTCATGGTGGCGCGCATCAAGGAGCGTGTCGAAACCGGCGATGATCTGGGCGTCGCCGCCGTCGGTGCAGCAGGCGACAGGTTCCGCGCCGTGCTGTTGACATCCCTCACGACCATCGGCGGCCTGCTGCCCTTGGTGTTCGAGACCAGCCGGCAGGCGCAGTTTCTCATCCCGATGGCCATCACGATTGTCTTCGGGCTTAGCGTATCGACGATCCTGGTGCTGGTGCTGGTGCCATCACTGATCGGCATCGGTGGCGATGTTTCGCGCATTGCCGGCGCACTCTGGCGCTTACTTTACGGCCCGCGCGCAGCCGGCCTCGACGCAGCCGGTCCCAACGCAACAGGGGAGCGCGCAACCGGCCGGGACCTGGCTGGTCAGAACCCAGGCGCCGCCGCTGCAGCAGATCCGCTGGTGCTCCCCGGCAACAAGGCTGAGCCCGCCGAATGAATGGCCTGATGATCGCGCGACGAAGGCGAGTCAATGATCAATGCACGCTGCGTTTCATGAATGGACTGTCGAGCGAGAAAGCCGGGATATTGACGTTGAACATATTGCCGCCCATGGCCGACATCTGATAGCTGCCGACCATGATCCCCGATGACGCCTCAAGCGGACAGCCTGATGTATAGCTGAAGCTGTCGCCAGGTTCGATGACCGGGGTTTCGCCGACGACACCATCACCGCGAACTTCCTCGGTAACGCCGTTGGCATCGGTAATGCGCCAGATCCGCGAATGCAACTGCACGGTCTCTTCGCCTTCGTTGATAATCTCGACGGTATAGGCCCAGAAGAAATGCCCCTCTTCGGGTGACGATTGCTCGTCCAGATAGTCGGGCGTGACGCGGACACGAATGTCCCTGGTAACGGTTTCGTACATTGGCTGAATTTATCGCTCGCTTGTCTTGCCTGCCTGTCTGTTCGTTTGCCGGAGATCAGATCATAGCCGGTAAATTCAGGCGCGCATAGCGGCGTTGAGAGCCTGGTCGATGTCGTTGTGCAAATCCGTTGCTGCTTCGAGGCCAACCGAAAGCCGCAGCATGCCGTCCGATATGCCCAGCTCCGCCCGCTCTTGCGGGGCAAGACGCTGATGGGTGGTCGTCGCGGGATGGGTTATGAGGCTTTTGGCGTCACCGAGATTGTTGGAAATTTTGATAATTTGCAGCGCGTTGAGAAAGCGGAACGCTGCCCGCTTGCCACCTTGCAATTCAAGCGCGATCATCTGGCCGCCGCCGCTCATCTGGCGCCTGGCGAGGTCGGCCTGCGGGTGGTCGGCGCGGCCACAATAGAGGACCCTGGCGATCGCCTCATGCGCGGCAAGATGGTCGGCAAGCTGCGCCGCAGTTGCGCATTGGCGCTCGACGCGGACGGGCAATGTTTCGAGGCCCTTCAACATGACCCAGGCATTGAACGGGCTCATTGACGGGCCGGTATGCTTGAGAAATATGTGCAGGTGCTTGCCAACATAGTCGGCTGAGCCGAGGACGACGCCGCCGAGGCAGCGGCCCTGGCCGTCAATATGTTTGGTCGCCGAATAAACCACCACATCGGCACCCAGTTGCAGCGGGTGCTGCAGCAGCGGCGTCGCAAATACGTTGTCGACGATCACCATGGCGCCATTGGCATGGGCGATCGCGGCGACGGCCTCGATGTCGACGAGATCGAGCGTCGGGTTGGCCGGCGTTTCGAAAAAGCAGACCCTGGTATTGGGCGTCATTGCCGCAGCCCAGGCGTCGAGTTCGCGGCCATCGACCAATGTGGAGGTAATGCCGAAGCGCGGGCAAAGATCATCAATGACATAGCGGCACGAGCCGAACAGCGCCCTTGCGGCAACCACATGATCGCCGGCCTTCAGAACCGACAGCATCGAGGCGGTCACCGCGGCCATGCCGCTGGCGGTGCCTCTGGCCGCTTCGGCGCCCTCGAACAGGCACATGCGCTGCTCGAACATGGCCACCGTCGGGTTGGCATAGCGCGAATAGATAAAGCCGCCCTTTTCGCTTTTGAAGCGCTCTTCTGCCTGTTCGGCGTTATCGTAGACATAGCCCTGGGTCAGGAACAGCGCTTCTGATGTCTCGTTGAACTGCGAGCGCAAAGCGCCGCCATGGACAAGCTGCGTCTGCGGCTGCCATGTAGCCTGATCGGTGGAATTTTTGTTGCTCATTCTGCGCTTTTCCTTGACTTTGCGCTGGATTTCAAGGTGACCCCGGCAAAAGAAAACCGGCCCTCAACTCCAGCTGGACAAGCCGGGCGCTTCGGAAACCGGTGGGCGCGCGGCCTTTTAGCAAGTTGTTTAACGTGGCTGCAAGCCGACCGGCCAAATCACCACGGGGTTCAAAACGGGTAGTGCCCTGGGGATTAGCCTGCCACAATGCTTGGCGTCAAGGGCCGATTGCATTAGATGGGTCTGAAGCCCTTCGAGTGATACGCGAGATCTGCGAAGCTTGGCCGGCAACCGCGAGGAACAGGATATGGCGAATGAGGCAGGCAGGGCAGGTAAGGCAATAGCCGGCGCTGACCATGCATCGGGCATCCTGCCGTGTCAGGACATTGCCGAACTGATAACAGGCGATGTGGTTGGCCTGGCTGCACCTCAAGATGAGGGCCAGATCCAGCCGGCAAGTCTCGATCTGCGCCTGGGTGATGTTGCCTATCGGGTGCGCGCAAGTTTTTTGCCTGGGCCTGGCGCCAGGGTTTCCGCGAAACTTGACGAACTGGCGCTGCATAAAATTGACTTATCGAGTGGCGCCGTGCTTGAAACCGGCTGCGTCTATGTCGTGCCGCTGTTGGAACAGCTTAATCTGCCCGCCCATCTGTCTGCTTCGGCCAATCCGAAAAGCTCAACCGGCCGTCTTGATGTCTTTACGCGGGTAATCACCGACGGCGTAGCGGCCTTCGATCAGATTCCGGCAGGACATAAAGGGCAGCTTTATGCCGAGATCTGCCCGCAGACCTTTCCGGTGCTGGTCCGCCGCGGCTCAAAATTGACGCAACTTCGCTTTCGCATGGGCGATCCTCTGGAAAGCGATGCGGCATTGGCAGCACTGCACGACAAGCGCCCGCTGGTCAGCGGCGAAACAGCCGATATTGCCGGCGGCATTGCCTTGTCGGTCGACTTGAGCCCAGAGTTGCATAATGGCCGGCAGCCGGATGAGCTTGCACTTGTCGGCTATCGCGCAAAGCGCAATACCGGCGTGGTCGACATGGACAGGCCGGGGTCCTGCGCCATTGATGACTATTGGGAGCCACTGCGGTTGCGCGATGGTCAGCGCCGGCTGATCCTCGATCCCGATCAGTTCTATATTCTGGCGTCGAAAGAGCTTATCTCAATTCCGCCAACCCACGCCGCCGAAATGCTTCCCTTTAATCCGCTGGTCGGGGAGTTTCGCGTGCATTATGCCGGCTTCATGGATCCGGGCTTTGGCTTTGCAGCGCCAGGCGACGGGACTGCTGTCGGGAATAGCGGCGCGCGGGTGGTGCTTGAGGTGCGCAGCCACAAGGTGCCGTTCATCCTCGAAGATGGCCAGATCATCGGCCGGCTGGTCTACGAGCGGATGCGCGATCTGCCCGACCGGCTCTATGGTGCCGATCTTAAATCCAACTACCAGGGCCAGGGCCTGAAGCTGTCGAAACATTTCAGATAGGCGCTTGCCATGAGCCCTCCCGCAAGTCCTTGCCATAAGCCCTGCCGCCGCAAGCGCTTGCCATAAATCCCCCCGCAAGCCCTCCCGCAAGCGCATTTACAAGCCTCCATGAAATCCCGAAAAAGCCGCTGAACTGCAATATTCTGCAGCATGCATTGCATATGCTAATGCATTGATATAGCATATGTTTTAACGGATCAGGCCATAAAATAATCGCAATTTAATTGCTTTGTCGCGCTGCCTCGCATTGAGGCGGATCACAAATGGAGAAGACGACATGAAAAAGACCATCATCGCTCTGACGCTGGCGGCTCTGGCTTTCGGATCGGCTGTTCCAGCAATGGCCGGTTCGCTCACCAAAGCCGGTGCCAAAGTGACTGCGAAGGACGTTCCATGCAAGCCCGCAAAGAAGGGCTATGTCATGATTGGTGGGAAATGCGTAAAGAAGCCGATGACCAAGACGCAGTAGTCTTGGCTTCGGTGGAATAACAACTTCATCTGTGAGAACATGTTCTAATCAGCAAGGCGGGCAGCGGACCATAAAGGGCCGCTGCCCGTTTTTGCATTCCCATTTTTGCTTTTATCATTAACGGTGTAGCCGCCCCCCGCATAGGCGCTGATACTGGGCCAATCGGGCTTATGCGGTCCCATGGTCACATTGACTTAAGGCGCTGGGCCAAGCAAGGGGGGGTGAAAACGGTCGGCTTTTATGTCATGATGGGCATATTAAAGCGTGGGTGCCGTGCAATTTTTTGGGTTCCGCAAGGGGGTTAGTGCCAATGTCGTCAGCCAGATATCTCCTGTCGCTGGGCAATGTCGCCTTTTCACTGATCCTCGGCGCCCTGGCCCTGGCCTTCTCCTGGATTTACTTTCCCGAATTCACGCTTAGCCTGTTCAAATATGCGTCGCAAATGCGCGAATGGGTATTCAGTCAGGGCATGTCAGCGAAATATGAGGTAATGGTGCGCGCTCTGGTTGATGACCGTCAGATCGTTTACATGGGCTTTGTGTTGTTCAGCCGATTCATCATCGGCCTCGTCATCGGATTCTTCTTCTGGTTGTTTCGCGGCGAAAAGGCACATTGAACAAACCGGCCCGGCGGCACTGGGCAATTGCCACGCCGGGAGCCAGCCCGCGCCGGGAGGCCAGCTTCGCATCCAGCCCGCCGCCCCACATTACACGCTCAGCCAGCCAGGGTTAATACCGACCAGCTAAATTACTGACTCGTATACCCATCAGTTAACGTAGAGAACTCAAAGGGATACAGAAACGCTAAAGGTCAAAACATGATACCTACGGTATAAGTCGTCATCAACGCAACGGCACAAAATACGCATTCATCCGTAAGCACCGGTCAACATTAACCGGCCCTTAAATCCAAGCATCTACTCTGTAATCGGAACAGGGATAAGCAACGCGCCTGGGGAGGTGGCGTTGTGTTTGATGTTTACGGGGTGGTGGCGTTAGATGGGGCAGAACAACCCGGAGACCAAGCGGCGCGTGACGCCGGCCAAAAAAACTCGTCTGTCGTGGAAAATCCGTCTGTTTGTTGTCTGGCCGTTCTATGGCGTCCTGCTGGCGGCCGTTGGTATGGGTGCCGCGTTCATCCACTACACATTGGTCTTTCCCAATCCTTTAGAGTTGCGTGTCAAGCCGCGTGCCCCGCTGATCCGCATTCTGGCGCGCGATGGATCGCTGCTTGCCGAGCGTGGCAAGGCGCATGACTTCATGCCGCTCGATCTCATTCCGCGCCATGTCATCAACGCCGTCATTGCCACTGAGGACCGCCGTTTCTATTCCCATTGGGGGATAGATCCTCTGGGGCTCATTCGTGCGGGCTTTGCCAATCTCAGGGCCGGGCATTATGTGCAGGGCGGCTCGACGCTGACCCAGCAACTGGCCAAGAACCTGTTTTTGACGTCCAGACGAACTCTGTCGCGCAAATTCGAAGAGATCCTGCTGGCTTTGTGGCTGGAAATCCGCCTGTCGAAGCGCGATATTCTGGAGCTTTATCTCAACCGCGTCTATTTCGGTGGCGGCGCCTATGGCATTGAAGCGGCGGCGCAGCTTTATTTCGACAAGTCGGTGCGTGCCTTGAACCTCAATGAAGCGGCCATGATCGCCGGCCTGTTGAAGGCGCCATCGCGCTATTCGCCGCGCGCCAATCCGGGTCTGGCGCGGGCGCGGGCGCGAACCGTGTTGCGCCGGATCAGGGACGCCGGCTTTATCACGCAGGGGCAATACCGGCGCGCCAGCCGCCGCTCGATGCATTTTGCCAGGCGAAAATCCGGCAGGAGAAGCCGCGCCGCCGGCTATGCAGTTGATTTCGTGCTTGAGCGGCTGCCCGAAATTGTCGGTACAGAAAGCCGTGAACTGATTGTCGAAACCACGATAGATGCGCCGCTGCAGCGCCAGGCGCAACGGACCGTTGTCAGGATGTTACACAAAGCCGGCCGGGCGGCGAAGGTCAGCCAGGCGGCGGTGGTCGTTCTGGATGGCAACGGAGGTATCAGGGCGCTGATCGGCGGCAGATCGCACAAGCGCAGTCAGTACAACCGGGCGACCAAGGCGAAACGCCAGCCGGGATCGGCATTCAAGACCTTCGTTTATCTTGCCGCTCTCGAGCAGGGCATGAAGCCTGACAGCATCGCCTATGACCTGCCGATCAATATCAGGGGCTGGAAACCGCGCAATGCTGGCGGCCACTATCGCGGCGCGGTCAACTTGCGTACCGCCCTCACCCACTCGATCAATACCGTCGCCGTGCGCCTCAACATGAGCGTCGGCAGCAAAAAGGTAATCAGGCTGGCGCGCCGGCTCGGCGTCCACTCCCCATTGCGCAATGAACCCTCGCTGGCGCTGGGCACATCAGAAGTCACATTGCTTGAATTGACTGGCGCCTATGGCGTATTGGCAAATGGCGGATACAAACTGAAGCCGCATATCATCCGGCGCATAAAAACGCACACAGGACGCATTATTTTCGCGCAAGGGGCAAGCCGCAACAAGCGTATCGTCTCTGCTGCCAATGTTGGCGCCATGAACGATATGCTGAATGCCGTGATTATTGCCGGAACCGGCAGGCGCGCAGCCCTGGCCAGGCACCCGGCTGCCGGCAAAACCGGTACGACGCAGAACTACCGCGATGCATGGTTCATTGGCTATACGGCGCAGCTTGTCGCCGGCGTCTGGGTCGGCAATGACAATAGCCGGCCGATGCACAAGGTTGCCGGTGGTGGGCTGCCGGCACGGATCTGGCACAATTTGATGACCAAGGCCCATGCCGGGCGGCGGGTGCTGCCATTGCCTGGGACGAGGCTGCTGCCGCGCCGGCCGCGCTATACCCCTGCCAAACTGCCAAAGACGCGCATTGGCGAGGACTTTAGTGCGCGGCTGACCAGGGGTGTCAGGGGTGTGGACGACGCCAATGCGGCGCCTGTGGACATTGCCGGGTTGTTGCGCCGGGACAGGACCCAGCCTCTGGACATGACCCAAACCCGGCCTCGGGACACGGGCCAGCACAGAAGCAGGCCGAAATCATGGTGGCGCAGCAGTGCCGATGCGCTCTACAATGCCTTCGGCCTGAGCCCGGCGGCAAGGCGGCGTGACAGCGGCCACCATTATATGTCACTTGGCGGCCCTGCGGCAAAGCCCTGACAGATAGATTATACCGACCAGCTAAATTACTGACTCGTATACCCATAAGTTAACGTAGAGAACTTAAAGGGATGCAGAAGCGCAAAAGTCAAAACATGATACGGTATTAGACGCCATAACGGTGCAGATCCATGCCGTCGCGGCGCAGCCAGTCCTGGGCTTCTTTCATCTTCGGAATGGTCAATTCGACGAGCTGCCAGAAACGTGGGCCATGGTTCATTTCGGCAAGATGCGCAACTTCATGCGCTGCGACATAGTCCAGCACCAGAGATGGCGCCAGAATGAGCCGCCAGGAAAAGGACAGGCAGCCGCTCGATGAGCAGGAGCCCCAACGGGTCCGCTGATCGCGAATGGTGATGCGCCGCGGCCGCAGGGACAGATTCCTTGCATGCCACAGGACGCGTTCATCAAGGTCCCGGCGCGCCTCGCCAATCAACCAGTCCTTCAACCGGCGCGGGGCATGCTCCAGGTATCCCGACACATTCAACCGGGGCAGGTCTTCGCCTTCGACGGCTTCTTTCCGAACGATGCCGCTCCGGCCTGCCTTGCCGGTAAAGAACAAGCGATGGGCTACGCCGCGCAGCGGAATGATTGCAAGGTGTTCGAACGCAACAGGTTCGGGCAGGTTATCCAGGCAGCCGCGCACCCAATCGAGATGGCGATGCAGGAAACTGCCTGCTTCATCTGTTGAACAACGCAGCGGCATGGTGAGAATGACCGCACGCCTGCTGTGGCTCACGCGCAGTGTCAGGCGGCGGGCGGTTGGATGCCGGCGCAGTTCAACCGGCGCGCGCAGCCCCTTGATCTGCAGTTTGTCGGCTGGTTTTGTTCTGCTCGTGCCGGCGTATTGCATGGGGTCCGCCTCTTTTGGCATGATGTGGTTTGCTTCGAATATCGCTCGTAATCATCGACTATCCCGCTTTGATGCGGGTTCAATCGGTACTGACTTCGCTCATCAAGGCACTGGCTTCTGTTTTGCCAGCGACGGTTTTGCCGACGCCAGTGTTGCAAGAAGTACCGGCAGCGATCTTATGGGCACTGGTCTTTTGAGCGACGATCTTATGAGCGACGGTTTGGCGGTTGCACAACTCGTCACGAACACTTCGGCTGTGACCGAGCGCCCGGTTGCCCGCCGGGTAGCCGGTGAAGTAGCGAAAGATCTGCGCCCCGGCCAGCCCCCAAAACCGCAAAGTCGCCGACTGCATGGCAAGCGCATGGGCAAAGCCCAGGGACCGTGCAGGCGGTCGCAACGGCGCCGTGCCGAGGGCAGCAAGCCCCTCGGCCTTTACCCGTTCAGCAAGGCGGTCAGGTGCGACATCATTGGCCGGACAAATGGCCCGGCTGCCCGGTACATAATGCGTCCGTCTCGCGAAGGTAAAGGCCCCCGCCGACAAATCAGTCGCAGCATCCTGGCAATCGCCTTTGCCGTCCCGCAGCGCACCGTTCAGCGTAAGACCTTGACCTTGTGAGGCACCCACCTGAATCGCCGGCAGTTCATGCAATGCCTCTGCCCGCGCATCAGCCTTGCGCACAAACTGCGCAATTCTTGGTGCGGTCTGCTGGCGAAAGCGCCGCCCGTTGAAGATGCCATAGTGACCGACGCCGGGGCATTCGAAATGGGTTTTTCGCGCGGCAGGAATCCGGTCGCAAAGATCAAGCGCGGCAGCGCATTGCCCGCGCCCGGTAATATCATCCTTTTCACCCTCGACGGTCATCAGTGCAACGCGCCTTATGGCCGAAAGGTCAATGCGCCGGCCGCGGTGCATCATCCGGCCGCGCGGCAATTGATGCTGCACGAATACCTGGTCGATGGTCTGCAGAAAGAACTCCCGGGAAAGGTCCATGACCGCCAGATATTCGTCATAGAATGTCCGGTGTTTTTCTGCTGAATCGCCATCACCGCGCACCAGATGAAAGAACATGTCCTTTTGCGCCTTCATATGGCGGTCGAGATTCATGCTCATGAAGCCGGAGAGCTGCAGGAAGCCGGGGTAGACATGGCGGCCATACCCGGGGCTTGACCACGGCACCCGGCCAATCACATTGTTCGCGAACCATCTGGTGCCGCGCTTTTCAGCCAGCTCATTGACCGTCGTCCTGGAAATCCGCGTATCGACCGGCCCGCCCATCAAGATCATGCTGGCCGGCACATGCGGGTCGTTGGCAGCTTCCATCAAGGCCACCGCGGCAAGCACCGGGACCGCCGGCTGACAGACCGCCACGACATGGACATCGCCGCCGAAATGGCGGAAGAGGTCGCCCATATAGGTAATGTAATCATCGAGATCGAAACTGCCAGCGCATTGCGGCACCTGGCTGGCGTCCTGCCAGTCGGTGATGAAGACGTCATGATCGGGCAGCAATGCCTCAACGGTGCCGCGCAGCAGTGTTGCGTGGTGACCGGACATCGGCGCGACAAGCAGAATGCGTGGGTCCTGGCTGGCGCGCTCAGGGGCTATATCGCGTTGAAAGTGAATGAGCCGGCAAAACGGGCGTTGCCATTCGATGGCTTCATTGACGGCAACCTGCCGGCCGTCGATCTGCGTAAAGGTGAGGCCGAACCTTGGCTTGTCATATTGACGGGTGCTGCGTTCAAAAACCTCGCAGGCGGCAGCGGCGCCTCGCCCGACCGCCGTATGAGCCATTGGATTGAGTGGGCTTTCAAAGAAGAGCCGATAGGAGCCAGCGGCTGCCCGCGCAGGCCTCACGGCCGCAAGGTTCAGCTCGTACCATTGGTAGAGCAATGCCTAATCCCCCGATTGTTTGTCCCTGTTAGGCCCGATTGCTACTCCGGCCTTTTGGCGTTACCCCGCCGTCTCTTGTCGCCATCATGCAAAGCCGCATTATTCCGGTCTTGAGCCGGTTCATTGATGGTGTGATGGCGCCATTTGTGCGATGGCTAAGACTCTATAACCTGACGCTGGATCTGCTATCGACCAAGCGGCAAGACTCTAAACTTGCGTAAACAATTCCCCAAGTGGCAGTCTGGACCGATTCGCTTGCAGAGACAAGTCATGGTCACAGTCTATTGTGCCGGTTATATTGGCGACGCGTCTCCACCATCCATTTGACAGCCATCCCCAATGCGCCCATAAGGGCGGCTGAAATCAATACATGGCCCGTTTGACGAGCCGCCGCTGCATACATGGAATGCCTTGAAACAGGGGCAAATCCGGGAGATGCGGGGGTCCACATCCATCAGCGCGTTGCGCCCATGGATGCTTTTGCGCATTGCGCGGGGGATGCTTTTGCGCATTGCGCGGGGGATGCTTTTGCGCATTGCGCGGGGGATGCTTTGGCGCGTTGCATACAAGCACCAGTAATGGAGGCAGATCAAGCAGATGACGGAGGAGCTGGACATTGCAGATGCGATTAACAGGCATTGCCCCTGGTCGGGCAAGCCCATCTCCGCAGACAGTCTGACACGTTATCGCGGCAAAGTTGTTGGTTTCTGCAACAGCGGTTGCCGTGACAAATTCGAAAAAGCCGTTGGCATGTTTGACGATCTTATGGCTGGTAACGGAGGAACGGCAGACAGCTGACCCAATAGCCGCTGGCTGACGCGGCTCACTCAAATGGCCGCCGCGGCGATCAAATGGCCGCCGCGGGTTAGGCTGTCTGCCGGTGCAGCTGGCAGAGCGTCAGTTGCTCGTCACCGCCAGGGTCGTTTGTTGCCGCCAGAATTGTTCGTTGCCGTTAGGGCTGCTCATCACCGTTGGGGCTGCTCATCACTGCCAGAGTTGGCCTTCACTATTAGAGAGACAAATGTTTGAGTCACTTTCAGATCGCTTATCGGGCGTATTCGACAAGCTGACGCGACGCGGCGCGCTGTCTGAGGCCGACGTTAATGAGGCCATGCGCGAGGTGCGGCGGGCCCTGCTGGAAGCTGACGTGGCGCTCGATGTGGTGCGCTCATTCACCGACAAGGTAAGAGCCAAGGCGGTCGGCCAGGATGTCATCAAATTGGTGACGCCCGGCCAGATGGTCGTCAAGATCGTCCATGACGAACTGGTCAATATGCTTGGCGCCGAGGCTGAACCAATTGATCTCAATGCGCCGGCGCCGGTTGCCATCATGCTGGTCGGCCTGCAGGGCTCGGGCAAGACGACGAGCTGCGCCAAGATCTCCTACCGCCTGACGACCCGTGACAAGCGCAAGGTACTGATGGTCTCGCTCGATACCCGCCGTCCGGCGGCGCAGGAACAGTTGCGTGTTCTTGGCGAGCAGACCAGGGTCGACACGCTGCCGGTGGTTGCCGGCCAGTCGCCGCAGCAGATTGCCCAGCGCGCCACGGAGGCGGGCAGGCTTGGTGGCTATGACGTGGTCATGCTGGATACCGCCGGGCGCATTCATATCGATGAAGGCCTGATGCAGGAAACGGCAGAAATCCGCGACATCGCCATGCCGCATGAAACGCTGCTGGTGGCTGACAGCCTGACCGGTCAGGATGCCGTCAATCTGGCGCAGTCGTTCAACCAGCGCATCGGCATCACCGGCATTATGTTGACGCGCACCGATGGCGATGGCCGTGGCGGCGCGGCGCTGTCCATGCGCGCGGTCACCGGCAAGCCGATCAAGCTGCTGGGGACTGGCGAAAAATGGGACGAACTGGAGGATTTCCATCCCGACCGCATCGCCAGCCGCATTCTCGGCATGGGCGACATTGTCTCGCTGGTCGAAAAGGCTTCCGAGACCTTCGATGCCAGCCAGGCCGAGAAAATGGCGCAGAAA
>Ga0114931_10004675_pt1 | contig 17068 bp, 8 predicted proteins | sample 2SBtaG_FD_89579 | JGI IMG/M metagenome (GOLD analysis project Ga0114931, IMG submission 89579) | Deep subsurface microbial communities from Kolumbo volcano to uncover new lineages of life (NeLLi) - 2SBTROV14_V59a metaG | ecosystem: Environmental > Aquatic > Marine > Volcanic | place: Kolumbo...
CCGTGCTGGACAAACGCGCCCGCGGCATGCAGACCTACCTCACCGAATACGTGCCTCCGAACACCGAGGTGGTGGGTGTGCGCATCATCGACGGCAGCGGCCGCACCATTGAACCGCGGTATCCCGGGCTGGCCTACGACGGTTGCAATACCAGCGGCAGCTGCAACAACTTCGCCAATCTGCCGTGCAACGCCGGCGCCGACAACTGCGCTTTCGCCGGTGGATCCATCGCGCAGGTGCACGCCGACACCGGCGTGTTCTTCTGCAACGACACGCGCTGTCAGTCGGTCACCAACTCGACGACCAAGGCGCCTCCGGCCACGGCCTTCTTGACCGAGGTGAACGGGATCGAGATGAACCCGCCGCCCGACGGTATCAGCCCCGCTCTGACGCCGCTTTTGGGCTATTCGTCGCCGTACTACGCCCACAACCAATGGGACTGGACCCAGGTGCTGGCGCTCGGCACGTCGACCAACGAGTCGGGCAACTCGGCCAAGGGTAATGCGCCGTTCGGTTACGGCTCGCCGGTTGCCGGACCCAACACCTTCTATCAGTACGAGGCCACGGACACCGGAGCCAATGGCATCGAGTTCAACAACGTGGTCGGTCCCTGGCAGCGCATCGTGTACCCGGGCTCGATGATCGGTACGGGCGTGTGTCGGACCAATAACCAGGTGACCTGCAACCCGTCGGCGGACGACGCGAAACGCCGCGCCATCACGCCGGCAACCAGCGGCACCGATGTCACTCCCAACAACGCGGTGGTCGCCAAGGCGGTCCGTTTTGCGCTCGGGCAGAGCGAGGTCGGTCGGCCCATGTTTGCGGAGGTGGCGTTGCGCGTCACGTCCGGCTTCACCACCGACCTGTTTTTGGATCCCGACTTCGGCGTGGGTGGCGGCAACATCGACTGTGGCGAGATTTTCGGTTCGGGGTTGTCGGCCAGTAGCAACCAGGCTGACGGCTCGAATACGCCGTGGCCGACCTACATCGCATCCGCGCAGTGCGTGAACCTGCGTCTGTTGCTGGACATTCAGGTCGACAAGAACCTGGCCGACAACGAGCTGGTTACCTACACCATCCGCAACAAGAACCTGGCGCTGGCCGACGAGACCAGCGTCGTGTTGCGCCAGGCGTACGACAGCACCCGCATGTCGTTCGTGTCCGCCAACCCGCCGGCCGATGGTCCGCCGGCATCTTGTCCCGCGCCTTACGACACGGGCAAGCTGTGTCTGACCTGGACGATTGGCACCATGGCGCCGTCGGCCGAGAACAACATCACCACCACGTTCACCACCGGCGGTGGCGGTAACACCACGTCGGTGACACAAGCCCTGTACGAGTCCGACTCGTTGCCGGCACCCGGTTATCAGACCTCGGCGCTCACGCTGATTACGCCGATCGCGCTGATCCAGGCGACGTTGGCGCAGACCAACGACGCGACCACCACGTTCACCAGTGCGGGCGGTACGGTGGACATGAGCGGAACCTTGTCGAACGACGGCACCAACGACTTCGACATGGACCGCATCGTCATCCCGCTGCCATCGGGCTGGAGCGTCGTGAGTGATCAGATCACATTGGACGACGGGATCAATCCACCCGATGTGATCACGGCGACGGCGGCGACCCAGGGTACCAACAACCCGGAGTTCAACATCAGCAGCTCGTTCACCAAGGGCAACTCGCGAACGCTGACCTTCAGCCTGAACGTGCCCGGTGGCACGGCCACCGACCTTTACACGATCGATCTCGAGGTGTTCGGCAGCCAGACCGGTATCGGTGGAACGTACGAGACCTATTTCTCCGAGCTGGCGACGGTCAACGTCGGTCAGGTGCGTACGCAAAAACCGGTCATCGATTGCCCGGTCGGCTCGACGTCCACATCGGTGACTGGCACCTCTGAGGCCAGCGCGGACGTCAGCCTGCTGTTCAACCTGATGGAGCGCGGTACCTGCACCGCCGGCGCCATGGGCGCCTGGTCGTGCACGTTTCCGACCTTTGGCACCATGTACGGCGGTCTCGAAGTGCGCGCGCGGGCGCAGCTTGCGGGCAAGCTCCCCAGCGAGCTAGCCGATCCGTGCGAGGTGACGGCCAAGCGCGAGTGCTCTGACGGTCTGGACAACGACAGCGATGGTCTCACCGACTTCCCGGCGGACCCGGGCTGCGACTCGCCCACCGACTCGACGGAGAATAGCGACGCGTCCATCGAGTGCCTGGACACCCTCGACAATGACAGCAGCGGTCAAACCGACTATCCGGATGACCTGAGCTGCGCAGACCGCTACGACAACACCGAAGACGGCAATCCGGCGTGTAGCGATGGCGTGGACGACGACGGCGACGGGCTGACCGACTTCCCGAACGACCCGGATTGCACCGACGCTAACGATCCGACCGAGCGGCCGTCGGCCCAGTGCCAGGACCGCGTGGACAACGACGCCGACGGGCTCATCGACTTCCCGAACGACCCGGGCTGCCACTCGGCGTTCGACGACAGCGAGGCCGATCTCACGTACGAACCGGTGGCGACCAAGCCCCGCCTGCTGATCGTGTTCGACACCTCGGGCTCGATGAACTGGAACACCTGTGAGAGTGTGTTCACGGGCGGCGATGGTTCGGCCGACTGCCCGGGCAGCGACGTGGCCTGCGCCGACTTGCCGCCGGGCTGCACCGGCGGGTCGACGCTGACGTGTGGCAACGGTGTGGCCGACGACAGCCGGCTGTACAAGGTCAAACGCGGCGTGTCCGACGTCATCGCCGGGTTCGGCGAGGCGGAGTTCGCGCTCATGCGCTTCCATCAGCGCGACACGGACTTTTCGTGCCCCGTCCGCAACGCGGGTCTGCAATCCGGTGGCTGGCAGGGCGGTGGCGCTGCGCCGTGCAACGGTGGTTTCGGTGGCGGCGACCTGGTCGTGTCGTTCTCGCCCGACAACCAGCAGACGCTGCTCAAGTGGATGGACAACACTACCAACTACAGCGGCGCGGGCGATCCGCCCAGCCGTCTGGACTGGGAGCTGCGCGGCACCGGTACCACGCCGATCGCCGGCACTCTCGACGATGCGCTGACGTACTTGACCGGCGTGCAAGGCCCCGACCCGCGCAAGATGTGTCGGCCCTACCGGGTGGTGCTGGTTACCGACGGTCAGGAGACGTGTGGTGGTGATCCGCTGGCCTCCGCCACGGCGCTGCGCAACGCGGGCTACTACGTCTCGGTCATCGGCTTTGCTACCGATGATGCCGCCGTCGTCGCCGAGCTCAACGGCATCGCGGCGGCTGGCTCTCAGAGCGGCACTGACAATGCAATTTTCGTGGACGACGAGACCAGCTTGACATCGGCCATCGCCAACATCATCACCAGCAACATCCTGGTGGAGCTGTGCAACGGCATCGACGATGACTGCGACGGCAACATCGACGAGGACTACCCGGACCTGGGCAACGCCTGCGACAACGGCCAGGCGGGCGTCTGCCACCGCAACGGCACCATCGTGTGCTCGGCCGACGAGCGCAGCACCGAGTGCAACGCGCCGGATGGCTCGGGCAGCGCGACCACGGAAACCTGCAACCTGCTCGACGACGACTGCGACAAGAAGGTGGACGAGGGGCTCACCTGCAACTGCGCCAGCACCGAGGTGTGCAACGATCTGGACGACGACTGCGACGGCAACATCGACGAGGCGCCCATCGCCGGCGTCGGTGACGCCTGTGGCATCAGCATCGGCGAGTGCCAGCAAGGCACCATTCAGTGCATCGACAGCGACGGCGTGCCTGGTACCGGCGACGGCTTCCTGTCGTGTGTGGGCGCCACCGACCCGGTCACGCCCGACACGTGTGACGGTCTGGACAACGACTGCGACACCCAGGTGGACGAAGACTTCGCCCAACAATGCTACACCGGCGCGACCGGTTGTATGCCGACGGCTCCGGCGGCTACAACTGCGCGGGTATCTGCAAGCCCGGCGCGCTCGAGTGCGTTATGGGCGTGCCGGGCAACTGCACCGGCGAAGTGACGCCAGGCGTCGAGGTGTGTAACGGCATCGACGACGACTGCGACGGCAACGTGGACGAAGATTGGCAACCAGACGGTGCCGGCAACACGCTGGGCGCGACGTGTAACAACGGCGCGCTGGGCGCTTGCTACGCGGAGGGCGTGTGGTCGTGTAATACGGCCATGCCGAGTGGGCCGCTCGTGTGTACGGCGCCGACGATCTCGTCGGGCACCGAAATCTGCAACGGCACCGATGACGACTGCGACGGCATGACCGACGAGGCGCTCGGCTCGCCGGTCGGTGATGCGTGCGGGTCGGTGGGCTGTATGCCGGGGACGCTGCAGTGTGTCGATCCCGATATGGATCCGCTCACGGAGAACTCGCACATCGAATGTGTCGGCACCACCGGTGGTATGCCCGAGCAATGCAACGGCGTTGACGACGACTGCGACACGGCGATTGACGAGGAAATCGCGGGCGTTGGCGTGGACTGCTACCCGACCGGCGTGGCCGGCTGCACGGGCGATGCGGTCAACGGGTTCACCTGCGTGGGTGAGTGCAAGACCGGAACGACCATCTGCTCGCCGCCGGACATTCTGTGCGACGGCTACGTGGGCCCGGCCAGCCAGGACAACTGCGACGGCCTGGACAACGACTGCGACGGCATGGTCGACGAATACCCGATGTGTCCGGGACCGGGCGATGCCTGTGTGGACGGCGGCTGTGCGTCGCAGTGTGAACAGGGCGAGTTCCCGTGCCCGTTCGGCTTCTTCTGCAAGACCCTGGACGACAGCGCCTGCACCGACCCGCCGTGCCGCTACTGCCTGCAAGACCAGTGCGTCGGCGTCACCTGCAACCCGGGCGAGAGGGGCGATCCGGAGACCGGCAACTGCAACGACCCGTGCGACAACACCGTTTGTCAGACCGGCGAGGTCTGCTTCGCCGGCGGTTGTTTCGACTGCTTCGACGCCGGCTTCGGCTGCGATCAGGGCGAAACGTGTGTGGCGGGGCAAAACGGCGTCGGTACCTGCGAGGTGGATCTTTGCTACGACGTCATCTGCGGAACCAACCAGTTCTGCCGCGACGGCGATTGCATCGATCTCACTTGCGACCCGGCGTGTGGCAGCGGCCAGGTCTGCCGTGACGGCATGTGTGAAACCGACATGTGCGACGGTGTGCAGTGCGGTCAGAATCAGGTGTGCAACCCGAGCACCGGAACGTGCGGCGCCGATCTGTGCCTGGGCACGAATTGTCCGACGGGGCAGGCGTGCAACCCGGACGACGGTGCGTGTATCCCCGATCCGTGCGCACTGGTGAGTTGCCCGGACGGCTACGTCTGCGAGGTCGGCTCCGACGGTAACGGCAGCTGCACCGAGGATACGAGCACGGGCGAGCAAGGACCGCTCATCATTGCGGCCGGTGACGGCTGTAACACCGGCTCGGGTGGCGCGGGCGGCACGTTGGCGCTGCTGCTGCTCGGCGTGATGTGGGTGCTGCGCCGGCGCCGCTAGCGACAAAGTCAGATTTCTGTTCAACCAATTGCCCTCTTGTCGCAACTACTGCGACGAGAGGGGATTTCAGATGCGTATACTTGGACTTCGTTCGCTTGCACTAATTCTTGCTGTCACGCTGATCGGTGCGGGATGTGGAGATGATGGCGGTGGTGGTGGGACCCCTGATGCATTTCCACCATTAGCCGATGCGATGAATTCGCAGCCGGATGCGATGACCACTGATGGGTCGCCGCCCGACGCGCAGCAGATTATGTCGATCACCGAGATCATCCCGACGGCTGCGAGCCGTCAGGTAACGACCGAGCTCCGTGTCCTGGGTGCGAATATTGCTGGCGGCGCGACCCTCGTGCTTTCGAACTGCGACACGAGCACCACCTACGATCTGAGCAACACGGTGACTGTCGCCGGCGACGGCGCCTCGATGACGGCCACGCTCGCCGCCGATTCCATGCGTGAGCAAGGGCTGTACACTGTGACCGTGACCAACCCGGCCGGCCAGAGCGACCTTCTCGAGTGCGCGTTCCGCATTCTCGCCCAAATGCCACCCACCGTCACCGACGTGGTGCCGTCCACTGCGTGGCGGGGCGCCGCCGGCGACGGCATCAACTCAGACACGGTCGTGACCATCACCGGCACGGGCTTCGAGTCCACGCCCAACGTCCGCTGGGTCAAGACCGACGGTAGCGCGAGCTATGACGCACTGTTCGTCGGCTACGGCTCGTCCACGCAGATCACCGCGGTGGTGCCGTCCGAGACCCTCGCGATGAACGAGGGCGAGTACCACGTGTTCGTGGTCAATCCCAACCTGTTGACCGCCCAGTGGCTCACCGACGGGACAACGCCGGGTATCTTCACCATCACCGGCACGCCTCCGCCGTCGATTACCGACATCACGCCGGCGCGCATTCCCAACGCCGATTGTACGACCCAGGCGATGACGGTGTCAGGGAGCAACTTCGACGCTGCCGCCCAGGCCTGGGTCGTAGAGCCCGCGGGCAGCACCTGCGCTGGCAGCATGACCGATCCCAATGGCAACGTGCTGTGCCCCATGGCCACCACGTTTGTGAGCGCCACCGAGCTGACGATCACGTTCTCGGAATGTGCGGGCAACGGCGCGTGGCCCATTACGGTCATCAATCCAGATGGTCAGGCCGACACCTTCCGCAACGTGGAAGTGCGGCCGAACAACTCGGGACACCTCAGCTCCGACGCGTTCACGACGCTCGCGCCGGTGCTCAACACGGCGCGGTTCAAGCACGGCGCCGAGTTCGGCTTCGATCCGTTCGGTAACTCCTACATTTACGTATCCGGCGGCCAGGACGGGGCCGGCAATGTGCTGACGGACACCGAGTTCACCCAGCTGGACGTGTTCGGCAATGCCGGTCCGTTCAACCAGGCCATGCAGTACCAGGACTCGAGCAACCCGCGGGTGGTCAACGAAATGACCACGCCGCGTCAGGGCGCGTCCATGGTGCGTGTCGGCAAGTCGCTGTTCATGATCGGCGGCGCGTCGTCGGCCAGTGACGTGCTCACCCAGGTCGCCGCGCTCAAGTCGGTGGAACGGGCACGCATCCTCGGCTTCCGCGAGACGCCGGCGCTGTCGTTGCCGACCGTGACCGCGGCCACCGGGCTGCCCACGGGCAGCTGGTACTACACCGTGACCGCCGTCGGTCCATGGGGCGAGAGCCTGGGCAGCCGCGAAGTGGTCGCGCTCAACAGCGGCGGCACGATCAAGGTGTGCTGGAACGAGCCCCAGGCGAGCGGGGTCACCGGCTATAACGTCTACCGCTCGCTGGCATCCGACGGCCGGGCGCAAACCGGCGCAGCCATCGCGTACGAGGTGGCGGGGCCGTGCTTCACCGACGACGGCGCCGGCGAGCTCACCCCGGCACCAGGAAATCTGCGCGGGGTCGTGGCCACGGCCGCTTCGGGCGGTTCAGCGGAGGGCACCTATCGCTACCGCGTGGCCGCCAACATCACCCTCAGCGGGGGCGGCGACTGGCAGACCTATGCCAGCTACGAGACCGCGGTCGAGGTCACGGCGGCGGATGTGACCGCCGGTAACAACGCCATTACCCTCAACTGGGATGCGATACCGGGCGCGACGTACAGCGTGTTCCGCTGGGATTCGTCGGCGGGCGAGTTCCGGCTTCTGGACGGCGCGGGCGCGGTCACGGCGACCACGTTCACCGACGACAGCACAGGGCTCGACAGCTCCAACACGACGTCCAGAACGCAAATCCGTACCCTGCCGCCGGGCAGCCTGTCCAAGTGGGAGGACATCGGCCGCGACCTCAACACCGAGCGCGAAGGCGCCGATGCGGTCGTGGTGACCCTCGATCCGCCCGCGATGTCGCCGGGCGTGATTGCGCGCATCATCATCGCCGGTGGCCGTACGGTCAACGACGGCAGCACCGCGTACCTCAAGACCGCCGAGTCGCTGGGTATCAACGACGACGGCAGCTTCGAGGCGAGCTGGTACAACGAGACGCCCCAGTTCACCACGCCGCGTGCCTTCTACGCGTTGGTGACCACCCAGGGCAGTCACGACACGCCGTTCCCGCCGGATCCGGAGGAGCCGCCGTGCGGCGACCTGGACAACGACGGTTACACCAACTGTGCCTGTGGTGGCGACGACTGCAACGACGCCGATCCGACGGTGCACCCGGGCGCCACGGAGATCTGTGGCGACGGCATCGACCAGGATTGCGAGCTCGGTTGCAGCGGCACGGACGAGCCGTGTAGCTGCACCACCGACGCCGACGGCGACAACCACGTGTCTGAGACCTGTGGCGGCGACGACTGCTGCGACGACGGCAGTGAGACCGGTGTCATGGGCTGCGATGCGACCAACGCACCGGGGATTCACCCGGGGGCGACCGAGATCTGTGGCAACAGCATCGACGAGGACTGCGATGGCGTGGATCCGCCGTGCACCTGTCAGGACGACCTCGATGGTGATGGTCACATCTCGATTGCGTGTGGCGGCGACGACTGCTGTGACACGGGATCCGATACGTCCCTGGGCTGCACCGACACCACCGCACCCAACATCAACCCGGGTCAGAACGACATCTGTGGCAACGGCGTGGACGAGGACTGCGACGGCTACGACGCGCTGTGCGGCCCGCCGCCGGCGTCGCAACCGGTGCGGCCGCGCCTCAGCCTGCCCGTGGCCAACCGGCCGGGGCCGCCGCTGATGCGGGTGAACGGGGTGCACTCGCGGCTGACCACCATCAAGATGGTGGCGGGCGGCGATCCGGTCTATCTGGTCGCCACCCTGGGTGACGACGTCTACGCGGCGAGCAACAACCGCGGCCTCAAGAACCACGAGGCGTGCTTGATCGACGCGACCACGGGCCACCTGGCCGACGACTGCGGCCAAACCGGCGGCACGACCTGGCTCATCCAGGACAACACGCCCAAGCCCCTGACGCCGTCAGCCAACTACGCCCACGACGCGCTGCTGTACTTCGACTATCTGTACACGCTCAACGGCCTGTCGACTGAGACCATCGATCCGCTCGCCCGTGGCTTCAACTCGGGCACGATCGCGCGGTTCCCGGTCAACGACGTCACCATGGTGACTGATCCCAGCCTGCTGCTCAACGGCTACCAGTCCACCAACACCGACGTAAATGCACCGCGGGCGTACTACAAGAACCTGCGCCTGCTGTCGTATATTTACGTGGTCGGTGGTTGGACCAACAGCGGCCCGACCGACACTGTGGAGCGGCATCTGCAGTAACGGCCCGGCGACCAGGAGGACGCGATGATGATGCGGGAATCCGCACGTGTGGTTGTTTGTCTGTTCGCGATAGGCTTCGGCGCGTGCGGTGGCACCGACGCAGATACGCTCGGCGTCGGTGCCGAATGCACCACCTCGGATCAATGTGACCAGGACACAGACCAGATATGCCTGACCGCATTCGCCGGTGGCTACTGTGGCATTCGGGATTGTGTGGATGATATGGACTGTCCCGATGCCTCCGCCTGCATCGCGCACACCGACGGGGTCAACTACTGCTTTCGCGTCTGTGTGGACAAGAGCGAATGCAACGCCAACCGGTCTGTGGATGTCGAGTCCAACTGTTCGTCGAACGTGACGTTCGTGGACGGCGCCCGGGGTCGCAAGGCGTGCGTGCCGCCGTCATCCGGCCTCTGACCCGACCCGACCTGTGAGCTCGTGCGCCCCTGCCCCCTGGAGCGGGGGCGTTTCGTTTAGAACTCGTCGTGCTCGAACAGCTCGCGCATGTGGTCGCGAAGGTCGTTGATGCCGGTGCTGGAGCCGTCGATGACGATGGTGCCGTCTTCGACGTCCGCATCCGCCCAGTTGATGTCGTTGAGCACATCGCCGAGGCGGAATACCAGGTCCACCTGGGTGGTTTGGCCGGCCACGACCACCACGCCGTCGAGTCCGGTGCGAATTGACAGCGGGCTGGGCGGTGTATCGTCTATCTCGAACGGGTAGGTCGTATCGGAGACCTTGACGGTGCCGGTGATGCGGTAGCTGGTGAGCTCACCCAGGACCTGCGAATACAGACCCAGGGGGGCGTCGGCGAACAAAATCGATGTGGGCGTGGATTCGTCGTTCCAGCCCAGGCTGAGCTGGGCCACGCGCGTGCGCTCGTCGCCGGGAGCGGCGTCGCCGATGGCGCGCAAGTCGTTGATGTCCACATGGGCGGTGGCGATGAACACGTTGTACGAGCCGCCGGCCGAGCCCGGGATGTCCGGACGGCTCACCGGGTCCAGCTCGAGCCCGCCCTGGGCGCTGCCGGCGTCGACGCTGTCGTCGTCGCCCGGATTCTGGCCACAGGCGGCGATGAGCGCGAGAGCGGCGAAGATCAGAATGTGCCGGTGATGCACGACTCTATTTTGACAGTTTCGTAAGCAATGAGGCAACGCGGAAAGTTTGTATTGGAAGTCGTAGGGTTCCCGGCGCCGTCGAGGTAGCTGTGCAGGTTTCGTACAGTCATAATGCACATGTGACCGAGCTGGGAACCATCGCCGACGCCACCGAGGGCGGGTCCGCCATCACCGACAGCCGTCGCAACGCTATGCTCGTCGTCTATAGCGACGACGATGGTGACGGGACCAAGACGCTGACCCTGCCGGACGACGGCGAGATCACCATTGGACGTTCGCGCGCGTCCACGATTCACGTGGACAGCGAACGCGTATCCCGCAACCACGCCATCATTCGCCGCGACGACGAGGGGGTAACGGTGGAGGAGCTGAAGAGCCGCAACGGAACGCGGCTCAACGGCGCGCGGATCGAGGGAACGTATACGCTTCAGTCCGGAGACGAGCTGCAGATCGGCCCGGTCACGATCATCTTGCATCTACCGAGTCCCTCGCGCCGACGGATTGCGGTGGGCTCGACCGGGTACCTGGACGAACGCCTGGGAGCGGAGGCCGAACGTGGGTTGCGCTACAAACGCAACTTTGCGCTGGTCATGCTGCGCATCGAGGCCGATGACGAGACGGCTGACGTCATTTTGGAACACCTGGCGCGCCGGTTGCGGCGCATGGATGTCATCGCCGAGTACGGGCCGGACGACTTCGCGTTCTTGTTGCCCGAGCTCGACCAGAAGGGAGCGGAGCAGGCGGCGCGCCGGCTGTTGGGCGAAGTACGCGTGGCCGGCGCCGAGCTGCGCCCGCCGCGGCGAGTGACGGCTCATATTGGGATCGCGGTGTTTCCCCAGCATGGCACGCGGCCCGGCAATTTGCTCAACCGCGCCCGCGATGCGCTGCGCCTGGCGTGTGAAAAGGGCGAGGTAGACATCGTCGCCACTCCGCCCGAAGAGGCACAGCCGTCGGGGGAGGGGATCGTCGTCGGCGATCCAAAGATGCGCCGCGTGTACGATCTGGCGGCGCGCGTCGGCAACACGTCGATGACGGCGCTGATCATCGGCGAGACCGGTGCGGGCAAGGAGCTCCTCGCCGAGGAGATCCATCGCTGCAGCGAGCGCCGCCACAAGCGGTTCTTGCGTCTCAACTGCGCGTCCATTCCCGAGACGCTGCTGGAGCGCGAGCTGTTCGGTAACGAGCGCGGCGCGTTCACCGGGGCAGACAAACAATCCAAGGGCTTTTTCGAAGCCGCCGACGGCGGCACCATCTTCCTCGACGAGATCGGTGAGATCTCCATGGCCATGCAGGGCAAGCTGCTGCGCGTGCTCGAGGAGCGCCGGTTCATGCGCGTCGGTGGCACCGAGGAAGTCGAGGTCGACGTGCGGGTGGTTTGCGCCACCAACCGCGACCTGGAAACCGAAGTCAGCCGCGGGCGGTTTCGCGAGGACCTGTTCTTTCGCATCAGCGCGTTCACCATCGTGGTGCCGCCGCTGCGCGACCGCCGGCCCGAGATTCCACTGTTCGCCAAGCACTTCATCGAGCGCACGGCGCGGGAGCTTCGCGTGTCACAACCCGAGGTCTCGGACCGGTTCATGGCAGCGCTCGAGCAGTACCACTGGCCCGGCAACGTTCGCGAGCTGCGCAACGCCATCGAGCGTGCGCTCGTGGTTCACCGGGAAGGCCCGCTCGAACCGGCGCACCTGCCCGACCGGATTCGCGAAGAAGCCAGCGGTGCGCCAGACGTCGCGGCCGCAGCGTCGCCGGCGGCGGGCCGCAAGGTCGATGTGCGCGAGCAGCTGGCCGCCGTGGAGCGCGCCGCGATCGTGGCCGCCCTGGAGGCCTGCGGTGGCAACCAGACCCGCGCCGCCGAGAAGCTCGGCCTGTCGCGGCGCGCGTTGATCTACAAGATGGAAAAGTACGGGCTCAAGCGCGCGCCGGCGAGATGACCGCCGACGCTCAGCGCCGGCCCTGCTAGGGCGGGTTGTAGCGTTCGGGCGCGGTGTCGGCGGTGGTGCCGCCGACTAGCAGCACGGTGCCGTCACACAGCTGGGTGGCCACGTGGCCGGCGCGCGCCGTGGACAGGTCGTCGGTGCGCGACACGTCGACATTGCCGGTGAACGGGTCGCGGCGGATGACATAGGCCGTGGCCACCGCAGCGCCGTTGATATCCCGGCCACCGGCGAGCAAATAGCGGCCGTCTGGCAGCTCGGTGAGGGAGAACCCGGATACGCCTGCCTCGGGCGGCAGTCCGCCGGCGTCGGTGAACCGGCCCTGGACCGGGTCGTACAGCTCCAGGCTCGTCACCGGCGTATCGGGATCCGCTGGCAGCGCGCGGGTCTTGCCGCCGACGATCAATACGAAGCCGCCGGGCAGGCGAACCGCGGCGTGGTCCCAGCGCGGGGTCAGCATGGTGGCGCCGGCGACGCTCTCGAAGGTCTGGGACAGGGGACGGTACAGCTCGGTAGCCGCGATGGGCATGCCGGTGGCGTCCCGGCCGCCGGTGATCAACACGTCGGCGCCGACATCGTCGCCCAGCCGGGTCATCGCGTGCATACGCCGGGGCGTAGTCATGGTGGCGCCGAGCGCGCGGACGGGCTGGACCGCGCCGCCGTCGTCCACCTGGAAGAGGAACCCCTTGCCGCTGAGGCTGAACGTACCGCCGGATTGTTCATCGCCGCCGGCGACGAGCACACTGCCGTCGACCAGCGCGACGGCGCGGGCATCGCGCAGCGCCGGTCCCGCGACCGATTCGACCTGGAAGCCGCGGAGCGCGTCGGGGTCGACGATTTCGGCGGTCGGCACGGCGTTGGAGTTTTGGTCGACGCCCGCCGCGATGAGCAAGCGCTGGTTGGGCAACGCCGCGATGGTGCCGCCAATGCGAACCGCCGCGGGATCGTCCAGAAGCTCGAAGCTGCCGCTGAGGCTGCTGAAGCGTTCGATGGTGGTGATCTCGGCGCCGCCCCCGGCGAACACTGCGTCGCGACCGCCGTTGATGGTGCCCGCGACGCCGTCTACCCGCGCCGGATCGAGCATGGCGGGGCCGGGGCCCCAGCGCACCACGCGGGAAAAGTACAACCGCGGCTGGACCACGGCGTCGCTGTCGATGGTCACCGGGCAGGTGCGGCCGTAGGCGACCTGGGCGCCGCGGTCGCGGCCGCGCATGTGGACAACCAGGTCTTCGCTAAACGGCACATTGCGCAGGGTGAGCGGCTCGCCGTCGTGGAAGATCGCCGACACCAGCTCGCGATCATCGCCCGCCATGGCCACCGAAAGCTCGATCTCGTCGATGGTGGTGTACGGGTATGCCGACGAGGTCTCGGGAGGGGTCTCGATGATGGGGCGCACCACCGGTCCGCTATCACCGCATGCCACGGCGAACACAGCGGCGCATGTCGCGACGGCGCGGTTCACCACGGTAGCGAGCCCCCGGGTTGCAGGGTGAACTGGTTGCCGGGGCCGCCACTGTCCCACAACAGGGGCGTGAGCACCGCCGCGGTGACGACCACACCGGCGATGGCCCACACCCAGCCCTTTTGGTACCAGGGCCGCGGCTCGATCACATGGACGATCCGCGGCTTGACCGGTGCCGGCGGTGTGACGACGCGATCAATCAGACCCTCGGTGGCGGCGACGACGCGTTCGGTGACGTCGTCTCCCGTCAGCGGGGCGAACACCGCGCGCAGTGTCTTGGCAGTGTGCGTATCGACCAGCTCCAGGCGCAAGCTTGGCGGTGCGGTCGCTGACACGGCGACGGTTGCGATCACCACGGCGCCGGCGACGCGCGCGCGTGCCATGGCCAAAAGCTGCGCCCGGGTCGGTCGCACAGGTCGCTGCAGTGGTGGCGAGATGTCGTGCTTGTTGGCGAGCACGGCGACGCGCGCGCCGTAGGGCGCGTAGCCCGGGCAAACGACGCGCACGTAGTGATGGCCGCGCGCCAGCGAAACCGCCTGGCGCGGCTGCACTGACCGGCCGTCGACGTGCACCCGGCAGTTGGTCGCGACGGCGACGCGGGTCGTGAGCGGTGCTCTCGCCGTTACGCGCTTGACGGCACGGTCGAACGCTTCGACAACACGGGGCGGAAAACGCACCGGGTCGAGGGCGCGCGACGGCGCGATGGTCGCGGCGCGCACAAAATCATCCCAGGCGCTGGCCGCGTCGCCGCGGCGAGTGTGCGCCAGACCACGGTACAAGAACAGATCGGACAACGCCGAGGGGCTCAAGCCCGCCGCCCCGGTGCGCCGGGCTTCGGCAATGCCCCGGCCCAGCTGCTTGATCGCGTCGTCGTAGCGCAGCTTGACGTATGCGTCGATACCGCGTGATAGGGCGATGCGCGCCGTCGGCGGCGCCGCCGGCTTGCTGGTCAAGTCCAGCAGCACCGAGCCACGGCGGCGACTTGCGAGGCTCAGCGCGGTTTTTGCGCGGCCGGTCGCGTCGTGTTGTCCTGGACCGAGGACCACGACCAGCGGTGGGGTCGGCGCCGCGACGGCGCTCGGCCCAGGGCCTGCGAGCACGGTCAGGATGGCGCCTACCGCGGCGACGAGCCGAAGCAGCATTGCGGCCATGATCGCATAGGTGCGCGGGGCGCGTCCTATATAATTGCCACAATGGCGATGATGGGCCGTTACGAGCTTATCCGCGCGCTCGACGGCGGAGGAATGGCGGAAGTATTCCTAGGCCGCCGCCGCGGCCCGGGCGGCGCGGAAAAGCGGCTGGTGGTAAAACGCATTCGCCGGCGCTACGCGCGTGATCCACGCTTCATTCGCCTGTTCGTCAGCGAGGCCAAGCTGTCCATGAGCTTGAGCCACCGCAACATCGTCCCGGTGTTCGACTTCGGCCGCGCCGGCGACGAGCTGTTTTTCGTCATGGACTATATCGATGGTGTCGATCTCTCTCGCGCCATCCGCCTCACCAAAGGGCCGATCGATCCGGTGGTGGCCGCTTATATAGCCATGGAGATTTGTCAGGCCCTCGACTACGCACATCGGGTGCGGCGCGAGCGTGGCCCCGCCGGGGTCGTGCATCGCGATGTGACGCCGCGCAATGTCCTGTTGTCGTTTGCCGGCGAGGTCAAGCTCGCCGACTTTGGTGTTGCTACCCTGACCGACCGCGAGGGTCCCGGCGGGGTGCGCGGGACGCCGGCGTACATGGCACCGGAGCAGGCGACCGCAGGGGACATCGATGCCCGCACCGATCTGTTCGCGCTCGGCCTGGTGTTGTGGGAAATGCTCGCGGGCGAGCGCGCGTACCGTGGCACCAGCGTAGACGAGCTCATGGCCGAAGCCGAGGCCGCGAACGTGCCCGCCTTGTCCGACGAGGTACCGGCTGCGTTGCGCGAGGTGGTCGAGCGGGCCACCGCCCGTGACCCGGAGGAGCGCTTCACCGACGCCCACGATATGCAGCGTGCCCTCGATCGCTTCGTCATTGCGGTGCGCGCCGAGGGATCACTCGCGCCGCCCAATCAGCTGTTGTCCCACTGGCTCAGGGAGCTGGCGCCGCGAGTAGCCAAGGCCGACGCGGTCGCGACCCCCAGTGCGCCCTCCGGCTCGGTGGTCACCTATCTCGAGCACGGCGAGTCGGGGCTCGCCGACATGGCGGGCGACGCGAGCGCGTTGCGTTCGATGGCCGAGACGCAGATCGACGACGATGACGACCAGGAACAAAGCGACGAGCCGGTCGCGGCTACAGCACCGGACGACGAAACCGCGGCAGTCGACGCGGCCCGGCCGACCTGGGCGTACCTGGTTGCGGTCGCTGGCGTGGTCGTCATCGCCGGCGCTGGCTGGTTCGCGTTTTCCCGGGCCACCTTGGTGGCGGCGCCACAGCCTCGAATGGTTGTGCCAAACACGGCCGTCGCCGTAGCAAAACGGCCGGTGGTCGACGCCGGTGTGGCGGTACCGGCAGCAAGCGTCGATGCCGCGGCGCCGCCCAGCGATGCCGCCCCCGTGGCGGTAGACGCCCACCCGCAACAGCGTCACCACCCGCATCCTCCGCCGCATCGGCACACGCCGACGTTGCCCCCCGGACGCCTCGAGATCAGCACATCACCGTGGGCAAAGGTTCGCGTCGTCGGCACCAAGTACCACTGCGCCGACACCCCGTGTGTGCTCGAATTGCCGCCGGGTGCCTACACCATCGAGCTGACCAATCCAGTCGCGCGGGTGGGCAAACGCGTACACGTCACGGTGAAGTCGAAGCAAACACACCGGCTGAACGAAAGCCTGACACGCGGGCCCTGACACTGTGCAAACTGCGGACACTGCGCGCACCTCGTACACCCCTGACTAGCCAATAACGGGCGCTTGCGTCGGAGCGTGGTTTGCAGCTTCCACGCTCGGGAGGTTCGCATGCGTAAAGCTTGTCTTGGTGTAGTTGCGCTGGCCACATTGGGCCTGTTGTTGTCGACGGCCGGTTGTGGAGGCAGCCACTCCGCAAATGGCTGTGGCGGTCTCGGCGAAGCATGCTGCGGTGATGGCACCTGCAGCAGCGGCTCGTGCGTCGACAATATCTGTCGCGACTGCGGTGGGCTCGGGCAGGCGTGCTGTGCCGGTCGCCTCTGCGGTGACGGCGAGACATGCACCGGCGGCGGTGCCGGCATCTGCGCCAGCTGCGGCGGACCCGGCGAAGTGTGTTGCGACCTCAATAGCTGTGGCGGCGGCGGTGGTTGCTGCGTCGAAGGCTTCTGCGTGGACAACGGCTCGACCTGTTCCATCGGCG
>Ga0114931_10004676_pt1 | contig 17063 bp, 17 predicted proteins | sample 2SBtaG_FD_89579 | JGI IMG/M metagenome (GOLD analysis project Ga0114931, IMG submission 89579) | Deep subsurface microbial communities from Kolumbo volcano to uncover new lineages of life (NeLLi) - 2SBTROV14_V59a metaG | ecosystem: Environmental > Aquatic > Marine > Volcanic | place: Kolumbo...
GCAAGCGGGCGCGGGACATCGCACTGACGCCGAAACAACACTTTTGGAGGCATACAAACTGCTCTCGTCGGGCTTCGGCGAGCAGCACAAACGGACGCTCAATGTGGCGCAGGCGTTGGTCGATCTCTACACCGCCTGGGACGCCGCCGAGCCCGGCAAGGGCTACGACGCCAAGGCCGCCCAGTGGCGCGCCAAACTGCCCGCGACAGAGCCCACTGAAAAGCAACCCGACGAAAAATTAGATGGAGGCTGACCCGCCCGGCGCCATCGAAACCGAGAAGAAGGCGATCTCACTTCTGCCGCCCGGCCTGTCTGACTCCATGCAGCTCGCCGATGCAAGTCAGGTCGTCATGGTGGGCTCAACAGCGCAGCTCACCGCCACCGCCACGCTTCCCGACAGACATTCCCCGTCGGCGAGATGCCGAAGTCCATATCCGTCGGCGACATGGATGGGGACGGGGCCCTCGACCTCGCTGTAGCGGCCGGTGGCGGTGTCAACATCCTGCTCAATCAGCGCAATCGCAGCGCGACAGCGTCGCCAGTTTTCGGAGCGTTGCAAGGGCCGCCGACAGAAATTCTGGGCGCAAACCTGGCGCGCATCGGGGCGCCTTCGCACAGCGCCATCAGCGATTTTCTCGCAGCGCAGGGCAGAGGCGCTCCCGCGCATTCGCAATCAACCGCAACGCTGCTGGCAGGCGCCGCCAACAATGGCGCAAACCCGGGTGGCCCCCATGCTGATGGCGCAGCCAGCGCCGCAGCCGGGGACGCTGCAGCGTCTTCTTCCAGGGACAATACGGGCGGCGCTGCCCGCTGGCTCGCCGTGGACGCTGGTCATGGCGGACGGGATCGACGCACAGGGCCGAATCGTGGGTGTCGGCTTGCTCGACGGCGCGCCCCATCGCTTCCGCCTGACGCTGCCGACAATGCGCATTCCGCAAAGCGACATCAACCGCGATGGTGTGGTGGATTCGCAGGACCTTGTGCGTGTGCTGAGCGCCTTTGGCTTGAACGACCCCGCCATGGACATCGACGGCGACGGCGTCGTGAACTCAACCGATCTGCGCAAACTGCTCAACGAGTTTGGGGCAAAGGTCGGCGACACGACTGGGGAGACCGCTGAGCCTTGATGGCGATGAACAGTCGGTCGATCGGCTGAAAATGACTGGAACGGCCCCGCGCCCAAACGCCCCTGATTCAAAGTCGCAGCGCGCTGGACGCCCGGGAGTGCGTTTCCAGTCATAAGCCTGCGCCGATCATGCCATGAAAATCTGCGGAGCCGATCGTCAGGAATAATGTGAAAATAAATGTTAATACTCTACAAGGCGCATTGATGCGCCAAAACGTTCAAGTGGAGCCGATCGGGATCGAACCGACGACCTCTTGCATGCCATGCAAGCGCTCTCCCAACTGAGCTACGGCCCCAGAGCTCGCGGGTTTGGACTGGTGTCTCTCCGCGATGGATTCAGCCTATCGGCTGCACGGGGCGGGTCAAGCGAGAACGCCGCAATGGGCATGGCGGCGTTTGACACGCCCTACAGTCGCTCGTGCGGCGTGCGCAACGAGGTATGGCGGATCCATACGCACGCAGGGCCCAGCGGGAGGGCTATGCGGCGCGGTCGGCGTACAAACTTCTTGAATTGCAGGAGCGCTTCAAACTGCTTGGCAAGGGCGACGCAGCGCTCGATCTGGGTTGTGCTCCTGGCGCTTGGCTGCAGGTCGCGGGCAGATGTGTCGGCCCAGCAGGCACGCTCGTCGGGCTCGATCTGCAGCGGACGCACGCCAATTTGCCGCCCCGTGCAAGAACGATTGTTGGCAATGTCTTCCTTACAGAGCCAGCGGCGCTGCTCGACGTCCTTTGCGAAGCGCTGCGCCAGTCACGAAGTCAAGGCGCAGACATCCTTGATGCGGCGCAATCACAATCGACGCTCGCTCGATTCACCATTGTCCTGTCCGACATGGCGCCTTCAACGACGGGGGCCCGAGATGCAGATCACCACGCGTCGATGCAGCTGTGCCATCGCGCCCTCGACCTGACGCCCGATGTGCTGCAGACTGGGGGATCGCTGGTGATGAAGGCGTTCGAGGGGGAGGCGCATGCGGATCTGGTCACGCGCACGCGAGAAATGTTCAAGCAGGTTCGTTTGTGCAAACCCAAATCGAGCAGAAGCGGCTCACGCGAAATCTATATCGTGGCCCGCGGGCACACGCCAGCAGAGCTCATGAGATGACGCGGAGGAACGCACAGATACCTTTCCACAGGCGGCGCACATCTCGGAGAGCTGTGCCGCCAGGAACAGCGGTTCGGAGAGTCGACCTTCCAAACCGGGAGAGCAAGACCGTGATCGGCGATGAATCAACCGCGCCCGGGCTGCGCGACCTTGACGATTTGATCCATCATCAATCGGGGTTTTCTAGATAAGGATGTACGAACTCGCTTCCAACGCGGACGACGCGCAGATTTGGCTGCCTGGCGAAACCACCGTACGACCAGGCGCAGATGAGGCGATCGATGCGCTCGCTCTGGACATGTTGACGCATGCGCTGGCGTGCGTCGGGCAGTTTGGCGACTTCCACGTCGCGCTGTCAGGCGGTCGCACGCTTCAGCCGCTCTATCTGCGCCTGATGTACGACCCGGCGCTGCGCGCGTTCCCCTGGAGGCAAACGCATCTCTGGTTGACGAGCGAACATTGGCGCGCGGGTGAGACGAAAGGCGAAGTGTTGTCGCAATTGCACGAAACGATCGTTGCGCACTCTGATATCCCGGCCAATCAGGTGCATGCAGTTGATGTGGCTTTTCCGAGGCCAGCGCAGCGGTATGAACGCACGATTAAAGAAACGTTGGGCTGGCGCGAGAAGGGTCACGATCGCCTCGATCTCAGCATTCTCAGTGTGGGGGCGCAGGGCCGAGTGTGCGGCCTTGACGCCGGGGCGCCACCCCCGTCCCCTACATCCTCTGGCTCGGCTGCCCTTGATGAACCACTCGTTGTTACGACAAATAACTGCGATGCGCGCGATCGACGTGGCGTGAGCATGACCATTCGGATGTTCAATGGCAGTCGCCTGCTCGCGGCACTGCTGACCAGCGAAGTAAAAGCACGAACATTGTCGCGGATAACAGCTTGCGGTCAACCAGCGCCTGGCGTTCACATTCCTCTCGCCCGGCTTGCGCCCGTCGGTGGAGCGCTGCGCTGGTACGTGGACGCGGCTGCGAGCGCACCAATCGAGCAGGGGCTTCCATGACGCTGCGCGTCATCGGTCAGCGCCGCTAAATAACCGCCTATGAAAATATACATGTGCATCTGCGGCCCGGACGCCCCATGACGTATGTGAGCAAGGGACGCCTGTCAGCCTTCGATATCGAGCGAGGAATCGTGCTGGGCGTGCTGTTCACCGCTCGCGTCGTAAAATCCCTGCTCTTCACGGTCTTCGCGGGCGTCTTCCTGGCTGTTGCCCGTCAGACGGCGCATCGCTTCGGGCGTCTCCACGTCTTCGATATCCCCTGAAATATCTGTTTCGTCGTGGATTCGCCTGGTCGGGACAGCCTGCTTGCGCAGCCGCTTGTTGGCGGCCCGCTTTGCTTCGGGCGTCCCTGCAGCGGTCGAGGCGATTTGTGTGCCGATCGGATCCATGGCTAACTCTCGCATCGGCCCAGCGTCCAGCGGCGCTCCACTTCAGTTGCGCGTGAACGCTGAGTATGCGATACCGGACCATCACGAGCGATCCGCGTCGGAACGCCGTCGAGTGTCGCCCAGTTTCGCACACTTGCCAACATCGCACGGCGCGGGTGAAGGCAACGCAACGCCCACCCGGGTGGCCCGGTAAGGAAGTGCACCAGCGCACAATCGTCGCTGCCAAGAGGGCGCGGGACATGAACCGAACCTTGCGAGGATTTTCCCTGATCGAGTTGCTCGTATCGATGTTTATCCTCGCCACGCTCATGGGGATATTGCTTCCTGTGCTTCCCCGCATTCGCGACTCGGCCCAGCGGGCTACCTGCGCAGCGCATCTGAGCGATATCGGCAAGGGTGTCGAGATGTTTCGCAGCGACCACCACGAACAACACCCCAAAGCAAGGTATATGCCTCCTCCCTGGCTCTCAGGTGACAAGGATCCGTCGTTCAATATCGCCATGATGGACTATCTAGCGGTCGACTCGGGCGTGTATGTCTGTCCGGGCGATCGGGTTGTTCACTCACGCGTCTACGTTGACGCCAAGGATCAGCGTCATACGACCGACTCCTCCTACACATTCAATCTGGCGCTCTCGGGCGTGTCGTATGAACAGTCGTTTTATGCGAAGTTTCTCAAGCGGCCATTGACGCAAACGCCAGTCCTGAATGATTTCGACGGTGGCACGTTTGAAACGCAGGATGGCGACATGGTGCAGGTCGATTTCTTCCACGCCAAGCGCAACGTGCTCTACGTGGACAACCATGTGGGACTGCCCGTGTCAAGGCGCAAATGAACGCGTCGCAATGTTGCGTGACGCATGACCGTCACGCGGATTATGGAGTGAATCATGCCAGGGCGAATCGAGATCACAAACGCGGGCATACCGAAGCGTGCGCCAATCGACGCGGCGTGGTCCAAGCGACTCAAGATCGCAGTGGGCGCGGGGAGCGTCGCAGCGTCTGCGCTAGCGCTGAGTCTGGGCGTGTTTGTCGTGACGCGGTCATCGGCGCCATCACTTCCAAAGAGTATGGATGAAGCAATCGCAGTCATCGCGTCAAGCAGATTCGACGTGCTCGGCGACGCCAGACGCCAGGCGTACCTCGCGGAGGCAGCCAGGCTGATGCGCGAACAGGGCGTCGGCGCATGGCGAGACCGTGGCCAGGATGAGAAAACGCGTGAAGCAATGCGGAAAATCCGCAGGCAGCGCATGGACGATGCAGCCAGAAGGTTTGCGCGAGGCGAGCGACCCTTTGGCGAGCGCCCGCAACTGACCCCCGAACAGCGTGAGGAAATGCGCAAGCGTTTCGCGCAGAATCGAGCGGAGCGCACGCCCGAAGAACTTGCGGAAATGCGGGATAAGGCCCGACAGCACGTGGACGATCGGCTCGCAGAGCAGCTCGCTACGGGTAATGCGCAGGAAGACTCGCTTCGCTCAGAAATGATGAAGCGCAGGGGTGGCGGCGCTGGAGTACGCCGAGGCGGCTTGGGCGGTCGTGGTGGTGGGGGGGGCAGGGGTGGCGGGTGATCCACACTGCGCATGGATTGTTCGATTTTACGTCAGCTTACTGGCCAATTCAACGTTGAGATATGGATGCTAAAGGATATCTTGGCGGGGCCGTGTTGCAAACTTTCCTGATTCGGTGAGGCAGTCTGCTAGCGGCCCCTCCCGGGCTTGCGCCGCTTGCCACGACGGGCGCCCGGAGCGCCGGGTTTTTCTGACTGGGCGCTGGTGGAGTTGGCGCTCGTGCGCTCCAGGTCTGAGCGCCTGATGCGATCGCCAAGCGTGCCGCGGGCCTTGAGCGATTTAACCTGATCGCGCAGCCTGGCGGCTTTTTCAAACTCGAGGACTTCAGCGGCAGCGAACATCTCGTCCTCCAGCATTCGCAGGAGCTCGGCTTTCTCGTATTGCTGCTCGCTTGCGCCCAAGGCCTCACGGGCGCGCTTCTGCGCCTGCAGTTCGATTTCGATGCCTCTGCGAATGGCTTTCTGAATCTGCGTGGGCGTGATGTTGTGCTTCCTATTGTGGGCCAGTTGCAACTCGCGCCTGCGCTCAGTTTCGTCAATGGCCTGCTGCATCGCGGGCGTGACCTTGTCCGCGTACATCACCACTGTTGCATTGACATTTCTGGCTGCTCTACCCATCTGCTGAATGAGACTGGTGGCGCTGCGCAGAAATCCCTCCTTGTCCGCGTCAAGAATGCACACCAGCGCGACTTCGGGCAGGTCGAGCCCTTCACGCAGGAGGTTGACCCCGACGAGCACGTCAAAGACGCCTTCGCGCAGATCGCGAAGAATCTCGATGCGATCGAGTGTTTCGATATCACTATGCAGATAGCGCACACGCAAACCTTCGCTGTCGAGATGGTCCGTGAGCTGTTCGCACAGACGTTTCGTCAGCGCAATGACGAGCACGCGCTCGCCCGCTGCGACGGCGGCCTTGCACCGGTCAATCAGGTCGACAACCTGTCCGCGGGCTGGCCGAAGTTCGATTGCGGGATCGAGCAACCCTGTGGGACGGATGATCTGCTCGACAATGTCGCCCCCGACGCGGTCCAGCTCGTAGGGGGCAGGCGTGGCGCTGACATACACAGTCTGGGGGGCAAGCGCTTCAAACTCCTCGAACTGAAGGGGACGATTGTCCAGCGCGCTGGGCAGCCGAAAGACATGTTCGATGAGCACTTCCTTCCGGCGCTGGTCCCCGTTGTACATGGCGCGAATCTGAGGCAATGTCACATGACTTTCGTCGATGATGAGCAGCCAGTCGCGTTTGGCCTGTTCCGGATTGACCACAGCGCCTGCGCCGATGGATCGGAAGAAGTAATCAAGCAGCGTCGAGGGACGCTCACCCGGCGCTCTGCTTTCGAGATGGCGTGAGTAATTCTCAATGCCCGAGCAATACCCGACTTCTTCGATCATTTCCAGGTCATAGCGCGTGCGCGCCAGCAGTCGTTGCGCTTCGAGCAGTTTGCCCTGTTCCTGCAGCTGTTTGACGCGAACCTGCATCTCTTCACGGATGGATACGAGGGCGCTATCCACAGCGTCCTCGGGCATGACATAGTGCACCGCGGGAAAGAGGAGGAATTGCGATGTTTCCGAGAGCGTTTCACCCGTCGTCGGATGGATGAGCTCGACGCGGTCGATCCCGTCGCCAAAGGTTTCGACGCGGACCGCGAACTGCTCGTACGCGGGATGGATCTCAATCGTGTCGCCCCGTGCGCGGTAACAGCCGCGTTCGAGGTCCATGTCCTTGCGCTGGTACTGCATTTCGTTGAGGGCAAGGAAGAACTGCCTGCGGTCAAATCGGCTGCCCTTTGTGATCGCGAGCACCTTCTTGCGGTATTCGTCAGGCGACCCCAGGCCGAAGATGCACGAGACGGAAGCGACAACGATGACGTCTGAGCGCGAAAGCAGGTTGCTGGTCGCAGCGAGGCGCAAGCGGTCGAGGTCGTCGTTGCGGGAAGCGTCTTTTTCTATATAAATATCGCGCTGGGGGATGTACGCTTCAGGCTGATAATAGTCGTAGTAGGAGACGAAATAGCACACAGCGTTGTTGGGAAAGAGCTCGCGCATCTCCTCGTACAGCTGGGCTGCGAGCGTCTTGTTGTGGCTGATGATGAGGGCGGGCCTGCGCAGGCGCTCGATGACGTTGGCCATCGTGAACGTCTTGCCCGTGCCCGTTGCGCCCAGCAGGCAGGCGCAGTCGCGTCCCTCCTGTTCGAGTCGACGAACGAGCCCTTCGATAGCCTGAGGCTGATCACCTGTGGGGGAGAAGTCGCTGACGAGCTGGTAGGGGCGGTCCTGCGTGCGCATGCTGGGGGACTGTACCCCTGTGAATGGTGTTGATATGAGGTCTGGGGGCTCAACAAAAAGTGCCCATTTTGCTCGATCGGGCTTGACAACGCACAGCGGCGGAGTATATTCAACCTGATGGTTGAACAATTGCCCCATGCCGACGCCATAGACCCCGTCAGCCTTGTCTTCGCAGCCCTTGCAGACCCCACCCGCAGGTCGATCCTCGCAGCCCTGGCGCAGCAGGGGTCAGCAAGAGTGACAGACCTCGCGCAGCCCTTTCGAATGTCGCTTCAAGCGGTCTCGAAGCATCTCAAGAAACTGGAGCGCGCAGGTCTCATCAAGCGCGACGTGCAGGGACGGGTGCATCGATGCTCGATGGATCCGACAACGCTTCGCCTCGCCGCGAGCTGGATCGAAGAACAGACGAAATTCTGGCAAAACAGGTTTGACGCATTGGGTAAATACCTTGAGGAATATGATGAATCGCGCGACAAGATGCGCGACGAACCGGACGACGATTCGCTGTGAACCAGCAGATAAGGAGCATCCGATGACCGAGCAGACACTGGCGGAATTCACTCCTGACATGTTGCAGCTCAAGCGGCGGTATTCGGCCAGGCGCGACCTGCTCTGGCGGGCCTGGACTGAGCCTGAGCGCATCAAGCAATGGCTCAGCTCGTCTGAATGGGTTCTCGAAAAAATTGCGCTCGATCTGCGCGCAGGAGGGGACTACCACTTCTTCTTCCGTTCGCCTGAAGGTAAAACCAGTGAAGTATTTGGGAAATATGAAACTGTGGAGGCGCCCAGCCTGCTCGTCTTCACCTGGTTTGTGACAGGCGAGTGCGGCGACGTGGCGAACACGCGCGTGTGCGTCGAGTTCATCGAACGCGCGGACGGCACAGAGATGCGCCTGCGTCACGAGCGCTTCGCGTCGCGGACCGATCGCAACAACCATCTCACGGGCTGGCTTGAGTGCATGGACCGATTTGTGGATCTCCCTGCATCCATGATGGCTCAAGGCGCCGGGTGACATTTGCGCGTGGTCTGTCTCCATGCGTCCCGGTGACTTCCTGGCGCAGGTCCGAGCGCCGCTGTGGAGTGGCGCTGCCGCGTCCAGTTCAACGCGCCCTACAGTGCTGCGTTGGGGCATCACTTGCGATACGGGCTCGGGCGGTCGTTCGTTCGGGCTGGATGAATTCTCTTGAGAAAGGAATGAACCGTTATGTCGAACTCGACTTCAGTCGAATCCGCTGCGGGCCAGTCTGGCTCCTGCTGCTCAGGCGCCGAGCCATGCACATGCAATTCCGCACTGGCTGCGGGCGTCCAGGCAATGGGCGTCGCTCGTGACTTTCTTGATAAAGCGCTGGCGGACTTCACAGGGGACCAGTGGCTGCACCAGCCTTGCGACGGCGTCAACCATGCGCTCTTCAACGTCGGGCATCTGGCTGCGTCGGACGCGTTCTTCCTCAAAGCCATTGGCGGCTCGTCCAGCGCGGTGCCAGAATCGTGGAATGAACTTTTTGGCATGGGCGCTGAGCCCAAGGCTGATGCAGGCGCATATCCATCGCCAGAAGAAACGACAGCCGTCTTGAAGCAGGTGCGGGCGGATCTGGTTGCGCATTTCAAGTCGCTGAGTGAAGCGGATCTGGCCAAGCCAGTCAATGAGCCGCTCAACGATGTGGCCAAGACACTGGCAGCCTTGCCTTCGTTCATCGCAATGCACGACGGCATGCACGCAGGACAGGTTCTCACGCTTCGCAAGTCGCTCAAGAAGCCTTATATCATGGGGTAATATCGCTCAGGCGACCACGAAGGAGTGGCGAGACATCATGGCGTATCGCGAAATGGGTTCAGCCAAGGTCTATGTGCTTGAGCAGGAGCACGAGTTTGGCGCGCCTGTCGCACGCGTGTTTGAGGCGCTCACGCGCGATATCGGATTGTGGTGGTGGCGGGGCGAAGACGGCAAGGGGCCGTCTGCGGTTCTTGAGCAATTCGTCGGTGGACGCTTTTTTCACGACGCAGGCGATGGCAAAGGCAATCTTTATGGTCTTGTATCGGAGTTTGAGCCACCAAGGCGAATCAAACTGACGGGGGACTTCTGCAACTGTGAAGCATCGTTTAATGTAGTAACGATTCGATTGGAGCCACGCGACGACGGCGGCACGACGCTGCGCTTGTCGCACCATGCTGCGGGTGAAGGGGACGATGCATTCATGGCGTCATTCGATGAAGGCTGGCAGTGGGGATTTGATGAATTGCAGAACTATCTGAAATAGAATCCAGCGTCGCACTGATTGACAGCGATCCAGAGGCCCACCCGAATTGCGTTGCTGAGCCTCTGGCCCGGGGGGAAGCCGGACGCTGTGTAGAAACAACTCGACCGAGGCGCCGAGGAATAGGGCGCTCCACGGGGGCGCATGGAAAGCACAGCGGACTATTTCGCCCGACGAGGCTCGGGTTGCCTAGCTTACTCATGACGAGGTGGCTCTGCAAGCTGCGCCACACCTGTGATGGGGAAGCCGTTTTGAGGAGCGGGCATATTCGCGCTATTGTCTGCGCGGTGACGCTGTGACCACACGTCCTGAAAGCCCGACCGAACGAAGGTTCGAGCGCGACCAGCCGTTTGTCTATACGCGCGAAGGTGTTCGCGCCGTTGACCGCACAGCGATCGAAGACTTCGGCACGCCGGGCATTGTGCTTATGGAGAACGCCGCTGCCGCGCTGACCACAACTGCCCTGCGCCTCCTCAACGAAGCGCCTGGTGGCGCCATTGTGTGCTGCGGGACCGGGAACAACGGCGGCGATGGTTTTGCCCTTGCTCGCCGGTTGGCGAACGCTGGTGCGCCAGTCGCGTGCTTGCTCGTCGGCGATCGCAACAAGGTTGCTGGAGATGCGTTCGTCAATCTGCGCATTTGCGAACGCATGGCGATTCCGTTGCGAACCGTGGCGTCGCCAGCGGATGATGACGCTGTCAGAAACGCGCTGCAGGATCTGGTCGATGACGTGGCCGGCGTGTCACTCGTTGTCGACGCGCTTGTCGGCACAGGTGTCGCATCGCCGCTGCGCGAGCCCGTGCGAAACGTGGTCAGGGAGATCAATCGCCTGGGTGATGCAGGGGCGCGCGTGCTTGCGGTGGACGTGCCAACCGGGCTCGATTGCGACACTGGCGAGCCGCTTGGCGGCGAGCCTGACGCTGTGGTCGAAGCGGATGTCACTGTGACATTTTGCGGACTTAAGGTTGGGTTTGGCAGACCTGGCGCCAGCGCCTGGCTGGGGCGCATTGTCGTGGGCGACATCGGAGCGCCATTCGATGCGCTGCGCAGGCACGCGATCGTCGCCTGTGACGCTGGCGATTGAGGGCTCTTCACACGCATGCACCGATCATTTCGTGCGTGTTGACGGCGCCATGAACTTTGCATTGCTTGAAGGGTCAAAGAGCGAGGGTCGCGATGACACAAATGTGTAGTACCCCACGGGAAGCAGGACGAGCGTGAGCAGCGTGGCGGCTGCATAGCCAAAGATGATCGACACGGTGAGCGGACGCCAGAACTCGCCGCCACCCGCAATGTTGAGCGCCAGGGGCATCAGCCCGCCAATTGTGGTGACCGTCGTGAGGAAGACCGGCCGCAGACGCAGTTGCCCCGCCATGACAATGGCGTGCTTTTTACCAACGCCTGCGCTGCGGAGTTGGTTGGTGAACGCAACGAGAACGATGCCGTCGTTGACGACAACGCCCGCGAGCGCGACAACGCCGATCATCGCAGCGATCGAGAAGTTCAGCCCCGTCACGCCAAGACCAAGCGCCACGCCAATCAGGCTCAGCGGCACAGCGGCGAGCACGACAAACGGCTGTATAAAACTATTGAATTGCAAGACGAGGATCGCAAACATCAGCACGATCGAAAGGCTGAGCGCGACGGAGAGATCGGCCATCGCATCGTCACGGATTTCATTTTCACCGCCAAACTCCACGGTGATTTCATTATCACGATAAATAACGTCAGGCTGCGGATTAAAAAACCGTCGAACGTGATCCATCAGCGAGACATTGGCGCGCTGCGGCGCCGCTCGGTCACCAAGGGCCGCCAGCATCGAATGTTTCACATTGTCAGCAATAACGCCGTCTTCAAGGTCTGCACTGATGGAGATGACGCGCGAAAGGTCATAGCGGCTGATTTCGTTGGGCTCTGCAACCCGTTCGATGTCTGCGATCTGATCGAGGCTGACGATCTTGCCAGCGGCTGTTCGAATGGGCAGATTACGAACATCAGACAGCAGCGCGCGGCGCTCAGCGACATTACGAATGCGCACATTAATCTTCTCGTCGCCGCCAAAGTCGACATCTGCCACTTCGACGCCTCGAAGCGCGAAACTGAGCGAACGGCCCACATCAGACGCGGTGACGCCAAAGAAGCCCGCAATGTCTCTGCGCGGCGTTGCGCGCAGTTGTGGTCGCACGCGATGACTGCTGCGAACATTGGTGGCGCCGGGCGCCTCTGTAAGTGTTTGTTCAAACTCTGCAGCTCGCAGGGCGAGACGCTCAAGCGAGAGATTGTCGGACGCGAGCACTCGCACGAGCACATCGACGCCTGCGGGCGGGCCTTCCGATGGCACATTGACGTCATATCGAACACCTGGAATTTCCGGCAGTTCGGTTTCGATTGCGCGGGCGATTTCGTGCACGTCTCGGCCCCGATTCTCGCGCAGTGTAAGTTCAACAAACACTCTGCCAAACTCCGGTCCTGACTCCTGCCCCGCTTCAAGGCGCGTCGTCAGCGCGCCTACTTCCCCGAGCGTGGTTGTCGGCTGCACACGCGGAGAGTGTGGCGTCTGCCTCTGCCATTCCTCTGGCTTGACGGCGCGGCGCACCGCAGCTTCGACCCGCTTGGCGACATCAAGAGTGCTCGTCTCCATGTCAGAGCCAAGAGGCAATTCAAAATACACATCGAGCTGCGCATTGTCTGATTTAGGGAAAAACTCAAAACCGATCGCTCCAGCAGCTGACATCGCGACCGGCGTCACGATCGCCATCAGCGCAAGCGTGAGCACGAGCAAACGGTGATGCAGCGCATAGCGCATCACGCCACTGTACAGCTGCATGGTTCGACTGCGCCGCACGACGCCCTCAAGCGCATGAACATCAATTGTTCCTTCGGTGATGGGCGCCGATTCATCCTCGCTGCGCGGTCGTGCCCGCAGCAGATACACAGAGAGCACCGGCAGAAGAAAATGGTCCACGAGCAGGCTCGCAGTGAGCGCGAAGATGACGACAGTGGGCATCGTCCCCATGAAATCACCCATGATGCCACGGACGAGATACATGGGCGCAAAGGCTGCGATGGTCGTGAGATCAGCGATGATGACAGGGGTGCCGACTTCGCGTATGCCGGTCTTGGCTGCGTCAATCGGGCTGCGACCCATTTCGCGATTTCGGTGGATGTTTTCTCCCACGATCAGCGCACCGTCCACCACCATGCCGATGACCAGAATGAGCGAAAAGAGCGACATATTGTTGATCGCCAGCTCGGGAGCAAACGTCGCTTTTGCGATGAGCATGAACGCCGCTGCGACGATCAAGCTGAAGGGAATCGCAATCGAGATCAACAGCGCATTGCGCAGGCCCATGAAGATTGCAAGCACAAGGACAACAAGCCCCATGCCAAACACGGCGCTTGAGCCCAGCTGGTTGAACATGATCTGAATTTCACGCGCCTGCGACCTGTTGTACCCAACAAAGACCTTGTCGTCAGCGGCGTCATCGTCCTCAAGCCCTGTGGGGAGATTCTTGTCAGCGATGAAGGCGTCGACAGCGCGCTGGACAGTAATCGCTGTGCCGCGAACGTCGATATCGCGCTGCCCGCGCACCTGCAGCACGACAGCTTTCGCTTGCCCGTACCGCGCGACGCTGGAAGGTGGCTCGAACCCCATGCGCACGTTCGCCACATCGCCAAGATGAATGATTGCGCCATCGCGCTCAGCCACGGGCGCGCTGCGCATGTCTTCGATCGAATTGAATCTGCCCGCGAATCGAACGCGTCGCTCAAGGCCGCCGCCCTCAATTGCGCCGGTGGGCAGATCGACATTGCCGCTGCGAACGGCGCGCTCGATGTCAGCGACGCCAAGGTTGAGCTGCGCGAGGCGCTCAGGGTCGATGAGCACCTCCACCTCGCGATCGCGCCTGCCAAACTCATCAACCGTTGAGACGCCCGGGATGAGCTCGATGCGGTCCTTGAGCTCGCGCGACAGCGCGAAGCGGCGTTCGATGTCGCCACCAGACACAAAAACCTCAATAATAGGAAATGATTCGAAGTCAACATCGTCGACGGTGGGTCCGGGATCGATGCGGGCGCGCTCGGGAAATTCGCCCTTGATGCGGTCAACCACCTTGCGAACGTCGTCCTCCGCGTTGCGGATGTTCACGCCGTCTTCAAACCAGAATTGCACAAGCGCCGCCCCGTACACGGCGCTCGACTGCACGGCGCCGTTGTCGGCGAGACGGTCGAGTTCACCAACGGCTGCGTCTTCGATCCGCCGGACAATCTGCACATCGTTTGTGAGCGGCTGGGCGCCGGGGTTTGGAATCGCTACGAGGACGAGTGGAAGTCTGACCCTTGGTGTGCGCTCTTTGGGAAGCGCGATGATCGCAGCGGCGCCCAAGAGGACAAGCAGCAACGACCCAAGCAACACGAGGCGGGGATGATCAATCGCTCTTTCGCTCAGTCGATGCAATTGCTGCTCCTCTTACTCTGGGACAGCCGCGAGAACTGCTCTACCAGTTCGCCAGCGCGCGGATCACGGCTGAAGGCGTGTTGCGCTCCAGGGTTGCGTCGTCACGGCGCCTTGGTCCACCTGCAGCGTTCGACGCCACTTGGCGCGATCATGCAACCGACCGGGCATGCCTACCCACAGTTCCACGCTGTCGATCCATAGCCGAAACCCGCCCCAGTTTGGCGGTCGCGGGACCACCACGTCTGTGTTTGCAGCGTCGTTCGCGCCTGGTTCAAGCGTTGCGCCAGGGGTCCCGAAGCGCTTGGCAGTCGCGACAAGTCTTGCGTCGAGGGCTGCGCGCGATTCGATTGGCTTGCTCTGATCGCTTGCCCATGCTCCGAGCTGACTCAATAGCGGTCGCGACGCGAAATACGCGTCGTCTTCCTGATTGCTCGTCGGAATCGCGTGACCACCCACACGCGCCTGCCGTTGCATGTGGTCCCAGTAGAAGCAGGCTTCGCATTGCGGACTGGCCTTGAGGTCGCGCCCCTTGGCGCTGTCGAGGTTGGTGTAGAACACGACCCAGCCTTCGTCTGCATTGAGATCCTTGCACAGCACCTGCCGCACGCTTGGGAGTCCGTCAGCGCCTGCCGTCGCCAGCGCCATCGCGTTTGGATTGGGTTGGTCCCTGCGACGCATCGCTTCAGCGAGCCACGACGCAACCGTGGGCATGGGGCTATCGGGAAGATCGACGGGTAGACCAACGCCCTGTTCCAACGTTTGTGTGCGCGCCATTGTGCGCTCCTTGGTGTTGTCGCGTCGCAGAAGAGCAATTCCCGCCGGTGGGACAAATTGAGTAACCTGTTTACAAGCAGTCGGCGGGCAACTGTAGCCAGCAGATGACCACATACTCCATGCACGGAGGCAGCGTTTCGCGATGGCCAAGGATGGCGGCGCAGGACAGTTGATCGAAGCGACCCACGATGCGTGGAAGTCGCGCTCGCACAAGCAGCCTGTTGCGATCGAGAAGTTGTTCGATCGCCTTCCTCCCCATTCCATCGAAGCAGAAATGGCCCTCTTTGGCTCGATGATTCTCTAGCCAGCGGTCATTGGCGACGTTGTCGAGATCGTCCGCGACGCAGACGCCTTCTACAATCCTGCTCACGGCGGCATCTACACAGCGCTGGTTCGGCTGTACGACACACGCCAATCTGCTGACCTTGTGCAGCTGACCGACGCGCTCGTCTCCAGCGGCGCGCTGGAAGATGTTGGCGGCCAGACATATCTGCTGCAGCTGGCAGAGGCTGTTCCGTCCGCAGCGAGCGCCGTCTACTACGCGCGCATCGTGGCTGAGCGCATGCGCCTTCGCCGATTGATCGACGCTGCGGGACAGATCCTCTACGACGCATTTCACGCCAGGCCCGACGATCAACCAGGCGGCGACGGTTCGCAGTCCATTGTCGATGAAGCGGAACGGCGCATCTTCGAGATCGCGGACGAATCACAGACAGGCGACGCGGAGCGCCTCAAGGAGCTGCTTCACCAGGCGATTGAAATCCTCGAAGAGCGCGAAGGCAGGACTGTCACCGGGCTCACCACCGGGTACTTCGACCTCGACGACATCTGCAGCGGCTTGCAGCAAAGCGAAATGATCATCGTCGCGGCAAGACCATCCATGGGCAAGACAGCGCTCATGCTCAACCTTGCGGAGCAGGTTGCCACTGGCGGAAGTTCGGGCGCGATGGTTCCTGTGGGCATCTTCAGCCTGGAAATGAGCAGGCAGGCTATCGCTCAGCGCATGTTGTGCTCGCGCTCGGGCATTGATTCTCACCTGGTTCGCACGGGCCGGCTTGGTCAGGAGCATTTCGCAAGGCTGCTCGACGCATGCGGGCAACTTGGCGAGGCGCCAATCTTTATCGACGACACGCCGAGTTTGACCGTGCTCGGGCTGCGGGCCCGCGCAAGACGCATGGCGCTGCGCCATGGCGTGCGCTGCATCTTCGTTGACTACATGCAGCTGCTCACGGCGCCCGGCAAGGATCGTGAGAGTCGGCAGGTCGAGGTGTCCGCCATCAGCAGGGGCGTCAAAGCCTTGGCGCGCGAACTGGATATTCCTGTTGTTGTGCTATCGCAGCTGAACCGAGGCGCCGAGGCGCGCGAAGGGCACAGGCCGCGCATGAGCGACCTCCGTGAGTCGGGGTCCATCGAGCAGGACGCGGATGTCGTCATGCTCCTGCACCGCGAAGCGTACTACCACCAGGGTGATTCCGACTGGGTCGAGCAACATCCCAGCGACGCCAATGTCGCAGAGCTCATTGTCGCCAAGCAGCGCAACGGCCCGACAGGCGTGGTGAAACTGGTGTGGGACGCAAAGACAACGCGTTTCAACGACCACGAGTGGCGTAGCAGCGGCGCCAGCGCTCCCGGCTCCTCCCCAACCGCCGCGCCCCCCCCGTCCCGCCCGTCCCAGCCAATGCGCACAACCCCCGGCGCCGCGGATGATCTGCCTATCTAACCGTTTAAAACTCTGTTATACTCATTGATTTCCTGTCAGGATGTGCGCTGGTGATTGTGGCGAGGGTGTCTCGCCAGCGCGGCATATCGATTGATTCGACGAAGTTGCGCCACGCGAATAAGCAGCACACTGTGACGCCTACACGCGCAGCGTGGCTGCGTGCATCAGGCTCGATACGCCTGTGGCGAAAAGCAGCCATGTTTCACCCCATATTGAACAATTCACTTGACAAGCAGCGATCTGTGGTGCATATTGGACACAGCCGCATGGTTCGTCCTTCTGCTTGCACAGCGGATGGACGAGAAGCGCAGATGTGTTCGAGTCAGACAGACCAGGGATTCGAGTCAGCCGCGCACAGCGGCGGAGAGAGTCATCA
>Ga0114931_10004677_pt1 | contig 17063 bp, 13 predicted proteins | sample 2SBtaG_FD_89579 | JGI IMG/M metagenome (GOLD analysis project Ga0114931, IMG submission 89579) | Deep subsurface microbial communities from Kolumbo volcano to uncover new lineages of life (NeLLi) - 2SBTROV14_V59a metaG | ecosystem: Environmental > Aquatic > Marine > Volcanic | place: Kolumbo...
CATAACAGGGTTGGCTCTCCGATGTAACCCTGTTGGGTTTGGTTGCACAGGGAAAATCAGATCGTTTCAGTTTGGCTCTGTACCTACTTCGGGACTTGTGCTTTGTACCTTATTCCCTTTAATTTCATTCACTTGGACTGTGCTTTTAAAAATGCGACTTCTAACGTTCACTTTCCTCGTTTTGTTTCCGCTCCATCTGGGTGCGGTCGATTTCAACCGGGACATTCGCCCGATCCTTTCAGACAAATGTTTTGCCTGCCATGGCTTTGACGAGGAGGAGCGAAAAGCCGATCTGCGTCTCGATACCAAAGAGGGCGCCTTCGCGGACCTCGGCGGTTATGCCGCCCTGGTACCGGGAAAACTCAATGAAAGCGAAGTCTGGCTCCGAATCACCACTGACGATGAAGATGACCATATGCCGCCCGCGAAGTCCCATAAGAAACTGTCAGAGGCCGAAAAAAAGCTCATTCAACAATGGATTTCGGAAGGAGCCAAATATGAAATCCACTGGGCCTACCAACCTCTCGAAAAACCAAGGGGCAAAAACATCGACTCCTTCATCGAGGCCCGCCTGAAGAAGAAAGGGCTTCATCTCTCCCCGCGGGCTGACCGCCCCACTCTGGCCAGAAGACTCTATCTCGATTTACTGGGACTACCTCCGACCCCGGAGCAGGTAGCAGCCTTCGTCAAGGACACTTCACCGGACGCCTACGACAGACTGGTTGATCGTCTTTTGGCTGATCCTGCCTATGGCGAACGCATGGCGGTCTATTGGCTGGACCTTGTTCGCTATGCCGACACCATCGGTTATCATTCTGATAATCCCATGGAAGTGTCCGCCTATCGCGATTACGTCATCAACGCTTTCAACAGGAATCTGTCGTATCGACAGTTCACCATCGACCAGCTCGCCGGAGATCTTTTGCCGAACCCCACCCGGGAGCAGAAAGTCGCGTCAGCCTACAATCGGCTTCTCCAGACCACCGAGGAAGGCGGAGCACAGCCTGCGGAGTACATGGTCATTTATGCCGATGATCGAGTGAGAAATGTCTCCAATGTGTGGCTCGGTTCCACCATGGGATGCGCCCAGTGTCATGATCACAAATATGATCCATTTTCCATGAAGGACTTTTATTCCATGGCAGCCTTTTTCGCTGACATTAAAGAGAAGCCCGTCGGGAAACGCGTGCCAAACTTCAAACTTCCCAGCGCTGAAGAAAGCAAACGCATCGCGGTATTGAAAAAAAACCTGTCCCAACAGACGCTTCCCAAAATCATCGCTGCCGACGCTGCCCTCGCCAAACAGATTGCCGGAGAACGGGCTGCCTGGGAAACTGAAATGAAACAAAAAATTTCGTCACAAGCTTCCGAATGGCTGGTGGCAGATCCGGTGAAAATGGTCTCAACCGGTCGTCAGACCCTGAAAAAGCTGGATGATCTGTCCATCCTTGCCAGCGGCGGCAACCCCAATCAGGACAATTACCGGATCACCCTGAAAGGAAAAGGTAGAGTCAGAGGAATTCGCCTCGAAGCCCTGACTCACCAGACCATGACCAATCAAAGTCTGTCACGTGCCAACGGAAATTTTGTCCTGACGGGGGTCAAGGTAACTCAAGCGGGAAAACCGATTGCTATCGCCTCAGCCAGAGCAGATTACGAACAGGATGGATGGCCCGTGACAGGCGCCATCGATGGAAAAAACAACACGGGATGGGCCGTGAATGGTCACAAAACCCCGAGGAATCACGTCGCTGTATTTCTTTTCAAAGAAGCCCTGAACCTGGGCGATGCAGGGGAATTCACCGTGGAACTGCAGCATCGCTCCGCCCATGCAAAGCACAACATCGGCCATTTTCGGCTCTCCACAACCGAGTCGGCTTCGCCCAGTTTGAAGGGGGCAATCGACCTGCCTCCAAAGGTGATTGAAGCCCTCCATACCAGCCTGCCCAGGCGGAGTTCCGCACAACAGAAGGTGTTGGTGGAATATTATAGGACCATTTCGCCGCTGCTGGCCGGCGCCCGGAAGAATCTCAGGGACTGGAAGAAGGAGTTGGATGATGTCGAAAAGAAGTTTCAGACTCTCCTCATCTCGGAAGCCCTTCCCACGCCCCGGGTGACCCGCGTTCTGAACCGGGGAAACTGGCAGGACAAAAAGGGATCCATTGTTCAGCCCGGCGTACCCGCTTTTCTTCCCCGTGACAAGGACGCGAACTTTGCCACGGACCGGCGGGCCAACCGGCTTGATCTGGCGAAATGGATTATGGGCGACAGCAATCCCCTCACCTCGCGGGCTTTTGTAAATCGAATTTGGTATTTGTTGTTTGGTCAGGGAATATCCCGTAGTCTCAGCGATCTGGGAGCACAGGGCAAACCGCCCACTCATCCCGAGTTGCTCAACTGGTTATCAGTGGAATTTCGCGAGAGCGGCTGGGACGTGAAACATCTGATCAAACTGATTGTGTCTTCCAGATGTTATCAGCAGGTGTCAACCGTGACTCCCGAATTGCTGAAAAGAGACCCGGGCAATTTGTGTTGGAGCCGACAGGGACGCTGGCGCATCGATGCGGAATTCGTTCGGGACAGTGCCCTTTCGATCAGTGGTCTGCTGGCAAACAAACGGGGAGGCAGAAGCGTGAAACCGCTGCAACCGGCGGGTTACTGGCAGAACCTGAATTTCCCAAAACGAAAATGGGTGGCCGACAAAGGGGATGACCTTCACCGCCGCAGCCTCTACACCTTCTGGTGCCGGAGTTTTCCTCATCCGGACATGGTGGCCTTTGATGCTCCCAGCCGCGAGGAATGCACCGCCCAGCGTGCGCGATCCAATATTCCCCAGCAAGCTCTCGTTCTGTTGAATGACCCTGTTTTCGTCGAAACTTATCGAGCATTTGGAAGGAAACTCGCGACGGAAACCGGAGATTCAACCAGGCAAAAGCTCATTCGGGCATGGCGGTCAGCGACCTCCCGACCTCCATCCGCCGGAGAACTGAAAATTCTGACCAAGCTGTTTCAATCACAAAAGCTCCGTTACCAGGCGGACCAGACCGCTGCAGCCGCATGGGCGGGCGCAGTGAAAAGCCCGACCGGTCCAGACGATTCATTGAGCGAACTGGCTGCCTGGACGTCGGTGGCCCGCGCCCTTTTTAATTGCTACGAAGTCACCTCGCGTTTTTGAAACGGAATAACCCTTCCCACTTATCACCAGGCACTTCTCATGGATTTTCATTTTCATATCAATCGGCGGACTTTTCTGAATCAGACCACCCTGGGAATCGGATCGCTGGCACTGACATCCCAACTTCTGGCGGCTACTCAAAGCTCCGGTTCCCGCTGGCCGGGCGCGATCAAACCACGCTTTCCCCAAAAGACCAAGCGGATCATTTTCCTCTGCATGGCCGGGGGCCCCTCCCATCTGGAGACCTTGGATTACAAACCCAACCTGGCCGCGATGGACGGCAAACCCATGCCCAAATCCATCACCGAAGGTCAACCAATCGCCCAGCTGCAGGGAAAGGAGTTGAAATGCCTCGGTCCGCAACGGGAATTTAAGCGATACGGAAAATCGGGACAGATGATGGCAGACGTATTTCCTAACATTGGCAAACACGCCGACGACCTGGCGATCATCAACTCTCTTCAGACCCGGCAGATTAACCACGATCCCGCACACACATACATGAATACGGGAACCCAGATATCCGGACGTCCCTGCATGGGGTCCTGGATCAATTATGGCCTCGGGAGCGAATCCGAGAATCTGCCGGGATTTGTCGTTCTCACTTCAGTTGGAGGCGGCCAGAGTCAACCCATTGCATCGCGACAGTGGAGCAGCGGATTTCTGCCGAGTCGTTTTCAGGGAGTTCAGTTTCATTCATCCGGCGATCCCGTCCTCTATGTGGGGAATCCGGAAGGAGTGAATCAAAACGACCAGAAGGCCGCCGTGGATGCGGTCAACTCGCTCAATCGGATCCGTAATGACGATGTCCACGACCCGGAAATTGCCACCCGAATCGCTCAGTATGAAATGGCCTTCAAAATGCAGAGCAGCGTTCCCGAACTGACTGATCTTTCCGGGGAACCCAAGCACATTCTCGATCTATATGGAGCCAGACCGGGAGATGGTTCTTTTTCCAGTAATTGTCTTCTGGCCCGGCGGCTTGCCGAGCGAGGCGTGCGTTTTATTCAACTCTACCATCGAGGGTGGGATCATCACGGCAATGTGAAGGGAGGAGTGGAGGCGACCGCCAAACTGGTGGATCAGGGAACCGGGGCCTTACTGGAGGATCTCAAACAGCGCGACATGCTGAAAGATACGCTGGTGATCTGGGGCGGCGAGTTTGGTCGCACGCCGATGTCCCAGGGCGGGGGACGGACTCCGGGGCGGGATCATCACATCAAGGGATTTTCCATCTGGTTGGCCGGGGGAGGAATCAAGGGTGGTCTCCGGCACGGCATGACGGATGACTTTGGCTACAACGCGATTGAGGACATCGTGCAGGTTCGCGATCTCCACGCAACCATGCTACGGCTTCTGGGGATTGATCACGAGCGCTTTACCTTCAAATTCCAGGGACTCGACATGCGCCTGACCGGAGTGGAAGAAGCCCACCCGGTGAAGGAACTGATTGCTTGAATGGTGTTTCCGCCAGGGAGGGCAGATTTTTGCCCCCTCTTTTTGGGTGCATCAACCGCGGCCCCGCCTGATCCTAACATCCGGGAAAGACTGGAGGAGTGGGTCGCCGATCGGATGGTGGGATTTTACCTGGATTTCTCAAAAAAATCAGTTCACGAGAATCACCGCCCCGGCTCAGTCGTGAAAACACCGTGAGAATAGAGATGGGAATCCGCTTCGTCAGTAGCAGAGGCTTGGCGCAGCCACGCATCCCATACGGCAAGCAATTCCTCCCACGAGAGATTCTTCAGGTCCAAATCTTCTTCGCTGAGAAAGCAATCTCTTCGCTCGCCATATTGGAGGGCTATGGTGCTGGATTCTTTGGCAGGCATTCTTCCGCTTCCCGCAGCACGATAGCGTGTGATTCGGAGAGTGGCAAGCCATCGATTTGCCCTCGAACAGATGGCCAGAGTTCACGCCAATCAAATGAGGCCTTTTGGTAAACGGCAACACGTTCGGCATCGGCTCTTATAAGAGAACGGCGTTCCGCGTCAAGCGCTTTCCCTACAATATCGGGGTCGGCATCCGGTCCCATCGCTTCATTCAAAAGTGGCCGATCTTCCGAGAGTTGCCTGGCCAGTTCAGGGTGCTCCCGGCAAAGCTGAATCAAATCAAAAACGCTCCTCGAATAGAGCAATTGATCCCCGGGAGCAGTCATGAGTCTGGCCAATTCTCCAATGACAGGATAATCCTTCTCCCGCTGAGTCATCTTGATTTTTACGAGATCACGGACACTGGTGAACGGAAGTGCCTTGCCATCCTGTTCGACCCAGAGATGCTGCAGCTCCTCATTGGACAACCTCGGTGGCCGGGAAAAGAAATCAGTCCGGACACGGATGCCGTCAAAGGGAAACTCAAAATGAGAACTCCAGCCCTGACGCATCCATTGCGCATCTAAAGGTGCTCCAAACCGATAAGTCGCACCGTATTTCTCAAGAACAGAAAGAATATGTTCAAGCGACGCCTCATCTTCACGGATAATCCAATCTCCATCCTTGCTCATGACCGCGAGGCGATGCAACACGACCGCCTGCCCCGAACAGATTACCGCCCTCAATCCATCCCGGTTGAAGGCATCCGTCAATTTTATGTAAATGTTTTCGGGCATCAGGCAACAACTGATCTGGATCTCTTGTTTTCAAATCAGAGTGCTGCAAGGGTAATCTCTGTAAGATTCAAGAGCAAGAATTCTCGGGTAATGACATTCTCCTGGGAACAGAAACAAAGGCGATCATACCGAGTGCCCAAAAATCCAAGCAGTTGAAAATAAACGGCTCACCGAAGAAAAAAGTGGCGGAGTGGACGGGACTTGAACCCGCGACCTCCGGCGTGACAGGCCGGCGCTCTAACCAACTGAGCTACCACTCCGAGGAAGTTTAGGATACATAAAATATCCCGGTCAATTCGAGAGGCCGGAGCCTATTCGCGAATTCTTTTCGGTGCAAGAAAAATGTTCGGGAAATCCGTTGCTTTTCCCGGGTTTATGAGTAAAGGTTGCCGCCCGCCGCTCAATCCATCAGCGGTTTTGTTTTCGGTTTTCCAGCCAAGCAATTTTCCAGCCAAGCAAGAGTACGATGAACGTGATTGATAAAATCGAGCGTGAACAGATGAAACAAGATGTCCCCGACTTCGGGCCGGGGGATACCGTTGAGGTTCATAACCGGGTGGTTGAAGGGGGCAAAGAACGCATTCAGATATTTGAGGGAATCGTTCTCGGAAAGAGAAGTTCCGGTCTCAACCTATCGATGATCGTCAGGAAAATCTCCAACGGTGAAGGAGTCGAGCGCGTCTTTCAGGTTCACTCGCCTAAAATTGACAAGATTGTCGTCACCAAACGTGGTAAAGTTCGTCGCGCTAAGCTGAATTACATGAGGAGTCGACTGGGAAAATCCGCGACGACCGTGAAGGCGGCCGCTACTTCCAAAGACTCAAAAGCGAAGAAATAGAGCGGACGGGATTGCCATTTTCCGGGGCGCCTTCCCCGGTCAGTCGGCTCAGTCGGCTATTTGCCCGCTCAGTTTCTGGTTGCTCTGACGAAGACGCCTCCTGACCTGACGAAGCTCGTCGGGATTCAGTGGACGATAGAGTCGCCCGTAAGGCCAGCCGTATCCCCATCGATACCACGTCGGAAACACCGGCGAACCGAAAACCCGGACGGCGCCGTGCATGATCCGTCCCAGTCCTTTGCCCCCGGTTTTTTCACGGACGCAACGTTCCAGTTGCCTGTCAGCTTTTCGCCTTTCTTCTCTGGATCCTCCCTGCCAATAGGCACCGTCGTGGGCGACGCAGCACTCCCTCCATTTTGTTTTTTCCCGGCAGGTGCCATCTGGAAAAAGACTGCATCCATCGGTAACAAAAGGTTTCAGGTCGAGGGACTCTCTTCCGGAAAAACCCGTAGTTGAACAACCGAAACTGACTGCCGCCAGACAAATGACCTGAGTCCGGACCAGAATGGAAGGAAGTTCGATCAAGTGACAATTGCCTTTCCTGTCAGAGTCAAAAAACCGGATCACTCACCGTCGCAAACAGGATCTGCGAGATCGCCTGCTTCTCCGAAACCGACAAGTGGCCAAAACCGTGGGAAGCCGGTTGCAGGGCAACTTTCAATTGACGATAGACCTCTCTGCGAAACCACTCCGGCATTCCCATAAACACTGGCGAATAAATCAGATAGCTGCAGCGATATTTGAAGATATGGGAACGCAAATCAAAATCGCGCAGTGATCGCCCCTTGTCATCCGTCAAAGCCACACTGAGAAAATCGTCTTTCAAGGCCGCATCCCCCTCAATCCCGCCGACAGGTAGCTTTGCCTCGTCGGCAAAAAGAAGGTAGCGCACCAATCTGCCGGCCCGCTCCTTTAACTCATCTCGATGCTCGGGCGAAAGTCCGTTCCTCCCTTCCTTCGAATAGCTGCGTGCCCGGTAGGATGACTCAATGACGCGATTGACAAATCCGGCTTGATGCTCGGCCAGCAAATGCGCCAGGATATCGCTGCTTTTCGCCGGGTAACGGTCAATGTCAAATCTCTCGCCCAGATCGTTATCGACGGTGGAGATTTTCCCTTTGAACAGTCTGCCAATCTGATTTCCCCAGTGTTTATTGATCCCCTGATCACCCGTAACATGCCATCCTCCGAAGCGCTCGAACAACGGAATTTGGTGACCAATTTCATTGCGGCGGAAGGAATCGATGCTCCCCCCACCCTGACTGGGAAGAACACTCTTGATCACAATTCCGGGGACCTTCCCCACGCTCGGCTTTGCGTGACAATTCATGCACTTGCCCGAACGCTCGACCACGGGTGGACGATTTGACTTTGGAATGTCGAAAATATAAAAAATGCCACCCAGTTCCGGGTCCAGCGAAACCACTTCGATTCGACCGCCCGGAATGTATCCGAGGTAAATGGAGTCGTTAAAAAAAATGGCTCTGGGATTGCGGGGAGAAATAAACTGCAACTGCAAACTGGTCGTAGAGAACACCAGCATCTGGGTGTGTATCGAAATCCCCAGCGCATGAAGCAGGCTCTTCACATAAGCCAACTCTGAGGTGTAATCGAGATGAACCTTTCCCGATTCCAATTTCTTCAAAAAGGCAGTGAAAGGATCATGCAATTCCCTCTCCCAGTAGCGATGTTCCGGAGCATCGAGGTCGGAATAATTCCCCCCGCCAATTCCGGCGCTCTGTTCCGCCGGTTGGCCCCCCGACACGCTGCTACACACCAGGAACGTGGCAAACAATGGGACCGAAAAGCTATGGGAAAAGGGTTTCAACAGTGACCGCAAAACTACGACTTCGAACTCCGATCTGCAATGGCGCAATTCACCCGGAATCATCCTGCCGCAAGCCCGGGACATTTCCCAGCCAGGTGCACAGGATCGCTGCGATGAAAACAGAAATTCCCAGGGTCACGGAAAAATCAGAAACGCCGTTCCCCGGAAACACAAAAAACTCCATTCCAGCGGAAAGCAAGGTCGCGGCGTAGATGTAGCCCACAGTGCCGCCAAAAAGAAAGCGTCCCTTTCGGGAATCATTGTCAAAGGCCAACGATGCCGGAACGGTGGAACTCACCAGTCCCGCGCCCAAAACAACCAGGGCATCCAGGTTCCAGACAAATCCCATCACCAAAGCCAAAACCCCAGACAACAGTCCGCCACCCACGGCGATCCCGAGCATCATCTCCGGTTTTCGAAGGGCGAGACGGGCGGATTTGTCCAGAAAAACCAGAAAATTCCCGATCCCGGGGGCCAACCAAACCCACATCACAAAGGTCAGCCAGACCAGCACCAGGGCAACGGCGGCGATGGGATGAAGGGTGCTGAGATACCTCTTGAGGGCCTGGTATGCCAGAAAAATCCCAAGAATGATGTCCCATTGTTTACCGCCGGTGAAGCGCTGCATCACAAAGCAGTAGGACAAATAAGCCCTGTAGAACCAGGAACGCGCCTTGAAGGTTTCCAGTAATCCCTCTCGGGCCAGTTCGGAATCCGCGTCCAGCCGAAGTGCTTCGCGAAAATGTCTTTCGGCTTCCTTGTTATCGAATCGCTGCAAGGCGGTCCAACCGGCATTGACGTGGGCCAGGCAATTTTCGGGATCGGCGGCCAGCAACAGATCCACCGCCATTTCATTTTGATCCGCCTTGCCCTGCATCCGAAGAGCATGAGTCAAAATATTGGCCGCCAGAACGTGGTCGCTATCAATGAGCAGAGCGTTTCGGCTCCACTGTTCGGCATCGGCCCATCGGAGCAACTCGCAGGCGGCATTGGCCTTGGCAACAAAGGGAAACGCGTCACCAGGATTGAGGGCCATGGCTCGGTCGGCCGCTTCAAGTGCTTTCCTGCCTCGATGGAGATCGGCCAACACCAGAGATCGGATGGAATGGTAAAACGATTCGTCCGAACGGATCCGAATGGCTTCGTCGATCGCCTTTAGTGCGTCCTGTTTTCGTCCCGCTTGATTGAGCAGACACAACGCCAGTCTCCCGTAAACAAAATCGTTTTCAGGTTCCCTGGCGAGAACACCGCGGAAACAGGCCTCCGCCTCTTCGGCTCGTCCCTGATCCTGCAGGAGAATGCCATGCTGCAATTCGCTCATTTTGAAAATCTTGATTTTGAAAATTGTCCCGATTCCCCGCCCGAAGCAGCCCTCAACTTACAGGTAGGCTCCCAACGGGGACCAAAAGGTTGCATCATTTCCTGATGCCGAGATAATCCAGCACCTCGTCGTAAAATCCACTTTGATTGGCATAGAGCGCATAATTTTTTGCACTCTCAAACCACTTGCGGGTGCTCGGCTTCACCTTCCTGGCACTGTGGATCAGTTGCCGCTGGGTGACGGGGACAATTTTTCCGGATTTCATTGCCTCCGACAGGGATGACTCAATCGCCTGATCAAACATCGCCTTGATGTCCGCCCCAGAAAAATCCTTTGCTCTTTTGGCCAGATTTTTCGGGTCCAAGCCTGAAACGGGTTTCCCTTTTGCCAGGATTTTGACGATCTCAGCGCGGGCCGGTTCGTCTGGTGGAGGAACAAAAATCAGCCGATCAAATCTTCCGGGGCGCAGGAATGCCGAATCGAGATGCCACGGTGCATTGGTCGCACCCAAAACGAGGACTCCGTCATTTTCCGCGACATTGCCGTCCAGTTCCGCAAGAAACTGGTTGATCAAAGTTCGCCCGGCCGAGGTTCGCATATCTTTCCGGTAGGCGGCGAGAGCATCTATTTCGTCAAAAAACAGAACCGTTGGGGCGCTCCGTCTGGCCAATTCAAAAATTTCGTGAAGTTTCTGCTCCGATTTTCCGATCCACATGTCCAGGATCTGATGCAGCCCGACACTGAGAAATTTGGCGTCAATTTCACCGGCCGTAGCGCGGCTGATGAGGGTCTTGCCACACCCGGGGGGGCCGTAGAGCAGCACCCCGCCTCCGGCCTGTTTTCCATAGGCCTCAAACAGTTCTTTGTTCTCCATCGGATAAAGAATTTTCATCCGAATATCCTCCTTCACCGCTTCCATTCCGCCCACGCTGTTGAAATCGACATCAGATTTCTGTTCAAACTCCAGTTCCAATCCCTTGCCGGAATCATCGGCATCGAATACTTCCATTTCATCATCCTCCCCGGCGCCGAAGGGGCTTTCCCCGTCTGCATCGCGATAAGCTCCCGCCTGGTTGCCACTGGTCATCTGGACGGCCGATCTTCCCACATCGGGAGTGCCTCCCCTGCCTCCGGACTCTTTTTTGGCGGCATCGATAATACGTTGGAGCAGGGCTTCATTGGCTGTCGAAAAATCGACCTGAACCGCACGGTCATAAAATTTCCGAGCATTCGCGGGATCATTTTCACTGAGAGCCAACTTCGCCCGAAACATCCAGGCTGGCGCGTGATTCGGTGATTCGGCGCACACCTGCTCAATTCGCAGGACAGCCTCGGAAGTTTTTCCATCCAGTTCCAGAATCTCCGCCACCTGCGTCCTGGCAACAGGATTTTCCGGCTCCAGTTGAAGCACTCTTTCAAAAGTGGCGCGTGCCTCGTCCAGATGAAATTGATCCAGATAGGCCCGACTCAGCAAAAGGAGAAGGGGCACATTATCCGGGGAAACCGACAGAGCTTGTTTGAGGGAGTCGATATCAGGCATGGTTCATTCGATCTGATTTGGAGGAGACAATCCGCTTCAACGGAAAACGCACCGAAAATCTCCACCCATCTTCCCACTTTGACAAAGGCAAGTTCCAACAATTGTAAGAAGAACGGTCGCTTACCAATGGAGAGAAAAATCTATGATGAGTTGACTTCTCCGCCCAAAAAGTGATGAATGAATGGTTTTCTCCTTGTCAAAATGGTCGCCCAGAAAAATGGCCCGGAATCCAGAACTTTCCCCGAAGCATTCATGGCGGAACTCCCTTTCCTCCTCCGCGGCCTTGTATTTTACGGGAGCCCTGACCTTTCTGCTCCTTTCCGGTAAGGCAGCGCTTCCCGCAGAAGTGGCCAAGTTTTACGTGAAATTCACGGAAACAAAAGCCATCTTTACCGGGCATGTTCCATCGAAGGAATACGGAGAGGCGCTCGCCGGAACGGTCAAGCAGAGCCGCCCCGATATCAAGATCGTCAACGACGACATCCTCGTTGACCAATCCATGGAAATGCCGCCGCTGGAAATTCTGAAAAGCGTGTTAGAGGAAATCGAACTCTCCATGCACGAGGGAAAATTATCCGTCGATGATCAATCCATCACCGTTTCCGGGTTGACCGACAGCATGGTGACGGTGACCGCAATAACCATTCGCTTGGAACCCATTCGGGACCACAGACAAATCATTACCCACATCTGCATTGTTCCCACGGAGGATTTGCCCGTTCTCCCCGTCTATCTCTCGGACGGCAAAAGATCGCGTCCCTCGCTTGATTTTGAGCCCATACCCAAACCCGCCGATTTGTTTGTGGTGCCCGGAATCCTTCCCGAAAAGCTCCTTTCACTCGTGACCTTCGGGTTGGGGAAGCCTCCTTCTGCCAAATCGCAGCCCTACAAGCTCCGTGCCGTGCCTACCACCACTATCCATCAGAGCCCCCTTTCACCCAGGTCCGCGGAATCGGCGCCTTCCGCTACAGCCTCTCTCCAGTCACAACTTCCAGGCTCCGACCAGCCGGAGACTCCCCGTCCCTGGCCGACCGGGCCCAGCTTTCTGAAACTGAATCCGGTGCTCTATTCGCGTAACACCTTCCTCCTCCAGGCCAATCAGGAACCTGTTTTCCTGGAGACGGTCAAACAGTTGAAAAGCCCTCAGTTATCCGGAAAAAAAATCATCATCCGGGTTGTCAAACCCGCCACCGGCGCCACTGCCTTTAACGAATGGCTTTGTGATCGCAGAGCCGAAGACGTCAAGCAGAGGCTCGCCGACCGGGGCATCCCGACAGCCCTCCTGTCGTCGGAGGTCGTTGCTTCAAAAAACACGATCGACACCGGGGAAGTCGGCCTGTTCGTGCAAATTCCCGCCCCTCAGCCAACGACGGCCCCGAATTCATCGACGGAGAAAAACGCCACGGCGGTTGAGGAACCCAAACAAGCACAAGAGAAAATTGACGCCTCCCGTTAGCCTGGGTTACAGCGTTCAACAGGGTTCAGTCAACGGACGAACAGGGTTTCCTGCGCCGCGGGACCCCTCCCCTTTTTTATCTTTTTCCCTCCCGCTTTTGGCCTATAATTGCGAAGCGTGAAATCTTGGAAAAAAGTCGAACAGTTGACCAAACGAGTGAATCAGCTTGAAACCAAGTTGAACGAGCTGCGGGAGGAATTGCCTTCCAAAAAGCGGGTGGATTTTGTCAGCCGGTGTCGTCAGGGTATCGCCTGGCTGAAGGAGCAAAAGAAGGAAGGTCTCACCCATAGGGGGATCGCCACAGCCGTGATCTGCGCCTTGATTCTAGGCCTGACGATTTACCTGCTGATTCAGGGACACCAATGGAGAAGCGCCCTCAGCCAACTCCGCTCCGAGCCTGGAATTGAAATTCTCGCTGTCGAACGAGCAGGGTTTTTCAAAAAACGAATCATCGGTCTTCGCGACCCACTGGCCAGAAATGTGCCTGACATTCTCGCCAAAAACGGAATTGATCCGGCCAAGGTCGAAGTATTTCTAACGGAATACCTTTCCCTGAATACTCCTTTCGGAAAACAGAGAAAAGAAAAGTTGGAATCCGATTTATCCGGTCTCCGCGATTCCCTGGCGGAAACAGTCGGCGCATTCATGGATAATTCCAGCAAACAGCGAAAATCTGACCTGGAGAAAATCACTCACCAACTGTTTTCACTTCGGTTTCCGGAAGAAATGAAGAGCGTTCGCCTGGAATGCAAACAGGACACCTGGTGGGCCGTCGGCGAATTGATGGAGCCCGCTTACAGCGAGTTCAAACGCGAATCCCCGAAATACATCGTCGAGGGCAGCCTCCAATTCGAAAAACTGAAAAATCTAACGGAAATTGAAACGTCCTCCCTGAAGCAGGATATTGAATCGCTCAATCTTTTCGCTCGCTCGGACGATCACGGCGATTTTGTATATCTTCCTATGGTTCAACGTCTTATATCTGATTATGACTCTATTTGTAGAGCATCTGGAATCTCACTTCCCAGACTCCAGATTCAGATTCGAACGGACAACATCGCTGCTCATGAAGACGAAATTGAACAAATTCAGTCTTCTCTGGAAAAAGTGAACAGGGTGACCGGTGAGCGCTTTTTACCTCACGCCGTTCTCCCTCCCGAGGAGGGTCACCCGGAGCTGCGCGGTAATCTCAATTTGATTTCCATTTCCTCCAATCAGTAGGAAAATGGGGAAACCATCAGAAAAACTCGTCCCACCGGCAACCATTATGGCAGGGATTCTGCTCCTGCTGATTGTAGCCCGCAATTATGAACGACTACCCTGGAAGCCTCCGCCCTGCACATTCAGAACTTTGACCGGAATTCCCTGTGTCAGTTGCGGGGGCACTCATGCGTTCCAGGCGCTTTCCAGGGGACAAATCGTCAAGGCACTCCACTTCAATCCCCTGGCGACCACTGCTGTTTTCGGTGTCGCCGCCTGGTTGTTGATCATCCTTTTTCAAAAGAGAGAACCACATCCTCCGCTATCTCCCACCCGACGTCGCCGACGAAATCGATGCTGGGGCACGGTCGCCGTCCTGATTCTCATTGCCAACTGGATTTATCTCATCTTGTATCTCAAATAGCCGCTTTTATGAAAATCGATCTATCAGATCAGACAGCAGTGATCACCGGAGCCGCCCGGGGAATTGGGCGGGCTATTGCTCAAGCCTTTCTCGAGGCCGGATGCCGGGTCCTGGCTTTGGACAACCACTCCGATGCCCAATCTGAATTTCAGAAATCGGAGCCGGACCAAATGGAAACCGTCACAGTGGACGTAAGTGACTACCAGGCAATCAAGCAGGTAGCGGCGGGGAGAAAACTGGATCACCTGGTTTGCGCTGCGGCCATTGGCTCGGGAAAGGGAGGATTTCCCTTTTGGAAGCTCGAACCCGGTGATTGGGACCGAGTCATCAGGGTCACTCTTATGGGAGCAATCAACACGGTTCATGCGTTTACACCGGCATTGCTTAGTGGAGGGGAGAAAACGCAAAAGAAAAGTGTCCTGTTTCTCGCCTCAGTCGCGGGTCAGATTGGCTCCCAGACGGATCCCCCCTACAGTGCCAGTAAAGCGGCCCTCATTAATTTTACACAATGCGCCGCCAAAGATTTTGCACCCATGGGAATCCGGGTGAACGCCCTGTCTCCCGGTATGGTGAAGACGGGGCTCAATCGAGCCGTTTTTCAATCCATGCCGGAATCTTCCAGCCAAAATTACGAAGAGTGGGGAATTGAAAAAATCAGGAGACTCGCTCCCCTGGCCCGCTGGCAATCGCCGGAGGAGTTCGGCGCCATGGCAGTATTCCTGGCCAGTGATCACGGAAAAAACATCACCGGTCAAACCATTAATATCGATGGAGGTCAAGTGATGCACAGTTGAGGGACAGTGAAAAAACTCCGCAACGAAGTCAGAACCCCATCTCTTCATTCGATCAGAAAGACAATTGAGATTTGCAATCTCATTGTAATTTGAGACAGTGGTGCCGGAAAATGCGGACTCTGCTGAGATCAAAAATTCACCTTGCAACGGTGACTGAAGCCAATGTCGATTACGTCGGCAGCATCACGATTGATCGTGACCTGATCGACGCGGTTGGCCTGTGGATCGGAGAAAGGGTTCTGGTAGTCAGCGCCACGACGGGCGCCCGTTTGGAAACCTACGTGATCGAGGGCGTCGCCGGTTCCGGAATGATTGGGATCAACGGCGCGGCAGCTCACCTGATCAATGCCGGGGAAAAGATCATCATCATGGGCTTCGAGATTTCCGAAAAGCCGATCAAGCCGAAAATAGTACTCGCCAACAAAAACAACGGAATCTCCTGTTTTTTATCCGAACAAGCTGACATGGCTTTGCTGGATCACTGACACTTCTGCTTCTATTCCCCCATTTTCATGCCCTCGGGGTAATCCTTTCATTCATTGTCCAGTCAGAGCCCGCTCCCTCAACCGGATGCCCCTGCCGAAAAATATTGACCAGTATACCGACAGCAAGAAATCCCGTCATCAATGAGGAACCTCCGTAGCTGATAAACGGAAGAGGAAGGCCGGTATTGGGTAAAAGTGAAGTGGTCACCCCAATATTGAGGAAGGCCTGCACCGCGATGAAGGTTGCCAGCCCGGTACCCAGGAATTTTCCGAATCGGTCAGGCGCCTGCATCGCAATCGAGTAGCCACTGATGGCAATGGTCATAAAGGCCACCGCAATTGCCAGAGTGCAAAAGAGACCCATTTCTTCCCCGATCATGGGAAAAATAAAATCCGTATGCGCGAAGGGCATGTAGAGCATTTTCAAACGTCCCTCGCCCAGGCCTCGCCCGGTAAGCCCGCCCGACCCGAGTGCCATCAGCGAAACCCATTGTTGAAAACCAACATCCAGTTTGTGCTTTTCCGGGTCCAAAAAGGCCATGATCCGACTCATTCGGTCAGGCATATAACTGAGCATCCCGACAAATGCGGCCAGCCCGCTTAGTACCAAACTCATCAAATATTTCCAATCAAGTCCGCCAACATACAACAACAGAAAGGCGGTCACAGCCAAAACGATGGTCGTTCCAATGTCAACTTCGACCAGCACCAGGCCGATCATCAATCCCACTATGAAAACGGGAACCGCAAAGCCCCTCCGAAACTGTTTGCCACAATCCGGGTGTCTCGCATACCAATAGCTGAGAAACGCAACAACGGAAATCTTGGAAAACTCCGAGGGCTGGATCTGGAGAGGCCCCCATCCAATCCAGCGCCGTTCTCCATTGATCTCTACACCCACCCCTGGCAGAAAACACAAGAGAAGTAAAAAACAGACCACTCCAAATATCCACCACATTCTTATTCTCCAAAACCGATAGTCCAAAGTCGCCGAACACCAGCAAACTCCCAATCCAATGACCAACCAAAGCCCCTGCTTCTTGGCCTCTCTATAGACATCGATCGAATCGGCATGAGCACTGAAAATGCAGGTGCTGATCAGCGTTACAAATCCCACTACCACCAAAAAGGCAACAGCCACAAGCAGCGTAATCAAACTCTTTTCCTTCATAAAATTGAAATAGAAATCAGATCATCGGCCTGGAGAAATCCAATGAGCCAAAGACTTGAATACTGTTAGAAGACTGTGGAAAAACCCTGAAACGAACAATCTTAGGTTTGTTGGATTGGAATACAGCGGCTTTGCCGGAGGTGTTTTTCAATCGACCCTTCGGGCTGCGGCCCTTTTATCCGCTGGCTTCGTTGCGATTCAGTCAGGTAGCAAGAGAGCAACCTTC
>Ga0114931_10004678_pt1 | contig 17062 bp, 8 predicted proteins | sample 2SBtaG_FD_89579 | JGI IMG/M metagenome (GOLD analysis project Ga0114931, IMG submission 89579) | Deep subsurface microbial communities from Kolumbo volcano to uncover new lineages of life (NeLLi) - 2SBTROV14_V59a metaG | ecosystem: Environmental > Aquatic > Marine > Volcanic | place: Kolumbo...
AAGGACAAGAATTCCATCAAAATCCGGCTCAACGCCGTCAATCTCCTTAACCTCATTTGTTCTCGATAAAATGACCCAACTGCCAGGTTTAGTTACTGCAACATCGGTGTTCTTGTTAGAAACTTTTTCTCCCGAAATCCCCGAGCCGGATAGGCTTTGCCATGTAACAAATTTTCTTTTATTTGTCTGGTAATAAATAATATCTCCAGGCACCTGAAGAGTGATTTGTCTTCCAAAAACCCATCCCATAGGCGCAGGAGACACCGAAGGATCAAGGCGAATTTTATACCATAGGTCATATTTTTCGCTTAGTTTTACAGGCTCGTCTTTTTCCTTTGCCGCTTTGATTTCCTCATTATCCGGTTCAGCATCTTTCTCTTTCTTAACAACGTATTCCCAATCGATTATTTCAAAAGTGGCACTAGCATCCAATCGCAAAAGAATATTGTCCTCTGTTTGTTCCGGCGTGAGTCTAAGATTCGTAATAGCTCTTAATTTCCCTGTCGCTTGTGCCTGGTAGTCTTCCGATTCCTTAGCGAGCTTCTTTGACTTTTCTATGGAAGCACCCTTAATTATATGTTGCGCTTCAATCCATCCCTCAGTGCTGTCATCATCAAATGCACGAACGCGATACCAAAGTACTTTGTCAATGGTATTCTCACCAAGAATTTCAACGGTTTCGCCTCGTTTAACCTCAAGCAAATCCGCTGCAACAACTGCGTAAGAGCTTCTAATATATACGCTCTGCGTGATAACAGTTCCAGTTTCGGTTAAACCGGTAAGGCTTTTTGTACTTTCAGTTAGTGTGCCAATAATCCCGCAGCCTGACATGCTGAAAAGGCACATGGCTAGGAATGTAAGTGTAAATTTTGTCTTAAAGGTCATTTTAATTTTATCTTTGGTAGCGCAGATATTTTCGCCACCTATTATAGCCTAATTTCTTCAATAAAGCCTTTTCGCGTCGTGTCAATTTTACTTTAATCTGAAGGCGCGGCACAGACAAACTACCAATATTTTCCGCGCCGATCGACATTAAAGCGTAAGAGAGATCAATTTTCTCAGAACCCTCTATATACCCTTCGGCGATTCGTTTAGTAGCTCCATTTTTCCGTAAAACATTCAAAATAGATTCATTAGCCTCCCGCTCCGGCATCTTCTTGTTATGTTTCCGGTAGATAGCGCGAAACAGACTCGAAATATCTTTTTTCCCACGGCTTTTCCTTAGCATTGAAATATCAACTAAAAATGCTACTAAAAGCCCCTTTGCATATACCGCAGAATTCGATCCATTCCAACGACGTTTAGATGTGTCAATTAACGAAAACTTTCGCCCACTTCTATTGCTCAAATTATATGCTTGTCCAATTGTACCCAAAAAATCTTCAAACCGAATTTGCCCAAGCCACACACCCGTTTTTAGAGCTTGGTAAATCGCAAATCCTTCATAAAACCATGCGTAGTCACCTCTTAAATTCAAACTTTTGGGAATCCAAAGATGGAAAATCTCGTGGCGCATTTGCTCATGAAGACGCTGTATTACTTGCGATTTAAACGCCATAGGAGAAGAAAGAATCGCTATGTTTGTGCCACGAGTTTCCGCCCGCCAACGTCCAAAGCCAACCTTTCGCGGAAAAGGAACCAAAAACACTCTTGATCGGGCAAAAGGAATTCCGCCTAAAACACGTTTATATTCCCGCAAAATTGATCTTGCTATTTTACCAGCATCCGCATCTTCAAATTGATGAGCTCCTGCAACGAATACTTTCATTTCCGTCGAGCCAACCCTAATAGTTTCCTCTCGCCAATCTTTTCCAACAAGAAAAATTGCATTTCCCATATCACCAACGGAAAACGTAATTGAATCAAGCTTCCTTTCACGCGTCGAAATTCGCCACCCAGTCGGAAGTAAAAACCTAATTTTCACTTTTCGCTTCACACTTACCGAAACTGGCAGCAAATCATTTAGCATCAAAAGTCCAACCGACTCTGAAAGCCATGAAACATGGGCAGTTGAATTGATATCAGCCAAAACGCCCGCGTCAATTTTATACGAGAATTTCCTGACACTTCCTACCGCCACATACTCGTTGTTTGCAAGTTTCCGAAATTTCACTGAGCTTCCGAAGGAATCAAATAACCTAAGGTCCTTCACCCTTGCAGCAATGTGTTTCACATCGGCATAACTATCAACAAAACGCCAGTATTTGTTGTTTTCGAATTTCCTTTGCCGAAATTCCCCTTCTACTTTTAGAATAGTTGAGCCAGATTCGACAATGATTTTAATCTCCACATCCTGAGCCATTACAGGCGCTTGTAGCGAAAACACTGCTATTTGGAATAAAGCAAAAACAAAAATCGTTTTTAGTAATGTTGACATCTCGATAAATTGGGAACTAAAATACTAGTTTGGTCGTAACTGTGAATAGGCTTTCAGATAAAGAATAGGAAAATAATGAGCATTGTCAAAGTCGTCATATATACGTTAGCGTTTTTGCTGAGCCTTCTGTTCTTCGGACGCTTCTTTTTTTAGCACACGCGACCTAGCAAATTTTAGTTTTATGGGCACTCAGTAATAGCCCACATGTGTCAGTATATTATAGTAAGTTGATAAAAAGCGGTCTTTGGTTGACCGTTTTTTTTTGTTTTCAAATCCTATGAGTGATCTAAAAAAGATAAAACGCGCGTTAATAAGTGTCTCCGATAAAACCGGAATTGTTGAATTTGCTCAACAACTCGCAAACCACAACGTAGAAATTATCTCAACCGGCGGAACAGCGAAAGCGTTGAGAAATAATGGTGTTGAAGCTGTCGAAGTGTCGGACGTGACAGGATTCCCTGAAATGATGGATGGTCGTGTAAAAACGCTTCACCCAAAAATACACGGGGCTTTACTTGCTTTAAGAGACAATGATGATCATGTTAAAGCGATGCAAACGCACGGGATTACCCCAATTGATCTTGTAGTAATCAATTTTTATCCATTTGAACAAACGATTGAAAATGAAGAAGTAAAACTATCCGATGCCGTCGAACAAATTGATATTGGCGGTCCAGCAATGATTAGATCTGCCTCGAAAAATTGGCGTGATGTCGCTGTAATCACAGACTCCAAACTCTACGATCAAGTTTTGAAAGAGATGGCTGAAACGAATGGTGCTACTTCATTAAAAACCCGACAACGACTCGCAGCACTCGCTTATACTCGAACTTCTTATTACGATCTCGCAATTTCTAGCTATTTATCTAGCCAGCTTTCTCAGGATGACCTTGAGTTTCTTGAACCGCACAATCCTTTCGGCAATCTTTCTTTTATAGAAATGGAGGAAGAATCCACGGATTCCGACACAGACCAGGATTCGCTACCGAACTCGACTAACATTCGGCTCGCAAAAGTAGCTGACCTGCGCTATGGCGAAAACCCCCATCAAAAAGCCGCGCTTTACGATTCAGGACAAAGAATAGGGATTGCGACTGCCGAACAGCTTCACGGAAAGGAAATGTCGTTTAACAATTATGTGGACGCAGAAGCCGCATGGCGAATTGCGCAGGATTTTGAAATGCGCGCGGTTGCGATTATCAAACACACAAACCCGTCCGGTATGGGCATTGGCGAAAGTAATATCGAGGCGTATCAAAGGGCTCTGGCAACTGATCCAGTTTCGGCTTTCGGCGGAATCGTTGCTCTTAATAGAAAAGCGGATGCAGATGCGGCAAAAGCAATTAATAAGGTTTTCACTGAAGTTGTTATCGCGCCGGAATTCGATGAAGATGCCCTGGCAATTTTTCGCAAGAAAAAAAACCTGCGTGTACTAAAAGTCCCCAATCGGGTTGATTCTGACGTGCTTGAATATAAACAAATATCGGGTGGCTTTTTGGTTCAGGATCAGGATACTTTAGTGGTGAAAGCTGAGAATCTAGAATTCGTTAGCGAAAGGAAACCAAGCGAAAAAGAGATCCAAGCGATGCTCTTTGCCTGGAAAGTTTGTAAACACGTCAAATCAAACGCGATAATTTTCGCAAACGAATATCAAACCGTCGGTGTTGGTGCGGGACAAATGAACCGCGTAGATTCTGTTCGACTCGCTGCAATGAGAGCCAAAAAAACCGATCTCAAGCTAAAAGGAACGGCGCTCGCCTCAGATGCTTTCTTTCCGTTTCGAGATAATGTAGATGAAGCTGCGAAATTTGGCATCTCGTCAATCATTCAACCGGGTGGTTCGATGAGGGATAACGAATCAATCGAAGCGGCAAATGAACACGGAATTTCAATGGTCTTTACAGGCTATCGCCATTTCAAACACTAATTGCCAATAAATAAAGCAATTTATTTGACATTTTATCGCGATTGCCGTATAAATAGGGCAATTAAGGAAACTTGAAGGAACGCTCGATTGGTTTTGTATTGTAAAATCTCGGGTGGTTTTGTTTTTTTTTGTTACCTCAATTCAGCGGTTTATGTGGAGATTCCGTCTTTAGAAAAGTCTGTATTTCTAAATTTTTTCCATCAGTCGAAACGGTAATTGTGCCCCTTTCGCCCGTTTTCATAACTTTTGCTCCCGATTTTTTCCATCTCTCGACGACCTCTTTCTGCGGATGTCCAAAACGTGATCTCTTGCCGACCGGGATAATTGCATATTCCGCTTTGGTAGCTTCAACAAATGCTTTCGTAGAAGATGTCCGGCTGCCGTGATGCGCGACCTTAACAACATCAGCCTTCAAAAATAGTCCTAAATCCAAAAGCTTTTCTTCGGTTTTCTTTTCAATGTCTCCGGTTAAGAGAAATTTTCTCACTCCGAAAGTCAGCAGCAAAACGATAGAGTTATTATTAGGAGAATTCCCGGAAGACTGGTCACCATCCCCTGAATTCAAGACCTCTATTTTAGCGCCGCCAACTTCAAAACTATCTTCCTGGAACAGCAAAGTTCTAGAAATCTTTTTTCGTTGCAGCATTTTTATCAATTCCAAGTAGTCCTCGTCCTCGGGTACATCTTTACCTACAAATGCATATTTTACGTCAAAATTCTTTGCAACGTCTGTTAATCCCTGCATATGATCGCTATCGGCGTGTGTCGCTACAATATAATCAACCTTTGAATACCCTTTTTCCCATAAGAATTCAGAAACAACTGTTTCACCAACTCGATGGCTGTCCGGCTCGAACGATTTATTTTTGCCATCACCATTAGATTCTCTTTCTATGCGATCGATTCGCCGACTCCCCCCGCCATCCACAAGCATCGTTTTGCCATTTGGAAATCTGATAAAAATCGAATCACCCTGCCCTACATCTAAAAAATTCAACTCAAGCTTCCCGCTCAAATTAGGTTCACTATACGGATGAAATACAATTAGAAAAAATAGTGTTGTAAGTACCATAAAGGTGCCACCGACAAACCACTTCTTCGATACCCAATTTTTTTTCTTCGACTTAGATGGACGTCCCGAGCTAAAAGGATTCCATCGATTGACTAAAAATGTTAGAAAAAACAAAGGGATAAAATATAAGGAATATATTCCCTTCATCCATCCTGAATATATTGGTACGCGAATCGAAGCCAGATCGTTTTCAACAAAAAGTTTCGGAAACAATAAAAGAAGCCAATTAAAAACCTCCGTTAGTTTGATCAACGGCAACGAGAAATTCTCGCTCACGGTAGAGAGAATCATAGCAATTATCGCCGTGATGTTTTGCAGAACAATAAATATTCCTACCCATAGGTTAAGTACTAAAGACGCAAATGATACGCGATGGAAATAAACGACCAAGAGTGGCAATAAGAATACTTTCACAAAGAACGTGACCAGAACACCTTCAAATGCCAAACGCAACGGCTTTTGAAACCACTTTCCGCCAAACCATTCGCCATAGGACGTCTTAAATATTCGGCACTCCCAAACGTTTTCGCTTAGAGTTTTTCTCCACTTAGCTTTGTTCCAATAAAGTGCTTCGCATAATCCTTTAAGCTGCTCTGAGACTTTCGGCGGAAACGCTTGGTTGCTCGTCGGCGTCCAATTTCCGATCGAACGAAGCTTCTCGATTAGTGGAAATGCAAAGCCGATGATTCCAAAAAGACTTAAAAAAGTAAGATGAAAAGACTGGTTAAATAAATCCTCTGGACGCCAAAGCAAAATCGCCATACCGCATGCTCCTAACGCGTTTAAGAGAGTGCTGTTTCGATATATGACGAAGGAAAACAACAAAATCGTAAACATCAAAGCCGCCCGCACGACTGGAATTTCTGCGCCAACCGCGAACGAATATCCCCAAAGCCCTGTCGAGGTTATTAAAAATTGTAAAAAGCGATTTCGCGTTATTGTTCGAACCAAAAGCAGTATCAAACCACCAATAAACGTTATGTGAAGTCCAGAAATTACCAAGATGTGAAAAGTGCCGCCAGAGCGAAAAATCTCCGAAGATTCCCTCGAAAGATAATGGCGATTGCCAAAAATCGAAGCGATTAAAATTCCTGCCGTCGATGAATCAAAATTCTTTTTTGTTGATTTTATTAAACTCTGTCTGAACTTATAAATTGGGATAAGGGGATTAAACTCCTTTGTGTTTTCCAGTTTCTCAATTAGCAAGGTGCTTTTTACCAACCCGTTTGCTTGAATTCCTTTCTGATCCGATATACGTTTAAGCGAAACGCCACCAGGATTCAAAAACCTCTCTTCGCGCTGAAGATTTACGGCGACACGAAGTCGATTTCCATACCCCAAATCAAGCTTGTCATATTCTCCTTTTGCCTCCCTATTCCAAACCGGAACAAAAAGACGAACGACACCCGAAACACTTCGAGATCTGCTTTTATAGATAATTTGCTGTAACCTTAACAAAAGAAAATATCCATCAATCGAAGGCTCTGGCTCTTTATCTAATATCCCTTCAATTTCAACCGGATCGCCGGAGTTTATCTCCTTCGATTCATATATCTCTTTAATCGAAATTTTGGGCTGCGCGATCTTATCCGCAGCAAGATAAAGTCCACCGGCACCAACAAAAGTCGCCAAGACAAACACGGTCGCGTATTTTGTTTGCCGGAATATTAGAGTCAGACTCAATAAGGCTAAGGTAGTAAGAAAATAGACTATTAAGCTTCCACCGATCAGATTATGCAAAAAAATACCGATTGCGAAACAGATCGCTAGATATAAAAGCGGATAGAGCGTGAGTCTTCCGTGTGAGCCGTTAAGCTTCGAGGTATTCATTTTTCCTTTGAGGGGGCTAAATGTTTTTTCTTAAGTTTATTATTCGATCTTTATTAAACTCCTCATCTTTCTGAATCTTGTTTCGCTAATTCCATCAACCAAGAGAATGTTTTCGACCCGCCTAAATTTACCGAATTTTGTTCGATGAGCAACGATTTTGCGCGATATTTTGGGTCCGATGTTTGGCAATCTTTCAAAGTCCGCTGCGGACGCACTATTAATATTTATCGCATCTGGTGCGATCTTTATCGGCGTAATATCCGTTGGTACTTTATTGTCGCCGTACGCGCAACCAAAAACAGACAGGCTAAATAAAAACAGAATAAGGAGCTTAGAGATTAGAATTCGCGATGTTTTAGAAAAATAAGTGAGTCGTTTCATTGTTACTGAGCTGCGAGTATATCTTAGAATTCCCGACCTTCTTCCATTTCCTGAACTGCTTCATAAGCCTTATCCGTTACGGGACGAGCACGTTTACTTCCGTCCATCTCTCCGATAAACCCATCCGCGACAAGAGCATCCAAAATCGCTGCAGCTCGTCCATAACCAATTCTAAGGTGGCGTTGCAGAAGCGATGTTGACGCACGCTTTGCACCCACGACCGTCTTCAATGCATCACCAAAAAGCTTGTCTTTTCGACCCGGAAGATCTCCAAAATCATCCATCTCCTCTTCCGATTTAGTGATCATTTCGTCATATTCCGGTTTTGCCTGATCCTTAATGTGATCTACGATTCTCTTTATTTCATTTTCCTCAACATAGGCACCATGTACGCGTATAAGATGAGAAGTTGCGGGAGGCAAAAATAACATATCGCCACGACCAAGAAGCCGCTCGGCACCATTTGCATCAATAATCGTTCGCGAATCAATCTTTGAGGAAACTCTAAACGCAATCCTTGAAGGGAAATTTGCTTTAATCAATCCCGTTATCACATCGACCGAAGGTCTTTGGGTAGCCAAAACCAAGTGGATCCCAACCGCTCTCGCCATCTGAGCAAGACGTGTAATCGACTCCTCCACTTCCTTTCCGGAAGTCATCATTAAATCTGCCAATTCATCAACGATTATTACGATAAATGGCAGCTTTGCGTGCGGATTTCCGTCATCGTCAACATCTCCCGTCGCCTTCTTTCGTTTTACTGCTTTATTAAACCCATCGATATTTCTCACCCCCCAACCGGCGAGTAATTTATAACGACGCTCCATTTCGGAAACCGCCCATTTTAATGAAATAGCTGCTCGCTTCGGGTCTGTAATTATAGGCGTCGCAAGATGTGGGATGTCGGCGTATAATCCCAATTCAAGCCGTTTCGGGTCGATCATTATGAACTTAACGTCATCTGGTTTTGCTTTATAAAGTATGGAGACAATTAATGAATTTACCCCTACGGATTTTCCTGCGCCGGTCGCACCCGCAATCAATAAATGGGGCATTTTGGTAAGATCCGTAACCTGCCGATGTCCGTCAATGCGTTTACCCAAGGCAATCGAAAGAGCCGATTCCGACTTCTTAAATCTTTCGGAATCTATTATGTCTCTCAGGTATATCGTTTCCCGTTTTTTATTTGGTACCTCGATCCCGACGACCGCCTTGCCGGGAACCCTTTCAATACGTAAGGACTCAGCTTCAAGCGTCAAACATAAATCATCAACTAAGCCCGTAACCCTAGAATATTTCACACCTGGATCGGGCTTGAATTCGTAAGTCGTTACAACGGGTCCGAGATTAATCTTCGGCACTTCGCCCTTTACATTAAACTCCCCTGCTCCTGCTTTTATCTGCTGTGCGATCGCTTCAAGTTCTTCTCTTTCGTATTCGATCTGAGCGTCCGGCTTTGTCAAAAATTCAACTTTTGGACGTTTGTAGTCCGTATAATCCGGCGGCGGCGATTTAGTTTCATCTTCCGAATCCGAATCGAGAAGTTTTCTGTCAAGTTCTCCTGTCTTTTGAATTGGAGCGATTGGAATTTGTGATCCTTCCGACACCATATCTTTGGCTTTCGCAGTTGAGCCATTTTTTGCAGAACCAGCCGCCGCTTTTGTTTTCAACTCTTGTCCAATCTTTTCGATTTCCGGCTTCTTAACGACGTCTCCAGCGGTAACCGCATTATCATTATCGGGTGCCTCACCAAGACGTTTTATTACCGCTGAAACTTTTCCGCTAATTAAATCTTTTTCGTCGGATGCCTTCTCTTTTGCCTTTGCCAATACGCTGTTGCCCGTCGAAATCGTCGGAGATGCAGCAGTTTTTGTCTTCTCTTTCCTGATCTTGTCGCGTCTCTCAGCGCGCGTCTTGGCATCTTTTCGTCCCGCATCTTGCCACTTTTTAAACTTCGAAAATCTAGTACCAAGACGCACCTGGAAATTCTCCCAAGACATTTTGACACTTTCGAAAAATGAGGCAAACGAAATATTTGTGATTAAAAGCAGAGACACAAGGAAAAAAGCCAACAACGAAATGCCCGCTCCAACTGAGCCGATAAGATAAGAAATTGATCCCGAAGCAAGTTTCCCTGCAATTGACTCGTCCGAAAAAAGAAGAGTGGTTAATCCTGCACCGGAAAGTATAAAAAGAACAAAACCCAACAAACGACCAAACGGCACATATAAACTTCGAGACTTAAAACACTTGAATGCTATGAGCATCAATAAAAAGGGCGAAAGATAAGCAATCGAACCAATCGCATTAAAAAGAACAGCAGCGATGTTCGCACCAACAAAGCCAACCCAGTTTTTTATTTCCTGCGAACTGCTCGTCACAACCGATGGATCCGACGGATTAGACGTAATAAGGCTGAGCAAGGTAAGCAGAGCTGCCGCAAAAATAATTATCGCAGCGATTTCATTATAGCGAGATTTGTTGCTCGAATTAGTTCGTCTTGTTTTTCTTCGGGTTGCCATTTCTAAAGGGTTTGGGGAATAATCTTAGCCTCAATAATACACAATTTGTGAATTATTTCTATGATTTCTTAGGTTTTGATTGACCTTTGGCTTTTTTAAACAGTAAAAATTCGCGTATAAAAGCGTCAATCTCACCATTTAATACGGAATCGATATCAGTTCGTTCAAACTTTGTTCGAGTGTCTTTTACCATCCGATAAGGATGGAGAACATAATTACGAATCTGCGAACCAAATGAGATATCTTGTTTATTTTCTTCAAGTTCCGCCGTTTCCGCCCGACGTTTTTCAAGTTCGAGTTCATAAAGTCTTGAACGCAATACCTGCATCGCCACCTGTCGATTTTGAATCTGCGAACGTTGGTTCTGGCAAGTCACGACGATTCCGGTCGGATTGTGTGTAATTCTAACTGCGGAATCTGTTGTATTCACATGCTGTCCGCCTGCTCCTGTCGAACGATATGTATCTATCCTCAAATCTTTTTCGTTTATTTCAACTTCTATATCCTCATCAATTTCGGGCGAAACAAAAAACGACGCAAAAGAAGTTTCCCGACTTCCGCCAGAATTAAATGGCGAAATCCTTACGAGACGATGAACCCCGGCTTCGGCAGACAAAAGCCCGTAAGCGTATTCGCCTAAAACACGGATCGTCGCAGATTTTATTCCTGCCTCGCTTCCAGATTGCTCATCGAGAATCTCAACCTTATATCCATTTCCTTCCGCCCAGCGAATATACATTCGCATCAACATTTGCGCCCAATCCTGAGCATCCGTGCCACCCGCGCCCGCCTGAATCGAACAAATCGCGTTGTTTGAATCATTTTCACCCGAAAGCAAATTTCGAGTCTCAGCATCGGCAGCTTCTTTTTCAAGCCTAAGAATCAGCTTGGTTAGTTCGTCCGCGGAGTCTTGATCTTCCTCGGCAAATTCAAATAAAACTTCCGCATCAGAAATCTCTGTTTCAAATTTTTTCTGGCTATCAAGTGCTTTTTCGATTCGACTTCTTTTTCGAACGATTTTTTGAGCTTTTTCCTGATCATTCCAAAAATCGGGTTCAGAAATCTGTTTTTCCAATTTCTCTAGATCTTTTAATCTGGAAGGTGCGTCAAAGAAACCTCCCAAGCTGTGAGACTTTATCTTTGATTTCGTCGTATTTAGTTTGTAACTCGGCTATATCCATTTGTTATTTTCGGTCATGTTTCAAAACGTTTTTATTCGAAAGACAAAAAAATAATACCCCTAAAGTCACAAACGAACAAAGCCACGCAAACCATTCTCCAAACCGAACATAAATTGTCTTCCCGTTATCCGCTTTAGATACCGTCCAAACCCTTGCGGCTTCAACATAAGGATCGGCAGTGTCTAACAATTCTCCACGCGGATTTATGTATGTCGTTATCCCAACATTCGTGACCCGCAAAACGGGGCGATTAGTCTCCACAGCTCTGAAAACCGCGCTCGCCAAATGCTGTCTTAAAACCGGTGTATTGCCCAGATATCCGTCATTTGTCATTTCAATTAGAACATCCGCCCCATTTCTTACGAATTCGCGTGAAAGTGATGGAAAGTGGGATTCAAAACAAATCATAATTCCAGCCTTTGCATCCCCAAACGGCACCAAATCATATTCCTCGCCAGACGAAAACCTTCCAACCATTGTGGGAATAAATTGCGCCAAGAATTCCGGCAATGGCACAAATTCTCCGAATGGAAGAAGATAAATCTTATCGTATTGAACCACCTTTTCGCCGCGTTCGTTTATCATGACAGCCGAATTAAAAAAGCCGTTTTTTCTACGTTTGTCCGGTTCGGCAGAATTAAACAAAACTGAAACATTATTTCTGGTAGCAAAACTGTTAATAAAGGCTCTAAACTCTCTGTCCAATCCGTATTGAAAATTCATCGGAGACTCGGGAAATACGACGATTTTCTTCCCGTTCTTAAACGACTCACGCGCGAGCTCTTGATAAAAGCGCGTCCGTTTTCCAACGTCAAAAGGACGGGCATCTATTTCGGCTTGGCGGCGGGCGATTTGCAAGAGATCCGGTTGGCGGAGTGTTCTTTCCGCCAAGTTAATTTGGCGCTGACGCAGTATTTTCCATTTTGCCAGATTCAAGCCATCCATAGGCACATTGGGTTGAATAGCCACCACATAAGCTGACGAACGCTCCGCCAATTGTTCTCTGCTCGGCTCGACTAAATAAGGAGCGGACAGAAGAGCCCCGAAAACCAGAACAAAAACAATAACGGGTGCAATTAAGCGTGCGTTAGCGAACGCTTTTTCCCGATCCGAAAACACTTCGCCAAACTTCCAATCAAAATTCCGTACCCTGTTTATCAAATTTCGCGGATATAACCCCGCGAAGCTTTCTCCCATATGCCGCTTTAAGAAACCTACATACCAAGGGAAAAAAGCATTTGCCGCCACTACACAAAAACCTATAAAGAAAACGCCGCCAAAACTCGCGTAATATACAAAAGGATTAAATGCCTGCGAATATCCAATGGAATTCCAGTTATTTCCGCTTGTCCATAAACGCAAAAACTCAATCGCTGTCCATAGAAAGGGGGCTAACATAAAACCCCAGTTTCCAGAACGCTTGAGAAATAGAGAAAAAACTCCCGCGAAAAGAGCAAAAAAGAGCCCCACAAAGGCAGTTGCAAAAAAAAGCAGTAGGTAAGCAACACTTACCGGGAACCCTGCATAAGTAATCGGCGCAAACGTAAGCCACCAACACGTAGCAAAAAAGAAAACCGTGGCGAAAATCCATCCGACCAAAAAAGATTTTGCAAAAGATTCCTTTTCTCGCTCAATAGCGATAAAAAGCGGAATTAGAGCAATCCATGCGAAAATCCATATCTCGAATCCGGGAAAAGCCAAAATCAAAAGGATAGATGACGCTAGAGATAGGCAAATTGATTTAAGCGTTGGCAATTTGTTGATAAATTTCGAAGGAAATCCCATTCAAGTATTCTAGCAGAAACTTCCGGGTTAGTAATTCGGTCATTTTGCAGGAATTTAATTCGATTTATTCGTCAAAATGAAAAATTCGTCAAAATGCGTCACTTATCGAGTGCCAAAATTTGTCATCTTTTTGAAATCAGAGACGGACTAGGTCAAAATGACGAGATTAATCCTAGAACCAAATAACTCTTGTAATCAAACTGACCGAAATATGCCGCGTGATTTGGATAATTGATTTAAAATACCGTTTGTCCCTTTTTTTAATTGGGTTTAAAAGGAAGAAGAGCCTAGCTTGTTAGCTAGGCTCTTAAAAGGTAGGACAACTGAAGGAACGCTCGGAAGGTGGTCAAGCGCAGTGGCAAACCGCGCTTTGAGAAGTGATGGCGGCGGGGTCTTGATTAACTTCATCAAGCTAGCCACGATTGTATAAAGCACGTGGCGTGCCAAAACTTTCGAAATATAATAAAAAGTTTATTGTTAGGTGAAAGAAAGCTGTAAATAAGGAGTTTTTAGGCAAAACATAAGACTCAAAACCCACAAATGAATGAAACCAAATTGGCGGTTTTGAGTCTTTGACTTTTTGAGTACACTATTTGCTACATCTTTGAACTTGCCTTTCTAAAGCAAGCGCGCCTTCATTTTCGGGGTCGATATTGAGCGCAGAGACCGAATAAGTCTTTGCTTGAAGACAATCGCGCTTTTTAATGTATATACGCCCAAGCAAAACATGCGCTTCGATCAAGCGGCTATTCCAAAAATAGGACGTCTTAAACGCATCAATCGCTTCTTCAATTGATCCGCGCCTTAAATATATTTTTCCGCGCAATAAAAATGTTTCCGCACTCATAGGTTCCATCGAGATTATTCGGCTCAAAATAGACATCGCCGCATCATCGCGTCCGGCATCGTAATGAGCTTGGGCTTCTTTTAGCAATTTGGCGGTTTCATTAACCGTTTTCTGTGGAACCAAGGGGCTTCGACTATTAATCAACACTACACTCACAAATTCGCGACGACTCGGTTGTTTCACCCGCAAGCTCAAGCCCCCGAAATCACCTTGCTTCCAGTTATTTTCAAGATTGGCGTACCTATTATTGGTTGTTAAAAAACGGCGGGCTTGATTGTCAAATTCTGCGGCGGATTTATCGCTTAATTTCTCAAGCGCTTTTGCCAACAAAAAATAAGCCTCCCCGTCCCTTGGATTGTGTGCTAAAACCGATCGGAGTTTATCCGCAGCTTCCTTATAATTCTTACTCAAAAATAGCGCAAAACCATGGTTAAAAAACACATCAGTTTCGTCAGTTGCCGATTCGGAAGCTTGCTCTAAAAACTCAATTCCTTCCCTTAAAAGCGCGTCCGATTTCCCTTTATTCTTTTTCTCAGACCGCGACGCCTGAACGGCAATCGCGCCTAAAGAGCTGTAAACACTTGTGAGTTTTAGATCAACAGCAAGAGGGCGTAATACCGCGAGAGCCTGTTCATAATGTTTTAGCCGCCATTGAATTAAGCCGGTATAAAAAGCGGCTTCTGCGTATTGAGTGCTGTCTTTATCCGCTGGAATCCTGGCAAAATAAGCAATCGCGTTTTGGAATTTCTCGTTTGCCAAATAAAGGTGTCCGATTTCAAGCGCGGCATCGACATAAACCTGCCCCGCACGATCCTCCGCATAAATCCGCATTGCATTCTTGAAAAAATTCCCACGAGTGTCCGGATCGGAAACTGGCGTCAGCATTCCTTTTATATATGCTTCAAACGCTCTCGAGGGAATCTTGTTGGCTTTTTCGATAAATTCATTGAGAGTAAACGGCAAAGTTTGTCTATCCCGCTGCAGCAATATCTGATATGCGATCTGTCCCTGAATTGATTGAAGATTGCCCAGCGCATCGGTAAGATTTATTTCTCGAGTCTTACGGCTTCCGTCCTTAAACTCTTCGACAAGAAATCTCCCTTCATTCACTTTGATTACTTTTGCCCTTACCGTGACACTTGCCGCAATATCGCCTTGTTCAGGAATGATACTATATTTGCCCGAGATTAAAATCGTCGCTCGGCTTTCCCTAGCGAGTCTTATCGACGCGGCTAACGACGGCAGAACACTTAAAGGCATTTTCAAACGACGCTGGATAATCTTTCTCTCTCTATTGGAAACAACATTGAGACTCGGCACAACGAGCAATCCGGTCAAAGAATCAGCCAGACTCTCGCCAACCCAATTGAATTCCCCTTTTTTAGTTGTATTCTCAAATGGCAGGACCATTACGGTATCAGAATTAGCTTTTGATTTCTGGGCGAAAACGGCAATCGTGCCTAACATCAGAACTAAAAGTATTGTGAAAATTCTCTTAAACATGTTTCCTCGTTACTGAAAGCTTTTTACCCCAATCATCTAGGATGTAAACTGAGGTACAAAAGTTACCAACAAAAGCATCTATTTAAACGCAAAAAATTCGCTTAGAGTAAGTAAGCGAATAGTTTAACAAACAAATTTGATATTTATAAGATTGGCGACCCGTACGGGATTTGAACCCGTGTTGCCGCCGTGAAAGGGCGGTGTCCTAGACCCCTAGACGAACGGGTCGCAATTTTAGGAGCTGCCTGAATACTTTTATCAAAACAACAACCTTTCTATTTCTTCTCAAACATCGCTGCCCACTTAAGAAAAGCGAAAACGTAGAATAGCCCAAGGTATTTTTTCTGTCAAACGATATAAATACAAAAAGATAAAAGTTTTTATGCCTTGTCACCAATTATACGTTTTCTAGGGTTTGGGTACCCAGTGAATTAGCAGAAACGGCTATCTCAATTGCCTACGCGATCGCGAGGGGAGGCAAAATTGCCCACACAAAACAGGAAATACTAAGACATTTGCTCATCATTCTTATTTTAAGCTCACAAAATTTCTAAATAAAGCTCATTTAGTCATAATTATAATCTCTAAACGTCGCCTAAGTGAGCTTTGTTGGCTTTTTAGCTCAAGTTAAGGTATTTTATAGCTCATAATGGAGTAATTCTGAGCTACAAAAACAAACGGCATGAGCTTTAGTAACCAATATAAAAAAAATGTGCAAAAGGTCTTAGATTTTATTCAAGAAAACTCCCTCCGTTCATCAAAAGAAATACACACAGGCTTAAAATCTTGCGTTAGCTACGCAACGGTCAAACGGACTCTTACGGAGTTAATTAATAAAAATCTAGTACTCGCCGAAGGGAAAGGACGAGGTACAAAATATAAATTAGGACTAGCCTATGATTTATTCAAACCGATTGAAGTCGAAGAGTACTTCCGACTAGAAATAGACGAAAGGAAAATAAAGAAAAGTTTTAGTTTCGATTTGATTCCTAAAGTCCTGCCTACAATACGAGTTTTTAACAATGAAGAACTAGATAAACTTGGAAGTCTTCAACAAACTTATGAGCAAAACATCAGAGACCTTTCAGTATCTGCATACAAGAAGGAATTGGAGCGCCTCTCAATCGATTTAAGTTGGAAATCTTCGCAAATTGAGGGAAATACATACTCTCTTTTAGAAACTGAAAGATTGCTCAAAGAAAAAGAGACCGCAAAGGGAAAGAAAAAAGATGAGGCGACCATGCTTCTAAACCACAAGCACGCAATCGACTTCATAATCGAAAACCCAGGTTACTTAAATCCATTGGTATTATCTCGAATTGAAGATATCCACAGTTTACTAACGCAAGATTTAGGGGTAGAAAGAAATATTAGGTCGAGAAGGGTCGGCATAACAGGCACAAACTACCTTCCTTTAGACAATAAATATCAAATCAAGGAAGCACTTAATCAAACATGTGACCTTGTAAATAATACTGATAGCGTCTTTGAAAAAGCTTTTCTATTAATCCTTTTGATATCCTATATTCAAGCATTTAGTGACGGAAACAAGAGAACCGCAAGAATAGTGAGCAATGCAGTTTTAATTAGCAACAACTACTGTCCAATTTCTTTTCGAACCGTCGATTCTGTCGAGT
>Ga0114931_10004679_pt1 | contig 17050 bp, 12 predicted proteins | sample 2SBtaG_FD_89579 | JGI IMG/M metagenome (GOLD analysis project Ga0114931, IMG submission 89579) | Deep subsurface microbial communities from Kolumbo volcano to uncover new lineages of life (NeLLi) - 2SBTROV14_V59a metaG | ecosystem: Environmental > Aquatic > Marine > Volcanic | place: Kolumbo...
AATTGACTTCATTACCTGAAACTTTACCTAATTCTTTACAAAAAGTTTATTGTTATAATAACCAGTTGACTTCATTACCTGAAACTTTGCATAGTTCTTTACAAGTACTTGATTGTTCTCATAACCAATTAACTTCATTACCTGAAACTTTACCTAGTTTTTTACGAATACTTTCTTGTTATGATAACCAATTAACTTCATTACCTGAAACTTTTACCTAGTTCTTTACAAGTACTTAATTGTTCTCATAACCAATTAACTTCATTACCTGAAACTTTACATGGTTCTTTACAAGTACTTTATTGTCAAAGTAATTTGTTAAATGCAAAATGTCCAGATAATATTATCAATAGATCATTATTTGCAATGTCTCTTTCGCAAGTTATTAAAAATAACATTGCATATGATAATAAAAAGTTACCTCCAGGTATTATAGAGATCATTGAAGACAAAAGAAAGGTTAATTGTTCACAATGTGAGTATTTGATACCAATGACAGCAAGCAGTAAAATCTACAAGAAAATAGAGCACAAGGGTGATAAAATAACAGTATATAACTGGTACTGTCCTCAATGTATCACTGTTAATTGATGAATCAACTTGATATAAAACTTATTAATTATTTGATAAGTTTAGACTTTATACATTGTTTTTTACAATAAAACCTTTCTTCAATGAATGAATTAAATATTGAGTTAGTGCAAAATGTTAGCAAAAAAACTTGTATCTAAAGATGGTCTTCATTTATTGATTACGTGTGAATATTTTGGACAAAATAAGAAGCAGTTTAAAGAAGAAAATTTTAAATTGATGTTAGAGAAACAAATCACAGAACAATTATCTTTTCATGAAATTGATGTTGGAAAAAACAAATCATTGAACAAGTATCTTTTTCAATTAACTTGATGTTGGAAAAACAACTCACTGAACAATTATCTTTTTTTCTATGGTGTTTACCATAGAGAAAAAATAAATCAGCTATTAAGTGCTTTAAAATGATAAATGTTACAGAAAGGTGAAATATGGACATTATAAATATTGAAAAATTCTTATAAAGTTAAAAAATGTTTTTTTTAATTTCTATTATAATCAATATAATATTATAATGGAAGTTATAGATTTGTCAGGTAGAAATTTAACGTCATTGGATGGAATTATTATTCCAGAAGGGACAACAATACTTTATTGTTATTATAACCAATTGACTTCATTACCTGAAACTTTGCCTAGTTCTTTACAAACACTTTATTGTTCTTATAATCAATTAACTTCATTACCTGAAACTTTACCTGGTTCTTTACGAGAACTTAAGTGTTCTCGTAACCGATTGTCTTCATTACCTGAAACTTTGCCTAGTTCTTTACAAACACTTTATTGTTCTTATAACCAATTAACTTTTTTACCTGAAACTTTACCTAGTTCTTTACAAAAACTTGATTGTTCTTATAACCAATTAACTTTTTTACCTGAAACTTTACCTAATTCTTTACAAAAACTTTATTGTTATAATAACCAATTGATTTCATTACCTGAAACTTTACCTGATTCTTTACAAAGACTTGATTGTTATAATAACCAATTAACTTCATTACCTGAAACTTTGCCTGATTCTTTACAAAGACTTGATTGTTATAATAACCAATTAACTTCATTACCTGAAACTTTGCCTGGTTCTTTACAAGAACTTTATTGTTCTCATAACCAATTAACTTCATTACCTGAAACTTTACCTATTTCTTTACAAGAATTTTATTGTTCTTATAACCAATTGACTTCATTACCTGAAACTTTACCTATTTCTTTACAAGAACTTTATTGTTCTCATAACCAATTAACTTCATTACCTGAAACTTTGCATAGTTCTTTACAAGAACTTTATTGTTCTCATAACCAATTGACTTCATTACCTGAAAGGTTATTTAATTCTCTACAAGAATTAAATTGTCAAAGTAATATGTTAAATGCAAAATGTCCCGATAACATCATCAATAGATCACTATTTGCAATGTCTCTTTCACAAGTTATTAAAAATAACATTGCATATAATGAAAGAATATTACCTCCAGGTATTATAGAGATCATTGAAGACAAAAGAAAGGTTAAATGTTCACAATGTGAGTATTTGATTCCAATGACAGTAAGTAGTAAAATATATAAGAAAATAAAATATAAGACTGATACAATAACAGTATATAACTGGTACTGTCCTCAATGTATCAGAGTTAATTGATGGATCAAGTTGATATAAAACTTATTAATTATTTGATAAGTTTAGACTCTGTGCAATGTAATTATTTTGAAGAACAAATCACCAAACAACTATCTTTTTCTTCAACTTGATCTTGAAAAAAATGAAAGAAAATATATGATATGAAATATCATATATCAAGAAAAATTTCATTATAAACACCCAGAGTAGAATGTCTTTTATTCCGAAAATTCAAAGGACAATAAAGGAGTATAAAGAATATAATCAACCGGAAATTATCTACAATGATAAGATTCATAAATTATCTTCAGTAAGACTCGTTTGTAAAGAAGGGAAGACATTTAAAATTCATAGAGATTCTGATTTGTTTATGGTAAATTATTTTGAGATTGGACTCAAAAGAAGAAATAAAAGAAAAAAGAAAAGATCTGGAACTATATTTCCCTTATTTAGAGACAAAATAAAGGCACCCAAGGCAGAAAACTATGCTATTTTATTTACAACAACGTCACTGGTCTCTTTTTATACAAAAAAATCTTTATTCACAGATACTAAAACAAAAAATAGTGGAATTTTTATAGCGTTGAAGGAGGGATATGATGATTGGTTAGCTTGGAGAGGAACGTATCTATATATGGAACTTGGAAAGAAAAATTATCCTTCATATATCACTGCACAACTTTATAAGAAAAAATCTTCTAAATTTATTCCTGTTGTAGATGAATACAACAATTTTATTTTACTAACACTTAAAATGTCCTTTTAATATTTCATCTTATTCTGTCGCTTCATTATTCTTTTCAGCAAAGAATAATGAAATAAGCAATTAATCATACTTCTTTTTGTTCTTATGCTTTAATTGTTTGTATTCTTTTTTGGAGTGAACAACTACCAAAGCACCCATATACCTATGTTTACGGTCTTGATAATAGAAGTGGTTGGGAAGATCGTTTGTAACTTCCAACATCAAAGGACCTGAATAAGTAGATTGAGTACCTTTTAAAGGAGAGTTGTCATACCCTGGACTTCCTTTACCGCCCACAGGACATTCGGTAAAATAAAATTCGTGATCATAGGTTCCATCTTTGTTGGCATCCTGAATAATGTTGAATATATATTTATGCCCTCGTATTAAATGGAGAACACGCCCTTTTGAACCATTCACACAATACACTTTACTTTGTTCTCCTGTTGTATATGGGTGATCGTTTTTATTTCTAATGTCTACTGTAAATTGTCTACCTTTTACTTTGGTATATTTTTTTTTATATCTCCTTTTTCCATATTTGCAACGTTTCTTTTTCTTGGATTTGCAGCATTTTCCCTTATATTCACATTTTGAAGAACTTGATGAGCTTGAACAGCTACTAGATGAACTGGAACAACACTTGCAACAACTGGAAGAACTGGAAGAACATCCTGAAGAACTGCACCCAGATGAAGAACGACAATAGCAATGGCTGTCAGAACTAAAGCATGATGTAGAACAGCTACTGGATGAACTGGAACAACACTTGCAACAACTGGAAGAACTGGAAGAACATCCTGAAGAACTGCATCCAGATGAAGAACGACAATAGCAATGGCTGTCAGAACTAAAGCATGATGTAGAACAGCTACTGGATGAACTGGAACAACAACACTTGCAACAACTGGAAGAACTGGAAGAACATCCTGAAGAACTGCATCCAGATGAAGAACGACAATAGCAATGGCTGTCAGAACTAAAGCATGATGTAGAACAGCTACTGGATGAGCTTGAACAACATCTGCAACAACTGGAAGAACTGGAGGAACATCTTGAAGAACTGCATCCAGATGAAGAACTACAATAGCAATGGCTGTCAGAACTAAAGCATGATGTAGAACAGCTACTGGATGAGCTTGAACAACACTTGCAACAACTTGAACTTGAAGAACTGCAATATTTTTTCTTGTGACATTTCTTCTTGTAACTACAGGTAGAAGAGCTTGAAGAATCATAACATTTCTTCTTGTAATTACAGCTAGAAGAGCTTGAAGAGTCGTAACAAGAACCCCGGTATTTTTTCTTGTAATATTTCTTCTTTTCACACCCTGAGGAGCTTGAAGAGTCACTACATCTTACAATTTTGTAACCCTTCACTTGACAGTCTGATGAGCTGGAGGAGTGTCCAGATTTTTTGTAACATCTGCGCGTCATTTAATCTTGTGAGGAAAATTTTTTTCTTTTTAGGAAGATTTTATGATTACTCTATTTTTAAATTACGATCTTACTTTAAGAAATTTTCCTTTTTTTTTCGTTAACTGTATACTTTGCAGATTATTCATATGATTTATGCTTTCATAGAAAATTATTGCAAGATTTCAGTATATAAAAGTGGTTGAAATCTTTGTAGTTGATACAAAGATTTTTATTATTTTTTGTGGGATAAATATCCTTCCTTTTCCATTCTTTCTCGTTGTTGTTCTTCTGTTTCAAAGTTAAAGACTTGTTTAAATCCAGATCCTGCCAAAATATTACTGAGAAGTTTAAGGGCAGCAGTTGTTTCCACTTCTCCAAATTCCGCTGCACCCCGACATAGTTTGCATGTATATCCTCCATCGATAACTGACTTGGTAGCAATTTGTCCACATTTACAGTATACTGCCTTATAGCAATCTGAAACACCGCAAAGTCTTTCTTTGAGAAAATAGGCGGCACCGTGGGCAATGGCAGCATCTCGTTCCATTTCTCCAAATCTCAAGCCTCCCATAAGTGCTCTTCCCTTAACAGGTTGTCTAGAAGTAGCACTACGAGGTCCTGTACGACGCACCTGTATTTTATCTTGGACATGGTGTCGTAAAGCCTGCACATAACAAGGACCTGTGAAGATTCTTGTATTGATCTTTCGTCCTGTAGTTCCAGAATACATCACATGTTTTCCATCTGGACTGAACCCATAATCTCTGAGTATTTGCCTAAAGTATTTATAATCGAATGGACAAAAAGCTGTGGCGTTGATTCTTTCTCCTACAATAGCACCGGCTTTACTGGCAATCAGTTCCATCATATAACTATGAGTCATTCTACTAGGAATAGCATGAGGATTGACTATTATGTCGGGGATGATACCTTCTTCTGTATAAGGCATATCTTCTGGAGGAAGTACTTTACCTATGGTAGCCTTTTGTGCATTTCTTGGTGCAAACTTATCCCCTTCAATAGGGATACGAAGAACCCTTAGGCTAACGAAAACAATTCTTTCAACGCCGTTGCTGGTTACAATTACTCTATCAACTATTCCTTCTTCCCCATAACCCAAAAGTATACTTTCATTGGCTATTTCTTCTGCTCCATCCATGATTACTTTTCCAATGATAGCTTGACGTTGTTTTATATGAGCGCCAATAATTGGCAGACCGTCTTCATTTAAATGTTCATAGATAGTCTGCCTTTGTTCAATGGAAATAGTACTAGGAAGTTTAAGTTTTTCAACACGTCCTCCATCACTTTTTCCAATTGTAACTCGGTGATTGATGTATTTGAACATTCTAAATTTTCCCATATCAATGCTGGCTCTATTAAAAACAATGGCATCTTCTTGGGTAAATCCTGTAGTGGTGGCAAAGGCAACCCAAACCATTTCACCTTGTGGAAATGCATTTAGATTAAGCACCTCATTAAGTTGAGGTTCAAACAATGGACGAGTGGGGTAAGCCAAGACTTTATGTTTGCCACTATAACAAGCCATGTGATGAGATCGAGCAATACCCAAAGCTTGTTTGTACATACTACTTTGATAACTATTACGAGGACCTTGATTGTGATTAGGATAAGGAATAATACTAGCAGAAATACCTAGAATAGCTGTGGAATCCATTTCAACATGAGTAAAATGTTGTTGATCCCTGATTGAGTTTAGAGTTTCTTCAATATTCCTCAACCTATTTTTGATTTCTTTCACTTCTTCTTGAATCCTTTTATTATCAGGGTTTCTACGAAGAAGAGATTCCTTACGTTTCTTATCTTTTAATGTTTCCTTTTGAAGATCTAGATATGTCTTTTCTTGTTCGTACCTTTCTTTCACTTGATCAAAGCTTTTAGCGACCAATAAATAAGGAGATTCAACTTCATAACTATCCACATATTCGATGACTCCTTCTTCAAATAGAGTTCTAATATCTGCTCCCATCAGATTTTTAGTTTTGATAATGGGCTCATATTCGATTTTACCATCTTTCTTTTCCACTGGTTCTACAACCAATAAAGGTCGAACCAATCTTGAAGTATCGGTGTGAACAAATAAGTTGTTTCTGGTATCTAGTGTAATGCCCATATCATTATTGGCCCAAGATGATCTTCTAAACATAACCAGATGCCTACGAAGTTCAATTCCTATACACCACCCCAAAAACTTACCATTGACAAGAATGGCAGTATTATGTGTACTAGTGATATTTTCTGAAAATAGAGGCATACCAACATCAGATCTAGCAGTCAAGATTTCCTCAATCACATTGGCATCAGACTTTGCATATGTTATTTGAGCTGTAACAGCTAAATTCTTAACAATACCACAATTTTCACCTTCAGGAGACTCTACAGGACAATTATGGGTAACAAAACCGTTTGCAATGAAGCTATGGTTTGTGTTAACTGTTTCAAAATCATATACAGATTCAGCATCTATTTCTTTGATAGATTTTATCGGAATAGAAATTTTGTCTTCTAGATCTTTATATTCAGATGTGAACTTGTTATATCCAATAAAATCATTGGGACATCTAGCTTTAATTATCTTTCCATTCAATGCATTTCTTTTTAATCTACTCAATTGTTTTGGAGATATTCCCGTAATAGTTGATATTTCTGATATAGAATGCTCTCCAAACATAGAGTATGCCTTGTCATATGCCTCTTGACGTTTTGTTACAGCCATATACTTATATTTAGCATATTCAATTGCAATAGCAGATTTTCTACGTTTTTCATAACAATAAGAATAAGTAATCTGATTAGCATATGTAATTATATTCTGTAAATCTCCACGGAACACTAAACGTAAATAAAACAAGTTGTAATGTAAAGAGTTATATTTTACCTCAGTCATAATTTTGAACCTTGAGAATAATTCTCGTATTTCCTCAAGAAATTGTTTAGTTTCTGAGAAATAGGTATCAGAACTGAACTGATGTGTTGGACCTATTGATATTTTCCATTTATTTACATTTGAATATACACTAATTTTTCCACCATCTCCACCTTGAAATCCTGAAAGAAAGGCTCTCAATGTTTTTAGATTGGCATTTTTTATCCAAATTGGGACCATTCTATGTTGATGAGTTTTCTTTCCAATAAATGCACCAATAGAAACCATTAAGCACGCAAATGCACCATTCTTAGTAACTTCCCACGTTTTGTGCACACAATTATCACATTTTGATATTTTGCGTCGGATGTTTGGATACGAAAACCCAAGAGATAATATATCGTCAACAATTTCAAAGACATCTGCTTTTTCACCAAGATAGAAGGATGAATAATAGGAACCGTTATTTCTTCTATGTACATGCCCATCTGTTATAGATGCTCCTAATAAACGAGCTAACGTCTCAGTATATTGTTGAGGCAGATATCGATCAAGCAAGCCCATTTCCATTAATTCATCTCGATATAGTTCTGAAATATCTTTGGATTCAATGTAAAGCTTTGTAACTTTTTCATCATTGATAGGTTCTAAGATATGCTTGATAATCACTTGATCTGAAACTTGCAATTTTCCAGCTCTCACCCAAGTCTTATTTCCAGAATTTACAACTAAAAATGGATGGTCGGGAGTACATTTGATTGTTCTACCGCTGATAGTGGTTAATTCAAGAAGCTTTTTTGGTTGTGTTTTAAAATAGTTTTTGATCCTTGATGGAATTTCACATAAATCATCCTTGGATACTGTTAAAACGGTGTCTCCATTTTGAAGTTCTCGAATTGACTGTGTGTGATGTTGATTGATACTTATTTGCGTATCTCCAGTCACACATACATATCCATACTGAGTTCCATGAACCATCCTTATAGAAGGTTGTTTATCATTCCTGTTGGTAGCCACATCAATACGAGTCATATGACTGTACAAAGCCACCACCGATTCTCTGTTTGGCGTTTGTGTCATATTATTTTTTATACTTCCAGGAACTCCCCAATTAGGACCAATAAAAGAAGACTCGAAGAAACGCGTGATATTGGATTGATCGATCAACTTCACAATATCAGATTTGTGTTTAGAAATGTGTTTATCTTCCATTTCATTCTTAATATTAGCAACAAATCTTCTCCATATAGATTTCATTAATTGATCCATGGATCGACTTGCAGTCTCAAGACGTTTATTGGACCAACTGTCACGATCATCTGGCGGTGAAAGACCAATATTTACTTCAATCAATCTGGCAACCATCATAGCCAACATATTGTTCTTGAGAGCATATATATTTTGTAGACCAGCTTTATTTTTCAATGTATTTAATTGAGGAAAAAGTTCATTATCAATAATCCCATTCACTACACTTGTAATGTTTTCAGGAGTTTTAACATCTATACCGCCTTTAATCTGCGCGATATCTCTTTCTACCAACATGGGTACTTCTTCAGAAGGGAAAAGAAATTTCAAAATACTTATCTCGGCATTCACTTTGGATCGCCATTCCTTTTTGGTGAAGCGAGTTATTTGCTCTGCCATTAAATTAGGATCTGGTGTATGTCCTTCTCGAATCTGCAAGATATAGAAAAGCTTCTCTACACCAATATACCGATAATTACCATCTTTTTTGGAAGCAGAAATCTTGGCTTGCGCTCTCCTTCTAACTTCCTCTTCTCTTTCTTCCGAAGTGCTTTCATTTGAAGTACTTTTAGTTCTTCTACGTGAATTTATCTCGGCTTTGAAGCGTGTTTCAAAATTGATTCGTTTATGTCTGCTGAAAACAAGATTAATACGAACTGTCCCACGTGCAGTTTCAACTGTCAAACTGCATTCTGTCCCTTTTTTGCTACTGGTAACAAAAATCCGATTCAAACGGAGTTTTTCTTGTAGAAGAATTACCTTTTCAGCTCCAGAAACAATAAAATATCCAAATGGATCAGCAGGATCCTCTTGAACATTCATCAGTTCTTTAGGTGTTTTCTTGTATAAGTAACACAATTTTGAGTTAAGCATCAATGGGATTTCTCCCAATTCTTTCTTTTCACCTAATTTTTCCTCTGAAATTACTGTAACTCCATCTGTATCATACTTTTCTATAAAGACATCAGTATGAATACGCAAGCCATAAGTAATTCCCAAATGCCGAGCTTGACGTGGATAAATCTTTTCTCCTTTAGCAGTTTTAGGAGGAGTAAGACTGACGTTTTTGAAGCATATAGCTCCACCACGCACCTTGATCTTTTGTTTATTGATCATCGGTAATAACCCATTCCAAATCCACCCATCATAACTTTCAGTAAGAAATCTGGTAAAATTGGTAAATCCAAGATATCTTTTAAGAAGTTTTCCATTTTCATCTACCACAATATCACCTGGAATCCCTGGATCAGCTCTCTCAATAGGAACTATGTTTTCAGATATAGGATTAGGTTTTGGAAGTGTTTCAGGAATATCATCGGGTCCAGTTTCAGGTTGAAAAGCCTTACCCAATTTAATTTCTCTGAAAAGTGGGTCTATGGTTTTTCCTCCACTTGTTGATTCTTCTTCAGACAATCTTTGTGCACATTGTGTAACAATGGCTCGTTTTGTTTTCTCTGATAATTTGTTCCAAGACTCTATTACGGGTCTATCCATTGAATTCCTAATTTTCTCCCATTTTTCATCTTCTAAAAAAGTATCTGACCACATTTTATATGATAATGTAATTTCTTCTAGACTATTTCACTCATCAATATTACATATATATTTTTCATTTTTTTATTAAGAATATACATTTACGTAAATTCAACGTAAAATGTTATGCACTTCACGTGTGACGTTTCAAGGTAAAGAAAAGGTTTTTGGGTCTCATTAAACTTTTGTGATCAATGTGATGGAGTGATTGACAAGAGACATCCTTAATGAAAAAGTTTGGGTTTTCCATCTCCTCATCAAATTTAAAAATACAATCAATTGTATCTATTCTTGAAACATCAACACGATTGTCACTCTCCATTTTAATTTTTTTTTAAAAAGAAAGATATCAATAAATTCACTTTTCCGAACTGATCTCCAAAAGATCAAAGATTCTTTCTTGCAAAAATGTTTCCCTTGGAAGTTTGGTCAAAAATCATTGAAAAGTTGTCGTTTTCAGAAAGAAAAAGATTGCTGTTCTTAAATTCAGATTTTTCATATCTCATAGGAAGATGGAAAAATGTAAATCTTAAAATAGCTAGTTTCGACATTGGAAAAAATAATTTTGCTCAATATGTGGAAAAATGCTCTTTAGACAAACTATTGGAACTCAATAAGAAATATCAAAGGCTTGATTCTTCTTTAAAAAGAAGAACTAAGCGTTCAATGAATAAAAGTGTTGAAAAAATTTTGGAAGAACTTTTTTTATGTGGTGAAAGAGTAGATATTGGTGTTTTTAATTTTCAAACTGGAGATGCTTCTAAATCTAAAAAGCTTGATAATCACACTCGATTAAATTTCTTGAAACACATGGAACAATACAAATGGTTATGGGAAACTTGCGATATCTTTCTCATTGAACAACAATTTATCAATACTTTTGTCCGTGGAGGAGGTATCAATGTAGATGCTCTTAAATTAGGTGAAGCACTGACTATATGGATATTAGATCGCTTCCCAGATAAAACAGTAGTCAGCTTTGGTAGTCAGTATAAAACTCAGGTCTTGGGTGCCCCTGAAAAACTAAAAAAGCCCCAACGTAAAAAATGGGCTGTGCAAAAAACGTTGGATATATTCACTCTCAGAGAAGACCAGGAAGCTATACAAATTTATGCCCTAACAGAAAAGATAAAACGGAAACGTTTAAACACTGAAGATAAGATCCAATATTATCTAATAGAATTTGAAGATTGTGCAAATGATATCGTTTTGTTAGCAAACCGTATTGTTCGTGATAGACAAAAATTAGATGATATTTCTGATGTGGTGGTTCAAGCCCAAGCCTATAAATATAGAAAATTTGTAGCCAGTTTTTAAAATTTAAATATTATTATACACTTGGGACAAGAAAAATAAGTGTTTGATTTTCAAGGATGGCAGAAGAGCAAATATCAAACAATTTAGTGACTTTGATCTCCGCAAGTACTATGAGTAACTTAAAATCTGGAAATATATTTGTAGATATGATAATAACTATTCTTTTTATTATTATGCTTCCTGTATTGATAAAAAAGGTAAAGGGTTTTTCTTTTAAGTGGTGGGAGAATGTTGACAACTGTTATTCTATGAATCTAATAGGAAAAACTATATCATGGAAAAATGGATATGTTAGGCATTCCTATAGTGAATCTTTTCGTGCATTGAGTAAATATATCGAAAACTTAGAAAATATCAAATCTCTCAGCGAATTCTACGTCGAATCTTATAAGAAAAAATCTAGATTTTTACCAGGAAATATTGAGCGTCTACAATTGACAAAAACTATATATTGTCAAATAAATCACCAGATAAAGGAAGACCAAGGAGGTGAAATTATTAATATAACTTTAAAATCAAATAAAAGTCTGACTGAGATTCAGGATTTTTTGAAAAATATAATACGTGAATACAATGACAGAATGTCAGATGAACTTGAAAAGTCACAAAAATACTTTTGTCCAAATGTTTGTGAAGAAAGTTTACAATGGAAAGTGTATAATTTTGTGTCCAACAAAAACATGTTTAATATGTATTTTAACGCGAAAGATGACGTTTTGAAGAGTATTGATAACTTTACAAATGACAAAGAGAAATATCAGAAGTTGGGGATACCATGGACTTTGGGAATATTATTACATGGGGCTCCTGGATGTGGTAAATGTCTGGCAAAAGACACTCCCATATTGATGTTTGATGGTAAAATTAAACCTGTTCAAGACATTAAAATTGGAGATGTTATTATGGGTGACGATTCAACACCAAGAAATATTTTATCATTAGCCAGGGGAAGAGAAAAAATGTATCGCGTTCTTCCTAATAAAGGTGATCCATATATTGTAAATGAATCACATATATTGTCTCTGAGAATGTCATGTCCAAAATTCATTACTCGAAGAAATAAGTCCGGTGTAATTGAATACATAGTTAGATGGCACAACTCAGATGGTACACCACATTCCAAAATTTTCAGCATAAAAAAGTATGGAACTTTAGAATTTGCAAAGAATACCGCTAACAAATTTCTTGCTTCATTAGAAAATGTGCACGTAGTTATCGACATTCCACTCAAAGAATATCTTGAAAAAGAAAAAGAATGGAAAGAAAAATGGAAAGGATATAGAGTCGGGATAAATTTTGAAAAAGGTGAAGATCGTCCAGGATTAATATACCCATATTTATTGGGTCTATGGGTAAGCAATGGAACCTCAAATAAACCAGAAATTGCTAATGTAGATCAAGAAATATTAAATTATCTATCTGAAGAAGCAGATAATATGAATTTGCGAATTATAAAAAGACAGGAAACAACGCATTATTTTGCTGATAAAGAACATATGAAAAATATCTTTCTACAAGAACTTTCAGAAAATCATTTGTTAGACAACAAACACATTCCCCTTAAATACAAAACAGCTTCACGTAATTGTAGATTAAGCGTGTTAGCTGGAATAATTGATTCAAATGGACATCATCATCAAGGAAATTATAATATCATACAAAAGAATAAAAATCTGACTGAAGATATATTATATTTGGCAAGATCTTGTGGTTTGGCTGCTTATGCAAATAAACGAAAGAAAGAATGTAGAGAATATCATATAGTTATTAGTGGAAATATAACAGATATTCCTGTCAAGATCAAAAGAAAAAGAATTGATCCAAGAAAAATAAACAAAAATGTGCTTAATGTTGATATCTCCGTTGAACCTTTAGAAGAAGATGATTACTATGGATTTATGATAGACGGGAATCATCGATTTGTTCTGGGAGACTTTACTGTAACTCATAATACTTCATTTGTGAAAGCTTTGGCAAACTATACCAGAAGACATATCATTGAAATTCCTTTAAATCGGATTAAAACTTATGGGGCTTTAAAAGAAGTCATGTTATCTCCAGATATTGCAGGATTTAAAATTCCTTTTGAAAAACGTCTATATTTAATGGAAGATATAGATTGTTTAGACAAAATTGTTCTTTCCAGAAAGGAAAAAACGGACAACGATAAAGACAAGAAACCTGGCATCCATATACTTGACAATCCAAAATTTAAGTGTAAATCTTTTAGTAATGACGATACTCTCACCTTATCCCATATTCTGAACATCATTGATGGTTCACTTGAAACCCCAGGACGAATATTAGTTATTACAAGCAATCACCCAGAAAAACTAGATAAAGCTTTAGTTAGAGATGGAAGGATGGACATCAAATTAAAAATGGAACCTATAGAAGGAAAATCTTTACATGATATGATACATACATTTTTCCCTAATGAAGAAATACCTGTTCTTACCAACCCACTAAAAATGTCTCCAGCCACCATTCAGAATTTATGTTTTAATAATTCCTTTACAAAAGTCATTGAAGTCCTCAAATAAGTTGATTACTATATTGAATGAATATAGTAAGTGTCTACAAATTGGATAACTGTTTAATTATAGAATGTGGTGATGCATTCTTGATGTTGTTTTTCTTGAGAACTTTTATACCTCTTCGAATATGTTTGGGTGTTAATAATTTGTTGGGTGTAAAACATTCATCATCTATATATTCTCGTGAATGTTCTAACTTGGCAAAGAAAGTAAGTCTTTCTGTATCTCCTCCAAAATTGGGAAATGAGTCTTTATATTTTCTAAAAACCCTCTTTGTTTTTCCATAATTGGTTAATCCCCATCCTGTTTTTTCCAATTGTAGATTAAAGATCTTGAAAAGCTCTTGATATGAATACCCATCACATTCAAAATGCCACATGAACCGACGTGACAATCCTGGTTGAAAAGAAAAAATACCAGACTCCATTAAATCTTTGTATCCAGTAAAAATCACAATAATTTCTCCAGGATGCTCACTCAAAAACAGATTAATGGTATTCAAAACTTCTATCCCAAATGTATCTCGTCCATTAGTCACCAAAGAATAAGCTTCATCTACAAATAATACTTTCCCAAGATTATCATTCAAGAGTTTGAGTGTTTTCTTGTCAGACCATCCAACATATTTTCCAACAAAATCAGCTCGACTAACTACCGTAATAATATCTTCATCCGGAGGCATAGTTTTAGATCTGTCTCTATCCTCCACTTCTTCTATTTCTTCTTCCTCCACAATAATTTCAGAATCATCTCTATATTCATAATACATCATAAGAAATGATAGTATGACAACCAAGATAACAATCACAGCCCAATATATTCCATAACTTTTGTACAATGATAGAGCAGTGGAGAGTAAGATTGTTGCAACTACAGCATACCTAACCATATCTGCCATATCTTCAAGTTGTTCATCATAGTTAAACCCTTTTTCTTCTTTTATCTTATCAAATATATCTATAATCTCTTTGATCTCCTTTTCTCTTTCTTCTTCTGGAGTGATGGATATTTTTCTTCGAGATCCATCAAGGAATCCTAGACTATACCATATTTTAGCTAATTTTGTTCCAACTAATGTATTGTGTGTGACTGTAAAATCTTTTAATAAAAAACGTCCATTTCCATCCAATGTGAAACCACAATATCGACCTTTTCCGAGAAATTTAACAGAAAATTCAAAATAAGATGTATTTATAATGTGTTTCTTTGGTTTTGCTTTTTTCCTCTCTAATAAGACAGGTATTTCTTCTAATCCCTCACCACTAATAAAACATTTATAGTAAATACCATCAACTATACTCTTAGTTGCACAAAATCCAAGCGATCTTGATAAAAATACAATATCATCAATAAGGTTTTTAGATTTTTGCACAATTTCATAACAACCATCAACTAAATCCCCGTCAGCATCAATTAGTCCAGCAAGAAGTTGCAAACGAACAAATCTACTGTTAATTTTATAAATATCAGGAATATTGGTATTTTGAAAGACATTGACATTATTCAGTTGTAATTCTTTGAACCTTGATGTTCCTTGATCTATATCTACAATAGAATTATTGCAACCAAAAAATAAACCTATCACCCAAGGATTAAAAGGAACTTTTTGGTGTTTCCACTCTACACCCACATGATATCCTTTATAATTTATTTTCCAACTTTTCGATTGTTTCATGTATTCACTCAACGGTATATCAATAACATCTGGTGGCTTTTTAGATATCTGGTCATAAAAAGCCAAAGCTTCTTGTTCTACTTGGGGCGTGAGCCCTATAAACTGTTTTGTCTTTAACTGTCCATTTTCATACCATTTGATCCTATATCCATTTTCTTTCTCACAGGTGGGCGGTGTAGAACATATCAATGTAAGTATATGAGGTTCATTGACAATAAAAGGTTCACCATTAGTTGGTATGATCTTATACATATTATCAACCCCTGAACAAACAGACAACACTTTTCTTGGAGTCGAATCCTCACCCATAAGTAGATCACAAGGTTGAATATCCTTTGCTCTTTTTAAACTTCCATCAAACATGATAACTTCTTCATCAGGATCTAAACATTTACCAACGCCAGGAGACCCATATAATATAGTATTCAACATCAATCGATCTTCTTTTGGACTAAAAACATCAGAATTCTGAGAATCTTTTATAGCAATAAGATAAGACACCTGTGTTGCTACAGCATCTTTCACCCGTTGATTTCCAATAAGATCGTTTAGTTCTTCTAAAGATTCCACCAATAGTTCAGGATGTCGAATGCTGTCTATATAAGAATTTTGAGTCAAAATGGCTTTATTTATTCGAGAAATTAGGCGCGTTAATTCAGACATATTTACTTAGAATACTTCAATCATTAAACAATTTTCATATAAGATAAATTTAACATAATTTGGATTCATAGCTTTTATAATTGTTATAAACACGTTGATACATATAAGAAATCATTAAACCAATAACAACAAATGGAAGAATGATTGTTAAGGCAAGTAATGCATTAAACCAAGCCTTTTCTTCATCACTTAGTTCTTCTAAATCAATAGATGGGGTGATCAAATAAATAGCTAAGAATCCTATGAGAAACGCATAAAATAAAGCAGTTAATCCTGAACTTTCTCCTTGAGATGGATACCAGAATAGTCCCCACAAAATGATCACTAAAACGATATAAAAAAGCCACACTGCCGCTATGTTCATTTAATGTATTTTAGAAATTGTTTTCAAAGAATTAAACAATGTAATTGCACACAACTTCCATTTGATAATGTATCTCTTCCAAACTTTCAAGATTATCATCTCCAAAATTAACTCATGAAAAGATAATTGCTCAGTGCTTTTTTTTCTTCAACATCAATTTGAAGAAAAAAATAAGTGTTCGGTACTTTTTTTTCCAAGAACAACTTCATGGAAAACATAATGGTTGTTCTTTTTTTCTAACATCAAGTTTAAGAAAAAGATAGTTGTTCAGTGATTTGTTTCTACAAGATCGACTTCATAGAAACATAATGGTTGTTCTTTTTTTCTAACATCAAGTTGAAGAAAAAGATAATTGTTCAGTGATTTGTTTCTACAAGATCAAGTTGAAGAAAAAGATAATTGTTTAGTGATTTGTTTCTACAAGATCAAGTTGAAGAAAAAGATAATTGTTCA
>Ga0114931_10004680_pt1 | contig 17044 bp, 8 predicted proteins | sample 2SBtaG_FD_89579 | JGI IMG/M metagenome (GOLD analysis project Ga0114931, IMG submission 89579) | Deep subsurface microbial communities from Kolumbo volcano to uncover new lineages of life (NeLLi) - 2SBTROV14_V59a metaG | ecosystem: Environmental > Aquatic > Marine > Volcanic | place: Kolumbo...
CGACCCGCCGCGCACCCCTGGCAGCGTCTCGGGCGCGCCGATCGTCGAAACCGGTGAGGGGCCGGTCATCGCCGATCAGCTCGTGGTCGCCCTGTCGCCCGGCGCCGAGGGGGCCCTGCTGGAAGCCGCGGTTCCGCTGGGTGGGCAGCTCGCATGGCGAGCCTCGCGCAGCGGAGCCGTGGTCCTCCGTTTCTCCGACCGGCGCACGGCCCAGGCGGCGGGCGCCACGCTGGCGGCCGTGCCCGGGGTGCTGTCGGTGGAGCCCGACGCGGTGGTCGAGGGCACCGGCATCAGCACCTCGCCGGGCCCGATCGATCTGCAGTGGAACCTGTGGGCGATGGGCTTGGACCCGCGCCGCCGCGGCGCCAGCGGCGCCGGCGTGCGCGTGGCCCTGCTCGACAGCGGCGTCGCCTACGAGAGTTACAGCGACGGCAGCGGCACCTACGCGGTCGCGCCGGATCTGGCCGGCGTCTCGTTCGCCCCCGGCTGGGACTTCGTCAACGACGACGCTCATCCCAACGACGATCAGGGGCACGGCACGCACATGGCCGGCATCATTGCAGCCGACCAGGGCATTCGCGCCATCGCCGGCGGCGCCGAGCTCATGCCGGTCAAGGTGCTGGACGCGACCAACCGCGGCACCGAGCTGGCGCTGGCCGAGGGCATCTACTACGCGGTGGACAACGGCGCCGACGTCATCAACATGGCGCTGTCGTTCCACCCAGCGCACTTCCCCAGTCGGTTGTTGTCGCGCGCGGTCGACTACGCCGCGGCCCACCACGTGACCATGGTCGCGTCGGTCGGCAACCACGGCAGCGAGCTCGTCGCCTATCCCGCGGCGTTCCGCGATGTCATCGCCGTCGGCGCCTTGGCGCTGCAGGACGACTTCCACCCGCATCGCCGGCTGCCGTGGCGGCGCGCCAAGCGCAACCTCGAGCGGGCCGGCTACTCCAACCGCGGCTGGGCCGTGGATCTCCTGGCGCCGGGCGGACGGGTCGACCGCGACCTCGACGGCGACGGCAACCCCGAGGCGATCGTCGCGCAGACCTTCTCCGGCGACCCAACGCAGTTCGACTACTACCTGTCGGCGGGCACCTCGCCAGCGGCGGCCGAGGTCAGCGCCATGGCCGCGGTGATGCTGCATCGCGACGGCGGGCTCGAGCCGGACCAGCTGCGCGCGCTCCTCGGCAGAACCGCCAGCCGCGACGGCTGGGCGCGCCTGAGCTCCGACGAAGGTCGCGGCTACGCCCGCGCCAATCGGGCATTCCGCCTCGCCGGTCGCTGGTGGCGCCGTCGCTCGGTCGACCACCACTTCGTCGGCATCTCGGTGGTGATGCGCGAGCACGACGGCGCCCGCGTCGCCGAGGCGACAGTGGAGGTCCTCGACCAGGACGGCGACCCGGTGCGCCACGCCACCGTGTACGGGACGTTCATGGGCAACGTGGTGTCGCGCGCCAGAGGGCGCACCGATCACCACGGCGTGGTCACCTTCGAATCTCCCGCCCTCGAGGGCGACGCCCTGGTCGCGGCGTTCAAGGTCGACGCCGTGGAGGTCCGCGGCAGAGTCGACCGACCGCAGGGCTTCGTTCGCATCGACAGCTGCTCGCTCGCGACCCTGGCCGACTTCGTCACCGGCAGCGGCATCAGCACCAGCCCCGACAAGGTGCCGACTCTCAGCTACGCGCCCAGCATCCTGCCGGCCGACGCGGTGCCGACCTACACCTTGCTCAACTACACCTGGAATGGCGCGCTCGAGCCGATAGCCGTGGCCGTGGACGCCCCCTGGTTCCAGGGAGAGTTCTCCTCGGCCCTGCAGAACAACGTCACCACCCTCGGCTTCGGCATCACCACCAGCCCGCTGGTCATCGATCCCGACACCAGCTTCGATCCCTCGGTGCTCGCCGCATGGACCCCGCCGGAGACCGGCGACGCGTGTGTCGATCTGATCGTCCACACCTTTGCCGCCACTCGACCGATGGAGTCGCCGGTAGTGGTCGACCCGGCCGGCGACTGCAAGCGGGGCCATCACTGCGACGCCATCGACGGGGCGCTGCAGGATATGTGGCTGGCCCATGCGATGGGCATCAGCACCTCGCCGATCTGGGATCCGGGCACCGGATTGGACCAGGACCTGTTCAACCAGCTCGACGATCTGGTGCAGCTGTACGTGTCGTTCTCCCGCACCGACGCCTCCTACGCCGTCGGCGCCTTCGGCGGCGTGCTGCAGGCCGCCGGCATCGGCCTCACGCCGATGTCGCCCGTGCCGACCAGCGGCACAGGCATGGAGATCGTCGCTCCGTGAATCGTTTCGGCCCCTCGCCGTTGCTCTGAGGCGCTCCTCTCCCTGGTGGAGCGGAATGGTCAGTCCCCCGAACACCGACCTCATCCCGATGACGGCGGCGGGGGGCTCTCTCTTCGCTGACCGCTACGCGTGCGTCGCCGGCAGGCGGAACGAGAAGGTCGATCCGGCGCCCGGCTCGGAGCGGACGAAGATCGAGCCGCCGTGGCGGAGGATGATGTTGCGGCTGATGTACAGGCCCAGGCCCACCCCGCGGGTGCGCTGGCGGCCGGCGCCCTGGGAGAACTTCTCGAACAGGCGGGTGCGCACGTCCTCGGTCATCCCCGGACCTGTGTCGATCACGTCGACGCGGACGTAGTCACGGCGCAGCTCCGCGGTCGGCTCCATCGGCGTCCACGCGCCGATCTCGGTGGCCGGCGCCGGTGGCGCTTCGGGGTCGGTGGCGGCGACGCTCTCCATGCAACCGCGCACGGTGATGCGGCCGCCCTCGGGGGTGAACTTGACCGCGTTGCCGATCAGGTTGGACAGGACCTGCATGATCCGATCGGGGTTGCCCATGGCGTGCAGGCCGCCGCTTTCGTACTCGCACGAGAGCTCGATGCCGCGGCTGTCGCACGCCGGCTGGTAGCTCTGCACGCCCTCCTCGATGATCTCGCTCACGTCGAACGGCGCCATCGACCAGTCGACGTTGCCGGCCTCGTGGCGCGCCAGCTCGAGCACGTTGTCGACCAACCGCTTGAGCCGGCCGGCGTCGCGGCGGATCTGGTCGAACAGATCGGTCGCCTCCTCGCCCAGCTCCGATTCCTTGCCGATGTCGGCGTAACCGATGATGCCGGCCAGCGGGTTGCGCACCTCGTGGGCGAGGATCGCCAGGAGCTCGCCCTGGCGCCGCTCCTCGGCCACCAGCCGGGCGTTCTCCAGCGCCAGCGACACCTGGGCGGCGAACGCCTCGACGAACGCCAGCTCGATGGTCGGCTCGCCCGGCGCCAGCCGCCGGCTGTCGATGTAGACGATGCCGATGACCCGCCCGCGCGAGCGCATCGGCACGCACATGATCTGGCGCAGACCCAGGGCGACGACGCTGCGCTGGTCGCGCAGGTAGTCCTCCTCGGCGATGTCGCTGACCGACGCCGCCTCGCCGCTGGCGGCGACCCGACGGACGATGGTGCCGGAGAACTCGGCCTCGCTCTGGTCGAAGCCGCGCGAGCCCGGGCGTACCCGGCGCAGCCGCTCGCTGGGCCGGCCCTCGTCGTCGAGTAGCAGGATGAAGCCGCGCTCGAAGGTGGTCGCTTCGAGCAGCTTGTCGAGAGCGACCTCGAGCAGCCGCTCGACGTCGAGGTTGCCCAGCGCCGCGGTCAGCTCGAGCAGCAGCTCGACACCCAGCGCGGGGGCGTTGCCGCGGGCGCGCGGCTCGAGCAGGGCGCGGCCGCGTGCGCGGGCGTTGTTGAGGTCCCAGCGCGCGCCCAGCTCGGAGAAGGTGTGGATGGCCTGGTCGAGCTGGCGCCGGGCTTCGCCCAGCTCGCCGGTCGCTGCCGACAGCTGCGCCGCCTCGAGGTCGACCTTGGCGAGTTCGTAGCGCGAGCCCAGCTCGCCGAGGATGTCGCGCGCGCGGGTCAGGAACCAGCGCGACGACTCCAGGTCCGCGTGCAGCCGCAGCGCGGTGGCAATGACCCGGTGGAGGATGCCCTCTTCCAGCTTGGTGCCGGCGTCGCGGGCCTCGCGGGCGACGTCGACCCCGCGGTCGATCGCCTCCTGCAGCTTGCCGGTGGCGACGTCCAGCTCGCACAGGCGGCGGCGAGTCTCGATGATGTCCTCGCGCGCGCCGATGCGTTCGAACTCGGCCAGCGCGCGCTGGTAGTGCTCGCGGGCGCCGGCGATGTCGCCCTCGCGGAACATCACCTCGCCCTCGTTGGCGGTGATCATCGCGATGACATGGGTGTGGCCGGTGAGCGAGGCGACCTTCTCGGCGCGCGCCAGCGCCTCGCGCGCCTGGGTGAACTGGCCCAGCTCGCGGTAGAGCGAGCCCAGGTTGGACAGCGCACGCACCAGCTCGGTGCGCTCGTCGAGGCGCTCGCACAGCCGGCGGAAGCGCTCCCACGACCCCCGCGCCCGCTGCCAGTCGCCCTGGAAGTAGCAGGCGGCACCCAGGTTGTTGAGCGACTTGGCGCACTGCTCGATGTTGCTGGTGCGCTCGCTGGTTTCGATCGCCTTCTCCAGGGCGTCGCTGGCGCGCGGGTAGTCGCCGGCGTGGATGGCGGCGTGGCCGATGGCGTGCAGGACGCCGGCCTCGAGCGCCTGATCTCCGGCGGCTTCGGCGTCGGTCAGCGCGATCGCCAGCTGGTCGAGGGCGGTGCGGGCGTCGCCGCGGTAGATGTCGATGGTGCCGCGCAGCCGGCCGAGCTCGGCCGACGCCGCCACGTGCCCGCCGGCGCGGGCGATCATGTGGCCGGCGACCGCGTGCTCCGTCGCCGCCTTGTAGTCGGCGCGGTACATCAGCACCCACCCCAGGCGCAGCTGGCAGCGGGCCTCGAGCTCGCTCAGGTGGCCGCGCCGCGCCTCGTCGAGGGCACCCATGAGGATCGCCAGCGCCTCGTCGCCGCGACCGACGCGCCGCTCCAGCTCGCCCAGCTCCAGTGCCAGGCGCACGTGATCGACCGGCTCGTCGGCGCGGGCATCGAGGGCGGCGTGGTAGGCGGCGCAGGCGCCCTCGACGTCGCCGAGGAGTGCGCGCAGCTGGCCGATGCGTTCGTCGACCTCGGCGCCACGGTCGGCGTCGGCGACCAGCGATCGGACGCGCTCGCACCAGGCCAGGGCGCCGTGGTGATCGTAGCTGGCTGCGCGTTCGTCGGCAGCGCGCAGTCCCTCTGCGGCGGCGCGTCGATCGCCCAGCGCCAGCAGGTGTCGGGCCAGTGCCGTCGAGGTGACCGGCCGGGCGCCGCTGCGCGCGGCTTCCAGGCGGTCGGCGGCCAGCTGGTGCAAGCGGTTGCGTTCGTCCGGCTCGATCTGCTGGTAGATGGCGTCGGCGACGCCGGGGTGGGCGAAGCGGAACGACCCGGCGGCAGCGTCGGCCAGCGCCAGACGGGAGGCGGCGATGTCGGCCAGTGCGCGGTCGAGCTGGGCGGCGTCGGTCTGCTCGGCGCCCGACGCGTTGACCAACAGGGCGACCACATCCTCACGGTCGAACGACTCGCCGAGCACGCTGCCGGCCGCCAGCACCCGCCGCGCCACCTCGTCGAGCTCGCCGGCCCGGGCGAGCGCCGCCTCGATGGCGTCCCCGGGCAGTGGGACGCGGATCTCGTCGGCCCGCAGCACCCAGCGGCCGCGCTCGCGGGCGATGGCGCCGTTGTGCACCATCGCGGTCAGCGACGCCGCGGCGTGACTCGGGTTGCCGCCCGACGTCCGGTGGAGATCGCGGGCCAGGCTCTCGGCCAGCTCGGCGCCGAATGCCTGCTCGATCAGCCGGTGCATGCTGGAGCGATCCAGCGGCGGCAGATCGATGCGCACGCCGCGGGCGGCGGCGCGGATCGACTCGGTGATCTGCTCGGCGGCGGCGTGACCGCCGGCGTCGTCCAGGTCGCAGGCGCCGATTACCAGGAGCACCGGCGACTCGGAGATGGCGCGGGCCAGGTAGGCGACCAGATCCGCGGTCGCCTCGTCGGCGCGATCGAGGTCGTCGATGATCACCAGCAGCGGTTGCTTGGCTGCCAGCTGGGTGACCACCGCGGTCACCGCCTCGGCCAGGGCATAGCGCGACTGGGCGTCGAGCTTGGGCGGCGCGCTGCGCCGGCCGAACAGCGGTGCCAGCGTGCGTCGCCACTCGGCCGTGCGCGGTGCCGCGCGCTCGCCGAGGTTGGCCAGCAGCGCCCGGACCATCTCGGCCATGCCGGCAAACGGCGCGGTGCCGCCGAGCGCGGTGGTGAACACCCGGCCGCCCTCGAGCTTGACCGCCAGCGCTAGCTCTTCGGCCAGCCGGGTCTTGCCGATACCCTCCTCGCCGGCGATCAGGGCCACGCCGCCGCGGCCGGCACGCGCCTCGTCCCACATGCTGCGCAGCTCGCCGAGATCGCGATCGCGTCCGACGAACACCGTGCTCATGTCGAGCAGCGGCGGCGTGTCTTCGACGTCGAAGTCGGTGCCGGCGATCTGGTTGATGCGCGCCAGTACCTCGTCGGCGGTCTGCGGCCGCGCGCCCGGCGCCGGATCGAGCAGGGCGACGACCAGCTCGGACAGCTCGACCGGCACCGACTCGCGCAGCTCGTGCGGCGGCGTCGGCGGGCCGCGCCGCTGGGCGGCGATCACGTCGGCGGGCGACGAGCCCTCGTACGGCTTGCGCCCGCACAGCATCTCGTACAGGACGATGCCGAAGGCGTACAGGTCCGAGCGCGCGTCGAGGCGCCCGCCGTAGACCTCGGGGGCGGCATAGGGAAAGGTACCGCGGCCGGTACCGGCGCCCGGATCGGTCTCCGCCGCGGCCAGGCCGAAGTCGGCAAGTCGCGGCGCTCGCGCCGGATCGGTGGCCAACAGCGTTGCGTCGACCAGGATGTTCGACGGCTTGATGTCGGCGTGGACGATGCCGCGCGAGTGGACGAACGCCAGGCCGTTGAGGATGCCGCCGACCAGCTGATAGAACGCCGGCGACGGCACCTCGGCCACCGCCTCGAGCAGCGGCGGCCCATCGACCAGGTCCATCGTGAAGTAGTCCTGGCCGCTGTCGGTCAGGCCGTAGTCGTGGACCGCGATGATGTTGGGGTGGCGCAGGCGCGCCAGGGCGAGGAACTCGCCGCGAAGGTTGGCCGCGCCGCTGGCGCGCGGCATCACCTTCATCGCCAGGATGCGGCCGCTGTCGGCGTCACGCACCCGATGGACGACGCCGAGCCCGCCGGCGCCGAGCCGATCGAGTATACGATAGCGCTCGGCAGCCGGCACGGCTGTGAGTCTACATCGTTATGCGACTGGCCAGCCCGGGTGGGGGCCGGGGAAGGGGGGCTCGCAGGCTACTGGCGGGCGACCGACCACATGCCCGCCTGCTCGAGATTGAGCGCCTCGATGCGGGTGACGAAGGTGCCGTCGATCTGGTTGCCGTCGAGGTTGCCGAGGAACTCGGTCTCGACCTGACAGGCGCACTGGGGGTCGGTGTACGGTCCAACCTTGCCGCTGACTTTGCCTTCCGAGACGCGGACGAACTCGATCGGCAGCTGGGCCGGCTCGTTGCTGCCCTTGGCGTACATCAGCACCTCGCCCTTGGCGGTGTGCCGACCGAGGCCGAGGTTGAACTTGATTGTGCCTTCGCGGCCCGAGTCAGTGCCCTTGTAGTTGCCCTGCCATTCGCCGGACAGCCGGGCGATCTGGGAGTCGGGCCCCTTGACCTGGACCTGGCTGCCACCGAGGCAACCAGCGACGAGGAAAACGGCGGCGAGGGGGATGCTGCGGACGATCAAACGGGACCTCCTTGTGAACTCTGCCTGGCTGATGGGGGATTCCAGCCTGACTTAAGTTTTACAGGAGAACCGGGTGTAACCGCTGTGTCGGGGCTTTCGGTCCACGCAATTTTTCTTGCATTTCTCTGTGGTTACGTGTGCGACAAGGTCGCCAGGGCCTCGCCCAGGCGGCCCAGCCCCTTCTCGATGTCGGCCATCGAGCAGGCGTACGACAGCCGGGCAAAGCCGGGCGCGCCGAAGCCGGAGCCGGGCACGATGGCGATCTTGCCCGCCTCGACCAGGTAGCTGGCCAGGGCGACGTCGTCCTCGAGCACGCTGCCCTCCGGGGTCCGGCGGCCGACGTAGGCCGAGACGTCGGGGAAGGCGTAGAAGGCGCCCATCGGCTCGCGGCAGCTCACCTCGGGGATGGCGTTGAGCAGCCGGACCATCGCCTGGCGGCGCTCGTCGAAGGCGGCGCGCATCTGGGCCACGCACTCCTGCGGGCCGGTCAGCGCCGCGACCGCCGCCACCTGTGCGATGTGCGAGGCGCCCGACGTCGACTGGCCCTGGATCTTGGCCATCGCCTTGACCAGCTGGACCGGACCGGCGGTGTAGCCGATGCGCCAGCCGGTCATTGCGTAGCTCTTGGACACGCCGTCGACCAGGATGGTGCGCGCGGCGGCCGCCGGCGACAGCGACGCGAACGAGGTGTACTCGGCGCCGCCGTAGACCAGCGAGCGGTAGATGTCGTCCGCGATCACCCAGACGTCGTCGGTGGACAGCACCACCTCGGCCAGCGCCTCGAGCGCGGCCCGCGAATAGATCGCGCCGGTCGGGTTGGACGGCGTGTTGAGGATGACCGCCTTGGTCCGCGGCGTGATGGCGGCGCGCAGCTGCTCGGCGGTGGGGGTGAAGCCGCTGTCGGCGGTGGTCTCGACGATCACCGGGGTGCCGCCGGCCAGGCGCACCATCTCCGGATACGACACCCAGTACGGCGCGGGGATGACGATCTCGTCGCCCGGGCCGACCATCGCCATCATGATGTTGTACAGGCTGTGCTTGGCCCCGCAGGAGACGATCACCTGCTCGGGGGTGACGTCGATGCCGTGGGCGCCGGACAGCTCGGCGGCGACCGCCTTGCGCAGGGCGGGGATGCCGTCGACCGGCGTGTACTTGGCCACGCCGCGGTCGAGCCCTTCGCGGGCCGCGGCCTTGATGTGCTCGGGGGTGTCGAAGTCGGGCTCGCCCGCGCCGAAGCTGACGACATCCACGCCGGAGGCGGCCAGCTGTTTGGCCTTGGCGGTAACGGCCATGGTGATCGACGGCTTGACGGCGTCGAGGCGGGAGGACAGACGGAGGGACATGAGCTTCTCCTTGCGGGTCTCGCCTACTTGGCGAACTTGCGCTCGAGCGCTTGCTTGACCGCGGGCGGTACCAGGCCGGTGACGTCGCCACCGAAGCTGGCCACTTCCTTGACCAGCGACGAGCTGACGTAGTGGTTGCGCTCGTCGGTCATGAAGAAAATGGTGTCGACGCCCGGGGCCAGTCGGCGGTTCATGTGCGCGAGCTGGAACTCGTACTCGAAGTCGGCCGTGGCGCGCAGCCCACGCACGATGCACTGGGCGCCGCGGCTCTTGCAGTAGGTGACCAGTAGATCGTCGAAGGCGTCGTAGCTGAGATGGTCGCCGCGGTCGCCGATCTCACCCTTGATGAAGTCGATCCGTTCGTCGACGGTGAACAGCGGCGCCTTGCGCGGATTGGTGGCCAGCGCGACGATCACGTGATCGAACACCTTCAAGCTGCGCTCGAGGATGTCGATGTGCCCGTAGGTGATCGGGTCGAAGGTGCCCGGGTAGACCGCGGTTCTGACCGTTTCGGCTTTCATCGTCGAGACCTGTAGAACGACACGACGGTGTCCCCGTAGCGCCGTTGGTCCGTTCTTACCATGGCTCCCGCCGGGGAAGCCGGTTCGATCCGCCGGTCGTGCTCGACGACGACGACGGCGTCGGGCGCGAAAAGCTCCGGGCGCGCCGACAGGGCGGCCAGCACCGGATCTTGCAGCTCGCTGCGGTACGGCGGGTCGACGAAGACCCAGTCGAACGGTCCCGGCAGGCGGCGCAAGAGCTGCAGGGCCTCCCCCCGGTGAACGGTGCTCGCGTCCTCGACGCCGAGGGCCGCGATGTTCTCGCGCAGGCAGCGCAGCGCCGCCGGCGCCCGGTCGACGAAATCGGCGTGGCCGGCGCCGCGGGACAGCGCTTCCAGCCCCAGGGTGCCGGCGCCGGCGAACAGATCCAGCGCCCGGGCCCCCTCCGGCGGTGGTCCGAGGATGTTGAACAGCGCCTCGCGCACCCGATCGGCGGTCGGGCGGGTGGCGTCGCCGCGCGGCGCGCGCAGCCGGCGGCCGCCGTGGACCCCGGCGATGATGCGCATACCGCGGCTATAACACGACTCTCTGGGGTCGGCTTTGTTGCTGGGTTCGCGGCGCGGGCGGTACCATGTACGCCGCATGGGCAGTCCCGGGAACAACCTATCGGCGCGGGTCCTCCAGGCCGCCACGGGCGACGGTGCCGACCGGGTGGCCCTGCGCGAGGGCGAGCGCTCCTGGACCTACGGTGAGCTCGCCGACCACGTTCGCAGGGTCGCCACGGTGTTGCGCACCCTGCGGGTGGCACCGGGCGACCGAGTGGCGATCCTCATGCCCGACTGCCTGGAGGCGGCGGCCGCGATCCTGGGCGTCCTGCACATGGGCGGCGTCGCCGTGCCGATGTCGGAGCTGGCGCGGCCGATGGATCTGCGCGACTACCTCAACGATTCGTCGGCGGCCGCGGCGATCGTCTCCGGCGATCTCGAGCCGGCGCTCGACGAGATTCGCGCCGAGGTGCCGTCGCTGCGCGAGGTTCTGTGCCTGGGCGCGCGGGCGCCGGGCGAGCGCGACTTCTACACCTCCGTGCGCGCGGCTGCGCCCGCTCCCGAGGCGACGGCGGTCGAGCCGAGCGATCTGGCACTGCTGCTCTACTCGGCCGGCAGCGGTCCCGACCGCCCGCGCGGCGTGCCCCACACCCATCACACGCCGGTCGCGGCGTTCGACTCGTACGCCCGCGGCGTCATCGGCATGACCCGCGACGATCGCGTCTTCTCGGTCGTGCGGCTGTCGACCGCGTACGGCCTGGGCACCGGGCTGCTGTTTCCGCTGCTGGCTGGCGCTGAGGCGGCGTTTCTGCCCGAGCAGCCGCACAGCGAGGCGTTGTTCGCCGTCATCGAAACCCTGCGGCCGACGGTGTTGTTCGCCACGCCGTCGGTCTACGGCCAGCTGGCCCGTGACGCCGCCGGCGTCCGCCACGGCCTGCCCCTGGCCAACCTGCGCGTTTGCGTCTCCGGCGCCGAGGGGATGCCGCCCAAGCTGGTGCCCAAGATCCGCGACATTCTCGGCGCGTCGGTCTTGGTCGGCTACGGTTTGACCGAGGCGTTCCAGTTCGTCCTGTCGGGACCCGCCGACCCGAATCGGCCCGGGGCCTGCGGGACACCGGTGGCCGATGTCGAGGCGCGGCTGGTCGACGACGAAGGCACCGAGGTCGGCGCCGACTCGATCGGCACCCTGCAGCTCCGCGGGCCAACGATCTACGCCGGCTACTGGGGCGAGCCGGCCCGCGCCGAGGAATGGTTCACCACCCGCGACCGCTTCATGCGCGGCGCCGACGGCCACTTCTATCACTGCTGCCGGGTCGACGATCTCTTCAAGGTGGGCGGCAAGTGGGTGTCGCCGATCGAGGTCGAGCGGGCACTGGTCGCCAACGAGGCGGTGTGGGAGTGCGCGGTCATCGGCGCCGACGACGAGGACGGGCTGATCAAGCCGCTGGCCTTCGTCGTGCCCAACATCGGCCACGAGGCGGGGCCCGAGCTCGCGCGCCTGCTGCGAGAGTACGTCAAGGCCGAGCTGGCGCCGTACAAGTACCCGCGCTGGATCGAGTTCCTCGAGGCGCTGCCGCGGGGGCCCAACGGCAAGCTCCTGCGCTACAAGCTGCGCGCCTCGCGGCGCCCGCGGCGGGCCGAAACGGCCGCTGATTAGACCGGGATAGACCGATGGCCGGCGCGGCCAATCGGCGGGTTTCCGGGGTGTTTCCGCGGTCTAACGCGTCGCGTCGCCGGCGGGATTCTCTGGGGCGGGATGCAACGGTGCGAACCCCGAGCATCGATGCCTGCGGTTATCAAACCGGTCAAACCGGGTAAGACCCGCGCCGACACGAACCCACCTATCTACTTCATTGGATCCGGTTGTGCGCTAACCGCATCTAACGATTTCGTGGACTTTATGTGATATCGGCCGAAATTTTTGCTGGCAGCGGACAAAGTGGCCTGAGGTTTGCCTTCGCATAGCTCCGTGCCGAGGTGGGAGCAGTCCCCCGCGACCCACCTGGCCGAGCAGCAAAGGAGTCCGCAGTGAGACGTCGCGTATCCAAGTCGAGCCAGCCCCCCTCCGCCCTTCGCCGCCTGGGATTGGCCGCGCCGCCGCCGTTCGTCGGTCGCAGCGAGGAGCTCGCCGAGCTGGGACGCGCCCTGCGTGAAGTCCGCCTGCTGGTGGTCCACGGCGCCGTCGGATCGGGCAAGACGCGGCTGGCTGGCGAGCTCCAGAGCCGCCCCGACGTGGTCGGGCCCCTGAGCGTGGCCCACGTCCGCTGCCGCCCCGGCGACCGCGCGGTCGCCGTCCGCGCCCGCGCCGAGCGCAGCCTCGACGCGCTGCCCGGCAGCCTGGCGCAGACCCTGGCGCACGAGCCGTTCCTGCTGGTGATCGACGACGTCCACCACCTGCCCGAGGACGACTGCGCCCGCCTGCTGGGCGAGATCGGCGCCGAGCGCGGCATTGGCCGCGTGCTGGTGCTCACCCGCGATGTCCTGCCGCTGCGTCGCGACCGCGAGCGGTTCGAGATGACCCTGGACGGCCTCGACGAGGCGTCGGCCCGCGAGCTGTGGGCCCACCATGAAGAGACCTACGGCCCGACGGCGGCCGGCGCGGTGGACGCTGCCCTGGCGCGCACCCGTGGCATGCCGCTGGCCCTTCGCCGCGAGTACGCCCGCGCCGCGTTCGGTGCCGAGGCGTGGGCCATCGACGCGCTGCCCGACGAGGTTCGCGCCGCCCTCGAGGCGGTCGCCGTGATCTGCATCCCCGCCGCGCCGGCGGCGGTCGCCGCGCTGTCCCGCGGTGACGAGCCGGAGCCGTCGCTCATCGAGCTGGTGTCGCGCCAGCTGATCGATCCGATCGACAACGGTCGTTTCGCCGTGCACGACGTCGTCCGCGACGAGGTGCTGGGTGAGATCGCCGCCGACGAGCGCGCCCGCCTGGAGCGCGCCGCCGCCGAGCTGGTCTCCACCGTCGGCCGCGGCCGCGCCGACGCCCGCCGCATGGCGTGGGACGCCGGCGACGACGGCGCCCTCGGCCTGGTCGATCCGGTCGACCGGATGCGCGAGGCGGTGCTTCATATGATCGAGGCCGGCGACCTGGCGGCGGCGTCGGCCCGCCTGGTCGAGGACCGCGCCATCGCCACCCGCCGCGGCGGCGGCGGCGAGATCCTGGCGCTGATCGAGATCATCGAGGCCGGCGACGCGTCTCTGGCCGGCGAGCTTCGCCCGCTGCGCGCCGAGATCGCGGCTCGCCACGGCCGCGTCGCCGAGGCGCTGGAGCTGGTAGCCGGCATGGATCCGGTGCTCGCCGCCGAGATGGCGCTGCGCGCCGGCGACGTCGAGCGCGCGATCGAAGAGCTCCTGTCGCTGGTCGACAGCGATGACGCCAACCAGCGCTGCCGCGCTGCCTCGGCGCTGGCCGAGCTCGAGCTCCTGCGAGGCGACCGCGCTCGGGCCGAGTCGCTGGCCGCCGGTGCGTTCGAGCGCGACCATGCGGCGGTGACCGAGGAGAGCCGCGCCAGCCTGCACATGGCGCTGGCCGCCATCGAGGAGCATGCCGGTCGGGCGACCGCGGCGCGCGCCGCGCTGTCGCGCGCGGCCAGCTCCGGCGGGCTCGACGCCGCCACCATGGCGCTGGTCGAGGGTCGCCGGGCCCGCTGTCTGGCCGCCGAAGGCCGTCTGAGCGAGGCCGAGAAGGCGATCGCCGAGGCCGAGCAGTCGGCCCGCGAGGTCGACGCGGCTCTGGTCGCCGACGAGATTCGCAGCATCGGCGCGCTGGTCCGCGCCCGCCGCGGCCAGCTGGGTCGGGCGAGTGAGGAGCTGCAGCAGCTGGTGGCCCATCGCCGCCAGCGCGGTGACGAGCTCGGCGCCCTGCGCGCCGAGCTCGAGCTGGCCGGCGTGCAGGCTCGCCGCGGCGAGCTGGCGTCGGCCTCCGAGCTGGCCAACGCCGGCCGCAGCGCCGCCATGCGGCGCGGGCTCGAAGGTCTCGCCGCCCACGCCGCCGCCATCTGCGCCCGCATCGACCTGGCCGAGCTGCGGGTCGACATCGCCGGGCCGATGCTCGAGGCGATCGCCGCCGGTGGTCACGCCGCCGCCGGCGTCCGCACCGACGTCTCGGTGCTGCGCGCGCAGGCGGCTGCCTGCGCCGCCGGCGCCATGGTCGAGCCGGACCTCCACGCCGAGAGCGACGTCGACAGCGGCTTCGGCCGCATGCAGATCGCGATGATAGCGGGCGACTCGTCGTCTGCCCTGGACGCCGCCAACGCCGTCGCCGTTCGTTCCGATCGCGCCGGTCGCGCCCTCGAGCTGGCCGAGTCGCTGGCCGTGGTCGCGAGGCTGCAACTGGCCCGCGGCGATCGCGCGGCCGCCGTGGCCGCGGCGACCCGCGCTGCCCGGGAGGCGCTGGGCGCTGGCGCCACCCGCGCCCGCATCGGCGCGATGCTGGCGCTCGCCGCCATCGCTCGCGAGAGCGAGGAGATTCCGGTGGCGTCGGCCTACGCTCGCGACGCCCTCGAGCTGGCGACCGCTGCCGGCCTGCCGATCGAGCGGCTGATCGCGGCCGAGGCGATCGACGCCATCGCCGGGTCGGCTGCCGGCGCGTCGGCCTGTGCCGACGAAGGCCGCAACGCCGCCGCGGCGACCATGAGCCAGTCGGCTCTCGACGCTGCGTCCCGCGCGCTGTCGGACCTGGGTCTCACCACCGTGCGGCCGTTCCGCGTGGTCTCGGCCACCGGCTCCGAGAGCTTCGTCGCCGACGCCAACCCCGACCTCCTGCAGATGAAGGAGCGGGTGCTGGCGGTCGACGGCGTGCGCGAGGCGATCTATCGCCAGGGCGCCCAGGCCGCTGACCTGCGCCGGCGCAGCCTGCTCAAGCGGTTGCTGTTCCTGTTCGCCGGATCGCCGGGCCGCGTCTTCTCCAAGGAGGAGATCGTCGAGACGGTGTGGAGCGTCGAGTACCACCCGCTGCGCCACGATGCCGCGCTGTTCACCAACATCATGCGCATCCGCCGCCTTCTGGGCGAGGACGGGGCCGACCTGATCCGCGTGAGCGAGGACGGCTACCGCTTCTGCCCGCCGAAGGACTTCATCTTCGTCGAGGCGGTCGCCGACTCGAACTAGTACCTAGTACCTCGGGCCGAAAGCCCGATCCGGTTTTTTGCCCGGCCCGGCCTCGGTGAGGCCGGGCAAAACCGCGTCGGCCATCCGTCTGTCCTCGGCCCCCCTGGACCGTTGCCCTTCGTACTCGAAACCCGGAACGGCGTTCCGGATCCGAGTACTACCGGCTGGGCGGCAGGGTCACGCGGAAGGTGGTGCCGCGGCCGACGATGCTGTCGACCGCGATGGTCCCACCGAGGGTGCCGACCAGGCCGTGGCAGATCCACAGGCCCAGGCCGGATCCCTGGCCCGAGTCCTTGGTGGTGAAGAACGGATCGAAGATGCGATCGAGGTGACCGGCCTCGATGCCGCAGCCGGTGTCCGCGACCTCGATCAGCACCTGACCCGACGCGTCGACGCCGGTGGTCACGCGGATGTGGTTGCCGTCGACGTCGCCGCGCTCGATCGACTGCGCGGCGTTGACCAGCAGGTTGAGCAGGATCTGGTGGATCTGGTGCGGGCTGGCGTGCACTTGCGGCGTCTCGCCGAGCTCGATCTCGAGCCGGGCGTGCTTGCGGATCTCGATCATCGCCATCCGCGTGACCGACTCGATCACCGCCGGCAGGTCGATGTCGGTCGCCGGCGTCTCCCGCGGTCCGCGGCCGAAGGTGCGCAGCTCGCGGATGATGCCGTGGACGCGGGCAGCGCCCTCGCGGGCCTCTTCGATCAGCTCGGCCAGCTCGGCCAGGGCTTCGGGCGTGGCGGCGGCGTCGCGATCGGCGATCAGCTCGGCCATCATCTCCAGGTTGCCGGCGATGTACGTGAGCGGCGTATTGACCTCGTGGGCCACGCCCGAGGCCAGGGTGCCGACCGACGCCATGCGGTCGGCCAGCTGCAACTGCCGCTCGAGCCGGCGCCGCTCGGACAGGTCGCGAATGAGCAGGCCGACGGCCGGCGCGCCGTCGAGCTGGACCGTCAACCGGCGCGCTTCGATCGGCACCACCTCGCCGGTCCGCCTGATCAGGCGCAGCTCGAACGGCGCCTCGTCGCCGGCGCCGGCCAGGCGCGCGCGCTCGCTGGGGTGGACGAGCTCCTCCAGCGGGCGGAAGAACAGCTCGCGCTCGGACCGGTAGCCCAGCGTGCGCAGCGCCACCGGGTTGGCGTAGACGACGAAACCGCCGCGCTCGACCAGTGCGCCCTCGCCCAGGCGCTGGAGCACGGCCAGGACAGGGTCACTGTCGCGCGTCTCGTCGGTCGGGTCGGCGTCGGTCGGGTCAGCCATACATGGGCAGAAATCCGACCCAATGGCGGTGCCATTTACTCCGGCGGTCGGATCATTGCAGCCACTCCGGGTTCACGGCGGTGGCAGTCGCCGTCTCGTCTTCGGCCCACGAAGCGAGCCGTTCCCGGTTTTGCCGGCGTTTTCGAATGTAACCCAGGATCAGTAACATCGAGGCAAATACCCACACGAAGAGGGTAAAAATACCGACAGGCACCGTGAGGTACCGCTGTCGCAGGCGCTCGTACCATTCGGCATACAGCTCGGACATACCGGCGTGATAGGCGTAGCGGGCCGCGTGCTCGATGTCGTCACCTGCGGACAGGGCGGCCAGGAAGTTGCGGAACGGCCAGATGTCGCCGTCGTCGTTCGGGTCGGGGCTGCGCCCGCGCTGGGCGAGAAAGACGACGAAGTCGTAGCTCTGCGCATAGGCGCGCTGGGCGGCGGCCTCGCGCACGGGGAAGCTGCGGTCGAGCTCGGCCAGCGGGATCACGTTGCCGCTCCAGGCCATCCCGGTGAGGGTGCGCGCGCGGGCCAGCGACCAGTCCGACGAGTGCA
>Ga0114931_10004681_pt1 | contig 17041 bp, 13 predicted proteins | sample 2SBtaG_FD_89579 | JGI IMG/M metagenome (GOLD analysis project Ga0114931, IMG submission 89579) | Deep subsurface microbial communities from Kolumbo volcano to uncover new lineages of life (NeLLi) - 2SBTROV14_V59a metaG | ecosystem: Environmental > Aquatic > Marine > Volcanic | place: Kolumbo...
GGAACTTTACCTCGACCGGGAATGATGGACAGTACTTTAGATATTACGGCTTTTATGTTTACTTTTGAAACCGGATATTCTTTTGAAGGAAACGGAAATGCCAGAATAGCTGGGGCTATTGATTATACTTCCGGTGATGATGATCCGACCGACGATAAATACAACACTTACAACAACCTTTATTATACGGGGCACAAATTTCGCGGTTATATGGATTACTTTGTAGGCTCTAATCAATCTGGCTTGATGGATTTGATTTTACGTGGGAAAATCGACCCCATTAACGGTTGGATAATCAAGGGTGATTTCCACTATTTTACCACCGCTAAAGATTATGCCGACCCGATAAATAGCGGGACAACCAAAGACGTGGGAGCAGAGATTGATTTAACAGTGAAGACATCGCGAGTAAAAGGCGTGACTCTTCAAGGGGGAGTTTCTCTTTTCTTGCCTTCAGAGTCTTTTGCCGGTATGAAAGACCCCGACCCGGGATTTTGGTTCTATGATATGGCTACGGTAAATTTCTAAACGCAAAAAATGCAATCAAAATAGTTATTATTGACTAAAGTCAAAGAAATAAATCAAATGTTTTTCGATATTTTATTAATAGTAAATGATAATTTATTGAAACCATAATAAATGAAAACGAGGAGATAATATGAAAGGAACCAAACTCACTGTTATTTTGATTGTCCTTTTGCTGTTCGGCGCAATGGTTTTTGCGAAAAATGAATATCGTTCCGTGCCTACTTCGTTATCGGAAGAATCCGCTTCCTGTGTAGCTTGTCATGAATCAGATATGCCCGGGTTGGTAAAGGAATGGCGTTATAGTCGTCACTTTGGAGCCGATATCGGCTGTTATGAATGTCACGCAGCCGACCCCAAAGACCCCGATGCTTTCGAACATAACGGTTATACCATTGCCGTAATTGTTTCCCCTAAAGATTGTTCCAAATGCCATATCAATGAATATAACCAATTTGAAGCCTCTCATCATGCCAACGCGGGAAAAATTTTAGGTTCTTTGGATAATGTTTTAGGCGAAGTTGTCGAAGGTCCGATGGCGGCTGTTAATGGATGTAAGCAGTGTCATGGCTCTGTCGTTAAGGTTAACAAAGATAAAACCTTAGATGCCAAGACCTGGCCCAATACCGGTATTGGACGGCTCAATCCCGATGGTTCCAAGGGTGCTTGCTCTGCCTGCCATAGTCGTCATTCATTTGATGCCGCTTTAGCCCGTCAACCGGAAAATTGTGGTAAATGCCATCTTGGTCCTGATCATCCCCAAAAAGAAATATACGAAGAATCCAAACATGGTATTGCCTATTATGCCAATATTGACAGAATGAACCTTCATAGTCCTTCTTGGGTTGTCGGCATTGATTATTCCGCCGCTCCCACCTGCGCTACCTGTCACATGTCAGCAACACCGGATTTACCTCTTACTCATGATGTTGGTGCCCGTATTAGCTGGACTTTACGACCGCCAGTATCCGAAAAGGTCGATGCCGCCGCTAAAAAGAAAGGTAAGCAAACCAAACCTTGGGAAGACCGCAGAGCAGACATGAAAAATGTCTGTTCCAGTTGTCACACTTCCAATTATGTTAATAATTTCTATTCTCAATACGATGGAGCGGTTGGTCTTTATAATAATAAATTTGGTATTCCGGCAACGAAATTATACAAAAAGCTACGTTCTTCAGGTTTGATTACCTCCGATATCAATTTTGATGATGAAATAGAGTGGACTTATTTCTTTCTTTGGCATCATGAAGGTCGGCGGGCACGGATGGGCGCTTCCATGTTTGCTCCCGATTATACCCAATGGCATGGATTTTTAGAGGTAGCTGAAAGATTTTATATGGAATTTATTCCTCAAATTCAAGAAATCACCAAACATGCCAAAGCCGAAGGCGGCTCCAAAGCCAAAGCCGCAGAAGAAATCAATAAAATGGTCTCGGATGTTCTTAAAATGAATAGCCATAAATGGTTTACGGGGAATGAATCACCGGAAATCAAAAAAGCTCGTCTTAAAGCTTTAAAAGAATTTAAAAATCGTTATGCTCAGTAAACAATGAGATAACCGATATTTTGTTAAAGGCTGTCTTTATTGGACAGCCTTTTTCCTTGTGTTAACTATCTAATAATCCGATAATATGTATTATCAATAAAGCAGATGTAACTTATTATTTATAATTACGTAATTAAGAATAAAAGGATTGATGTAAATGAAAAATAAAAATAAAGCTACATTCGGTGTCATTCTTATAATAATTGGAATTATACTGTTAGCCCGTTCTCTGAATATTTTTTATATATCTTTTCATTCTTTGATACCAATTATTTTTATATTTCTCGGGATTTGGATTATTCTCCGCAAAAGGAAACAAGAGAGAATATATAATCAAAATATATACACTAAAACTTATGACGATCAATCAACTTTTACGAATTCATCCGATAGCTTTCAAAAACAACAAGGAACCGACCATCAAGAAAAAAGCCAATCCGATTCTCAATATTCTTTTCATGACTCCCACACCAAAAAAGGCTATTATTCTTCAAGTAACTATGATCAAGCGGGGGCTTACCAAAAAAATTCAAACGGTCAAATCGGAAAGCTAAAATACAGTAAAGCGTTCGGTGATTTATTTATTGATTTCAATAATATCAAGATACAGAATGTTGCTATTTCCATTGGTTTTGGGGATCTGGAGCTGAGACTTCATGGAAGCGTTTTGGGAGAAGGTTTAAACCGAATAGTTATTTCAAGCTTTATCGGTGATATTAGAATTTTGGCACCAAAAGATACAGCTATTTATATGCTTTGTTCTAATTTCATTGGTGATATAGATGCCTTTGGGAAGCATTCCAGCGGATTTGGCAACCGTTTAGATACACAGACTCCCACCTACAATTCAGCAACCAAAAAACTTTTCATTGCTACTAATAATTTTATTGGAGACATAAAAATATATCAGATATAATTATCCCCGATAAACCCATCTTTAAAGAATATATTTACTTAAATCTTCATCTTCGACAATTTTGGATAGAATTTTTTCCACCATTTTACCGGTAATAATTATTTTTTTCTTCCTTGTGGGAGGTTCATATAAAATATCTTCAAGTAGGGTCGTCAGTATGGTATGAAGACGTCGTGCGCCGATATTTTCCGAGTCACGGTTTACCTGTTCCGCATAGTGGGCAATCTTTTTGATACCATCGGGAGAAAACTCTAAATTCAGCCCCTCGGTTTTCAAAAGAGCTTGATATTGTTTTACCAAAGAGGCTTTTGGTTCGGTTAGAATTCTCTCGAAATCTTCAGCCACCAAAGAATCCAACTCTACTCTTATCGGAAAACGACCTTGAAGCTCTGGAATTAAATCCGACGGTTTGGAAGAATGGAATGCTCCGGCAGCAATAAACAAAATATGGTCAGTATGCACCATACCGTATTTAGTTGTTACCCCACACCCTTCGACAATAGGCAAAATATCCCTCTGAACACCCTCCCGACTGACATCGGGACCTGATTTGGAATCATTACCGACTATCTTATCAACTTCATCAATAAAAATTATTCCGGATTCCTGCACACGTTCCAGGGCTTGAGCAATTACTTCATCCATATTAATCAGCTTATTAAGTTCCTCATTAAAAATAAATTTGTGAGCTTCTTTAACCGTCATTTTTCTCCGTTTTGTTTTTTGAGGAATTAAACCGGAGAACATTTCCTGAAAATTAATACCCAACTCTTCCATCCCCATCGGTGAAAACACTTCCATAACCGGATATTGATTTTGTGGCGTTTCTAATTCTATTTCACGATCATTCAGTTTTCCGTCAAGGATCTGTTGTCTGAATTTGTCTCTGGTGCGTCGTAAAGATTCCTGTTGTTCGATATTTTCATCTTCTATGGGATTTTTGGGTAAAGGCATCAACAATAAATCCAACAACCGTTCGGTGGTGTTTATTTCCGCCTTTTTTTCCAAAGTTTTGGAAGTTTCCACTTTAATCATATTAACAGCGATATCGACCAAATCTCGCACCATTGATTCCACATCACGACCGACATAGCCCACTTCGGTAAACTTGGAAGCTTCTACTTTAACAAATGGTGCTCGGGCTAAATCAGAAAGACGTCGGGCGATTTCGGTCTTCCCCACTCCGGTGGGACCTATCATAATAATATTATTAGGCATGATTTCATGTTTAATATCATCCGGCGCTTGTTGACGTCGCCAGCGATTGCGCAAAGCAATTGCCACTGATTTCTTTGCGTTTTCTTGGCCAATTATATACTTATCCAGATGTTCGACAATTTCTTTGGGCATCAAGTAACTATTTTTCATTTTATCGTTTCCACCGTAATATTGTTATTGGTATAAATACATATATCAGAAGCTATTTTTAAATCATCAAAAGCAACTTTCTCGGCACTTAATTTGGGATTAGCCAATAATAATCCCCGTGCCGCCGCCAAAGCATAAGCGCCTCCGGAACCGATCCCGATAATACCGTCATCGGGTTCAATTACTTCTCCGTTACCACTGAGAAGAAAGATATGCTTTTTATCCGTAACGGCAATAATTGCTTCCAATTTCTGTAACGTACGATCGGTACGCCACTCTTTGGCTAATTCCACGGCAGCTTTGGGAAGATTGCCTGAATATTCTTCAATCTTCTTTTCCAGCAATTCATATAATGCCAAAGCATCGGCTACCGCACCGGCAAAACCGGCTAATATCTTACCATCATATAACTTTCTTATTTTAACCGCTTTTGTTTTCATGACGGTTTCATCAAAAGTAACCTGACCGTCACCGGCCATAGCCGCTTTACCTCTATGAATTAATCCAAGTATAGTTGTCGCACGTACTTTCATAATAACCTTTCTATTTTTTTATACCCGATCGTGGATGAGCTAAATTATAGACTCTCTTCATTGCTTTTGCCGTAATATGAGTATATTTCTGGGTTGTGGAAAGCGAAGAATGTCCGAGAATTTCTTTGAGCAACATCAAATCCGCTCCGTTTTCCAAAAGATGAGTGGCAAAAGAATGTCTTAAGGTATGAGGGGTAAAATATAATCCTTTATTACCGGCAAATTTTTTCACCACTCGGTCTATTGATCGTACACTTAATTGTTGACCGTTACGATTTAAAACCAAATAAGGTGAATCAATATTTTTAGTTTCCAAATGTTTTTCCCGATAAGATAAAAACAGCTGTAATTCTTGAAAAGTATGGTCTCCGATAGGTACTATCCGAACTTTGTTACCTTTTCCAAAAACTGTTACCGTGGCGGAAGTACTATTTATATCACCCAGTTTAATATGAGATAACTCCTCGCGCCTTATACCGGTAGCGTACAAAAGAGCTACTATAATATAATCCCGCCAGATAAAATATTTGTTTGTCCCAGTATTGAATTCCTCTCTATCAAAAAGATGATCAACCTCATTTTGAGGGATAAAATCGGGAATCTTTGCCGTATATTTCATTTTGGGTAATTTAAACACATACTCTTTATATCTCCCCTTAGTCATCAAAAACTTCTGAAAACCGGATAATGCGGAGAGAAAACGGGCAAGAGAACGATTAGACACTTGACTTTCAATACGTTGTCTTAGATAGAGGCGAAGATATAAAGGGTCGTTTTTTATCTGGGAAGATTGCGTTTTATAAATCTTTTCAAGAAATTTTATCCAAGGCAAAAGGTCTCGACGATAGGCATCGATAGTATGTGAGGAATACTTTCGAGTGGCTACCAATTCCTTTAAATATTCTATTAGAAGTTTTTGTAACATATAATAAAAATATTTAAAAAAACTCCCGTGGTCAAACTGTTTCATAAAAAAACCGGAGCAAAAACTCCGGTCAATTTTCTAAGATAATAATTATATTCTTATGATACGGTTTCCGTTTCACTTGTTTTTTCAGCCATTTCATGTTTACATTGCGGACAACGATAAAACTCACCTTTGGCTTTTGTTACCTTAAGAAGCATAAAAGGATGATGACAAACAGGACATTCGATTTTAACCGGCTTATCCCAAGTAGCATAGTCACATTTGGGATATTTGGAACAGCCATAAAATATTTTATGTCCTTTCGTTTGTTTCTCAATAATATCACCATCACACCCTTCCCGAGGACATTTAATTCCCAAAGTAATCGGTTTGGTATTTTTGCATTTCGGATAAGCGGAACAAGCCAAAAAACGACCGAAGCGGCCGGTTTTAATCACCATTGGCGCCCCGCATTTATCGCATATTTCGTCAGTTTTATTTTTGGCTTCTTCTTCGGGAAGAGGTCGTGTTGATTTACATTCGGGGTATGCAGAGCAGGCTAAAAATCGCCCATTCCGTCCCCATTTAATAATCATAGGAGAACCGCATTTTTCACATTTTATATCTGTCTTCTCTTCAATCGAGGCTTTTATTTCTTTTTCCTTACCTTTTAAAGAACCGATAGTTTCCATAAACGGTTCATAAAAATCATTAATAAGCTTTGCCCACTCATAAACCCCTTCTTCCACACGATCGAGATTTTTTTCCATATCGGCGGTAAATTTCACATTAAAAAGATTAGGGAAATTTTTAACAAGAATTTTATTGACAGTCAAACCCAGTTCCGTCGGTTGTAATTTTCTGTTTTCCGCTTGGACATACTTCCTATCTTTCAAGGTCGAAATAATTGTTGCATAAGTTGAAGGTCGCCCAATACCATCTGCTTCCAACTGCTTGATTAACATCGCTTCCGTAAAACGAGGCGGTGCTTTGGTAAAAGATTGGCTGGGTTTTAAAGATTTAAGCGTTAGCGATTCATTTTCTTTTAAATCAGGGATTTTTTTGACGCCATTATTCCCATTACCGTTTTCTTCGGGTTCTTTTTCCTCATGATAAATTTTCAAAAATCCATCAAATTTTATTTTTTGAGAAGTAATCCGAAAAATAAACCGGTCAGCCTTTATATCTACGCTTATAACACCAAATTTCGCCGGTGTCATTTGAGAAGCTATAAAACGACTCCAGATTAAAGAATAAAGTTTGTATTGCTGCGGAGTTAAATATTTTTTAACTTTCTCGGGGGGAAGTTCCAAAGATGTGGGACGAATGGCTTCATGGGCATCCTGAGCATTTTTCTTTTTTCCATAGAAATTAGCTCTAGGGGGCAGATATTCTTTCCCGTAAGTTTTCGATATATAACTGCGGACACCCTGTAACGCTTCTTGGGCTATGCGAGTAGAATCGGTTCTCATATAAGTAATCAATCCCACCGGACCTTCTTCGGGTAATTCAATACCCTCATATAACTTCTGGGCAACAGACATAGTTACTTTGGCGCTAAAACCATGTTTTGTAGCCGCTTCTTGTTGTAAAGTGGAAGTAATAAATGGTGCAGAAGGTTTTCTTATTTTTTCCGATTTCTTTATTTCGGAAACGATATATTCAGCTTTCTCCAATTCATTTAGATACTTTTTAACTTCCTTTTCCGAAGATATAAATATCTTTTTAGCCCCTTTTTCATTAGGTTTAGAGACCGTTTTATCATCAATTTTAAACAAACGGGCGGTAAGTGCTTCTTTTTTATCGGTTAACAAATCAGCGTTTATTTGCCAGTATTCTTGTGGATTGAAATCATTTATAGCCTTTTCACGTTCACACACCAAACGCAAAGCCACCGATTGCACCCTTCCCGCCGAGAGATTTCTGGCAACAGTACTCCATAAAAACGGAGAAACGGTATATCCTACAATACGGTCAAGAACGCGCCGAGCTTGCTGGGCATTTACCAAATTCATATTTATCTGATGAGGGTTTTTAATAGCTTCCGTGACGGCTTTTTTGGTTATTTCATTGAAAGTGACACGAACGATCTCACCTTTACTTTTATCTTTAATACTTTCTTCCACATGCCACGCAATAGCCTCTCCTTCGCGATCGGGATCGGGAGCCAAATAAATCGTAGTTGCTTTTTGTGAAGCTTTGGTCAGTTCCTTTATAACTTTTTCCTTGCCTTTGATAACTTTGTATTCAGGATTAAAGTTATTTTCGGGATCTACTCCAAGTTTTGATTTGGGTAAATTACGAATATGTTCGATGGTAGCTAAAATATTAAAATCTTTTCCCAAAAAGCGTGATAAAGTTTTTGTTTTAGCAGGGGATTCAACGATGAGTAAATTTTTTGCCATTTTGTTCCTTTAGTTTAGTCCGGATATAAAATATTATTAATTACATCGAATCCGGACGAAGAAACTTTAACTTTCCTTCCAAAAGGTCTTTTAGTGCCACCATCGTAATTTTCCGCGATTCAATTTCTATATCAGGATTCTCTTCCATTTTCTCCAAGTCTCTTAATCGTTTATTATTTAAACTACGGGCATGTTGAGAAGCAACAATAACCGCTTCATAGCGATTTAAATTCATTTTTTTTAATTCTTCAAGAGATAACCGATGCATTTATTCCTCCAATTTTATATCAATCATAGGATTAAACCAATAATTTTCTTATTTGTTCCTTATTCGCATTTTCTATACGACAATGATAACTATTTATAATACACAACACTTCTTTTACCGCTTTGTCCAGTTGTTTATTTATGACAAGGTATTCAAATTTTGAATACTGTCGTATTTCTTTTTTGGCATTTTCAAAACGTATTTTAAGTTGTTCTTTAGTCTCGGTACCACGCCTGATAAGCCTTTTTTTTAAATCGGAAATAGAAGGCGGAAGAATAAAAATTGTGATAGCATGGGGAAACGCTTTTTTTATCTTAAGCGCTCCTTGATAATCAACATCTAAAATCATTACTCCACCACTCTTGATAACTTTCTCTAATGGTTTACGAGGTGTGCCATAGCGATAACGATGGACCAAACAATGCTCGGCAAAAAAGTTTTTTTTCACTAAGTTCTTAAATTCATCATCCGATACGAAAAAATACTCCCGACCATTTTTTTCACTCGCTCTCTTCTTGCGAGTAGTATAAGACAAAGAAAATTGCCAACTCTGTTTTTTTCGCGTAGGAGTTAATAATTTTTTACAAATAGTGGTCTTCCCTCCTCCTGAGGGTGATGATATAATAGCAATTTTCCCGGGTTCTTTTTTCATGGTTATATTTTTATTGTTTCGCTTTACTCAACATTCTGAACTAATTCGCGTAGTTTCTCAATTTCTTCTTTAATATCAATAATTAACGAAGAGATATTTACATCGGAGCATTTTGAGGCAATGGTATTGGCTTCTCGATTCAATTCTTGTAAGATAAAATTTAATTTTTTTCCCATCGAAGAATTTAATTTAACAGTATTTTTAAACTGATCTAAATGACTAAGAAAACGGGTACATTCTTCGGTGACATCGGTTTTTTCTGACATTATGATAATTTCTTCTTCTATCCTTGTTTTATCTAAAAGAGAAGTGTCTAATAATTCAGATAACCGTTTATTCAATTGTTCACGGAATTTTTTGACCGCTTGTTTGGTTTTTTTCTCTATTTGAGGAATTTTTTTTGCCAATATTGCTATTCTTTTGTTCATATCCTTAGCCATCGCCAAACCTTCACGACGACGCATAGCAATTAAATCCGTAAGAGCTTTAGCTGTAACTCGCTTCAAGTGCGACCAGATAACATTAATATCGACATCTCTATTTTCTATTTTGGTAATTTCAGGCAGGAGGACTAATGTTGATAAGTCTATTTCGCTATTTATTTTAACCTCTTTTTTTATGGCTACTAATTGCTGGTAATATGAAATAAATGCCTTCTTATTAATGAGATACTTCCCCGTGGCATCCTCTGGTTCATCAAAGCCTATATAGATGTTTATCTTACCCCGGTTAAGTTTGGAACCAACTAGTTCTCTAAGGTTATATTCAAGAGAAAGAAATTGACGAGGTAAACGAGGCGTTATTTCCAGATAACGGTTATTGACACTGGATATCTCCACCGTGAATTTACCCGCTTTTGTTCTAAGCTCAGCTTTACCATAACCTGTCATTGAATACATAGTGTTTTTATGCCTTTAATTAAAATAAGGCTAAAAAATAGATGTTGAACCTTATTTGTCAACCGTTATTATTACTAAAACACAATTAAACAGAAGTTTTAGTTAAAATATATGATTTTTGAGGATCAATAAGTTTACCTGAAATGGTTTCTTTAACAGCCGGTTTTTTGATAACAGACATTTTTTTTAAGGTAGAACGAATTCTTTTCGCCGAATTTCTGATCATACCAACTTTCTTAATCAGCTCCGGATCATATTTAAAATCATTATCTAAAATCATTTCCGTCATACCCAAAATAGTCATAAGGGGATTATTTATCTCGTGGGAAAGAGTATTGGCAATGATATTAATTATCTCCGATTGTTCTTTTTTTTGAAAATGATTTTTAAAATCAGATGTCAATAATGATTTGTAATTCTGATGATATATTTTTTTTATTAATTTTGGAATTTTCAGATAAAACGAACTATCCTTTACTACAATTTCTTCAATATCGTATTGTTTAACTATCTGAATTAATTGCTCTTTCTTTTCCGAAACCAATACAATCAAAGGCAAATAATTAATTTCACTTTTTAAAAGTTCTATAAATTGCAGCTGGCCATAAAGAGATGAATCCAAATCTATAATACCCATATCAAAATCTTCAAGTTTAACAAGCTCAAGGGCTTTTTTATACCTGCCGGTAATAGTTATGGCAACATCATTAAAGCTATTCTCTATTTCCTTTTTTATTAATAAAGCGTGGTACTTATTGTTTTCCACAAACAGTATTTTAATTTCTTTTTCTATCATTTCTTCATACCTATTCCACAGGGAAGCCGACTGTTACGCTATAACCTTCATCTTTTCTTGATGAAACGGTTATTTCACCCTTCATAAAATTAACCAGACTTTTGGTTATTGCTAAATTTACCCGCTGTTCTTCAATAACACTATTATTACCTTTCGGCGTTATAGTTAAAAAATTAAATAGATATTTCCCATCATCTTTCTCAGCTTGGGAAGCATTATCGGAAACTGTTATCTGACATAATTTGTTTTTGACTATCGCATTGATAGTAATTTCTTTAGTCGGTTTATCATTAAATTTAATGGCGTTGGTCAATAGATTTTGTAAAATGGTCTTAAGAACATTTTTGAAAGTTTTTACGGTGGGTAGATTTTTATGGCGACAGTTGATAACCATATCGGGAAAAGACACTATTTGTTTTTGTAACAAATCCTTAATAAGGATGTTCAAGTCAACTTGTTTTGATTCTTCCGATTGATTTATTAATTTTACCGTATACAACATCTGATTTAAAATATCAGTAATACCAAGAAAACTGTTTTCCGGCTCAAAGAGCTTACTATTTTTTTTGCCACTTTTTGGGTGGGAATATTCTGAATTAATTTTATGTGATATAATCTTAATCTTTTTCTTTAAATAGACAAACACAGAGCGTAGTAATATACTGAGTTCCTTATTGTTATAGTTATCACCATCAACTATTACTTCAGGCACAAAAACAAAACAAGAGCTTAAATCATTATCAGTATCGGATATTTTCAAAATGGTAAGATGGGCATAATAATTATCCGATAATTTAATTTTTATTTTAAAGTCCGGTTCTAATCCTTCTTGGTATGATGAGTTGATATAATCAATAATAGTTTTCTCTACGTTGGGAAAATTAAAAGCCGAAACACTTTTAACAACATCAATGTAAGAACCATTTAACTGTTCCTTATCAAAAATATGAAGCATCGACGGATTATACCCGATAATGTCACCATTCTTATCACATAAAAATGCGGGAATACCCAAAGCATCCAAAAAACCGATGGTAAATTTTATGTCATAGGTTTCGTCTTGACCCTCGTTTCCATCTAATATTTGATGGGTCATAATATTTTTCATCAATCGAAGAGCAATATGAGCATTCTTTATTGATACTTTGGCTTTTTGAGAATCAAAATTATCAGCAAATATTAATCGCAACAGATAAGCCCTATCGTCATCAAGTTCAATACGTGCCACAAATTCATTGGGAGCATGCCCATAACGCTCTATAACTTTCTGCACTGCCAATTGATCAACAAAAGAATAATTTTCCCCACTGTGGGCAACATGCTTATGGAGAGCAGTCGGTGACGCAATAGATTTAAAAACAAATTCCGCTGAATTATCATTACCGGCACATGAACGCGGTTCCAGCTTATCTTTTGTTATTAAATATAAACAGGCTTGACTGGCATCGGTGAACTTAATAAATATTTGTAAAAACTGTTTAATGTCTACTGGTGTTTCGAGTTCCGCAAGTTCCTCAACAAGCAATTTGAATACGTCAGAAGAATCAAAGTGAGCCGATTGTTGAGGAAATAACTTTAATGGGTCGATAATCAATTGAAAATTAACGGGATTACCATTGATGAAATTCAAAGATAACACCGCTCTGGTATTTATAGCTTTCTTATCACGGTTCATTATGGTCAAGTCAACAGCGTCATAAAAAATCTCATAATTGTTGCGTTGAGAAAGAAGTTGGTCAATTAATGCTTTAGAGGATTTATCGAGAAAATCCGAAAAAGATTTGCCAAACAATTCTTCTTTGGAATATCCCAAAAGAGTCTCAATCTTATCATCAACATAGACAATCTTACCTTTTAAATCTATTTTACATAAAGCACATCGATGTAAATTGACAGAAGTTGATAATAATGATGTTTCCATTTTGCTTAATCAATTTGTCTTCAACAATTTAAGGCGATACTTTTGGCTATCTGTTTGAACGATACAAAGATAGACGCCCGCTGATACAACTTCACCTTTTTGATTGCATCCATACCACCGAATTATACCACTTATATCGGCACTATTCGGAGATATATTGACCTTTTCCCACACCTTTTCTCCCGCCATATTAAAAATAGCAACAGATTTGACATCACCGGCAGAAGATTTGACATAAATATTAACCACATCTCGGAAAGGATTGGGACCGGCATATACCGGGTTATTCGATAAACCGAATATTTCCAAAGTATAATACGAAGTGTCGGCAAAGTAGCCAATATCGGCTATAAGACCGAATTTAATTGAAGGCAAACTCGATGGTGAAGGAGTTATTTCAATAACTCCGGTACCATCGTTGTGATCTATAAAAGATATCCAAGAAGGTAAACTGATGGCTGATAATTTCGGTATTGAGTCCGTTAATCCGGAAGTGGTAACATCAATTGTAATTTGAGGGCGATAATCAACCTTTATCACTTGGGGAAGGTCAAACTTTATAATATCAGCCACCTCCATAGCATTGAATAAACCGTAACCGTAATTATTATCGGGATTACCACTTCTATCACCGGAGTTGTGGATACGATTGATTATCTCATGAGCAGTCAAAGAAGGGTTGTTTTCCATAACCAAAGCGGCTCCACCCGCCACTAAGGGAGTTGAAAAAGAAGTTCCCGAAACATAGGCATAGCCTCCCAGATAAAAAACACTGAATACATTTACCCCTAAAGTTACGATATCGGGTTTAATTCGTCCATCGGCGGTAGGTCCCGGCGAAGAAAAAGGAGCCAAAGTTGAATCGGGATTAACCGCCCCCACCGCCAGCACAGAGTCACCATCGGCAGGAGTTACCAGATGATTCCAACTGCTACCACGTTCATTCCCGACCGCATTAACGACTAAAATATTTTTGGAAGCGGCAATATCGGCGGCAATTGTTATCAAAGCGGTATTACCATCGAGGTCACTAAAAGAATAACTGCCACTATCTTGAAACTTGGTATAACCCAACGAAGAAGATATAATATCAGCCCCGATGGAATCAGCCCATTGAGCGGCGGCAATCCAGTTATCCTCCTCGACTTTAGTTTCCTTTCCTCCACAGGTTATCTCAGTTTTCGCTAAAATGAAATCAGCTTCGGGAGCAATACCGATTAAGGTATCTGGAACATACCCGCCAATTACTCCAAAAGTCAGTGTCCCATGATAACGTTGTTGGATAGTTGGTGAAGCCGTCGGGCAATCCTCATAATCGACAGCAGTATCATCATTAATAAAATCGTAAGTAGCCATTATATTGGCAGAATCAAAAGCTCGGTGATGCAATTCAAAGCCAGAGTCAAAAATAGCAATCATAACCCCTTTGCCGGTTAAGCCTACTTGGTGAAGTTTGATGGAATTGATAAAAAGGTCTTGAAAATAAGAATATCCATAGTTATATGCTAAAGCTTCAGATTTGGCTTTTTTTTGTTTCAGTTCCATAATTTTATCGGGTACTATGGCTGTTAATGTATTGACGAGATCTACTTTTTTTACACAAGGGAGCATAATAATTCGTTGAAGTTGTTTATAATCAGCCGCTACTGTTACCGCTTTCAACCAGCGTATAACATGTTTGACGGAAACTTTAGTGTTCTCTATGACATTTAATATGGAATCTTGGAGAGGATAATCATAAGCATCAATGAGGAAATTATCGGCATCAACTTTGGCACGACGTTTCTTTGCTTTAGCGGTTAGAAATATCTTTGAGGAATCAAAAGCACTATCATTGAGATAAATCCAATATTTATGAACCGATAGTAGGTCTTCACTATTTAGCAACACCTTCACACGAGGAGTCAGCTTATCAAGTTTATTACTCATGGGAAAAACGGTAAGGGGAGAAACAACAATCAATATCCATAACAAAAAAGATTTCTTTATTATCACATTAACTTTCCCTGTTAAAATTTCCTGAAACCAAGAAAAAGATTAGCGGGTTCTTCATATCTGTATCTTATGGGATACTCAAAATAATAATTGTTAAAACGATTCTTATCCCACAAATAGTGATGAGGGTCTAAGACAATGGCTGTTGGTCTTTCAATAATGGTTTTACTAAAACTCCATATTTTTGTGGAATCAGCAAAATCAAAGTAAGATAAAGTATCAAAAATCGTATCCCTTTTATTGGTAACAAACCCCATCTCAACCGGCATTATTATGGAACCATCATTTTGAAGCCGATACATTATTTGATAATTATCGCTGTCATTTATTTTTTTCACTTTCACATCATAAATAGCAAAATCGTAGTCGTTGTTTTTCCTATGCCATTGCCGAAAAAACCAATTGTCTTTTTGATTGGTAGTTTCATTGATAATATTTTCAAAGTCATTTTCAGTTGTGAATTCATATTGATAGCGATTGACAAATTCATGAATGGCTTGCCATAAATCATTTTCACCAATAACAAAACGCAACATATAAAGTTCTGCCGGATATTCTCTATATTGGTAAGATAAATATTTCCCAAGCAAAGTGATATCATCGGCAATAAAGGGTTCGTTTATTTTTACTGCTCTTTTATAGGGATTTAAAAACTTTTTATCCTTTTTGTATAATTTGTAAAAGTCGGACTTTTTCTTTATCCGCTTCTCATATTTTCGCATCATTTTATATCCATCGTTGGGATACAAGTCACAGATAACTCTCAAAGCAGTATAATATAACAACCCTTCACTAAAAAACTGATTGACACCATTAGTCTTTGATAATGTGGGCGAGAACCAACACGAAGCAATCTTAACCGCCAAGGTTGCTATTAATTGTTGTTTATCTTTAACTTTGTTGGAAAGAACAATTAATGGTTGCCTATTATTATCGGTAGAAACATTATTGCCGGATACAATAATCAAATTTCGATAAGGGAAAGCTCCCAGTTTCTTCTCCATTTCTTTTAATAGCTGTCGAGCATTCGCAGCCACAAATCGTTGCCAATTTAATTTAGTTTTATCATAATAGACATCAATAGTCACATCGTTTAGAAAAGCCCGATCGAGTTTATGATATTTACTGACGACAAACGGAAAGTCCGTCATTTGTTTCGCTTCCATATAATAATAGCTGGTATCTTTAATGGAAGTTGCAGTTGAGGGGATATTATTTGGTTTTGTCAGGGAAGGGATTATATCACAATAAATGGAATCCTTTTTGATACCGGTTATCCATCCCAGTCGTTCTTTTTCGTTCAACATTTTTCCCGGGAAATATATGCGATAAGACGAATCAATTTTCAAGGCAATATTGTAATTGGCATAGGCTCCGTCATATTGACCCCACCCCAAATATTGATGCCGATACCATTGACCCTTATAAAAAGGACATATCCGCGGATACCAACGGTTAAATTCAAGGAAAAGACTCTTCGATGATTTTTGCCGGGGAAGCCGTGATTCAAAAGCAATAAGGAAAAATCCTTTTTTTTGCGGTGGTATAGGCTGCGGTAATTTCACCCGCAAAATGGTATTATCATAAACAAGTTGACTATCTTTAAGAGGTTCCCCCAGATAAAGAATAGAATCAATTTTGCAGTAACCTCTTTGACTATCTGGAAGTTTAAACAAGGCACTGTCTTCAACTTGTAATAATCGTTTATCCATATAACTTCCCGACTGGAAAGCATTCAGACCGAGTTGAAAATAAATATCTGACAATGTATCCGGAGAATCATTCGTATATTGAATTTCCATTTCAGCACGAACTAATAATGAATCGGGAAGAACACGCATCCGAATGGTGTAGACGATATCGGAATTATAAGAGGAATGTTTTCCCTCTTTGCTTTTAATGTTTTGACTATGGCTACTGTTGATAATCGTTACCAACAAACAAACGGCTAAAATAATTCTTAACACTTATAACACCTTATCAAGAAAATCTTTGGTTCTTTGATGCTTGGGATTGGTAAAGAAATTATCAGGTGACCCCTCTTCGATGATTTTCCCATTATCAACGAATATAACTCTGTCAGCCACCTCTTTGGCAAAACCAATTTCGTGAGTTACGATAAGCATAGTCATTCCTTCATTAGCCAGCTGTTTCATAACCGTTAAAACTTCGCCAATCATCTCGGGATCCAGAGCTGATGTAACTTCATCGAAGAGCATGACTTTGGGATTCATCGCCAAAGCTCGAGCAATCGCCACTCTTTGTTTTTGTCCGCCTGATAACTGAGCGGGAAAAACATCGATTTTATCC
>Ga0114931_10004682_pt1 | contig 17040 bp, 15 predicted proteins | sample 2SBtaG_FD_89579 | JGI IMG/M metagenome (GOLD analysis project Ga0114931, IMG submission 89579) | Deep subsurface microbial communities from Kolumbo volcano to uncover new lineages of life (NeLLi) - 2SBTROV14_V59a metaG | ecosystem: Environmental > Aquatic > Marine > Volcanic | place: Kolumbo...
CAGTATGGACGATATCCGCAAGCTCCGGCGGATAAAGCCGTTTTCTTGATTTAATATTGTTAATCCCGAAAGGGGAAAAACAATAACCGCCGCTGAAAAATATGGTATTATATAATTAAGAGGCGAAAAATCGTTTTGTTTTTGGAATAGCGTTTCAATGAAAAAAACATTAACCATATTATTAATAGCCGGCTCGCTAATTTTGGTATTGGTGATAATTATTGATCGCCCCGAACCTCTTTCGGTCGCTCTTAATGGCGACGAAACATTAAATCTTAATTCCGATACCAGGCCGCTTTCGGTCGCTTCCGACCGGAGTAACCAACCGGCCCTCCAAGTTCAAACCCTGCCAGCACCAGAAGATAACAATAGAAATATTACTCGGGATCTGGCGGACAACCTGATCAAGACGGTCGCAGCGGCCTCGGTTAATAAAAACACCGCTTCGGAAAAAGAAATTGCCAATCAGGCCTTAATATCATCTTCGGGGTTAAGAATAGTTGATTTTATTCCTTTGGTTGACACGGCCAGATTTACGATTATTAAAAACGCCACTGAAGAGCAATACAACCAATACTATAGTCAAGTTACCGATATTATAAAAAAATATATCGAGACAAGTCCTCAGGTTCAGCTTCGCCAACTTTCGCCGACAGCGCTAAGTTCTTTTCGCGAGTCCTTAAGGGAAATAATCAACACCCTTTACGCCCTGCCGGTTCCGGATGATCTGGTAGTTTTCCATGAGGAGCATATTCGCTTACTCGGCATTCAGGAAAAAGTTTTCAGCAATTTAATCGCCTGGGACACCGACCCCGTCAAAGCTGAAGCTTCTTTGCGTGTTTTTTATGAAGCGCGTCGCCAGCTTGATAACGCTTGGAAATATTTATCTCAAAAAATAGCCGGCTCTTTATGATAAAAGATCAAAGGTTAAGAATATTAAATTAGACTAAAAAAACTTAGAGAGGGTATGATAAATAAAATTGTAAAAAATATAATTTTAATAATATTAATAGGAGGTTTGGCCGCGGCCGGTCTTTCGTTTATTTATTCCGCCAACGCCGTAGGGCGGGAGGTGCCGGTTCGAGAAAAAATTCTTCGAGAACTTAACAAACTCATTGAGCAGCACACAAAAGATATTTTTGACCTCTTGACGGAAATTCGGGAAGATCAAATCGCCACCCAAAAATTAAAACAAGAACTAACCGCCAAAGCCCAAGCGGAAGTAATTAAATCAATAACCGGCGAAAGAAGCGGTGGTTTGCCGCAATATGTAACCAATTACGGCGCTTTTGTTAATAACATTAATGCTCAGGTTACTCAGGGTTTTGGAAATGTCGTCCAAAATACGCCTTATTGTGCCCCTTTCGCGGACAGTATCAGAAATGTATTCGGGGTGGGCGGTCCCAGTTTGGGTTTTTCCTTTGATAATAATTTTACCGTGCCTTTCCAGCAAAAATCAGGTTGCACTCTCGGTAATTTGATCGGCGGAAATTCCAGAGCTAATTTTGAAGCTGTTTATAACGATCTTGCCTCCGTTCCTAACGGGCCGGAGGTCTTAGCGGCCGCTTGGTCGCCCCAAAATAATTTTATCGGTGCCAGTCTCAACGCTTCTACTGAACTGCAAAATCAAATTGATACTGAGGTGAGAAATTTCCGCTGGGAGACGGAGGACGGCCAGGGCTTCTTGGCTCAGAAAGATTGCTCGGGTGGTAACGATTGCGTTATTGTTACGCCCGCGCGCACAAACCAGCAATTGCTTTCCGATTCTTTAAAGTCAACTTTTGAAGATATCGCCAACGCCGACACCTCTTTTGAAATCCAACTAGACCGTCTCGTGCCGGTCGTTACGAAAACAATTGACGACGGCCTGAATACTATCAGTGGTATATTTGACCAATTAAATCTCGGAGGAATTTTAGATACTATTATAAAAATCGGCCAAAGCGCGTTTAATAGTCTTAAAAATAGCGCCCTCACAAAAGTTAATGATGCTTTGGGTTTCAGAAATTCAATTGACGGAACATTAAGTAGCGGCATTAGTTTTCTAAATAGTTATAAAACCACTTTATCTTCTTACCAAAACCAGATAAACCAAAAATTGCGTTTTCATCAAAACGCTACCACCTGCCGGAGAACAACCAGCTCACACGGCGGCGGAAATTTTTTCACCAATTATTCCCAGCTCAACATACCCAATCTTAAAAACACCGTTGCTCAAGAGTTGAATAAAACCAACAGTAAAATTACCGAGTTAACAAACTTGAGTAATGTTAATAGTAGCGCCCTCACCGATCTTCAAAGCGGGAAAAATCAAATCCAAGGATACACCAACACGCCTACCGACCGCCTTGATGTTACCTCCACCGGTCGATCTTTGGAAGCCCGAACCGATATCGGCAACTTAGTGGTCCAAGACGACCAATTAAAAATTAATAATGATGATATGCAAGCTCAAGTCAACGCCACAAAAAGCAACTTAAATACCTTAATGAGCCAACTTAACCAATGTAATAGCTTCCATTAGATCCGGACTGTTTTCAAATATATCTTATTTAATCAAAAAATAATGGCCTCCCTCGGCTTTGGAAATAAAAAAAGACTGCGGTATCTAACACCGCTTCTGATAGGTATCTCCGTATTAATTCCGGCTATTTCTTATGGTGGTATTGATTTCGGTATTTTCAATGCTCTTCGAAAAGCATTAGTTCTTCTTATATTCGGTGTTATTTACCTTTTTGGTTATATTGGTTTCGGCTTTTTTTATATCGCGGCCATTGGTGTTGATTTTATAAAGGACCTTAATTATGGCGTTTTATTTTCGCCTTTAGTCAAGACGGGGTTTGATATTGTCTTGAACACCGCCAACATCGGTTTTGTTTTCGCGCTTATTTTTATCGCTTTCGCGACTATTTTCCGCAGTCAGACCTACGGAATGAAGCAAATGCTCTGGAAACTGGTCGTGGCGGCGGTGATGGTCAATTTCAGCTTGCTGATCGCGGGTGTTGTTATTGATTTCAGTAATGTCTTAACACAATCGTTCATCGGCGATGGCAGTGTGAGTACCGCCTTAATAGATAAATTCCAACTGCAAAAAGTTCTTGTCGATCCCGGTGCCGCCGCTCAGAAAATTACCGAATTTTTCTCAGATAAAACCTTAGGCCTTTTTATGACGGCGGGGTTTGCGGCAATTTTCGTATGGATTATGGCAATAATATTAGCGGCCATCGCTATAATGCTGGTTGTCCGTTATGTTTATTTAATTGTCCTGGTTATTTTAATGCCTCTGGCATGGCTTTTTTGGACTATGCCTAAATATACTCATCTTAATAAAAAGTGGTGGGATCATTTTTTCCAACAAGTTTTATACCTGCCGGCCGTATTTTTCTTTATAAGCCTCGCCACTAAATTAACTTTCACCTATCTCAACCCTAATGACCCAGCATATAGTAGCGCCCTCAACAGCTTGCAATCAAAAGGAGTGTTTAGGGGAACGGTGGAAACGGGCATTAATATGTTTGTTTTGGGCGGACTTCTAGTGGGCGCTCTTATCGCCGGCCAATCATTGGGAGCAGCCGGTTCCGGTCTGGCGATGAATTTCGCCAAAGGCGCCAGGAGAAAAATTACTCGCGGATTTATGAGAGGAGGAGGTTACGCCACCAGAGGGGCAAGAGAAGCCGCCGGCCGCGGCACCAGGCGTGTTACCGGCACGCTCGGCACCGGACTAACTAAATTTTACAAAAACGTAGCGGATACGGCCCGAAAATTCACCCCGAAATCAAAAGTTGGTAAAGGGGCTGCTCGTATTGGTCGTATTGGAGCGGCTGTTGCTACTCTTGGTTTATCAGAAGCAGCTATAGCCGGAGTTAAAGGTGTCGGTAGAGGTGTCGGCGATATTGGCGCCAAAGCGGTTTCTTTCGGCGAACAAAGAAAAAACATCGTAGAAAACAGCGCCCAAAAACTTATTAAAAACAATCCCACCGCCAAAGCCCGCGCGGCCCGTTATAGAACCGCTTCATCGCGCAAAGAAATATCCGCTTCTTTCTTAGCCGCTAAAAAAACGGGGGAGATGGACGCTTTCCTTAAAAACTTTGAAGATGAAGGCCAGAAAAACAAGCTTGTCGGCGCCGTTATATCGTATGGCCTTCAAGGTGAGTTTAAAAAAGCGGCGCCGGAAATGGCTCCGCTGGTTGCCACCAAAGAAGAACGCAAAAAAGCGCGCGAGGAAATTGCAAAGACTCCAAGGGGGGTCACCGAGAAAGAAGTACTTCGATATAAACCCGGAACATTTGAAGAAAAAGACCTTACGGAAAAGACGTGGGAGGAGAATGGGGAAACGCGTCATAGAATACCAACTACGGGCAAAGATGGTAAAAAAGACGGGGGGATGATTGTTAAGAAAGAAGTTGAAAAGGAAATTACCAAAGAAGATATTGACAAATATCTAAAAAGAAAAGCCGCTCCCGACGGTGGAAACAGAGACGCCGCTCATAATTGGACGGTAAAGACCGTCAGTGATGAAAGTGTTGCCAGCGGAATAGACCTCGGCCAATTAAAGGCAATTGGCCGGGGCGGCTCTGACGAGAAGATCGCCGCCCTTGGTGCCACGCTTGAAAGACTGGGGATTGTTCTTGATAAATTTAACTCGGACACGGCAAGTCCGGCCGAACGCGAACAAATGATGGCTTTATCAATGGCCCAGCGCAATCGGTTAGGCCAGCTTGTAGAATTCGCTCGGAGCAATCCGACTTTTGTGGGGGTAATGGATTACAGCGGCCGGAGTGAGCCGGCCGGCAAAGAAAAAGGTCAAGGCAACAAGGATGAAGACAAGGGTAAATAATGAAACTTTAACAGAAAAATGAAATTTTCGGAGTTGCCTGATAAAATTAAAGATTGGATCGCTTCCGATAAAATAACCTATTTAATAATGGCGTTGAACGAAAAGATTAGATTAACGGGTAAGCAGGAAGAAATTATTCCCCGGCTAGTTTTCAATTTGGTTACAAAACAATTTAATCCTTTAAACATTAAAACCGCGCTTTTAAGAGATTTGAATGTGGATTCCCAAAAAGCCGAATGGATCGGAGCGGAGTTAAAAGACAAGATATTGAAGCCGATTGAAAAGCCGCTTTGGGACATCGGCGTTGATATCCAACATATCACCGCGGGGCGGATACCGGCGGCGCAAAGAAAAACCTCGCCGGCAAAACCGGAAGTTCCGCCGGCCCCGGCCGGAGAAGCGACACCCGTTATCCCCGCTTCAACTTTCATCACGCCCGCGGTAAAAACGCCGCCGGCCCGGCCGGTGACCCCGAGCAACTCCGTTGACCTCCGCGAGAAAAAAATAACTTCCAGCCAAAACAAAAAAAATAATCACCCTTTTATCCTGCACCGGGAACGCCCGGCTTCTCCACCAAACAAAACCGAAATTCCGGATAAATCCGGCGCCGCGACGGGATCAACTGTTAATCTGTCCCGGAAAAAAACTGACGCTTTGAAATCGCAAGTAAGCCCGAAACCAAATCCGGAAGATAAACCGGCGCCGCGGATTGTTCATTATAGCGGCCCGGTAACGCCGGTTGAATAAAAATTTGTAAAGGCGCGCGGATTATTAAAAAGAGATAAGGAACTCGCTTTTCGGCTGTAGTTTCGTATAATATTAGTATTCCTTGAATATAAGTCATGCGCGCCCGCATTTTTAAATATGCAATTTCAAATTCCCCAATTTATTGAAACCGAGAGCAAAATTATCGGCCCTTTAACTTTAAAGCAGTTCGGCTACATCGCCGGGGCGGGACTCATTATTTTCCTTTTATTCTTTACTTTGAAGATGATTGTTTGGATTTTTCTGTCCGTGATTATCGGTTCTCTGGGATTAGCTTTGGCTTTCCTAAAATACAACGGCCAAAAATTCCCCAGCATTCTTATCTCAATCTTGAAATATATTTGGAAACCTAAATTTTATATTTGGGCATCTCCGAAAAAAGGAGTTATCAGCCCCGAGATGAAAGAGACCGCTCCGAAAATTCCGGCGATAAAAGCCGGCCAAGCAGCGGCCGTCCTAGAATCTCCCGCGCGGCCCGCGCCGGTGTCGGTCGCCCCGGAACTGAAAACCGTTCAACCGAAGCCTATCACCAGAACCGCGGCGCCGGTCAAAGAGCCGGTTCTAGAGAAAATAAAAATTAAGCAGAAAAAGCAATCTGTCCCGGATCAGGCGGTTCGGCCGAAAACAACCGTATTAGTCAGCAAAAAAGAAGAAGCTAAAAAACAAAAACAAATATTTATTAAAGCTCAAGAAGAAGCCGATCAAGCGGCCGCTCCCAAAAAACCCAAACCGGGTCCGCGCGGACTGGGCGCTTTATGGTTAAAACTAGTAATCACAACCAAAGCCCTGACTCGGCGTGAAAAAAAACCGCCGGTTGCCGCCGCGGCCGCCGACCAAAAATCTAAAGAAATTTTTGAAATGTTTAGAAAAATAACCGGCGACCGAGAAGTGGCGCGGCGCGTTGATTATCGTTAAACATTGTTATTGCTAAAAATAAATTTTATTTTTGATTATCATTGGATAGCGCGTCTCTCGTGACCGCCTCCCGGCTATTACAATTAAAGTATCATTGATATACTAATAATATGGTTCGGAAGAACGCTAAAACGGAATCTCAAGCCACGCAGCAATTTATAGAGATTGACAAAATCCGCGAAGGGGCGGTTATTTTGAAAGATGGCGGCCTCCGAAAAGTTCTTATGGTAGATGGGATTAATTTCGGCTTGAAATCAGAGGAAGAGCAAGGGCTCATCACCTACGCTTATCAAAACTTTCTTAACTCGCTTGATTTCAACGTCCAGTGTATCGTCCATTCGCGAAAGCTTGCCATTAAAGAATATTTGGAAAAACTCCAACAAATTGAAACCGAAGAAAACAATGAACTACTTAAAAACCAAATTAATGAATATCGGAAATTTATAAACTCGTTTGTGAGCCAAAACGCCATTATGACAAAGAAATTTTTTGTGGTGGTGCCATATGATCCGTTAAATCTGCCGCGGCTCGGCGGGAAGAAATCAGGCGGCGGGAAAGGAATATTCGGTTTTTTAAAGAGAAAAAATAAGACCGGCGGAGAAAATCAAAAACCAAGCTCCGAAGATCCCGTCCGCGCTGAAGCGTTCAAGCATAATATGGAACAGCTTGACCAGAGAATCAGCCAGGTAATCAGCGGCTTGAGCACAATCGGCCTCCGCTCGGTTCCCTTGGAAAGCTCGGAATTGATAGAATTGTTTTTCAATTTATATAATCCCCGCGCCACCGAAAAGAAAGGGTTGGAAATCAATAAAGAGAAAATCAGCGGCGAAGAAGCTCGTAACCTTATCGCGCCTGCGGCCCTGGAAGTGAAATCAAGTTACATAAAACTCGGCGACCAATATGTAAAAACTCTTTTTGTTTTCACTTACCCGCGTTATTTATCAACTGGCTGGTTTGTGCCAATTATTAATTTGCCGGAACTTTTCGATATTTCAATCTTTGTTCATCCTTTGGATTCGGCCATCGCCCTGAAACACCTTCGGAAAAAAACCGCCCAAATTCAGGCGGAAATCGTGGAGAATGAAGAAAAGGGCTTGGTCCGCAATCCCACTTTGGAAACCGCTTTTCAAGACATCGAGAGCCTTCGCAACACCTTACAGCAAGGAAGCGAACACCTGTTCCAAGTTGGCGTTTATATCACCATTTACGCCGCCACTCTTGAAAGTCTCGGTAAATTGGAAAATACCGTTACCTCCCTTTTGGAAAGCCGGTTGGTATATATAAAGCCAGCCGTCTTTCAACAAATTGAGGGCTTGAATTCAATTCTCCCGATCAACACCGACAAACTTTCTGTAAACAACCCGCTTAATTCCGGTCCCCTTTCATCTTTCTTTCCTTTCGTCGCCACAAATCTCACTTCGGATGATGGAATTCTTTACGGCATCAACCAACAAAACAACACTTTGATTATTTTCGACCGCTTCTCGCTTGAAAACGCCAATATGGTTATCTTCGCCAAATCCGGTGCCGGTAAATCATATGCCACTAAATTGGAAGCGATCCGGTTAATGATGACCGGCACTGATGTTTTGATTATTGATCCGGAAAACGAGTATGAAACCCTGGCCAATACCGTCGGCGGCAGTTTTTTCAAAATTTCTCTGACCTCCGACAGCCACATCAACCCCTTTGATATTCCCGTCGTTCCCGAAGGGGAGGACCCGAATTCCATCTTGAAATCTCATATTCTGACTTTAACGGGGCTGATAAAATTAATGTTGGGGGAAATAACCGCGGAACAGGAGGCATTGCTTGACCAAGCTGTTTCCGAAACGTATGCATCGCGGGATATCGTGCCGGGAAAAGATTTTTCCAAAGCCCAGCCGCCGCTTCTTTCCGATCTCCGGGTTATTTTGGAAAACATGCACGGGGGCCGCGAATTAGCCGTGCGCCTGACCAAGTTTACCGAAGGCAGTTACGCCGGCTTCAGCAATCAACCAACCAACATTGACGTCAGTAACCGAATGATTGTTTTTTCCATCCGGGACCTTGAAGACGAACTCCGGCCCATTGCCATGTATATGGTTTTGAACTTCATTTGGAATATGGTCCGTTCGCGATTAAAACGGCGCGTTCTTTTGATAGACGAAGCCTGGTGGATGATGAAATATAAAGACGGCGCCTCCTTTCTGTTTGGGTTGGTTAAACGAGCTCGGAAATATTACCTGGGTATTACCACCATCACTCAAGATATTGAAGATTTTATCAATTCTCCATACGGTCGGCCGATCGTTACCAACTCCTCGCTACAGTTGCTTCTCAAGCAATCACCGGCGATGATTGATTCCCTCGCCAAAACTTTTAACCTGACCGATTCCGAAAAAAGCTTACTACTGGAGGTAGGTATCGGGGGCGGTCTTTTCTTTGCCGGACTGAAACATGTCGCTATTCAAATTGTCGCCTCTTTCTTGGAAGATAAAATCGTTACCACCAATCCCGACCAACTCTTATCAATGAAAGAGTAGGGTTTTTAGAAAAGATTATGGGACCGCAATCAAAAATCTCCATAGCGGAAGCGATTTTACTGCTGCTTTTCGGAGTGATTGTTGATGTTTTGGATTTTGTTCCTTTTGTCGGCACCGTTGCGTCGATCGGCGCTTTTATCATCCTTTGGATTTATTTTAAGATAAAAGGAGTCAAACAGCTCGGCAATATTTTAGTGAGCGCCATTAACATGATTCCCGTGGTGGGCGCCCTGACGCCCATAAGCGCGGGCATCGCCATTACTATCGCCGCGGACTGGAATCCGCGCCTTAAAAAAAATCTGGAAAAATTGCAAAAAGTGAAATCGCCGGTCGGCGGCAAACCCCTAAAGAAATAAGAAAAAATATTCTATAATGAAGAGGATGTTTTTAGAGCGTAATTTCATATTAATCTCGACCGTGCTGGCGATGATTATATCTTTGCCTTTAATTGCCGCGGCCCAAGCGTCGCCGGAGTTTATGCTAACTTGGCACGCCGCCAGTTATGTGCCGCCCGCCTATTCCGGCAAGGCCCTGCCGATAGTCAATACGAAAATTACGGTTGCGGTTTCATTAATTAGCGCGGGAAAGTTTGTAGATTTAAGCCGCCACGAAATTCGCTGGGTTATTAACGATCGAGCCGTTCAAACGGGTCTCGGTAAACAAGAAGTTAGTTTTGCCGCCGAGCCACTCCGCGCCCTCCAAAAAGTCCGAGTTACGATCCAAAACTACAACGGCGGGAATATCAGCCATTTTCTAAAAATTCCCACCGTCAAGCCGGAAATCATCATTAACCGGCGCGCCGTAAATACGAACCCCTTGCTCGAGCGCCAATTGGAAGCCACGCCTTTCTTCTTTAATATCCCAGACCCGTCTTATCTTACGCTTGTTTGGTCGCTTGGCGGAAAAACCGCCTCCGGTCCTTTTGCCAGCGCAAAATTATTAGAAGTCGGCACCGCTGGAATAAAGCCGGGCACATTAACCAATATCAAACTTACCGCCTCCAGTTTAATTAATTCCCGAGAGCAAGCAACTAAATTAATATTTTTAAAAATTTAAATATGTCTGAACGAAAATTTTTAAAATTCTTTCTCGTTGGCACGATTATATCCGTAAGTTTGGGAGTGATGCTTTCTGCCCCTGTAAAAGCCCAAAATCTTCCGCCAGTTTCGCCAGTTTCATCAAGCGGGGTGCGGCTATCCGTCCCCTTGCCTGGAGCTGACAGCAACCCTCCTATTGGAAGCGTTTCAAGCTTAAATCAATATGTTCAGAGAATATATACATTCGCCATTATTCTGGCGGCGGTTTTCGCTTTTCTTTTTATTGTTATCGGAGCCCTTCAGTATATTATTTCCCGCGGCAACACTTCTAAAATTATGGACGCCAAGGATAGGATTACCAGCTCCATATTGGGTTTATTATTATTAATTGGCGCAGTTTTGTTATTAAAAACAATTAACCCGGTGATAGTACAAAATCAACAATCACACCCGGCAACATATTTACCCAGCGCTACCTCTACGCCGCTAACAGCCTCTAACTTTCAGGACCCTTATCCTCCGTCCGCTCTTGTTAATGGGTTGAAAAATCTACCTCAAGCAGAAAGAGATCAACACGTTGATAGATTAAATCGTGTTTATAAAGATTTAGGTTCACCCGTGGTGCCGGGAGGTTCAATACTAGCAGGAGACAAACAAAAACAACTTGACTTTGTTTATAAAGGATCATCAGTGCTTAACAGTAACTATATATTTGACCCTTATAGATATTTTACGCACGCTGATTTCGTTCAACAAATAATCCAAAAACACGGACTTAGCAATGCCGAACTTGACGCGATGAAAGATGCTCGTGTTTATAATAAGCCATTGGAGATATACTTAGCAGACCCATCAGCTGATATTAATAACGCTTACACTAATACACATCTTTTCAGTGTTCTAAATATTTTATCTGGAGGAAATGGCTTCTTCAGCACCTTAAATAGTTTCCAGGATTTCGTTGATGACACTAAAAATTTAGATGGGAAAATTAGAGACAACCTTAATAATTATTCGGTTTATAATTATTTGATGGATCTTGAATTAGCGGAAGCCCAAGGAGATAATTACACTTTTGTGTACTGTGTTTATCAAAGATTTGGGACTGGTTTTCTAAACCGACCGGCTGCCAATCAAATTAATTCAGACGATCTCCAGCACTACAAAGATATAGAGACAGGAGTACTACAAAAATGGGACTTACTTAAAAACAACGGTGTTGATTACTGTTCGCTTAATGGCTACTAAAAAATTATTTTATGCTTAGATATAAAAAAAATATTATTTTGGTAAGCATAGTGATAATAATTATTGTTTCTGGTTTTTTTATCTGGTTTTCATTCTTTCGCCCGGGTTTATCAACCCCCCCCTTGGTTACAACACCACCGGCAAATGAAACTACCTCGGGCCCTGAAGTCCCCGCTTCTAAAATTAAAATAATCAGTAACCGGCCCGTGTCCGCGCACTGGGAAACCGGCCAAGACGTCTTCTATCTAACTCCTGAAGGCATATTATACAAAAATAATAATCCTATTGAAGTTAAGATTACTGCCGGTAGTAGATTGGTTTCTTTTTCTCCGAAAAATAAAAAAGCGATTATCGCCGCTGGTTCTCCGCCGGAAATATCTTTCTCCGCTTTTGATTTAAGTGACAATTCTTTGAAATTTTTACCGGCGGAAGCGGCCTCGGTTGATTGGAATCCGGAAGCAAACAAAATTGCTTATCTAACTGATTCGGCAGATAAAAGTCATTTAATAATTCTCAACCCTAGAGAAACAGAATCTTCTCAAGAGATTACATCTTTTACCGGCGAGGACTTACTTTTAAATTGGTCGTTGCCTGATATTATTTATTTCCGGGATAAGCCGTCGTTTCAAGCCTTGGGCTCGCTTTGGGCGTATAACTTAAAAACCGACACGATAAATAAAATAATAAGCGAAAAGCCGGGGTTGGTGGTGAAGTGGCTGGATGGAGAAAAAGGATTGATGTTGGCCGATAATATTTTAAGTATTATTGACCGCAACGGCCGGGTTATATCATCATTCTTGGATAAAACCATTCCCTCAAAATGCGCGTACAGTGAAACGGATCAGAAACTTTACTGCGCCGTTCCCAAACAGATTCCCGATATTTTGGAACTGCCGGATGATTACTTACAAACAATAACCGGCGATGATATTTATGTTTTTTATTTAAACCGGTTAAAAAATAACTTTCTAAATCAGGGAGTGCTTTTCTTTACTTCTCCCTCTCAAAACATTAGCGTCAGCCAGCCCCGAATTAGCGGCGGCCGGCTTTATTTCGTCAATCGCTTTGACGACAATTTATACGCGCTTGATTTATAAAATAATTTAAAGATCGGTGGGTTTCACAACAACGCGCCGGTCTTTATTTTCGCCGGTGCTTTCCGTGGCTACATCCGGCCGGCCGGCCAGCTCTGTGTGCACCAGCCGCCGCTCATAAGCGTTCATTACCGGCAGTTCCACGCCGTTCTTAGTCATAGCGGCTTTCCGCGCCGCCGCCCGTGCTAATTCTACAATTAATTCCTCTCTTTTTTTCCGATAATTATTGACGTCAACAAAAACACTTTCTGTTCCTTTCTTCTTCGCCACTAAGTTAAGAACACGTTCCAAGTCACTTAAAAAACGCAGGAGCCAATTCTTTGTGAACCACTCGCCTTCATTGACGAAAACCGAAAGCCGCCGGCTTTCGCCGTCAAGATTAACCGAAGGATCATTAAGACCGGTTAGTTCAAGAAGTTTTTCCGCCGTAATCCGGATTATTTTTATCTCGTTCATCGGAAGCGCTAAATGATCTCCTAATAATAAACTGCTGGAAAATAGAAAATGCGGCCGTGGTGGCCCAATAAATTCCGACCGCGGCCGGCAAAGCGGTAAGAAAAACAATTGTGATAACCGGTCCTAGAAAAACCATATTCCGGCTCATTTTTGACGCGGGTTTCCCGTTTTTCTCAGTCTTAGTATGGAACATACTGAGACGACCTTGGATATATTGAAGTATCGCCGCTATGCCAACAATAACTATACTCTTCTCGCGAAGATTGATCAAACCTAAAAATGATTGCTTAATAACTTCGGGGTGGGTAAAGAAAGGATATAAATTATCAAGGGTGGCCGGCGAAAAATCGCTTAAAAAAATACGGTATAGGGCGATAAGGATTGGCAGTTGGATGATAAGCAGAAAGAAACCGGAGAAAGGATTAACTTTGTGCTTCTTCCATATTGCCATAAGAAGTTCGGCTTGTTTCTCTTTATTGTCTTTATGTTTCTCTTGAATCTTTTTAACTTCCGGCTGAATTTTCTGCATAATCATTTGCGACCGGAATGTTTTATACGAAAAAGGATATAAAATCGCCCGCACAATTACGGTTAAAATAATAATCGCCAAACCCAGATCGCCGAAAGTTACGTATTGTTGGAGAATTATTAAGCCGTTAAATAACGGCTGAAAAATTATAGTGTGAAAAAGCGCTGACATAAATTAAATAGATCTTTTCTAATTTCGGTTTTGCTTGCTCGGGCCGCGGATGGTTTGGTGATAATAAGATAGTCGGCCTTTGGAAGTTTTTCAGATATTTCTTCTAAAAAACAAAAAACGTCTCTTTTTAGAGCGTTTCGGGCTGTGGCTTTTTTTAGAACTTTCTTACTCACAATAATTCCAAATCGGATCGGAAACTGAAAATTATCTTCTTTATTATTTTGAAAAACCTTAACGAAAAAATGCCGCCCGCGAAAAATCTGTTGAGTTTTTTTATTTCGAAACAGCTGAATCGGAAGCTTGTACTTTTTCGCGAGCATCCTAGTGCTGGACAAATCTTCTTAATTATACCGTAATTTTTTTCCGGCCTTTTTGGCGCCGGCGGCTTAAAACGCGTTTTCCGGATTTTGTCCGGTTTCGCTTGATAAACCCGTGTGTTTTAGCTCGTTTTCTTTTTTTGGGTTGATAGGTAACCGACACAATGTTTTTATAATTTAGTTTAACTCGATAAATATAACATTAAAATAAATAATTTACAAGCCGAAATTGAAATTTTGGTTATTATCCCCAACTAATTAACATCTAGGTTGGTTTCCTATTTTTGACGGCGAGAGAAATATGATTACAATTAAAACAATGGATTTAAACGAGTTTTGGAAAAACATCCTCGGCGAAGTAGAACTGCAGATGAGTAGACCGAATTTTGCCACCTGGCTTAAAAATAGTCGGTTGGTGGATAAGAAAGACGGCGTTGCCCTCGTATCGCTTCCCAATAATTTTGCTAAGGAATGGGTGGCAAATAAATACAATAAAATTCTTTTGGGAATAATGCGTAACCAAGATACCACGGTTAAGAAAATAGAATATTTGGTTTACGGGAAAGCAACGGAGAAACTGATAATGAATAAGAAGAAAAAAGACGCCGTGGAGCCGGTAAATCAACTTTCTTTCCCTCAATTTAAAATTGATCCGGAAACAAATCTTAACCCTCGTTATACAATCAATTCCTTTATTGTCGGCGGCGCTAATGAAATGGCGGCCGCGGCCGCGGCCGCGGTAATTCAGAGTGTTGGAAAAAAATATAACCCTTTATTTATTTATGGCGGCGTCGGGGTAGGGAAAACACATTTAATGCAGGCCATGGGTAATGAGATTAAATCTTTATATAACAATCAAATAAAAGTTCGTTATGTCCCTTCGGAAAAATTTACAAACGAAGTTGTTTGGGCAATACGCAATAAGCGAATGGAAACTATTAAAGAAAAATACCGTTCGGTTGATGTGTTAATTATTGACGATATCCACTTTATTGGCGGTAAGGCTAGAACCGAAGAGGAATTTTTCCATACATTTAACACTCTTTATGAAAACAATAAACAGGTTATAATTTCTTCTGACCGGCCGCCTCATTTCCTTCCCACCCTCTCTGAGCGCCTGCGTTCTCGTTTTGAAGGCGGAATGATTTGTGATATCGGCTACCCGGATTATGAGCTTAGGGTAGCGGTAATAAAGGCGAAAATCGAAGAATGGGGCATTAATTTAGATGATGGGCTGGTTAATTTTATTGCCTCAAAAACCAGTAAAAGTTTTCGGGAAATTGAGGGTCTCTTAAACCGTATTATTTTTTACCAACAAACAAAAAATCAAGATATCACTCAGAAAATTTTAGAAAAAATTGTTTTTGAAACAACCCAGAAACCGGTTAATAAAAATATTAATCCTGATAATATAATAAGGACGGTGGCGGAATATTTTGGGATCTCCGGGAGTGATTTATTAAACCGTTGCCGAAAAAAAGAGATTGTGGAGCCGAGACAGGTTGTTATGTATTTACTGCGTGATATGTTAAATCTTTCCTACCTTCATATCGGTAAAAAAGTAGGGGGGCGCGATCACACAACTGCTATTTATGCTTTTGAAAAAATTTCCCAAGAAATAAACAAAAACCAAGTATTGAATCAAAAGATTTTAAGAATTAAAGAGTCGTTAAATAAAAGTTAAGAAGGTGTTAAATAATATACAATAACTTGTGGAGATATTTATCAGAAATAATTTAAATAACAATCTTATCCCCAAAGGTTATAATTTTTCGCAGGAATTATTAATAAAAAATTTAAAGAAATAATTGATGAATAATAATTATTTAATACCTTATACACTTTTCCCCAACCCCTAATACAACTACTAATTTATAAATATATGAAAATTATTATATTAAGTAGTAAATTAAAAGAAGGACTGATTTCAGTGGAAAGAGCGGTTAACGAAAATAGTAATCTTTTAATATTAAAAAACGTCCTTTTAAAAACTTATAATAATAAACTTCAAATATCTGCAACTAACCTTGAATTGGGGATTGTCCGATCAATTTTCGGGAAAATTATTGAAGAGGGAATGGCGGTCATCCCATTCCAGACTCTTTATAAAATAGTTTTAAATAGCGATAGTGAAAGAATTAACCTAGAAACAAAAAATAATAATCTTATTATCAAAACCGATAATTATAACGCTTTAATCCAAGGAATAAATCCGGAAGAATTTCCTATTATTCCGGAAATCAAAAATAAAAAAAACCATCTTACTATCCCCACTAATATTTTAAAAGAGGCTCTTTTAAAAGTGGTTCCCGCCGCCCAAATTTCCGAAATCAGGCCGGAAATTAGCGGAATCCTTTTTGATTATCAATTAACTATTATCAAACTTGCGGCGACTGACACCTTTCGTCTGGCAGAGCAAATAATCTCTGATAAAGAGTTTAAAGGCAATTTTCCTCAAGGATTAAAAGTTATAATTCCTATAAAAACAATTCAAGAGGTAATAAAAATATTTTCTGAAAAAGAGAATTTAAAAATTTTTATAGACGACAATCAAATTCTTTTCAGAAATGACGAAATTAAACTCATATCAAGAATTATCGACGGTGATTACCCTGATTACAATTCTATTATTCCCTCATCTATCGAGAATGAAATTATCATAAAACGAGATCAACTTACCAGCGCCCTAAAACTTGTCAGCAGCTTCTCGGGTAAAATAAACGAAGTAAGAATTAAATTACTGGAAAATAAAAAAACAATTGAAGTATATTCCGCCAGTCAAGATCTTGGCGAGAATCACTATCTTATCCCGATAAAACTAAAAGGAAAGGGCTTTAAAGATGTTTCTTTTAATTGGCGCTATCTTCTCGATGGGTTAAAAGTGGTTCGGGGTGAAAATATTATTTTCGGAATTAACGGCGATAACAAACCGTCAATTTTAAAATCTCCGGAGGATAAAACTTATTTCTATATTGTAATGCCGATCAAGGCCTAGTTATTTTTAAAAACAATTAGATTAACTTCCTTTTTTTGCCCGCCCTTGCTATCTACCGATATAGTAAGGATGTTTTGTAAAAGGAGATCGCTGCCGTTGAACTGTTTTCTATAAAAATATTCCAAACTATTAATATCAACAACATCAATAA
>Ga0114931_10004683_pt1 | contig 17039 bp, 13 predicted proteins | sample 2SBtaG_FD_89579 | JGI IMG/M metagenome (GOLD analysis project Ga0114931, IMG submission 89579) | Deep subsurface microbial communities from Kolumbo volcano to uncover new lineages of life (NeLLi) - 2SBTROV14_V59a metaG | ecosystem: Environmental > Aquatic > Marine > Volcanic | place: Kolumbo...
ACGATCCAGCTCGTCATAGTCCAGCTGCAGCTGGCTCCCATCGGGACGGGTGAGGGAGGTGAGCCGGGAGAGGGCGTCGTAGCCCATGGAGGTGAGGCCGCCGCAGGCGTTCTGGACCTGCACCACGTTCCCCCGGGCGTCGTACTGGAGCAGGCTGGTGCCGAGGGCAGGGTCCTGGATGGAGAGCGGCTGGCCGAAGGCGTTGTTCGTGATGGTGGTGACCTGGCTCAGCGGGTTGGTCACCGACGCGAGGTTGCCGCTGGTGTCGTACGCATACTGGACCGTGTTGCCCATCGGGTCCGTGATCGAGGTGAGCTGGCTGAACTGTGGGTCGTAGCTGAAGTGCGTCGTGGCACCGCCCGGCGCCGTCACCGCGACGAGGTTGCCGTTGGCGTCGTAGGCGTATCGGGTGGTGCGGCCCAGGGCGTCCGTCACCGCCACCGGCAGGTTCGTGCCCGGCTCCCGATCCACCCGCTGCGTCTGGCCCATGGAGCCGGTGCGGGCCAGGGGCATGCCCTGGCTGTCGAAGCGGCAGCTGAAGGAGCTGCCGTCGGGGCCGCTGACGGTTCCCTGGGTGACGATGCCCCCGCTGATCACGTAGCTGAACTGGAAGGTGGAGCCGTCGGCGAGCACCTGGGAGGCCACGCGACCGTCGCTGGCGTAGACGTTGGTGAGGGCCACCTGGCCGCCGGGGCTGGTGATGGACTCGAGCTGCGCCAGGAAGCCCACCTGCACCCACTGGAAATGGGTCACGCCGCCCGTGGGGTCCGTGACGGTCTGGAGGATCGGCCCGCCGTTCAAGGTTCCGTAGCCGTAGAGGGTGGTGCGGCCCAGGGGGTCCGTGGAGCTCGCCACCACGTTCTTTCCGCCGACGCTCGTGTAGACGAGATCGATGGCGTCGCCGCTCGGGTTCTCGATGCGCACGATGTTGCCCGCGGTATCGCGGGTGAGGGTCACACTCTGGCCCACCCGGCTCTCGATCCGCTCCAGGCGGTCTGCCGCATCGAAGTGGTAGAGGGTGCCGTCTCGGAAGCGCAGCTGGAAGAGCCCCGAGGCGTCCTGTGTGATGCGCGCTCCGCGCAGGAGGGGGATGCGATCGTTCGCGAAGAAGGTGCCCTGGTTGCGGAAGAGCAGCCGCCGGCCCTCCGGATCCACCAGCAGCAGGGCCTCGGCGGAGGGGGACTGGATGCTGTAGTCGAGGGCCAGGTCGAAGCCCGTGCCGAAGGCGCCCATCAGCCCGAACTTGGAGCGGTAGATCCGCTCCAGGGCGATGGGATCGCGGCCGCCCACCACCGAGTCCGTCTGTGCGAAGACGAAGTGACCCACCGAGAGGTCGACGGTTCCGCTGCGCAGTCGGCCGCCCCGGTTGCCGGCCGCAGCGGTGGTTTCCGGCAGGGAGCCACTGGCCGGGCCGCCACTGAAGCTGCCGCCGCCAGCGAAGCCTCCGCTGACCCCGCCACCCGAGACGCCGCCGCCGCCGAAGGCACCGCCCCCCGCCGCGCCGCCGCCAAAGCTGCCGCCGCCCCCGCCGGTGGCGCCGCCCCCAGCTGCCCCCCCGCCGGCCGCGCCGCCGCCGCCGGCTCCTCCGAAGCCGCCACCCGGGCCGCTGCCACCCGAGCCCGGACCGGTGCCCCCCGGACCGGAGCCGCCGGGCCCGCCCACGCCGGAGCCCGGCGCGGCGCCGCCACCGAAGGAGCCGGGCCCCGGTCCGAAGCCGCGGCCTCCGCCGCCCGGTCCGGAGCCGCCACCCCCGCCACCGGGACCGCCGCCGCCGCCCCCGCCGGCCATCTCACACTCGAAGTCGCAGGGCTTGCCACCCTGGCCGCCGCGAGGGCCGTGCCAGTCGAAGTGCACCAGGCCGAAGCGCCGCCCCGGATGGGCCGGGTCCAGGTCCGGGACGATCTGGCTGCCGTCCGGCGAGACGACCCCGGTGCCGTACTTCACCATCGAGCCCAGGGTCGGGTCCAGGGTGAACAGGTCCACGCCGGTCAGCGGGTCGATGGCCGTGGTGTTGGGGAAGGTGACGGCGATCGGCGCGTCGGACATCGAGTTGGCCGGCTGGAAGGCCACGATGAAGGGCGCCGTGGTCCCGCCCAGGCCGCCCATGGCCTCCGGCAGCCGATCGATGGGCACCTCCACGGCGGTCAGCGGGAAGGGGTCCGGGGTGCTCCCATCGGGCAGCTGGATGGTGGTGCCCGCGTAGACGGTGACCTCCAGGCCGGGGATGCTGGTGAAGACGAAGGTCTGGTCGCTGGCGGCGTTCTGCTGCACCAGGACCGTCTCGGCGTTGTCGATGCGCGGCAGGTGGATGGGGACCGGCGACTCGGTCACCACGCCGGCGCTGAGGTCCAGGATCAGGTCCACACCCGCGTAGCTGCCGGCGGGGCTGGTGACGGTGGAGCCGTCGTAGCGGATCAGCTGCCGGCCCGTGCAGGCGGCGGGCAGGCCACTGAGGGTGAAGTTGCCCGCGGCATCGGAGACCACCTGCCCGCTGCAGCCCGTTGGCGCCCCCGTATCGTCCTTGCCCAGCAAGGTGATGGTGACGCCCTCCAGCGGCGTGCGGGCGTCGTCGTCGACGACGGTGCGGCCCATGAAGCTGGTGGTGACCGGCTGCACGTCCACCTGCAGGGACACCGACTGCTGCAGGGCGAAGCCGTCCACCGCGGCATCTGCGTTCACCGTGAAGCTCGCCGGGCCGAGGGGCTGGCCCAGCGGCGCAGAGATGCGCAGGATGGACGTGGCCCCGGGCGCCAGCAGCGCCGGCGTGAAGGTGGCCGTCAGGCCGGTGGGCAGGCCCGAGACGCTGAGCGCCGCCAGCTGGGAGAAGCCGTTCTGGCCGGTGACGGTGAGGCCGAAGGTCGTGCTCTGGCCGCGGATCACGCCCGCCGAGGCGGGTGCCGCCGCCAGGCTGAAGCTGGAGGAGGGCTGGAGGCTCAGCAGGGCGACGGAAGCCACCGTCTGGCCCTCCACCGTCACCGTCACGGGCCCCGTGTCGGCATCGGTGGGAACGCTGAACTGCAGGCTCGTGTCCGTGCGCTGCAGCAGCGGAGCCGAGATCGTGCCTCCTCCCTGGCGGGCGAGGCTCACGCCGGCTGCCGCCCCCGGGATCGGCTCGAAGTTCGTCCCCGAGACGGAGATCACGTCGCCCACCTGGGCGAGCTTGGGGTTGAAGTCGCTGATGCTGGGCGGCGGCAGGATCGCGATGGCCACGCTGTCGGCAGCGCTGCTCTGGGCGCCGTCGCTCACCACCAGCTCCGCTGCGTAGCTGCCCGGCAGGTCGGCCGTGAAGTGGGGCATGGAGGCGGCCGGGTCCGAGAGGGCGGCCGCGCTGCCGGGCGGCTTCTGGGTCAGGGTCCAGGCGAAGGAGACGATGGGGTCCCCGTCCGGGTCGCTGCTGCCCGAGCCGTCCAGGGGGACGAGGCTCCCCAGCGGCAGGGTCTGATCGGGCCCGGCATTGGCGATGGGCGCCGCGTTGGCGCGGACCACCTTCACCGTGTCCGGCTGGCTGGCGAGGCCGCCGCCCGTCACCAGGAGCTGCACCAGGTAGGCCCCCGGCCGATCCGGCGTGAAGGAGGGTGTGGCGCTGCCGGCGCCCGAAAGCGCGGCCTGGCTACCCGCCGGCCGGTGGGTGAGCGCCCAGGCGAAGCTCAGGAGGTCTCCATCCGGGTCGGCGGAGGCGCTGCCGTCCAGGGAGGCCGGTGCTCCCGCCGCCACCTGCTGGTCCGGCCCTGCGTCCGCCGTGGGGCGCGAGTCGACCGTACTGATCACCACCGTGTCCGGTGCACTGGCCAGGCTGGCATCCCGGACGATGAGCTGGGCCACGTAGTCCCCGGGCAGGTCCGGAGTGAGGCTGGGGCTCGAGCTGGAGGCGCCCGCCAGGGCGGCCGTGCTCCCGGCGGGCGCTCCCACTAGCGACCACTGGAAGGAGAGGGCGTCGCCGTCCGCGTCCTTGGAGCCGCTGCCATCCAGGGCTGCCGGCAGCCCCACGCTCCCCGAGCGGTCGGCTCCGGCGTCCGCCACGGGCCGCGAGCCGGAGCTGCGCAGCACCACCGTCTCGGGAACGCTCGCCAGGCTACCGTCGTCCACGATCAGCTGCACCACGTAGGTGCCCGGCAGGTCCGGTACCAGCCGGGCGTCCAGCTCCGCAGCACCGGTGAGGCTCGCCGTGCTGCCTGCCGGCGCGGCCGCCAGGGACCAGGCGAAGCCGAGGGGGTCCCCGTCCACATCGAAAGAGCCCGCGCCGGAGAGGCTCACGGGGGTGCCCGTGGCCACCGTCTGGTCGGGCCCGGCATTGGCCACCGGCCGCGAGTTCGCCGTGCTCAGCACCACAACGTCCTCGAGGCTCGGCTGGCTGCCGTCGTTCACCACCAGCACCCCCAGGTAGGTCCCGGGGAGGTCCGGCGTGAAGACGGGGCGGGCGGCGCTCGTGCTGCTGAGGCTTGCGCTGCTGCCCGCCGGGGCGAAGAGGCTCCAGGAATGGGAGAGCGGGTCGCCATCCACGTCGCTGGAGCCGGTGGCGTCCAGGGTGACGGGCGTGCCCACGGCGATGGTGCGGTCCAGGCCGGCATCGGCCACCGGCGCCGAGTTCTGGGTGGAGACCGTGACGAAGTCCGCGGCACTGCTGTGCACTCCATCGCTCACCACCAGCGAGAGCACGTAGTCTCCCGCCTGGTCTGCGGAGAAGCTGGGCTGCAGCGCGGCGCCGTCCGAGAGCGCTGCAGCGCTGCCCGGAGGGCGCAGCACGAAGGACCACTGGAAGCTCAGGGGGTCCCCGTCCGGGTCGCTGGAGGCACTGGCGTCGAGCTGGACCTGGGCGCCGACGGCCACCGTCTGGTCGGGCCCGGCATCCGCGCTGGGGGCGGGATCCGGGACGAAGCTGCCGGCGAAGGCCGAGGGCCCCGGCGCGCCCGCCTGGAAGCCCACCAGGAAGAAGTTGAAGTCGTCGATGTTGATGCTTCCGTCGCCGTTGGCGTCGGTGCCCGTGCCCCCATCGACGCCGCTCTGGAAGTCCGGCAGGAAGAGGTTGAAGTCGGCGATGCTGCAGGTGCCGCTCTGGTCGTAGTCGCAGTCGCAGGCGTTGCCGAAGCCGTCCGCATCGCGGTCCAGCTGGTCCGGGTTCGAGACCAGGACGCAGTTGTCCTGGTCGTCCGGAATGTGGTCCCCATCGCGGTCCGCAGGCGCCGACCCGGCCAGCAGGGTCAGCAGGAGCAGCGGAAGCGCCGCAACGCCCCAGCCTTCCGAGCCCCGGCGTCCCCGCTCGAACACAGCCGCCATCGGGGACTCCAGTGGGTCGGGCACCCTTTGTGTCGGGCTATGGGCCGCGGATCCAGCGCCCGCCCTGAACGCTGACGGCGGGCGATTATTCCCACACTCGCCGCCCGCAGGTCAAGGGAAAAGTGTGTCGGGAGCGACCCCTACCGCCCGCCTGCGCTATATCCGCTCCGTGCGGGTGCTTGCGAAGGGTTCCTTCTGCATCCGGCTTGCCGGCCGGCTGCCGATCTCCCTCGCCCTGTCCCTGGTCCTGACGGCGGGGCTGGCGTGCAGCCGCGTTCCCGACACCCCCGCCGGCGTGGTGGAGGCCTACTTCCGCTATCTGGGCCGGGATCCCGGCCGGGCCCTGCCGCTCCTCTCTCCCGCCTTCCACAAGGCCCACGGCCTGCGGGTGGCCGACCTGCGGGGCTGGATCTGGGTGGGGTCGGCGGACCTGGATGCCTCCAAGGACAGTGGGCCGGTGGCCTGGATGATGGTGCAGTCGGATCCCCAGGTTCAGGACCTCGCCAAGAACCTGAAGGTGGACCACCTGGAAGAGGAGGTGGAGGGCGGCCAGGCCACGGTTCGGACAAGGGTGACCCCCCCAGGGGGCTTCCCCTTCCACCAGACATTCCGCCTCTCCCGCAGCGACTCGGGCCACTGGCAGATCGACGCCATCGAGCAGACCGAGGTGATCCGGCGCGACCTGGGCGCCGCCTTCGCTGCCTACCCGAACCGGAAGACCCTGCACCTGATCCGCCCTCCGGAGCTGGTGGAGGCCCTGGAGAAGCGCCGGGAGGCGGCCGAGAAGCAGGCCCAGCTCCTTCCCCCCGGGGCGGAGCAGCCCTGAGCAAAGCGGCTCCGGCGCCCTCGGCACCCGCGCCGAGCCCTTTTCCCCCGGGGAATCCCCGTTCCGGGCGCCTCCGGATCCTTCGCGCCGAGGGGGCGGTCCTGCTCGGCATCGCCCTGCTCACCCTGCTGGTCTGGCCCGTGGGGGACTACCCCATCGACGACGAGTGGGCCTTCGCCCGCGCCCTGCTCCACCTGCGAGAGGCGGGCCAGCTCCGCATCCTCGACTGGAACCCCATGACCCTGGTGGCGCACCTGGCCTGGGGCTGGCTCTGGACGCTGCCGGGGGGGGTGCACTTCACGGCCCTGCACCTCTCCAGCGTGGCGCTCCTGGCGGTGGAGTGCCTGGCCGTGGTGGCGCTGCTGCGCCGCCTCGGGGTGGGGGAGGGCGCCGCTGCCGTGTCGGCCCTGTGCCTGGCGGCGAACCCCCTGCACCTCTTCCAGGCCGTGCAGTACGCAACGGACATTCCCACCCTGGCCTGGACCACCCTGGCCCTGCTCCTCTACGCCCGGGGCCTGGAGGCGAAGGGGGGCCCCGCGGCCTGGAGGTCCCTGGCCCTGGGCTCCCTGTGCGCCGCCCTGGCCTTCCTGGTGCGCCAGCCGGGCCTCCTGGTGGCGGGGGCGCTGGCCGCCTACGCCCTGCTCTTCGACCGGCGCCGCGCCCGGCAGGGGCGCTTCTGGCTGGCCGGCCTGGGGGCGCCCCTGCTGGCCGTGGCGGGCTTTGGGGCCTGGTACACCGGCGTGCATGGCCCCACCAGCGCCTACCTGCGCTCCAGCAGGGAGGTCGCCGCGCACCTGGCGGCCATGACCCCCGGCAGCCTGGTGGCGGAGCTCTACTTCCCGCTGGCCATGGTGGCCTTCTTCCTGCTCCCCATCCTCCTGGCGGCTCCCGCCCGGGCCTTCTGGCCGGGCGGGCATCGGCGCCAGCTGGCGGCCCTCGGGGTGCTGGCTGCGATCCTGGGCGCCTTTCTGTGGGTCACCTTCGGCCTGGATCTCCTCTTCCCCTACCTGCGCAACAAGATCACCCGCTTCGGCCTGCTCTCCCCCAACGAGCTCATCCTGGGGGCCCGGGACATCCTCTGGCCCCAGGGCGCGGACCGCCTGGCCAGCGTTCTCCTGCTGCTCGGGGCCCTGCTCCTGGGCCTGCGCGCAGCGGCCGCCCGCCTGGCCTCTCCCACCCTGCGCCTGGCAGGGCTGCTGCTGGCGCTCCAGCTCGCCTACCTGTTGGCCACCGGCGGCATCGGCTTCGACCGGCACCTGCTGATCCTGGCGCCTACCGCCCTGATCCTCTTCGTGGGCTCCCTGGGCCCGGCCTTGCGCCTGCGTCCCGGCCGGGCCGCCCTGGCCCTGCTTCCCTTTGCCGCCTACGCCGTGGCCACCAGCCACGACTGGCACGCCATCTCCCGCACCGCGGCCCGGGCCCAGCGGCAGCTGGTCGGGGCGGGCCTGGACCCGGAGCTGCTGGACGCTGGCTACGCCGCCACCAGCTACGCCGTCTACGAGCGCGGCCGGCGCGAGCGTGCGGCGGGCCTGCCGCCCCGGGCCCGGCGCGGCGACATCTGGTACATCCGCAGCCTCGACCCCCGCGTGCTCACCTGCACCGTCCTCTCCCTATCGCCGCGCATGGACCGCCAGCGCTGGCTGCCCGGCCTCTCCCCCTGGGCCCTGGCCACCGCCAACCTCCCCTCCCTGGCCTCCTACCGGGTGGTGGGCGAGCTGCCCTACACCACCTGGTGTCGCCATCGCCAGCGCCACCTCTACGTCCTGGCAGACCGCCGGCCGGCCTGCCGCGGCCGTGCCGCGGTCGGGCTTCCAGGAGGGGATCCGTAGCGGGGGACCCGCAGCGAGTGCCCTCGCCCGGATCGGGCGCAGGAGGCGCGCCTCGCAAAGGCCCGCGACTCGCTGGTCCGGGTCCTGTGGAAGGCCGCCGGGCGCGGCATGAGGGTTGCCCTGCGCGGAGGACGAAACCCGACCACGAGGGCTCCCGAGCCCATGGCGCGCACCGCCACCACGCTCGGCGGATCGATCGCCTCCTTCATCGATGCGAGCCCCAGTGTCGCGGCCCGAGGGCAGAAGCTGGTATCCAACGTCCAGGCCGCGTGTCTGGCCAAGGGCGCCACGATCGCCGCGAGCTTTCCCGGTGCCTGCTCGGCAAGTGCCGACGCCCCCTCCTTCGCCAGCTGCGTCGTGGCGCGCTCGCGCTGCAGGCTCTGCCAGTCACTCGACGGCGCCCAGGGCCTCGGCATCGGCTGCGACCTGTTCGACGATGGAACGGCCAACACGAGCTGTCCATAGGGGATCGCAGGGTCCCACTCGCGCCACCCTGGCCAGGTGAGCCTGGCCGACCGCTGCCCGGTTCTGTGATGGAGAGCCGCTCTGGCCGGTCTATGCTTCCCCCACTGGGAGGTGCGGATGCGCGAGGATGGAGGGCCCCAGCTGGCGGGGGATGGCGCCCAGCCCGGACGAGATGGGAAGGCCCGGATTTGACCTCCCGGGTGGCCGTGGTGGTGCCGGCGCTGAACGAGGAATGCTCGATCGTGGGGGTGGTCCAGGCGCTTCGCGCCCTGGACGTCGAGCCCGAGGTGGTGGTCATCGACGACGGTTCCCTGGACGGGACTGGACAGGCGGCGCAAGCGGCTGGAGCCACGGTCCTTCGCATGCCATTCAATGCGGGAATCGGTGCCGCCGTCCAGGCGGGCATCCGCTTCGCCCTGGAGCGAGGCGCCGAGACGATCGTCCGGGTGGATGGGGACGGGCAGCACGACGTTGCCGATGTTCCCAGTTTGCTGGAGGCCCTCTCCCAGGAAGGGGTCCAGCTGGTCCTGGGCTCGCGCTATCTCGAGCCGCGCGGGCGCCAGACGTCGCCGGCACGTCGGGCTGGCATCGCGTGGTTCGCCTTTCTGCTCCGCTGGACCTGCGGGCTGCGCATTACGGACCCGACTTCCGGCTTCTGGGCTGCGCGCGCAGACGCTGCCCACCTGCTGCTGGACCGCTACTCCAGCGATTATCCCGAGGTGGACTCCCTGGTCTACCTGAGCCGGCGCGGCTGCCGGATCCAGGAGGTCCCGGTGACCATGCGGCCCCGTGGGGGCGGCTCCTCGTCCATCCAGGGCCTCCAGACCCTCTACTACATGATCAAGGTGACCCTCGCCCTCTTCATGCAGCGCGTGGCACGGCGCTAGGAGAAAATCATGGTGGAATTTCGCCTCTTCCAGACGGTCGCGGCCCTGGCCTCGCTCGTTCTCACGGGGATCGTCCTCGAGCTGATCCGGCGCAGGAAGCTCCAGGACCGGCTCTGGATCCCGTGGCTGCTGGTCTCGCTGGCGCCGCTGGTGCTCAGCCTCACCACGCGCACCTGGGGGGAGCTCGCCCGGTCACTGGGAGTGGCCTACGAGCCCTCGCTGCTCCTCGCGCTCGGCTTGCTGATGGCCTTCTCCATGATCCTGTACCTGACGGTCGTGGTCTCCACTCTGCTGAGACGGAACCTGCTCCTCGCCCAGGAGATCGCCTGCCTGCGCGCAAGGTTCGAGATGGATTCCGAGCCGCGCGAGTGGAGTGCCTGAAGCCGTGGCGGAGCTCCCGAAAAGCGAGCGAGGCCACTTGGGAGCCCGAGCCTATGGAGCCCTCTACCGGAGGCTCTCCGGGACGGGAATCCATCGCTTCGCCCTGGCTCGCTGGCTGGATGAGAGGCTCCTCTCCCGCCTGCGCGGCGGGGAAGTGACCGTCGACGGAAGGACCTTCCGCCTCGACGCCGTCGATTCGCTGCGTCTCTCGGTCACGGGTAGCTATGAGCCGGAGGTCACGGCGCTGCTCCAGCGGGAGCTTCGGCCCGGAGATCTCTTCATCGACGTCGGCGCCCATGTGGGCTTCTTCACCGTACTCATGGCCGAGCGCGTTGCTCCCGGTGGTCTGGTCCTGGCCTTCGAGCCCGATCCCTCGAACGCCGAATTGCTTCGGACGAACGTGGCGCGCAATGCCTGCACCAACGTCCAGATCCACCAGGCAGCGGTCTCCGATCGGGACGGGGAAGCCCTGCTGTATCGGTCGCCGACGAACCCCTCCGACCACCGGCTGGATCCAAGGGCGAGCGAGCTTCGTGAGGCCGTTCCAGCTCGCTGCGTGCGCCTGGAGACCGCCGTGCACGGGCTTCCGCACCCGCGTCTCGTCAAGATCGACGTCCAGGGTCACGAGCCTCGCGTGCTCGACGGGATGGAGCGGATCCTGCAAGGACAGGACGAGCTCCGCCTAGTACTGGAGTTCTGGCCCCAGGGTCTCGAGGACGCGGGTTCGTCCGCCGAGGCGCTGCTCGATCGCCTGCTCGACCATGGCTTCCGGCTCCACCGGATCGGAGCCGATGGGCCTCATGCGGTCCAGCGCGCAGATCTGCTTGGGCACTTTTCCGCGAGACGAGGCAACTTCACCAACCTCTTCTGCCTCCGGCCGGGTACGAAGCTGCGGTGAACGTGGGCCCCCTCGTGGCGCGGCGACCGGCTTTCAATTTGGTTACCCATCTGATCGCGATCCTGCGAACGCATGGCCACTGAGCTGCGACGAAGCGTCCTGGACGGGGCGGCGATCCGCTCCGCCCTGCCCCTCGATCGGAGCGTCTACGGGGATGCGCCGGTGGCCAGGGAGGAACACATGCGCTGGAAGCACCTGGAGGGGCCGGCGGGTCCCTCCGTTGCGCTCCAGCTCTTCCAGGGGGCTCGCTTGATCGGCCGGGTCTGCCTGCAGCCACGGGCCGTTCGTGCCTGCGGGCGCAGCTTGCGGGGGGGCTACCTGACGGACCTCGTCCTCCATCCCGATCACCGGGGCATGCCGCGCTTCCTGGCGCTGCTGCGGGGCATCCGCAAGGCCCCGGAGTTCGACTTCCTCTACGTGACGCCGAACGCCACCAGCATGCCCCTCTACGAGCGCGTGCTCGGGTTTCGCAAGCCGGCGCTGCTCGCCGTGATGGCGGCGCCGCTCCGCACGGCGTCTTCGCTGGAGCGTCTCTCCGGCCCGAGGGCGCGCCGCCTGGCTCCGCTCCTGGACCCGCCCCTGGGCCTGGCCATCGAGGGGCTGGCCGCGGCTTCTCCACCCGGCGGCCTGAGCATCGATCCCGGATGGCCGGGCGATGGCGAGCTCCTGCGACTCGACCAGGCCCTGGCCCGGGCGGCCTTCCCCTCGGCTCCGCGAGGTCCCGGCTTCCTGGGCTGGCGCTTCTCCGAGGGCTCGGGTCTCGGCTATCGGATGTGGAGCATCCGGCGGCGGGGGGAGCTCGTGGGCTACGCCGTGAGCCGGCTGGCCCGCTACGAGGGCCTGGAGACCTGGTTCCTGGTCGATCTCCGGTTCGATCCGACCCTTCGCCCCTGGCAGATCCTGTGGATCCGCCTGGAGCTGCTGCGGCTCGCTCGCCGGGAGGGCGCAGAGATCGCGCTCGGTATCTTCCTGCGCGAGAATCCGCTGCTGCGCCGCTTCTGCGGTCTTCCGTGGCTGCGGATTCCCGAGGGCTGGCTTCCCCAGGCGGTGAAGCTCTTCGTGGAGCCCGTGGAGGGAGGATCTCCCATCGGCGATGCCTGGCGCTGCAGCTACCTGACCCTGGCCGACCTCGATGTCTTCTGAGCTCCGGTTCCACCACGTGGGCGTCGCCTGCCGCAATATCGGCGAGGCACTCCGATTTCTCGAGGCAGCGGGGAGCGTCCTCCACGCATCGAATGTCGTCCACGATTCCGGCCAGCGCGCAGATGTGTGTCTGGTGCGCCTGGCGGGTGGAGTGACGGTGGAGCTGGTGGCCGGTGAGGCGGTGGCGGGGCTCGTGGCCAAGGGTGTCACCTACTACCACCTAGCGTACGAGGTGGACGACCTCGGAACGGCCCTCGAGGAGCTCCGCCGTGGCGGCTCCCTCCTGGTGTCGGGCCCCAGTCCGGCGCCGCTCTTCGAGGGCCGTTCCGTGGCCTTTCTCTACTCTCCCCTGGGCCTCGTCGAGCTGGTGTCGTCCTCGTGAAGACCCTGGTCCTGGGCAACACGAACCTGGCTCCGCTCCGGGATGTGATGCGAGAGCTCGACCTCGAGTTCGGCGACTACGGGGACTACCGCCTCCAGCTGCACGACCGGGGAGCTCGTGCCCACGCCTCGGACGTGGAGCGGCTCCTGCTGATCCTCGATGGGGACCTCCTCTTTGCCGAAGGTCAGGATCCGGCCGAGCTGGTGGGAGAGATCGCCGCCTTCGCCGATGCCCACCCCACCAAGCAGGTGCTCGTGACCACCTGGAGCGTGGATCCCGCCAGCCCGCGCAGCTACGCGGAGATCTGGGCGGAGGAAGGCTCTCCCCTCGAGTGGCAGGCCCGAGGGCGCGCGGAGCTGGTCGAGGCCGCCCGGCAGCGGGCCAACCTGCTGGTGCTCGACATGGATCTGGTGGTGTCCGCCCTGGGGAGGGAGCGGCTGCTGGCCCCCAACTTCTGGTACCTGGGTCGCATCCGCTACTCGCAGATCGGCTTCGAGAGGATCGGGTCCCATCTCCGGCAGCTGCTCCGGGCTGCGAGGTACGAGTCCCGCAAGGTGCTGGTCCTGGATCTGGACGGGACCCTCTGGGGGGGCACCCTGGGAGAGGAGGGCTTCGGTGGGATCCGCCTGTCCGAGGACGGCGAAGGAAGGGTCTACCGCGACCTGCAGCAGGCCATCCTCTCGCTGCGGCAGACGGGGGTCCTTCTGGCACTGAGCTCGAAGAACGATCGGGAGGCCGTGGAGGAGGTCTTCGAGAAGCACCCGATGATGCGGCTGCGGCTCGAAGACTTCGCCGCGCTGCGCGTGGACTGGCGGGAGAAGGACGAGCACCTGCGCGAGATCGCGGCAGAGCTGGGCCTCGGCCTCGATTCCCTCGTGTTCCTGGACGACAGCCCGCGCGAGCGGGCCTGGATCGAGGCGCGGCTTCCGGAGGTTGCGGTTCCCCCATTTCCCGAGCGGCTCGAGGAGCTTCCGCACTGGTTCCGGGACCAGGTGGCCATGGGACACTTCCCCCGCTACCGGCTCACCAGCGAGGACCGGATGCGCCCGAAGCGCTACGCCGCGCGCAGGAGCCGCCTGCGAGAGGAGGCGCTCCTCGGCCGCGAGAGCTTTCTCCAGAGCCTGGAGATCCGCATCGACACGGATCTGGATCCCTCGCGGCACGTGGAGCGGGCAGCCCAGCTCACCCAACGCACCAACCAGTTCAACCTGACCGCGCGTCGCTACTCGGCCGAAGAGATCTCGCTGCGGGCTCGGGACCCGGGCTGGAAGGTGATCCTGGCCCGCTACGAGGATCGATTCGGAGCGGAGGGCATCGTCGGCGTCGCGCTGGTGGATCTCCGCTCCGGAGAGATCGACAGCCTCCTCGCGAGCTGTCGGGTCCTGGGCCGAGGGGTCGAGCAGGCGCTGCTCGGGAGGGCGGAGGACTCCGTTCGCGAGGCGGGCCACCAGCGCTGCGTCGCCTCCTTCCGGCCGAGCGGGCGCAACCAGCGAGCGAGGGAGTTCCTCCCCTCTGCGGGCTACCGGGTGCTGGAGACCCGGGCGGGCGGAGAGATCCGCTATGAACGGTCGCTCGGCCAGGGGGTCGCAGAGGAGAGCCGGCATCCATGAATCAGCAGGCCCGTCTCATCGAGCTGGTGGCCTCGGCCCTGGACCTTCCGGTGTCTTCGGTCTCCCTGGATTCCACCGTGGATTCCCTCGAGGGCTGGGACTCGCTGGCCCACCTGCGCATCCTGATGCAGGTGGAGCGGGCCTTCGGCGTCCGGGTCGATATGGAGGCTGCGGCCGAGCTCGCTTCCGTACGGGAGATCCTGGACTATCTGCGCGCGGCGGGCTGAGGCCGAGCTCGCGGGGCCTGGGCGCACTGGTGGTCCCCCCGGCGGGACATCCCCTACGTTCTGGGGCCGTCGGCGGTCTGCCGGGCCGGGTCGCGCCCCGGGCCGCCCGCGGAGCCCCTCGAGGAGGCCATGGCCCTCGGAACGATCCTCCGGAACTACCTGGCCGAGCACTCCCCGGGGTCCATCGCGAGCCTGTGGCTGGAGCAGTGGCTGGGGGCGCTGGTGCGCTCCTTTCCGGGCCCCGAGGGTGTGGCGCTGCGAAACCTCGTCTACAAGCTGCTGTTCGGGCAGCTCGGTCCCTCCGCCATCATCTTCCCCGGGGCCTACCTGGACCACTGCCGCAATATCCGCGCCGGGCGCTCGCTCTCCATCAACGCCGGAGCCTACGTGAGCGGGCGGGGCGGGCTCACCATCGGCGATCAGGTGCTGATCGGACCGAACGCCGTGGTGGTGACCACGCACCACCGCTGGGACGACCCGGATCGTCCCATCCAGGATCAGGGCCACCGGCTGCTCCCCACCCGGATCGGCAGCGACGTCTGGATCGGGGCCAATGCCGTGGTGCTGCCGGGCGTGGCGGTGGGCACGGGAACCGTCGTCAGCGCCGGTGCCGTGGTGACCCGCGACACCGAGCCCTACTCGATCGTGGTGGGGGCACCGGCGCGCTCCATCGGAGATCGCCGCCAGCGGCGCGCCCTGGCCGAGAAGGAGGCGTAGGCCGCGATGAAGCCGGGCAGACAGGTAGGCCGGAGGCTGCGGCTGGGACGAGCCCTGGGCCTGGCGAGCGGCCTCCTGCTGGCCACCCTGCTCTGTCTGGAGGGCATCCTGCAGCTGGGCTCGCTCTTCGTGCACGGCCGCGGCGGCGCGTGGCGCGCTGGGGCGCGCGTTCGCGTGCTCTGCGTGGGCGACTCCCACACCTACGGCACCGGCGTCAAGCGAGAGGAGTCCTACCCGGGCCAGCTGCAGCGCCTCCTCGACGAGCGGTCCCCCGGCCGCTACTCGGTGCTGAACCTCGGCATCCCCGGCCTCTCCACCACCCAGCTCCGCCATCGCGTCCCCACCTGGCTCGCTCGCTACGAGCCCGACGTGCTCGTGGTCTGGGCTGGCGTCAACAACGGCTGGAATACCGCGGAGACGGGCGAAGCAAGCTCCGGCCTCCTGGAAGACCTGGACCGCTGGCTGCTGCGCAGCCGCGTGTACAAGCTGGCCCGGGTCTGGCTCCACGACCGCTCATTGGAGCGGGTCGTCGGATCGGGAGCGGCTGGGCAGGCGCCGCGGGTGGAGTGGGATCGACGTCTTCCGCCCAGCAAGGTGCGGCGCTTCACGGCCCGTTACGGCGATGTGGAGGAGACCATCGAGCATCGGGGCGACGGCCACGAGGACTGGGATCGGATCTACCCCCGGGCGGTGGCCGACCTTGGCGAGATCGCCAAGATGGTCCGGGCCGAGGGTGTCTCCCTGGTCCTGGTCACCTACCCCATCGACGGCTTCTTCTTCGAGCGCGCCAACCGGGCCGCATGGCACGTTTCCGAGGAGTATGGAGTGCCCCTGGTGAACACGTCCGCATCCCTTCGGCGTGTCCCGCCCGAGCGGCAGCAGTGGTTGTGGGCCAACCATCCGGGCGCCGCCATCTACGCCGAGATCGCAAGAGACGTGGCTCGCGCCATCCTCGGCGCGCTGGGAGAGGACACCGCCCCGCCGGCTGCGAGCGCTGCACCGGAGCTCAGAACTGGAAGTAGATGAACTCCCCGCCGTTTCCGCCGAACAGCACGACCAGAGCCGCCAGCGCGCCGAAGGCGGCTCCCTCCACCAGCCCACCCGGGACGCCTCCCAGCCATGCCCGCAGCTCGGCGGCGTGGAGCCGCGCCCAGCGCTCCAGGCCGTGCAGCAGGGCGCACAGGGCCAGCACCCCCACCTGCAGCCAGGCCCATCCCACGTAGGGGCCGACCGCGAGGGCGCGGATCACCGCCAGGGCGTCGTGGAGGGTGTCGGCCCGGAAGAAGATCCAAAGGAAGCAGACGGCGTGGAAGGTGAGCAGGATGGCCGGTGCGTCCCGCCAGTGCAGACCGCGCTCCGCATCCAGGGGCCGCCCCAGGGCGCGGTGCAAGGCCAGCAGCAGGCCGTGCAGGCCGCCCCAGATCACGAAGGTCCAGGCGGCTCCGTGCCACAGGCCTCCCAGCAGCATGGTGAGCAGCAGGTTGACGTAGGTACGCGCCGGACCCCGCCGGTTTCCGCCCAGCGGGATGTAGAGGTAGTCGCGCAGCCAGTGGGAGAGGGTGACGTGCCAGCGCCGCCACAGCTCGGTGGGATTGCGCGAGAGGTAGGGCTCCAGGAAGTTCAGGGGCAGCTCGAAGCCGAAGAGCAGCGCCATGCCCCGGGCCATGTCCGTTTAGCCCGAGAAGTCGAAGTAGATCTGGAAGGCGAAGGAGTAGATGGCCAGCAGGTGACGCGCGCCTCCCCCCCAGCCCGGTGTCTCGAACACCCGGTCCACGAAGGGCGCCAGGAACAGGTCCGCCAGCAGCACCTTCTTGAACAGGCCGGCTCCGATCAGCCACAGGCCGCGCCGCCAGCGCTCTGCCGTGGGCTGTCCTCCGGCGCGGAGCTGCGGCAGGAGCTCCCAGCCGCGAACGATGGGCCCGGCGATCAGCTGGGGGAAGAAGGAGATGAACAGCAGGTGCTCGCGGAAGCTGCGGGGAGGCTCGATCCGGCCCCGGTACACGTCGATGCTGAGCGCCAGCATCTGGAAGGTGAAGAAGGAGATGCCCAGGGGCAGGAGGATGTGCGGGGGCTGGATCGTCCCCAGCCCCAGCGCGGCCAGCAGGGGCCGGGCCGAGTCCACGAAGAAGGCCGCATACTTGAAGTAGCCGAGCACGCCCAGCCCCAGGACCAGCGCGGCCACGAGAAAGCGGCGGGGGTTCCGGCTGCGCACCATCGCCCGCATCAGCAGGTGGTTCCCGGCCAGGTCCGCCAGCAGCAGCAACAGGTACTTGGGGATCCACATGAAGTAGAAGAGCAGGCTGGCGCCAAGCAGGACGCCGCTGCGCCAGCGGCGCGGCACGGCGTAGGTGAACGCCAGGGTCGCCAGCAGGAAGACCAGGAACGGGGCGGAGTTGAACA
>Ga0114931_10004684_pt1 | contig 17039 bp, 9 predicted proteins | sample 2SBtaG_FD_89579 | JGI IMG/M metagenome (GOLD analysis project Ga0114931, IMG submission 89579) | Deep subsurface microbial communities from Kolumbo volcano to uncover new lineages of life (NeLLi) - 2SBTROV14_V59a metaG | ecosystem: Environmental > Aquatic > Marine > Volcanic | place: Kolumbo...
ACTGGTTCTGGGGTCGGCCGTCGCCACCGTGGGCGCGCTATTGACCGGCGTGCCCGGTATCCAGGCCGTGGAAGAGGGCGTCGGTCTCACCTGGCTTTTCAGGCTGCGAGGTCCCAGACCTCCGCCCCCCGAGGTGGTTATCGTTGCCATAGATGAGATCTCATCCAGTGTGCTTGGCGTGCCGACGGACCCACGCAAGTGGCCGCGCACCCTCCATGCTCAGCTGGTAGACAGACTTGCGGAGCTCGGAGCCACGAGCGTGGCGTTCGATATCCACTTCAGCGAGGCGAAGTCTCCGGCAGAGGACCAGCGCCTGGCCGCCAGCCTGGCAGCCAGCGGCCGGGTGGTTCTGTTTGAGTACCTGAAGGTCGATCGGCCTTATGCCGCCGATGCAGAGCGCTCGGGACTGGCCGATACCGTCCATATCGAGCGTCTGATCCCTCCCATTCCTGTGCTGTCCGAGGCGGCATTCGCGCTCGCGCCCTTTCCACTGCCGAAGGTGCCTGCAAGCGTCAGTCAGGCATGGATATTCAAGGATGGAGCGGGTGGTGTCCCGACCCTTCCCGGTGTCGCGTTCCAGCTTCATACCGAGGCCTCGCAGCGGCGTTTCTGCGCACTCGTCCTGGATCAGGATCCCACGTCCTACGTCTGCCGAAGACTGCTGGCTACGGGAGGGCCGGTTACGCCGGAGACCGCAATGGCGCTGCGCGAGCTGTTCTCGACCCGGCCCGAACTCGCCACGCAGGTGCAGGTGCGCGCGGGGCAGGAACCGGAGTCCATCAAGAGGGAACTTCGGCGCCTGCTGCGCTATTACTCGGGGCCCAGTCACTTCTATCTGGATTTCTATGGCCCGGCGAATACCATCACCACCGTCCCCTATCACCGCGTGCTGCGCCCGAGCACCGATCTGCGCCCGGTCATCGATGGGGCCACGGTATTCGTCGGTTTCTCGGAACAGTTCAAGCCCGAGAAGCGCGACGGCTTCTTCACCGTCTATTCCACTGCCGATGGCATCGACGTCAGTGGCGTGGAGATCGCCGCCACCACCTTTGGCAATCTCCTGGAGGGTCGCCACGTCCAGGTGCTGCGGCTGGGCACACAGTCCCTGATCGTCGCGGGGTGGGGGCTGCTGATCGGAATGCTCCTGGTGTCCGTCCCCGGCCTGGGGGCCATCGCCACGGCGCTGGGCCTTGCCGCCCTGTGGCTGGGCCTTGCCGTCGTCCTGTTTTCTGGACAGGGCCTGTGGTTTCCCCTGGCCGTTCCTCTGCTGTTTCAGTTGCCCCTGGCCCTGACCGCAGCCCTGCTGTGGCGCTATCTGTGCGCCAAGTCTGATCGCAAGCGGATACGTGAGGTGTTTCAGAACTATGTCCCGTTGCAGGTCGTGGACGACCTCGTGACGGGGGGCACCGGGATCGCACAGCAGGTGCAGAGCGTCTACGGCGTGTGTCTGTCCACCGACGTGGATCAGTTTACGAAGACCGCGGAGCGACTCTCACCCGGAGACCTCAGGGAGCTCTTGAACCGCTATTTCCAGGCCGTATTCCGCCCCATCAAGCAGTCCGGTGGTGCAGTCCTGGACGTGGTCGGCGATGCGATCATGGCGGTGTGGACCGCCGGCCCGGTCGATCGACCGGCCACCCGCCGCGACGCCTGTCTCGCGGCCCTGGGCATTCAGCAGGTCGTCAATGAATTCAACCGGTGCCACCCGGAGTCGCCCCTGCCGACCCGGATCGGGCTCCATAGCGGGATCATCGCCCTGGGCAACGTGGGTGGGGAGGGCCATTTCGAATACCGGCCGGTGGGAGACATCGTCAACGCCTCCTCACGGATCGAGGGGCTCAACAAGCATCTCGGGACCCGTGTCCTGGCGTCAGAGGTGGTCGTCGACCGCGTGCCCGGTCTGGTGACACGCAATCTGGGACGCTTTCGTGTGGCAGGGAAAGACCGTCCGCTGGCCGTCTACGAACTGCTCGGACGGGAGGGGGAGGTGCCACCCGACCGGGTCCGGCTGTGCAGGGACTTTGAGCAGGCGCTGGGGCTGTTCGGGGCCCAGTGCTGGGACGAGGCCGAAGACAGCCTTCGCGCCCTGCTGGGACGATACGGTGAGGATGGCCCGAGCCGCTACTATCTGCAGCTTGGCCGGCGTTTCCGGCGCGAGTTCGCACAACTTAGCTGGGACGGCGTCGTCAATATGAGCAGCAAGTGAGTCTGGCGAAGGTCCCATGGGATGCCGCAGGCCCCATCGACCACGGGTCGAACGCCGCCCTGTCGGTTGATATTCGCGTGATCGTCTACTATCTAATGAGTAGGAGCAAGAGGTATCCGCGGTCTGTCGCGAGGTCGCGAGTCTGTGTCGGCGCCCACGAACGGGCAGGCGTCGTGGTGGAGGCACATGGCCCCTGACCCCTGACCCAATCACCGGCAATTGGGGCGTGGGTCACAAAACGACATCAACTCGATCCGGAACAATAGCCCTGGGACCGTGGCCGAGCCTGCTCGCGACGGACCTGGCACTGGAAGGCAAAATCACCGTAGGGAAGCTTTACCACCCGTTGGAGAGCTCGAAATACGACTGTGATGGCGCCTCGTTCCAGCCCTCGGTACCGATTCGCGAAGGTATCCCCCGGCCCGTGGGTGGTCCTGGGTCTCTTGTGCGCAGCACTCGCCACGGGCGTGGCCCACGCGGCTTCGCCGTGCAAACCGGCGGTCGGCAGGGCGGTCTCGGCCCAGGGCCAGGTGGAGGTACGTCGCAGCGGAAGCCCCCGCTGGCAGCAGCTGCTACTCAATGAGGCGGTCTGCGCGGGGGATCGCGTGCGCGTGGGCGGGCGCAGTCGCGCCGCCGTCCTGCTCGTCAACGACACCCTAATACGCCTGGACGAGCGCACCGCCATCTCCTTTACGCAGATCGAGAAGAAGGCCACCTCCCTGATCGACATGATCAGGGGTGCGGCGGCCTTCATCAGCCGTACGCCCCGTTCCCTGACCATCAAGACGCCCTTCATGAACGCGGCCATCGAGGGCACGGAGTTCGTCGTCCGGGTCGGTCCGGGGCAGGGCTCGGTCCTGGTGCTGCAGGGCCGGGTGGCGGTGAGCAACCCGGCCGGGACCATACAGCTCGTCGACGGTGAGGGCGCTGCGGCCGGGCCGGGCGGCGCCCCGCACAAACGCCTGGTGGCCCGGCCGCGCGACGCCGTGCGCTGGGCCCTCTACTATCCCCCCGTCATCGACTATCGCGCCGCCCTCGCCCAGGGGCCCGACGCCGCTGCCATCGGTGAGGCCCTCGATGCCTACCGGCGGGGCGACCTGGTGGCGGCGTTCACCGCGCTCGACCGTGTCCCCCAACCCGACCGGTCGGCCGGCCTCTATGCCCTGCGCGCCGGTCTGCTGCTCCATGTCGGGCAGGTGGCGGGTGCCGAGAAGGACCTCGACCGCGCCCTGCGCCTGGACCCGGGACTCGCCATCGTCTTCGCCCTGCGTGCGGTGATCGCCGTGGTCAACAACCGGCGCGAGAGTGCCCTGGAACTAGCCCGCCGGGCCGTCGACCTCGATCCCGGTTCAGCCGTGAGCCAGATCGCCCTGTCCTACGCCGAGCAGGGCCGCTTTGCCATCGAGCGGGCGCGTGATGCCGCCCGCCGGGCCGTCGCCCTGGCCCCGGACGACCCCCTGGCCTGGGCACGACTCTCCGAGCTCGAGCTCTCCCTGGGCTCCCTGGATGCCGCCCTGGCGGCCGCCAGGCGGGCCGTCGCCCTGAACCCGCGACTCGCCCGTACCCAGATGGTCCTGGGCTTCGCCAATCTCAGCCGCATCGACATCGCCCGGGCCCGGGAGGCCTTCGAGCAGGCCATCCGCCTCGACCCGGCCGCCCCCCTGGCCCACCTGGGCCTGGGGCTGGCCCGGATCCGGGACGGAGCGCTGGACGCCGGGGTCACCGAGCTGGAGGTGGCCGCGATCCTGGATCCCAACAACGCCCTGATCCGCAGCTACCTGGGCAAGGGCTACTACGAACAGAAGCGCGAGAGGCTCGCGGCCACCGAGTTTGCGATCGCCAAACGGCTCGACCCCAGGGATCCCACGCCCTTCTTCTACGACGCCATCCTCAAGCAGACCATCAACCGGCCCGTCGAGGCCCTGCACGACTTCCAGCGGGCCATCGCGCTCAACGGCAACCGGGCCGTGTTCCGCTCCCGCCTGCTCCTCGATGAGGACCTGGCCGCGCGCACCGCCAACATCGCCCGCGTCTACGACGACCTGGGGTTCCAGCAGCGGGCCCTGCTCGAGGGCTGGCGGTCGGTCGGTCTCGACCCCGCCGACTCCGCCGGCCACCGCTTCCTCGCGGATGCCTACGGGGCGCTGCCGCGCCACGAGGTCGCACGGGCCAGCGAGCTGCTCCAGGCCCAGCTGCTGCAGCCCATCAATATCACGCCGGTGCAGCCGCAACAGGCCGAGACCAACCTGCGGATCCTCGACCGCGCCGGGCCGGCCACGACCTCCTTCAGTGAGTACAATCCGCTGTTCGCGCGCAACGGGGTGGCGCTGCAGGCGGCGGGCGTCACCGGCAGCGACTCGACCCGGGGCGACGAGCTGATCCTGTCCGGGCTCGCCAACAAGGCCTCGGTGAGCGCGGGGCAGTTCCATTTCCAGACCCAGGCCCCGCACCAGGACAGCCGGCAGACGAATGACCTGCTCAACGGTTTCGTCCAGTTCGCGCTCTCGCCCAGACACAACGTCCAGGCCGAGATCCGCTACAAACAGATCGATGCGCGGAACATCGGCCAGAACATCGATCCGGCCGACGAGCCCGGGGATGTGCGCCAGGACATCAACGAGACCAGTTATCGGGGCGGATACCGGTTCTCGCCCGCGCCCGGATCGGACCTGATCGCCTCGCTGATCTACACCGACCGCGACGACCAACTGCGCACGAAGACACCGGGTCCGGTGATCCCTGTCCTGACCCTGGTCTCGGTCGCCCCGGGAGTGTTCATCCCCCAGGTTCAGCTCACCCCCGGCACCGTCGAGGCCGATTTCTCAAGCAAGACCCGGGCCTGGACCTCGGAGCTGCAATACCTCCTCAGGCGCCACGGTTTCAAGCTCACCGCCGGTGCCAGTTACTACCACACGGACGACAAGATCCAGGATACCGTGCGCCTGGTGGCGCAGGGGCAGAACCCTCCCAGCGCAAGCCCCAGGGGCAGCCGCTTCGCCACTAAGGACCTCGGGGCCTATGTCTACTACCAGGTGAGCTATCCGGCGCAGCTCCACTGGACCCTGGGGATGAGTGTCGATCACTACGACGACAACCGGGCGGGCAAGTTCGGCCACACCAAACTGGGTCCGAAGCTGGGCCTGAACTGGGAGCTGACGGACAGCACCGTGATCCGCGCGGCGGCCTTCCAGATGCTCAGGCAGCCCCTGGCGGTCAACCAGACCATCCAGCCCACCCAGGTCGCCGGATTCAACCAGTTCTTCGACGACTTCAGCGGTACCGAGGCCTTCCGCTATGGGGTGGGCATCGACCATGAGTTCTCCGCGGACCTGCTGGCGGGGGTCGAGCTCTCCTTCCGTAATCTGGACGTCCCCGCCGAGGGCCGGACCGCCAATGGAGACGTCTTCTTCTTCGAGGACCGGGACGAGCGGCTCGCCCGGGCCTATGTGTACCTGACCCCGACCGAGCGGATCGCGCTGCGTGCGGAATTCCAGTTCGAGGGCCTGTCCAAGGATCCGGACTCGCCGGGGCCGGAGGGCTTCAAGTCCATCGATACCCTTCAGCTCCCCTTCGGGATCAGCTACTTCCACCCGCGTGGCCTCTTCGCCAGTGCCACGGCCCGCTATGTGAAACAGGATGCGAAGGAGTTTGCGGGCGCTGGCCGCGAACGCTTCGGCGACAGCTTCTGGCTGGCCGATGCCAGTGTCGGCTATCGCCTGCCCAAGCGCCGCGGGATCGTCAGCCTCAGTGTCCGTAACCTGTTCGATCAAGACTTCCGCTTTCAGGGGACCGACGTGTCCGGCGACCCGCGCGCGCCACTGTTTCAGCAGGACCGGTCGGTGTTCCTGAATCTCAGTCTGTCACTCTGACCGAAGGGGGAAATCCGCAGTCCGGGAAAAACCGATGCCATAGCATGCCACTGACCACACAAGGGGTAAGAACAATGAACCGATACAAGCTGATACAGCTCCTCATGGGCGCACTCCTGACGGCGATCTCGACCCAGGCCTGCGCCACCGACTACCACCGGTCGAAGACCGTCTCGGTGCCCGTCCCCGGCGATACGGTCGCGGTCCTGGCGATCAGCCCCAGGAACGAGATCACCGTGACGGACACCCGGGGAAGGGCCCTGAACGAATGTCTGCTGTGCGGGGCATTCGGATCCGCCGAGGCGTGCAAGAAGGCGGCCAGCGAACAGAAGATCGAGATCTGCAAGGCGGCATTCAGCGCGGAGGGGATCCGGGACGTCAAGACCATCTCGGCCATCAAGCGGGGGCAGAACTCCTGCATCCTCTTCAGTTATGTGCTCGCAGGGTATCTGCGCTATTGGGAGATCTGCTTCTGAGGGCATGCCAGGAGGGGCCTGGTCCGACGGGGGGGCCGCTCACAGCCCGGCCAGCACGCATTTCAGGATCCCGTAGTCGTAGGCCTCGTTCAGGGCCGCGTGGACGGGCTTGAGCTGGCCCTCCCGATCGGCCCCCAGGAGCTCGAAGGCATTGACGATCTCGGTGTACTGGGACTCGTCCAGCGGAAGGACCTCGGGGGCCCGGACGAGGCCGGCGGCGATCGCCTCGGCCAGGTGGCCATAGACGGTGGAGGGCCTGAGTTCGCGCAGGCGGGCGATGGTCTCCGGATCCCTGCCCTGGGTGTGCAGGTACAGGGTCTCGTTGACGGTGTCGCTCAGATCGTTGGCCAGGATCCCGGGGAGCGGGTGGGCCAGGATCCTGTCCAGGAAGGCCGTGCCGTAGCGCTGCAGCTTCTGTTCTCCGATGCCGGGGATCTGGAGCAGGGCGGCCGGGGTGTCCGGTCGCTGGCGGGCCATCTCCACGAGGGTGGCATCGTGGAATATCACATAGGGCGGGACGCCCTGCTCGTCCGCAAGCGTCATTCTCAGGGCGCGCAGATCCTCGAACAGGGGTTCATCCAGGCCGCGCAGCTGGGCCTTCTTGCGGGTCGTCTGCGTCTGTGCCGCAGGGGACGGGCGACGCAGGCGGCGCAGTTCCAGTGGCTCGTCGCCGCGCAGCAGGGCGCGGCATCTCTGCGCGAGGCGCAGGGACCCATGTCCCTCCACGTCCACCGCCAGGTAACCGCGGGCGATGAGCTGACGGAAGACGCCGTGCCACTCGGTGTCGGACAGATCCGAGCCCAGACCATAGGTGCTCAGGCGGTGGTGGCCGTTGCTGCGGATGCGTTCATTGTCCTTGCCGCTCAGCACCTCGATGACATAGTTGACCCCGAAGCGCTGACCGGTGCGGTAGACACAGGACAGGGCCTTGCGGGCCGCCTCCGTCGCGTCCCAGGTCTCGGGTGGATCGAGGCAGTTGTCGCAACGCCCGCAGGGCTCGGCGAGGGTCTCCCCGAAGTAGCCGAGCAGGGTCTGACGCCGGCAGGTGGTGAGTTCGCACAACCCGAGCATGGCCTCCAGCTTGTGGTGGGCGGCGCGTTTGAACTGCTCGCCGGCATCCCCGGTCTGCACCATCTGGCGCTGGGTGACCACGTCCTGGAGCCCGTAGGCCATCCAGGCGTTGGCCGGGGCCCCGTCCCGGCCCGCGCGCCCGGTCTCCTGGTAGTAGGCCTCGATGCTCTTGGGCATGTTGAGGTGGGCGACGAAGCGTACATCAGGTTTGTCGATGCCCATCCCGAAGGCGATGGTGGCCACGATGATCACCCCCTCTTCGCGCAAGAATCTCGCCTGGTGGTGGCGGCGGGTCTGGTCCGGGAGTCCGGCGTGATAGGGCAGGGCCTGGCGCCCCCGCTGGCTGAGCCATTGCGCGGTCTGCTCCACCCGCTTGCGCGACAGGCAGTAGACGATCCCGGCATCGTTGGGATGCTCGGCCTCCAGGAAGCGCCACAGCTGCTGGCGGGCGTTGGGGCCCTCGGAGATCGCATAGTGGATGTTCGGGCGGTCGAAGCTGTTGACGAAGACCGCGGCCTGCCCCAGGTCCAGCTGCTCGATGATCTCGGCCCGGGTGCGGGGTTCGGCGGTGGCGGTCAGGGCGATGCGCGGGACCTGGGGATAGCGCTGATGCAGCACACCGAGTTGCTGATAGTCGCGGCGGAAGTCGTGTCCCCACTGGGCCACGCAATGGGCCTCATCGATGGCGAACAGGGCGATCCGGACCCGGTCGAGTAGGGCGAGCATGCGCCCGGTCAGCAGCCGCTCGGGCGCCACATAGAGCAGGTCCAGTGTCCCCTCGCTCAGGGCCCGTTCGGTCTCCCTGAGCTGGTTCGCATCGAGGCTGGAATTGAGGAAGGCCGCGCGGATGCCCAGCTGGCGCAGGGCATCCACCTGATCCTGCATCAGGGCGATCAACGGTGAGACCACCACGCCCACACCATCGAGGACCAGTGCCGGGATCTGATAGCACAGGGACTTGCCACCACCGGTGGGCATCAGCGCCAGGGCATCGCGCCCGTCCAGCAGGGTCCGGATGATGTCGGCCTGGTGGTGGCGGAAGCTGGGATATCCGAATACGGTCTCGAGGAGATGCTGGGCGCGATCCATGGGGCGCAGTATAGCAGTCAACGATGGGGGTTTCGGGGGGGATACGCCCCTGCAGGTTCGGCCGTGGTATCCCTGCCGCAGGCGGTCCCGACCAGACAGACCCCATCCCGCTGCGGAGCGACCAATTTTCGCTCAGCCGCGAATCTTCGGCTCACAGCCGGTAGCCGAAGGCCTCGGCAAAGGGCCTCAGGCGCTCCAGGTAGGGCGTGAGCGGGTCTGTATATCGCCGCCAGCGGTCCATGGCCTCGTGGTAGATGGGCCGGGTGACCTGGTGGTAGCTGGGGGTCTTGATATGCGCACGGCGCCGGGCATGTTCATAGAAACGCAATACCGAGTCGCTCCACCCGACCCCGAGGAAGTCGAGCAGGCGCCGGGCCTCGCCCTCCAGGTCGCCCACCACGTCCTCGTAGCGCACGGGCATAGAGTCCAGCCCGGGCAACTGCCCGGTGTAACGCAGCCACAGCCCCATCACCCGCTGGTACAGGGCCGTGGTGTCGTCGAGAGTCGTGAAATTGGCCATGGCGTCGTTGCTGTTGAACAGGTGCATGAAACAGCTCACGCACACGTCGCAGGGGTGACGCAGTGCGAGGATGAATCTGGCCTCGGGGAAGATGCGCCAGATCAGGGGGACGCGGATGATGTTCAGCGGAAACTTGTCCACCAGCACCTCGCCCTGTTTCAGGGTGACGTGGTGGGATGCCGCCTCGAGATAGGCACCGCGCAGATGCTCGATCTGCGTACCGTCGAGGGCGGCGAGCTTCCGGGCGAGATCCGGGGGCCCCGGGAGGGACTGGGCCCGGGCCAGGAGCTCGTTGACCAGCGGCCTCTCCTCGACCGTCTTGAGTCGCGGATGGCTGTCCAGGATCTGGTCGAGCAGGGTGGTTCCGGAGCGGGGGAAGCCCACGATGAACACGGGCGCCGGGTGGGAGGTCTCCGCCGCGAGCGGGGCCCAGGCCGCGGTGGCCGAGGGGGCGAAGGTCCGGGCCCAGTTGTCCACCACCTCGAGATAGGCCGCCATGGAGACACCCCGTTCCGGGAAGGTCCCCGCCTGGATCCGGTTGGCCTCCAGGAAACAGGCATAGGCCGCTGCGGGATCTCCCCGCCGGTCCTGGATCAGCCCCCGTTCATGATGGATCGCCGCCGCCACCTCGGGGGTGGTCCCCTCCAGCGTCAGCCCCTGCAGCCGCGCCAGGGCGGCGTCCAGCCGGCCCGCGCGGCGTGCCAGTCTGGCGGCGGTGAGTCGCAGCAGGGGGTGCCCCGGGTCCACTGCCAGGCCTCGTTCCGTCACCTCCTGTGCGGCCTCCAGCCGGTTGCTGTTCTCCAGATCGACCGCCAGGCGCGGCACCAGCGCCCGATACCGGCCGTCCAGGCGGCCTGCCTCGTGCAAGGCATCTGCGGCCGCGCCGTACTCGCCCCGGGCACTGAGGATCTCACCCACGGCCTTGTGGGCCTCGGCCAGCCCCGGGTTGATCTCGAGCACGCGGCGATACGCGCGCAACGCCTGTTCGTGATCTCCCTCGGCCTGGAGCAGGGCGGCCAGGTTGAAGTGGGCGTCGTCGAGCCCCGGGTCCAGGGCCACGGCGCGCTGATAGGCGGACCGGGCCTGCGCGCGGCGTCCCAGCGCCCGCAGGGCATTGCCGAGATTGTTGAAGTATTTCGGTACCTGTCCATCGATGGCGATGGCCTGCTGGATCTGCTCTGCCGCCTTCCCGGGGTCTCCCTGGGCCAGGGCAAGGGCTCCCAGCAGGTGCAGGGCCTCGGGATCGGCGGGATCGTCCCGCAGGGCGGCCTCACACAGTTCACGGGCACGCTCGAATTCCCCGGCCCGGGCATGAACGGTGGCGCGATCGATGGTGGCTGAACTCATGGGTCTCCTGGCATGGTATGGGTCGGGTGACGCCCGCCGTCTCCGGGTCTGCGGTCTGCCTCGGTGCGCGGAACGGTGCAGGACAAGGCGGGAATATGCAGAGCTGCCACCGATATGGCAAGTGTTTCCGATGCCGCCGTGCGCCCGGAGCCGCGCAGACCTGGAGACTGGGGAACCGAGGGCGACCGATCTGTGTGCGCCATTCGAGTCTCGGGGTCTATGGAGGACTCGGCTCACCGGAACTTGAGTTACAATAGTCCAGATGGATAACGATACCTTGATACTTGGGGCCGGTATGACGGGTCTGGCGGCGGGTATGAGCTCGGGCCACCCGGTGCTGGAGGCCGTGGACCATCCGGGCGGCATCTGTCTGTCGTATTACATGCGACCCGAGGGCGACCAGCCGCTGTGGGAGGCGCCCGAGGATGGCGAGGCCTACCGCTTCGAGAATGGCGGCGGTCACTGGATCTTCGGGGGTGATCCCACGGTGTTGCACTTCATCGGCCGGTTGACCCCGGTGCGGAGATATGCCCGCCGTTCCTCGGTCTACTTTCCTCGCAGCCACAGCTACGTCCCCTATCCACTCCAGAACCATCTGCGCTATCTGGGCCGGGAGACGGCGGTGGCGGCCCTGTACGAGATGGCCCGGGCCCCCGGCAGGGTCTCAACCATGGAGGACTGGTTGAAGGAGTATTTTGGCCCGACCCTGGCCGAGGCCTTCTTTGTCCCCTTCCATGAGCTCTACACGGCGGGTCTCTACCGCACCATCGCCCCCCAGGACAGCTACAAGTCCCCCGTCGATCTCACCTTTGCCCTGCGCGGGGCCTTCGACGATGCCCCCGCCGTGGGCTACAACACCACGTTCCTCTATCCGCAGGGGGGCCTGAATGTCCTGGCCCAGCGGATGGCGGCCGAATGCCAGCTCGAGTACGGGCGGCGGGTGGTGGCGGTGGATGTGGCGCAGCGAAGGCTGGGCCTTGCAGACGGCACGGAGCGGCGCTTCGGGGCCCTCCTGTCCACTCTGCCCCTCAACCGGATGATGGAGATGACGGGCCTGTCGGTGGCCGCGCGGCCGGATCCCCACACCTCGGTGCTGGTGCTCAACATCGGGGCGGGGCGGGGCGAGCGGTGTCCGCAGGACCACTGGTTGTACCTGCCGGAGTCCCAGTCCGGATTCCATCGGGTCGGTTTCTACAGCAATGTGGATCGCAGTTTTCTGCCCAGGAGTGCCCGTGACTCCGGGGACAAGGTGAGCATCTATGTGGAACGGGCCTATCCGGGCGGTGAACGGCCCACCGACGATGAGATCGATCTCTACTGCGACGCGGTCGTGGCGGAGTTGCGGGCCTGGGGATTCATCACCGATGCGGAGGTCGTGCATCCCACCTGGATCGATGTCGCCTATACCTGGTCGTGGCCGGGCTCGGCCTGGCGCCGGCAGGCCCTGGACGCCCTGGAGGGGGCGGGCATCTATCAGGTCGGGCGCTACGCCCGGTGGATCTTTCAGGGCATTGCCGACTCGATCCGGGACGGATTCGCGGCCGGGGCGGCCATGCGCCCGCTGGGCCGGGGTCAGGCGGGCCATGGGGGATAGGCAGCAGGAGGGCCTGATGCCCGAGCATCCGAAAGAGGCCGGGCCGGTGTTTCACCCCTGTCCGCCGGATCCGGCGTGTCCCTATTGCAACGGCACCATGGCCGGCCGGGCCGACGCCTATGACTGGTCCTTCCTCGACGGGGCCTACTGTATCTCCCTGAAGAGCCGTGACGACCGGGCGACCAAGGTGGCCGCCGAGTTCCACCGGGTCGGGCTGTGTACCCGGGTGGTCTTCTACCGGCCGGACAAGCACCCGAAGAAGGGGATCATCGGGAGCTGGGAGTCCCACCGGTCGGTGGCCCGGGACGCCGAGGAGCGGGGTTATGAGCGGACCCTGATCCTGGAGGACGATGTACAGTTCAATCGTCACCTGAGACCACGGACCCTGAAGACCGTGGCCAAGGCCCTCGACAGGCTCCCCGAGGACTGGATGATCTTCTTCCTGGGGCACTGGCCGCTGTGGGCCTATTTCGTGCGGTCCAACGTACTGAGGACCTCATCGGCCTGTGCGCACGCCTATATCGTCAGCCCGCGGCTGCTGAGGTGGCTGCGCGAACACCCCTGGGGCGCCCCAGGGGTCGACAAGCTGCGGCTGGTGGGCAAGGCGCTGGACTCCGCCTATGCGAAGCTCCCCGGCGTCTACGCCTATTTTCCGATGATTGCGACCCAGAGTGCGAGCAAGAGCGACAACTGGAACGTCAGGCCGCGCAAGGCGCACAAGAGGCGCAAGATCAAGCACCTCGTGACGCGCTCACGTTACCGGGAGGTCTATCTGTCCAGGCTGATGCGGCCCAACGAGATGATCGTCGTCGCCGGCGCCCCCATCGTCTATATGGTCGAGAAGTTCAGACGGCTTCGCCGGCGCTAGTTACCCGGCGCTGGCTACAAGGCCCGGCGCCCAGGCAGGGCGAGGGTCCGGGAGGCCGGCAACAGGCCACCGGCCCCCTTCTGAACGGCGGACATCAGCTTTTCGGAAAAACGCTTGCCGGCCGTGTAGTGCACCGCATAGATATCGGCCTCGCGACTGGCCTCGAGCAGATAGTCGTCACTGGTCTGTATGGCGTCGATCAGGTCCAGGCCCAGGGCCCGCTTGCCATACCAGTGTTCACCTGTAGCCACCCGGGCCATGTCCAGGTGGGGGCGGTGCTCGGTGACGAACTCCTTGAACAGCTTGTGTACGTCCTCGATCTGTTCCCGGAAGTGCCTGCGATCCTCGTCCGTATTGACTCCGAACATGGTCAGAGTGCTCTTGAGTTCGCCGGCCTTGACCTGTTCGAAGTCTATCCCGTGCTGGTCCAGGAGGCGGTGAAAGTTGGGGAGCTGGGCGAGCACGCCGATGGAGCCCACCACCGCAAAGGGGGCGGCAATGATCTGGTCGGCCACGCAGGCCATCATATACCCGCCACTGGCCGCCACCTTGTCCACCGCCACCGTGAGCCGGATGCCCCGATCCCTGACGCGCTGGAGCTGGGAGGCGGCCAGGCCGTGTTCATGGACCAGACCCCCGGCGTTCTCCAGCCGGACCAATACCTCGTCGCCGGACTGCGCCACGCCCAGGACCGCCGTGATCTCCTCGCGCAGGGAGCCCACCGCCGTGGCCTTGATGTCCCCATGGAAGTCCATGACATAGACGCGCCTTGGTTGACCTTGCGCGCCCTGCCGGCCTTTCTGCTCCGCCTTCAGCCGTGCCTTGTCCGCCTTCAACGCCCTCTTCAGCACCTTCTTGCTCAGTACTGCACGCTGGAGTACCTGTGTCATGCTGCGGTATTTCTCATTGAGGTTCTTGACCTCGAGCTTGTCCACGGCGCGCGAGCGGCGCGATGCCGAGAACGCCACGACAATGAGAAATGCGACGGCGGCCGCCACGGTGATGGTCTTGGCCAGGAAGAGTCCGTACTGGGTCAGGATGTCCATAGTGTGTGTCCCTCAGTGTTCCTTGTACTGCCTGACCTGGTCTTCGAGGTCGTTCAGCAGCCCTGACATGCCCTCACTCTTGATGATGGAGGAATAGACACTGCGATAGTTGCTGATCAGGCTCGCCCCTTCGATCTCCACGTCATAGGCGCGCCACTGGCCGTCCGGCCCCCGATGCAGCTTGTAGTTCACGGGGATCTCCTTGTCCCGGGTCACGATGAAGGTCTCGACGAGGGCCTTGTCACCCCTGATCTTCTCCTTGCCATAGCGCACCGTTTCACCCGAGTAGTGGTGGGCCTTCTCCAGATAGGTGGACTCCAGATATTCGGAGAAGTAACGGACGAAACGCTCCTGCTCCGTCGGATTGGCCTTCTTCCAGTGGGTCGACAGGACACTCTGGGACATGGAACGAAAATCGAAGCCCCTGTTGACGATGGGTTCTATGCGCCGTTGCCTCTCGGCCCAGTCCAGGCCGGGATCCTTGAGTATGGACAGGATCTGGTCGACCGTCGTCTGGACCTGTTGTCTGGGCGAAGGCGTGGCCCCGAGGGCCGTCAGGGGCAGGAACAGGATCAGGGCGATCCAGCGGCTTCGGATGTTCGACATGAGCTTCATTCCTTTTCCTTAGTGGTGTCCCACAGACCGCACACGGCCGTTCACTCGTGCGCCTCGCCGGGTCTGAATGCCTTGATCAGCTCGGTCTGCACCCTTGGCGGGACCGGGGCATGGTGACTGAACTCGATACTGTAGCTGCCTTCGCCGCCGGTCAGTGATTTCAGTCTCGACTGGTAGTCGGTCAGCTCGCTGAGCGGGACCTGCCCGCAGATCTCCACCCGGTTCCCGCTCAGGGTACGGGTCTCCGTGATCATGCCGCGCTTGGCGGACAGGTCTCCGGTGATGTCCCCCACGCTGTGGGCGGGCCCGACGACGCGTATGCTGACAATGGGCTCGAGGACCATGGGACGCGCCTTGCCGACGGCATCCAGAAAGGCCTTCTTTCCGGCCGTGACGAAGGCGATCTCCTTGGAGTCTACCGGGTGATGTTTCCCGTCGTACACCGTCACCCGCAGGTCCTGGAGCGGGAATCCGGCGATCGCGCCGGCCTCCAGGATCTGGCGTACCCCCTTTTCGACCTCGGGGATGAACGGCGCGGGGATGGCCCCGCCGACCACCCGGTTGACGAACTCGAAGCCTGAGCCCCGCTCCAGCGGCTCTATGCGCAGGGCGACCTCCCCGAACTGACCCGCACCGCCGGTCTGCTTCTTGTGGCGGTGGTGACCCTGCGCCGGGGCCGAGATGGTCTCCCGGTAGGCGATGCTCGGGGGATGGGTCTTGACCTCCACGTTGTATTGGCTGCGCATCTTCTCCAGTACCGCCCGCAGGTGCAGTTCCCCGGCGCCGCGCAGCACCGTCTCGTTCAGCGAGGCGCGGTGCTCCACCTTGAGGCAGGGATCCTCGTCCTCCAGTTTCTGCAGCGCGTCGGAGAGCTTCTGCTCGTCGCCCCGGCGTGCCGTCTCGATGGCGAGCCCGTACATCGGCGGTGGACACTCCATGGACCGGAGGTGGTAGTGGTCCTCGTCGTGGGAATCGTGCAGGACGGCGTCGAAGTGGATCTCGTTGACCTTGGCCACGGCACAGATGTCGCCCGGGATGCCATAGGGCAGCTCTGTATGGCGCTTGCCGTGCAGTCCGAGGAGGTGGGCCACCTTGAACGGCTTGCGTGCGTCGCCGATGAAGAGCTGGCCATTGGGCCTGACGGTGCCCTGGTGGATGCGGAATATGCCCAGCTTGCCCACGAAGGGGTCGACCGAGACCTTGAAGACGTGGGCGACGACGTGACGCTGTGGGTCCGGGACGACCTCCGCTGGCCGCGCCTCCGGTCCCTCGCCCTTCAGGAAGGGCGGTGGATTGCCCTCCAGGGGATTCGGCATCAGGCGGTCGATGATCTGCAGGAGTTCGGGTACCCCGGCACCCGTGTGGGCCGAGGTGAAACACACGGGGATCAGGTGGCCCTCGCGCAGGGCCTTCTCGAAGGGTTCATGCAACTGGGCCGGATCCAGCTCCTGGCCCTGCTCCAGGTAGACCTCCATCAGGGCCTCGTCCACCTCCACCACCTGATCGATGAGCCGGGTGTGGGCAGCTCTCACCGAGGAGAAGGCCGTGGCCTCGTCTCCAGCGGGGGTGAAGAAGCAGTCGACGACGGCATCGCGCGTCGTACTGGGCAGATTGATGGGCAGGCACCCGGCCCCGAAGGCCGACTGGAGCACCGCGAGCAGCGCCCTCGGATCGCACTGCGGGTCGTCGATCTTGTTCACGATCAGCAGGCGGCACAGCCCCTGGCGGGCGGCCGCATCCATCATCCGCTCGGTGACCGGCTCTATGCCAGTCTGGGCATTGACCACCACCGCGGCGGTCTCCACCGCCGGCAGCACGCTCAGCGAGCGGCCCAGAAAATCGGGATATCCGGGTGTGTCCAATACGTTGACATGACTCGCGCCCGCTGAAAACTGGCAAATGGCGGTCTCCAGCGAGTGTTGCAGGGCCTTTTCCTGGGGGTCGAAATCGCATACCGTGTTACCTCGCTGGATGCTGCCCGGCGCGGAGAGGGCCCCGGCTGCATGGAGCAGGGCCTCCACCAGGGAGGTCTTGCCGGCGCCGGCGTGGCCGACGAAGGCGAGATTGCGGATCTCGCGAGCGGTGTAGTGCGCCATCTGTCATGTTCTCCTGTGCGGTGGAGCTCCGGTGGATCGGGCCGGCGCACAGTATAGCAGTCGGATATGCGAATTCGGGAACGGAGTGCCCGTGGCGTGAGGCGATGGGCGCGGCCGTGCCCGGCCGGCCGGGGAGGCCCTGATCCCTTCGTGGCTCGGCTTGCGCATCTTGCCCGGCGTGACGGCCCTGGACGGCGATTCGCGCCTTGATGTGAACGATTGCGCCTCTCCATCAGCCCGAC
>Ga0114931_10004685_pt1 | contig 17039 bp, 19 predicted proteins | sample 2SBtaG_FD_89579 | JGI IMG/M metagenome (GOLD analysis project Ga0114931, IMG submission 89579) | Deep subsurface microbial communities from Kolumbo volcano to uncover new lineages of life (NeLLi) - 2SBTROV14_V59a metaG | ecosystem: Environmental > Aquatic > Marine > Volcanic | place: Kolumbo...
AGATCGCTTCGCTCCAGACGGCCCTGTACGGTGCGCGTGATCCACGCCAGCAGCGGCGGAATTCTGGGAACGTAGCTCTTCAGGCGGGCCAGCGTGACCGCAACTTCGTAGGCGGGCTCGGCGAACGCCACGTTCGACCAGCCGGAGACACCGGTAACGTGGCCTTCCACTACGCAGAGGTTGGTAGAGACGAAGTCGCCGTGGCAGATCACCTCCTCGCCGATCGCGGGATGATTTCTTCCAGCCATTCGACGCCCGCGGCCAACCCTGCAAGGCCGTGCCTCTGGATGCGCTATTCCAGCCGCTCCGAGCGGCCGGCAGAGCCAACCCCGACCGGGGGAAAATCAGGCTCCGTGAGACCGCGACGGAGCGGTTCCGGGTGGAGCCGTTGGAGCCGCGCCTGCGGTTCGCCTAATAGCCGGGGCACGAGGGGGAGTGTCTCTCGAACGAGCCGCGAAATACCGGCGAGAGGGGCAGCCACCTCGGCGGGATGCAAAATCTCGTGCAGGGGATTCGGCCGAGTCGCTGTGCCATCACCGAGTGCGGAGAGCCGATTGCGCTGCGGTCCGAGTCCGCGTGCACCGCGCGGGCACCGGGAAGCCCGAATCGGCCTGTGCCGCATGCACGACGGCTTCCCGCCGGACCTGGGAGAGATCCTTCAAGTTCATCAAACGCCGCAGCACGAGCTGCCCGTCGTAGCCCGCTGGCGCCGCGGAGAGGCGGAAGGCATTCACGACCGCCTCGCCCTCGCTCCCGAAGCGCGCGGCCCTTCACCAAGCGTGGCTACGAGGCCACGTTCATCGACGACGTGGCCCGGGGCGCTCGTGTGACCCGGGACGCGCTCTACCACCAGTTGCGCGACCTGTTCCGGGTGGTGCTCGAAGCGCTGGTCACGAACCTCACGCGGAAGGCCAGGCAGGACTCGAAGCTCGAGATGCAGCGACTCGGTGTCCCGCACAAGGCCCCGCCCCGCTACGCCGCCGGCATGGAGATGCTGCTCGACGGCCTGGGCGAGCCGGCGGTCCGCCGCGTCGTCCCGACGGACGGTCCGGGCGTGCTCGGGCGAAAGCGCGGGGACGAGCTCGGGGGCTTTCGCATGCTGGAGCTGGTACGTGGCGTGTTCCGGGATTCGTTCCGTCGAGGCAGCATCCGGCCCGAGCTCGTGGAGCCCCTCTCCCACCTTCCTCTCTGGCGCACTCCAGGAGACCGCGCTCGCCATCGGGAGCGCGACGAACCCTGCGAAAGCCCGAGCGGAGCTTGGGGTTGCGGCGCACGGGGTGCCCAGATCGCTGCTGCGCCCGCGGGAGCCGAGCCAGCCAGATCGAAGACGCGGACTTGCGAGGCCCTTCCACAACGGAAATCGGAAAGAACGTCCCCGAGCCGTCCGATTTCCACTTTTGTGGAATGTTTTTCTTTATCTGCCGCCTGCTGAGGGACTACAGCAGCGCCGGAATCGGCATGTGCCCGGGATTCCATGGGATTTCTGGAAGAGGATTCCTGGCATCAGGATTGCATGTACCGAACGGTCGGAAAGCATGGGCTCCCATATCCACTTCAACTCGGTGCGCGCCACACGATGGTGGCGCGCCAGACAAGAGGGTCCTTCAGTGAAACTCCCGAACGTTCCGCTCCGCCGATCCGTTCTATTCGCGTCCAGTCTGCTCGCGACGCTGTTACTGGCCGCGTCCAGCGCCCAGGCCACCCCTGTGCAGGTGATCATCAATGCGCACGTCACCGCGATTCCCACGGCTCTTCAAGGCCTCGTGCCGCTCGGCTCGAGTATCACTGCCACCCTGACGCTCCAGAGCACCACGCCGGATGAGGACCCGGCAGCCGGCGCCTTCCTGGCAACGAATCTAGGAGGCACGATAGCCACCGTCCTCGTCGTGCCCGTGATGGGGACGGTCGACAGTGTCACGACCACGGGCTCCACGAGCTGGTCCTCCATGGCCACCATCGTCGCTCTCAACCAACCCCTCCCCACGACGACGGTCTTGACCGGTATGGGGATGACACCGGATCAGATCCTCCCGGACTTCGCGAGCCTCACGGGAGGAACTGTGACCGTGGACTTGACCAACCTCAATCAGACGAGCGGCGCCGTAGCCGATGTCGACTCCATCCAGATCGTTCCCGAGCCCATGGAGCTGCTTCTGCTGGGCATGGCGGGGTTGGCAATGGCGTTCCGACGGCATGGGGGTGACCGGCGCTCGGCCTGATGGCCTGCTGCCCCCCGCAAGCTCCACCAGATGCCAGGACAGTCCTCGCGGCCCGCTGGCGCAGAGGACGGGCGAAACGGAAGCGGCACCGCGTGGTGCAGCCGTCGGCCGGCGGCACCACGCGGTGCCCTTCTCTCGCCGCTTCCGTGCGCGTGGCCAAGTGTTCCGAGGTCTGAGCGGCGGCGCCGCGGCAGCTCCCGTTTGGGGTCTTGCGGGCGCCTGCCAGGAAGTGGGAAGATCGGCCGATGCGCCGCCTTCTCCTTGCACCGCTGTTATGCGCTCTGGGCTGTGCCAGCGGGCCCTCGGCGCCGCCCCCGGACAACTACCTGCGCTATGTGAGCTTCGAGGTCGGGATCCACGACCACGTGCTGCTGCACTGGCGCAAGCGCGACATGCCCCTCCGGGTCTACCTGCCCTTTCCGAAGGAGTACCAGTTCAAGGACCCCGAGGCGGTCCATGACGCCGTTCGCGATGGCATCCTCGACTGGACGGATGTGGCTGGGCCTGGCATTCCCTCCTTCACCTTCGTGGACACAGCCGAGGAAGCAGATATCCCCATCTTCTGGGAGAAGGAGTCGAAGGGCTGGTTCATCGCCTCCTGCTCCTACAGCCGGGAGGTGCTCCATCGCCATTTCAAGGTGGACCGCATCCTGGTGACGGCTCGGGAGGCGGACGGCCGCGAGGCCCGTCTGGAGGACGTCTATACCACCGTGCTCCACGAGATGGGTCATGCTCTGGGCCTCGGAGGCCACAGCCCGAACAAGGCGGACGTCATGTACCCCTGGCGCCAACAGAGCCGGAGGCTCACAACGCTGAGCCCGCGAGATCGCGAGACGCTGCGACTGCTCTACCAGCGCCCCGTGGGACAGCCGATCTCCTCGCCGCGCAGCGTCCGGTGAACCCGGCGTGGCGATGCGCGTCTAGGCAGAGAGGGCGAGCATCCGCTCGATGGGTCGCAGCGCCGCCTGGCGAATCTCCTCGGGAACGCGGATCTCCGGGGTGAGATCCCGCAGGCAGAGGTAGAGCTTCTCGAGGGTGTTGAGACGCATGTAGGGGCAGCGGTTGCAGGCGCAGCTCTCATCCATGCCCGGCGCCTGGATCAGGGTCTTCACGTGCCCGGCATCGGCGAGCTTCTTCTCGATCTGGTGGAACACGCCGTCCTCGGTGGCAATGACGAGGGTCTTCGCCGGAGAGTCCACGGCGCGCTGGATGATGCCGCTGGTGGAGGCGATGAACGCCGCCTGGTCGAGCACCGACTGGTCGCACTCCGGATGGGCCAGCACCTCCGCATCGGGATGGCGCACCAGCAGCTTCGTCAGCTCCCGTGCACTGAACTGCTCGTGAACGATGCAGGCCCCCTGCCACACGATCAGATCATCGCGCCCGAGCTGCTCTGCAACCCAGCGGGCCAGGTGACGGTCGGGAGCAAAAATCAGCTTCTCGCCCTCGAAGTGCCGGGCCATCTTCACCGCGTTCGAGGAGGTGCAGATGAGGTCGCTCATCGCCTTCACCTCCGCCGAGCAGTTGATGTAGGAGAGCACCTTCGCGCCAGGGTGCGCGTCGATGAAGCCGCGGAACTGCTCCGGCGGACAGCCGTCGGCCAGGGAGCAGCCCGCCTCCAGGTCGGGCACCACCACCTTGCGACGCGGGTTCAGGACCTTGGCCGTCTCCGCCATGAAGTCCACGCCGCAGAAGACGATCACGTCGCGGTCCACCCGGCTGGCCGCCTGGGCCAGAGCCAGGGAGTCACCCACGAAGTCCGCCAGGTCCTGGATCTCGGACTCCTGGTAGTAGTGGGCCAGGAGGACCGCGTTGCGCTCCTCCTTGAGCGCCCGGATCGCCTCCTCCAGGTCGTCGGGAAGGCCCTCGAAGACGGGCTCGGGAGATGCCGCCATGGGTTCCTCACACGGTGCTGCGGGCGCGCTTGGGGTGTGTCGAGATCCTGGAAGGTAGCAGCCGTCCCCTCAAGCCGCGGGCTCGAGCAGCAAGGTGGGCACCCCGCATGTCGGGGCCAGCACCGTGAGGACCCGTGTGCCGGGCTTGCGCCCCGGCCGCAGATCCGAGACCTCGAAGCCCCCCTCGAGCAGCCGCCCGCGGGCGGCGCCCCCATCGACCACGCGGAAGGAGAGCCCCCAGAGCCGGTCCGGCGCATCGCGATCCCCGCCCTCCAGCTGGGAAGCCACCTCCCAGGTCACGCCCCCTACCCGGAAGAACTGCAAGCGCGCCCCCACTGCGGAAAGCTGCGGTCGAGGGCCAGGCGCAGGGCCAGCTGCTCGCCATAGAGGCGCAGAGCCGCCTCGGGGTCCGCCGTGCGCAGCACGGCATGATCGAGGCCGTGAACGCAGGAGGCTTCTTCGCCAAGCGCCCGGGCGATGGGGAGGGTGTCGGTCGCGGACAAGTGTTGGATGGCGAAGATGCGGGCGCCGCGGGTTTCTCCCGCGGGAAGCCTCACGCTGCGCCAGGCACGCGTGGCGCCGGAGTGCACATCGCGGCCTGCGCCCTCTTCCACGGGCGCGGGGTGGAGACCCGCTTCCCGCCACGCGGCAGCACATGCGTCCGCGTCTGCGGTCCCGAAAGCGGCGCCGAGAACCCCCTCCCCGTGCTTCTCCAGGTGGTCCCCCAGCCACGCCCCGAGATGCCCCTGGCCCTGGGGAGCCAGCAGCTCCAGGTAGGTGTTCTGCAGGCGATACAGCACGTTGGCAGTGCCGGCGCCCGGGTGCTCTCCATGCCAGGAGGGTGCGCGGCCCAGCAGGCGCGACCAGATCTCCAGGCCGGCCTCCAGATCGCGGACCGCGAGGATCACATGGTCGAGGGAGTGCAGCATCCCACGAGAATGACCGGACGGAACGCAATTTCCATCTCCGCGGGGCATATCTTCCACTCCGCTCCGCCGGACCCCAGCCTGATTCACATTTTCGTCCGCAATTCCAGCTTGTTGGAAGCACGTTCCCAGACGCCGGCCGTGGGCACAGAAACTTCGATGATCCATTTCAGGTTCTTCGAGGACGCCACCTGCGGCCACCACCAGCGTGCTCACCGAGGGCCAGATCGCGCTCTCCCTCAGCTCCACGGGCGTTCCGGAGCCGGCGGAGATGCTGCTGCTCACGGCGGCAGCCGGCACCCTGGCCTGGCAACAGAGCCCGCGCCGCGCCCGAGGCCTGCAAACCCTGGCAAAAGGCCCCGGGATGGTCCTCCTGGGACCTTTTCGTTAGGGTTTCCGCGCACTTGTCCTATGCTGGGCAAGCTGGAGGCCCGCCATGCCGAAGCCGCCCGAGCCGGCGTACCCGCGCCACGAGAAGGACCGCCCCTGGGTCTTCCGCACGTACTCCGGCCACACCTCGGCGCAGGCCAGCAACGCCCTCTACCGCACGAACCTGGCCAAGGGCCAGACGGGCCTCTCTGTCGCCTTCGACCTGCCCACCCAGACGGGCTACGACGCCGACAATCCCCTGGCCCGCGGCGAGGTGGGGAAGGTCGGCGTGCCGGTGAGCCAACTCGAGGACATGGAGGCGCTCTTCCAGGGGATCCCCTTGGACCGCATGAACACCTCGATGACCATCAACGCCACGGCCGCCTGGCTGCTGGCCCTCTACGTGGCCAGCGCCGAGCGCCTGGGGGTGGACCCGGGGCAGCTCCAGGGCACCACCCAGAACGACATCGTGAAGGAGTACCTCTCCCGGGGCACCTACGTGTTCCCGCCGGAGCCCTCCCTGCGACTCATCAGCGACATGGTGGCGTACACGGTCCACGCGATGCCGAAGTGGAATCCGATCAACATCTGCTCCTACCACCTCCAGGAGGCAGGGGCCACGCCGGTGCAGGAGATCGCCTACGCCTTCGCCAACGCCATCGCGGTGCTCGACGCCGTGCGCGCGCGCAAGGACATTTCGGAGGAGCGGCTACCCCAGGTCTTCGGGCGCATGTCGTTATTCTTGAACTCCGGCATCCGCTTCGTGGAGGAGATCTGCAAGGGGCGCGCGATGGCGGAGCTGTGGGACGAGCTGGGCCACGAGCGCTACGGCGTGGAGGAGGCAAAGCAGCGGCGCTTCCGCTACGGCGTGCAGGTGAACAGCCTGGGTCTCACCGAGGCGCAGCCGGAGAACAACGTCATCCGCATCGCCCTCGAGGCCCTGGGGGTGACCCTCTCCAAGAAGGCACGCTGCCGCGCCCTGCAGCTGCCCGCCTGGAATGAGGCCCTGGGGCTGCCGCGACCCTTTGACCAGCAGTGGTCCCTGCGCATCCAGCAGATCCTGGCCTACGAGACGGACCTGCTGGAATACCCGGACCTCTTCGACGGCTCCCACGTGGTGGAAGGCCGTGTCGAGGAGCTGAAGAAGGCGGCCCGCGAGGAGCTGCAGCGCGTCCTCGACATGGGGGGGGCCATCGCCGCCGTCGAGAACGCCTACATGAAGCAGCGCCTCGTGGAATCGAACACGCGGCGGGTGCGGGAGATCGAATCCGGCGCGCGCACCGTGGTGGGGGTCAACGCCTTCCAGGAGAGCGAACCGTCGCCGCTGACCGCCACCGGGGAGCAGTCGATCCTCCAGGTGGACGAGAGCGCGGAACGCGAGCAGATCGAGCGCCTGGAAGCCTTTCGGCGCAAGCGCAGCCCGGCAGAGGTGAAAGCGGCCCTCCAAGGCCTGCACGACGCCTTGGGCAATGGCGAGAACGTGATGCCGCCCAGTATTCGGGCCGCCCACGCCGGCGTGACCACCGGCGAGTGGGCCGATACCGTGCGCCAGGTCTTCGGCGAGTACCGCGCACCTACCGGAGTGGTCGCCGGAGAGCCGCGGGTGGGGAACGAGATGACGGAGAAGGTGCGTCGGCGTGTCCGGGAGCTCGGCCTGCGGCTGGGCCGGCCCGTGAAGATCCTGGTGGGCAAGCCGGGGCTCGACGGGCACAGCAATGGCGCCGAGCAGATCGCGGTACGCGCTCGGGATGTGGGCATGGAAGTCGTCTACGAGGGCATCCGCCTGACTCCCGAGGAGATCGTCCAGTCGGCACGCGACGAGGGGGTCCACCTGATCGGGCTCTCAATCCTCTCGGGCTCGCACACGGTCCTGGTGACCGACGTGCTGGACGGCCTGCGCGCCGCGGGGCTCTCCACCCCCGTGGTCGTGGGCGGCATCATCCCGAAGGACGATGCCTGCGCCTTGCGCAAGGCCGGCGTGAAGCGCGTCTATACGCCCAAGGACTTCGACCTCGGCCGCATCATGGGCGAGATCGTGGACGTGGTGGAGGAGAGCACTCCTGCCTCCTGAGGCCCCGGGAGCGCTGGAGGGCGCCGTGTTGGCTCGGCGGCTGCTGGGCCGCGAGCGGGACGCCGTCGCGCAGGCGATGAACCTGGCCGACGACCGCAGGCCGGCGCCGCGCCGCGCGGCCTTGGCGATGCTCGTGGCGCTGGAGCAGACGGTGCTCTTCGGCGGCGCCCCGCGCATCGGCCTGACGGGGGCGCCCGGCTCCGGAAAGTCCACGCTGCTCGATACGCTGGTGCGCCGCTTTCGAAGCCGCGGTGAGACCCTGGGCGTCGTCGCCGTGGACCCCTCGAGTCCCCGTAGCGGGGGCGCCTTGTTAGGCGACCGGCTCAGGGTGCGCGCCGGCGCCTCGGACCCCGGCGTCTTCTTCCGCTCGATGGCCGCCCGAGACCACTTGGGTGGTCTGGCGGAGAGCGCCCGCGCCGGGGTGACGATCCTGGCCGCAGCCTTCGACCACGTCCTGGTGGAAACAGTGGGCGTGGGCCAGAGCGAGGGCGAGGTGTCCGACTTGGTGGACACCCTGGTCTTCGTGGCCCAGCCGGGTGCCGGCGACCTGCTGCAATTCATGAAGGCGGGGGTGCTCGAGCGGCCCGACATCTTCGTGGTGAACAAGGCTGATCTCGGCGCGCCGGCGGAGCGCACCGCGCACGAGCTCGGCGCGGGCCTCGCCATGGGCGAGCGCAGCAGCCGGGAGTGGACACCGCCTGTGGTGAGCCTCTCGGCCCGGGACGGCACGGGGCTCGCTGCCCTCGACCAGGCGCTGGCCCGGCACGGCGCCTTTCTCGATCGCAGCGGCGAGCGCCTGGCGCGGCGACAGCGAGGACGGGATGCCGCCGTGCAGGGATTTCTCGCCTCCCGCTACGGGAGCTTTGGGCTGGAGGCGATTGGAGGCATGGCCGTGGTGACAGAGCGCCTGGCGAAGCAGGCACGGGCTTCGGGCTTCGCCCTGGCGGCCGCCCTGGGACGCGAGATCGAGTCCTCCCTGGCGAGGAATCACTGATGCGCCGATTGGACCGACCGGGCCGCATTGGCCGCTTCCTCTTCTGGCTGCTGTTGGCCGAGCTGCTGCTCTTCTTGCTGCTCGGCACCGCGCTGCGTCGCAGGTTCGAGGCACCCCGACACGACTATGTGGGCCGCTCAGCCACGGGATCCGGCCACGACGGAGTGGGCCGCTCAGCCGCGGCGCCCGGCCACGACGGAGTGGGCCGCTCAGCCACGGCGCCCGGCCCACTCCACGTCCGCCACGCCCGCGCGTCGGTTCTCCACCCGGGCCACCACGAAGAGCAGGTCGGATAGGCGGTTCAGATAGCGCAGGCAGGCCGGATCGATGCGCTCCCCGCGCTCCAGGAGCACCGCGCGCCGCTCGGCGCGGCGGCACACGGTTCGGGCGGTGTGGAAGGCTGCCGACGCAGAGGTCCCCCCTGGCAGGATGAAGCGCCGCAGGGGCGCGAGCTCCTGCTCCAGGGCGTCGATCCGCGCCTCCAACCAGGCGACGTCCTCCTCGCGGGGCGCCGGCACCGGGTTCCCCGTGCGGGGCTTGGGCTCCGGAGTGGCCAGCACCGCCCCCAGCTCGAAGAGCGTTTCCTGAACGCGGCGTCCGAGCTCCTGAAGGTCCTTCTGGCCGCTGGCAGACAACGCCTGGCCCAGGACGGCGTTCAGCTCGTCCACCGCGCCGTAGGCTTCCACGCGCACATGGTCCTTGGCAACGCGCCCCCCGGCAAAGAGGTCGGTCTCCCCGCTGTCGCCGCGACGGGTGTAGATCTTCACGTGGGCGAGTATAACCGTCGGGGTCATGGAGAGATCCCTCGAAATCGAAGCCGGGCAGGCAAGGGTGAGCCTCGACGCCACCGGGCCCGGCGGGCCCGGCCTCCACTGCGGGTTTCCGGGCGGCGTCAACCTCTCGCTGCGGGCTCCGCATGTCCAGCTGGCGGACGGCCCGCTGCCGGCCGCCGGGCGTTGGGTCCGCAGCCACGGCCGGGTGAAGGGACGCGGCGGACCTGCCGAGCGGGTCGAGTGGCAGCAGCTGACCGGCGGGGTTTCGCTGCGCTGGTGCGTGGAAATCCCGCGAGATGGCAGCGGGGTGGCGGCCCGGGTGTGCGTGGAGAACCGCACTCCTCGTCCAGTCCACGTCGAGCGCCTGATCCCCCTGCGTGTCGTGTCCGCGGCCCACCTCGAGGCGGGACCCTGGGAAATGTGGGAAGCGTGGCAGGACGGCCCGCGCAACTTCTCCGCGCCCCCGGGACGTGGCCTCGTGGGGTTCACCACCGCGTCCTGTGGAGGCCAGGTCCTCGCCGCGGACGCTGGCCTCCTGCGTGCGGAGCAGGTCCCCGAAGCCGCGTGGCTGGCAGCCGGCGCCTCGCTGGAGTCGGACCGCGCCTGGCTCGGAGTGGGAGACACGGATACTGGGCTGGCGGAGGCCTGGGCGCAGCGCAGCGCGCAGGAGATGCGGGTCCAGCTGCTGCGGCCCGCGGTCCACTGGCCAGCGGCCAACCCGAGCCCGGCCCTCCCCCACGTCGATCCACTTCCGCTCTGGAGTGCGCAGCAGCCTCCGGCCGAGAAGCCCGGCCGCGAGGTCCGCCTGGCCCGGGCACCCGCCCGCCTCGCTGCGGTGGGTCGAACGCAGGCCCAGGAAGGAAGCCCCCTGGCCCTCGCCCCGGGAGCCGGGCGCCTGTGGCTGGTCGCGCCGTCGCCTCTCGACCTCGCGGGGGGGGATCTGGAAAGCGTCACCAGCCAAGCCGCCCTGGCTGCCCTGGGCGGAGGCCTGGTCCGCCTGGCCGCCCCACCGGACGGGCTGCCAGGAGAGCGCCTCGCCCTCGCGCGCCGCATGCTGCCGCCCTTGGGCAGGCCCTGTCAGCGGGTGGGAGAGCACGCCCTCGCCACCCAGCTGGTGGGCGGAAGGCTGGCCCTCTGGCTCGGCAATGCCTCCCAGGCGGAGCGGCCCCTGGGAATGGACCTGGCAGCCCTGGGGCTTGCGGGCCCGGTCCACGGCTTTGACTTCCTCGCCGGCGAGCCCCTCGGGCTGCTCCGGGACCAGGTGCCAGAGCGCTTGACGCCAGCGGGGGGCTGCCGGGTCATCGGGCTCACCCCTGCCGCAGATCGTCCACTGGTGATCGGAACCACCTTGCATGTGGGCATGGGCACTCTGGAGGTGGCCGCCCTGCGCATCCAGGCTCACGAGCAAGTGCTGGTGCTACGGCACCCGGGTGCGCATCACGGCAGCGTGTGGATCGCCAACCCCGGCGTGGACACTCCCCGTTGCGTGGAGGTGGCCTTCCAGGACCAGGCCCTCGTGCCGGTTCTCTGAGCGGGATTCTCTCCTCGTGGCCAAGGAGCTCAGCCCTCCAGCTCCTGGTCCACGAGCCGCTCCAACGCGGGGTCGGGAGGAGCCGGCGGCGCTGCGGGCGGGGCGCCGGCGCGGTTGCGGCGCAGATACAGAGCCACGAAGCCCCCGCCGATCAGGAAGGCGAGGATCGGGATCACGTAGGCCACGAGTCCGATGCCCTCGGCCCGAGGCGCCTGGAGGATGTGCTCCCCGTAGATCTTGAAGAGCTCCTTCTCGACATCCGCGCGGCTACGGCCGGAATCCTCCTGGGCCTGGATCCACTGGCGAAGCTGCGCCGCCTGGGGGCTCGGACACTGCGACAGCGCACGGCCCGGGCAGTAGGGGCTCATCAGATGGTTGTCGAGATCATAGGCCCAGCCCGAATCCTGGGCCCAGGCGGGCAGCGTGAGCAGCAGTCCGAGCAGCAGCAGGCCCGCGCAGGGGATGCTTCGATCCATGGCTATATCTCCCAGTTGAGCTGCTTCTCGCCCCCGGTGCCCCGCTGCCGCACCTCCTGACGGGGCGCCTCGGGAACCACGCGGGAGTTCGGAGGCACGCTCTCGGTCACATAGGCATTGGCATTCACGACGCTGCCGTGGCCAACCACGGTCTCGCCGCCCAGGATGGTCGCGCCTGGATAGATCGTCACGTCGTCCTCGAGGGTCGGGTGGCGCTTGGTCCCGCGGATGGTCTGGCCACGGCGCGGGGAGAAGGCGCCGAGGGTCACCCCATGGTAGAGACGCACGTTGTCGCCGATGCGGCTGCTCTCGCCGATCACGACCCCGGTACCGTGATCGATGAAGAAGCGGCGGCCGATGCGGGCACCTGGATGGATGTCGATGCCAGTACGCGCGTGGGCATATTCGGACATGATGCGCGGCAGCTGAGGAACCCCCAGCTCGAAGAGCACATGGGCCATGCGGTGGATCGCGATCGCGGCGATGGACGGGTAGGAGACGAGGATCTCGCCGAAGGTCTTGGCAGCCGGGTCCCCCTCGAAGGCCGCCTCGACGTCCTCGGCCATCCCCGCCCGCACCTCCGGCAGAGCCTCCAGGAAGGCGCCGATCACGCTTGCGGCAGCGGAGCCGGAGGACAGCCCCGCGCGCTCCAGCAGGTGGCCGAGGCCGTCCGCCAGGTCGGGCAGCAGGCTGCGCAAGGTTTCCGGATCGCGCTCGTGAAGCACCAGGGCCTTGGCGCGCTCGGTCCAGGCCACCGCCTGGTTCCAGTCGGGATGGCCCTCGTGGTCTGCCTTGACGAGGGCATCGTCACCCCGCGCGGAAAGCGCAGCCACCGCGGCTTCGATGACGGCTTCGGTGGGACGCGAGGGCATGGGCCCATTCTAGCGCTCGCCCGCTATGCTGCGCGCGGGGTCGGGAGGGCTGATTGGGAAGCGTTCGCGAAGAGACCAGCGCCGGCGGGCTGGTGGTACGGCGGGGCCCAGGCGGGCTGGAAGTGGCGCTGGCGGAGCAGTGGGACCGCAATCGTGACGCCCGCACCGTGCGTCTTCCCAAGGGTCACCTGGAGGCCGGAGAGACTTCCGAGCAGGCGGCCCGCCGGGAAGTGGCGGAGGAGACGGGGCTCCACACCCGCGTCCTGGCCCCTCTCCCGGAGGTGACCTACCGCTACTTCGAACGCAGCCTGGGCTGCCACATCGACAAACGGGTGCGCTTCTTCTTGATGGCGTGGGAGGCCGGGGAAGCCCAGCCCCTGGATGGGGAGATGGAGCGGGTCCGCTGGGTCGCATTGAATGCCGCCGGCCCCCAGCTCAGCTTCGAGACCGAGCGCAGCGTGGTGGCTGCGGCCTGCGCGCTGCTAGACTCCGGCGACCCCCCGCCCCTGTAGGCGCCCCCGGTCGGTCGTTCCTCTGCTCCAAGGAGCGCGGTGCAGTCCACCTTCAGCCCGTCCAGCCTCAACTGCTTCGAGAAGTGCCCCAGGCAGTACTACTTTCGGTACATCGAGAAGGTGCCGGTGGACACGGAGGGAATCGAGGCCTTCGTGGGCAAGCGCGTGCACGAGGTCCTCGAGCGCCTCTACCACTTCGTGCTGGACGGCAAGGTTCCCTCCGTCGAGCGCGTGGTCTACCGCTATCACCAGTCCTTCCTGGAGCACTACGATGCCGCGCGCATCCGCATCGTGCGCGAGGGCATGGGGGTGGACGATTACCGGGCCGACGGCGTGCGATGCCTGGAGAACTACTACCGTCGGGAATACCCGTTTGACACGGACCAGACCCTGGGCCTCGAGAAGCGCATCCACTTCCGCCTGGACCCCGAGGGCCGCTACGCGGTGCGCGGCATCATCGACCGTCTGGTACGCACCCGCGAAGGCGAGTTGGAGATCCACGATTTCAAGACGGGCCGCCGGGTCCCGCGCCAGGAAGACCTCGACCGCGACCGTCAGCTCGGGCTCTACGAGCTGGGCATCCGGGAGCAGCTTGGAGAGGACGGCCCGGTGCGCCTCGTCTGGCACTATGTGCTGCGCAACCAGGTTCGCAGCTCCCTGCGCAGTCCCGAGCAGCGCGAGGAACTGGCCGACAAGACCATGCGCTCCATCGACGCGATCCGCTGTGAGACCGAGTGGGCGACAAAGAAGAGCCCTCTCTGTAGTTGGTGCGAGTACCGTTCCATCTGTCCAGCCCACAACGAAGCCCTCCCCCAGGAGCCCCGGGCCGTGGTTTCGACACGACATGCCCGGCAGCCGGAATCGACGGCCGGGACCGGGTCGCAGGGCCCGGCGGAAAGGCCGTCGGGCGATCAGCTCGAGCTGTTGTGAGCCGGCACGCGCCGCCGCCGCCTGCGGGCGCCATCTGCTCGTGCATCCGCCACCGCATCCCCTTCTACGAGACCGACGCCATGGGGATCGTCCACCACGCCAACTACGTGCGCTTTCTGGAGCTCGCGCGCATCTTGTGGATGGATGAGCATCACCGCCCCTACCGCGAATACGTGGCGGAAGGCCGGCACTTCGCGACCACCCACATCGAGGTGGACTACCAGCGCGGCCTGCGTTTCGACGACACCGTGGAAGTCACGACCTGGATGTCCTGGGTGCGCGGGGCTTCCCTGCGCATGGAATACCGCCTCGAGGGGCCGGACGGCGCTGTCGCCAGTGCAGCCAGCGAGCATGCGATGGTCGACGACGCAGGGCGGCCGCGGAGAATCCCCCGCGAGCAGCGCGAGGAGCTGCGCCGGCTGGCTACCGCCTAGGCCGAAGTCGGGCGGCCGGCAGCCCGGCCCAGCACCGACGCCCGATGGGAACGGCACCTCGTAGGGTCGAGTTTCTCAACTGCGTCCCCGCTTGCCCGGGTTGCGAAGCTGGTGCTCGCACCAGGCGGTGGCGCGGTGGATGGCGGCGAGGGCGTCGCCCTGGCCGGACCAGTGGGAACGCACGACGTCGGGATGGACGTGGTTGACGAGGCGGGAGAGGCCGGCTGAGACGACAAACAGATCGTCCACCAGGCCGAGGGGGCCAAAGATGAAGGTGGGCAACAAGTCGATGGGGGAGAGGACGTAGCCCACGCCCAGAGCGGCCAGCGCCTTGTCCAGTAGACGCACGCGCGGGTCGCGGATCAGCCGCGCCATCAGCATGGTGAGGTCCGGCAGCAGCAGCAGCGTGTCCCACACGCCACTGCTGGCGCCCGGTCGGGGCCTGCGGACCTTCCCGCGCACCCGATCGTAGAGACGCCTCTCGCCCGGGTTCAGCTCGATCTCGACCCGCTCCGTCTGTAGGACCATGCCCGAGAGGGTGACCAGCGCCACGGCCCTTCGCCAGGGTCAGGGGGCCGGAGGCGACGCCCCAGCCTGCGAGCGCAGAAGCCCGACCAGCACGCGTCCCTGGGCCTCGGGCAGGCGGAGACCCAGGAGCCGCGCGAGGGTGGGAGCCACATCGGTCTGGCGTAGCTCCGCAATGCGCAGCCCCTGGCGCAGGCCCGGACCCCAGGCGACAAAGCCTGGGCTCGAGGTGGCATCCGGCAGGAGGCCGCCCCCGGCGCCGCGAACTCGCGTGGGCGCCACCAGGGCCCTGCCGATATCGTCCGCGAAGCCGAAGCCGGGTTCGGCCTGGAGTCCGAACCAGGCCTCGCGGTCGGCTCCGCGCGCAATCATCTGCTCTGCCGAGACCACCCGGAAGGCCCCACTGTGCCGACCCGCAGCCTCGAGGGCCTTGCGCGCCTTCAGCGCGGAGCCTTCATCGGCCGCATAGACAAAGGCCGAGGTCCCGTTGGAGCGCGCCAGGGCGCGCCAGCGTTCGATCTGCTGGCCGTGGCCCACGACCACCAGGCCGGCATCCGCGAGCACGCGGTTCACGCGCACCGCGCTGTGGATCGGCAGGATGGCCCGGTCGCCCACCACGACGATCACGGTGTCCGCGGCACGCCCCGCTTGGGCGAGACACTGCGTGAGCCGGCCGAGCAGGCCGTCCGTCCGCACGAAGGCGTCCCGTGCGGCGCGGCTCCACGCACCGTGCACACGCTCGGCCGCGTCCGTCTGGGACAGGCGCAGCAACACCAACCTGGGCTGCTGGGCGATCCGGAAGAGCGCGCAGGTGGTGTCCACCAGGAAGCGATCCCGCTGCGGGCCCGGAAGGCCTGCTCTCGCGTCGGCAGCCAGAGCACGGGTGCGCATCCAGGGCGATGCGGCGCTGGCCAGGAGCTCGAGCCAGCTCTCTCCAGCGCGTACCGGCGTGACATCGGGAAGCAGCAGGGGAATGGCCGCCCCCACGGTGGTAGGCCAGTCGAGGGAGGCCACCAGGCCGTGGTGCTCGAGCACCTGCTGCCAGAGGGTCGGCACGAGCAGGTGACTGGCGTGGTTGTAGGAGCCCGGACGCACGCCGTGCTCTCCGAGGAGCCGGTTGGCTGGGACGCCATGGACGGCGGGGGGTACGCCCGTGATGAGTGTGGCATGCACGGGGTAGACCTGGGCCGGCGCGACGGGAACGACGCGCAGGGCCGCAACACCGTGCTGGGCGCCCGCCCGCAGTGTGGGCATGGCCGATGTCTCGCCCAGATAGCGGTCCGTGGTGAGACCGGCGACGGACACCAGCAGCAGATGCGCTGGACGCCCGGCGCCGAAGTGCGACGGAATGGCTGCGGGCCCGGCCTGCGGGGCAACGGGCGACTTCCCCTTGGGCGCCGTGGCGCAGGACGCCAGCAGCGCGAGCCCGAGCAGGATGGGCAGCCGGACCCGAGCCCCTCTCGGCACAGCGGCTGTAGCGAGATGCAACGTCAGGTGAATATCCCTCCCCGCTGCCGGCGCCCCTCGGCGAGAAGCGTATCGATCGCAGTGCGAACCTGGTCCACCTTCTCCTGGATCAGGGCGTCCTCTTCGCTCGCGGCGCCCTCGAAGTGCATGGGATCCCCAAAATGGATCCGATACTTCACCGGGAGCGGGAGGATCCCGAGCGGACCGAGCCATGGAAAACCCAGGGTGAGCGGAAAAGCCGGCATCCCCAGCACGCGGCCGAGACCCTCCAGATTGGCCAACCCGGGCTGCTGCTCCTCCGAGCCGACGATTCCCACGGGCACGATGGGCGTCTGCGTGCCCAGGGCCAGGCGCATGAACCCGAGTCCAAAGCGCTGCAGCTCATAGCGTTTCTGGAAGGTCTTGTTCATCCCGCGGACGCCCTCGGGAAAGACCATCACGCACTCCTCTTCCTCGAGCAGCGCGGTGCAGTTCTCCGGGGTGCCGACCATGCTGCCACCGCGCGTCGCGGCCACACTGACGAAGGGCAGCTGGGGAATCCAGTACTCCCCCATGCCCCGGGCGAGGCGCGGCGGATCGGCTTCCAGCAGCATGGCCGTTCCCAGCATCATGGCGTCGAAGGGAAGCTGCCCGGCGTGATTGGAAATGAGCAGGACCCGACCCGTGGGAACCCGCTCGATGCCGAAGCTCTCCACCCGGAAATAGTGCCGGTAGAGCAGCGCGGGCAGCAGCAGCTGCCGGCGCGCCGAATCGGGCTGGAGGCCAAAGATGTCGTAGCCATACTCGTTCAGCCGGGTCGGAATCCGGGCGAGACGGTCGGCCAGCTCGCGCTCGAGCTTGCGAGCCGAGAGCGGCACCAGCGCCCCCACGAAGTCGCGAAGCGCCCGCCAGCCGCCCTTGGAAGGTCCAGCCATCCCGACTACCCCCGCACGGCCTGGAACAACTCTTCAAGACCGAAGAGGGGACGGAAGCGGGTCGCCTCCACGAAACGACGGCCGGAGAGCGTGACCGGAAACTTCAGGAAGTCGAAAGCGCCCTCCGGCCA
>Ga0114931_10004686_pt1 | contig 17038 bp, 12 predicted proteins | sample 2SBtaG_FD_89579 | JGI IMG/M metagenome (GOLD analysis project Ga0114931, IMG submission 89579) | Deep subsurface microbial communities from Kolumbo volcano to uncover new lineages of life (NeLLi) - 2SBTROV14_V59a metaG | ecosystem: Environmental > Aquatic > Marine > Volcanic | place: Kolumbo...
CGAGGACAAGGCTGCGTAGGAAGGCGAAGCAGGCATATTGCTTATACGTCGATGCAGCCTGACACCCGCAGCCGTAGCCGCAGCCCGCCAAAACCCGAAGTTATTTTTGAGTCGGCCCTAACCATTCACAGGAGTTTGAGCTGTCATTGTGTCAGGCTCGTGTTGCTCTGTAAACTGCGCACTTACGAGTCAACCTAGGGTATCGAAAGGAGGCGAAAGAAAGGGACTTTGGGGAAATTTATCAGCGCGCCGTTCGGACTTGCATCGCGTGCATACACAGCAAATTTTTCGTGTATTTTGCGTATTTCGTGGTTTCTCTTTTCACTTACAGGTAATTACGATTTATCATTCGTCATTTATCATTTATCATTTCATGTACCCTGACACCATCTTCCCCCCCCAGGCTTCCCATGAGGACCACGGCCCTGCTTATCTGGAAAGAGCTGCTCCACCACTGGGGAAATTTCCTGCTTGGCGCAGCCGCCTTGACCGTGGCGGTCGGGCTCTGCGTGGCTCTAGCGATCACGGAAACGGCAAGCCAACGCGAAACCCGGCGCGTGACTCGCGACCTGGGCTTCAATTTGCGTATTATTCCGCGCGAAACCGACATGGAACAATTCTACCTGGCCGGCTACTCCGAACAGACCATGCCGGAGAGCGCCATGGACGAGCTGGCCAAAGTGAAGAGATTCTCCTACAACCACCTGGTCGCGTCGTTGCAGAAAAAGTTCCTGCTCGAAGGGCACCCTGTATTGCTAATGGGTATTTCCGGGGAACGGGCCCCGCCGGGCAAGAAACACCCCCCCATGATTTTTTCCGTGGAAACCGGTTCGGTGCATGTGGGCCATGAAATTGCTCGTCTGCTAAAATTGAAAAAGGGCGACACCCTCCTATTGGGCGGGCAGCGTTTTCGGGTGGCCCGCACCATGCCCGAAACGGGTACCGTGGACGATATCCGCGTCATCGGTTTGCTGTCGGATGTCCAGCGTCTTTTAGGGCTGGAAGGACAGATCAATGAGATCAAGGCCATCGATTGCCTCTGCTTAACCACTGACGCTAACCCACAGGCAATCCTGCAAAACCAATTACGGCAAGCGCTGCCCGAAGCACGGGTGGTGATGCAAAGCTCCATTGCCGAAGCGCGGGCCAGACAACGGCAGATGACCGAAAAGTACGCCACCTTTGTCATGGGGGCCGTGTTGCTCGTCGCAGCTGCGTGGATTGGCGCATTGGCCATCATCAACGTCCGCCAGCGGTATGGGGAAATCGGCCTGTTTCGAGCCCTCGGCTACGGTTCGGGTAGGATCGGATCCCTCATACTGGGCCGGGCGGTGCTGATCGGCCTGCTAGCCGCCCTGTCGGGCTATTTCCTGGGAACCTGGCTGGCACTAACCTGGGCCCCAGAAATTTTTCCGGTGACGGCTCGGGCGATCCAACCCCTGCCGCGATTGCTGCCGTGGGCCATGCTGGCCACGCCGCTGTTGGCCGCGGTGGCCAGTCTGATTCCAGCCGCCATCGCCATCACCCAGGATCCGGCGGATGTGCTGCGGCAGAATTGAGTGTTCCGAGGGTTAGAGCCTCGGATTGTGGGGAAACATGAGTTTGTGTTCAGAGAGGAATATGGAGGAGAATCCAGTCATGCAGCCCATCCTGTCACTGACGCATGTCAGCAAGCACTACGCCATGCCTGGGGGCAGCGACGTCGTCTGCCTGGAGAGCGTGTCGCTGTCGGTGGACCGGGGCCAGTTTGTTTCGGTCCAAGGCCCCAGCGGATCGGGCAAGACTACGCTGCTGCTGACGATTGGTGGCATGCAACGGCCCTCCTCCGGCCAGGTGGTTGTAGCTGGCCACAACCTGTATGCTCTCAGTCCAGGGGCGCGGACTAAATTTCGAGCGACGCACCTCGGCTTTGTTTTCCAAATGTTTCACCTGGTGCCGTACCTGAATGTGATCGAAAACATCTGCCTTGGCGCCAACAGCGAGGCCGACGCCAGAGAGCAGGCCCGGGTGCTGGCCGAAAGGTTGGGGATCGGGCAGCGTTTGCAACATAAGCCGTCTCGCTTGAGTGTCGGGGAATGCCAACGCACGGCTCTGGCTCGGGCCCTGATTGCCAAGCCCGAACTTATCCTGGCGGACGAACCGACCGGCAATTTGGATCCGGAAAACACCGAAGAAGTCCTGCAGGTACTGGCCCAATACTGCCAACAAGGCGGATCGGTCCTGCTGGTAACGCACGGCGAAGAGGCCCGCCGTTATGCGGATCGCCGCTTAAGGTTGGAGCAGAGTCATCTGGGCTAGCTCCATCCGCCTACAGCGTCAGCCGGTTCGTGCCCCAAGTGCGGATGACGACCAGCACGGCGGCGGCGGCCATGATCATGATCAGCGAGACGGCGACCGCGGCGCCGAGATCGCCGATACTCAATTCGAGGAAGACGGTGGTGGAGAGCACCTCGGTCTTTCCTCGGGTCGCTCCCGCAAATACCAGCAGGGGCCCAAATTCGCCCAGCGCGCGAGCCCATGCCAGAGTGCCGGCCGTCAAAATTCCGGCCCGTGCTTCGGGCAGGACGACCCGGCGAAAAGCCTGGGCCCGATTGCAACCCAGGGTCAGAGCCACCTTCTCACGGCGGGTGTCAATCAGCTCGAACGTGGCTCGCATCGTGCGCACCGCGAAAGCGCATGCTACCACGAACTGAGCCAGCACGACCGCTGGCAACTGGTACACCACCCGCTCGCGGATCGCAACGGGCGCGTATTGAAATAAAATTAACAAACTCAAGCCCACCACCAAGGGTGGCAGCACAATCGGGATGTCGAGCATAGCGTCGATAAAGTTTTTTCCGAAAAAATGATGCCGGGAAAGCAAATACCCCACGGGGATCGCCACGATCAGGGACAAAATCGCGGTGATCGTGCAAGAAACCAGGCTCAAGACAATCGAATACTGAATATTGTCGTCCGAGAGTGCGGCGACTATCGGGTTGTTGACAAAAAAGGCCAGCCAGGGATGGGCGGCCGACCACTCGCGACTGGCCACTCCGGAAGCATCTTCCTGGAACATGTAGCTGGCATCCGCCAGGAGCATTGCCAGCAGCAGCAAAAGATAGGTGCTGCTGATGAGGACAAAGGCCAGATAAAATGGCGTGTCCGAACGGACTCGGAACGCGGTGTCCAGCTGGCCCGTTCGGCTCTGCTGCCGCTGGGCCTTGGGCTGGGACCGGTCCGGAGGATTGGTCTCGGGGCGGGGTGTTTGCATGACCGATTTAGTGCTTCCCAATTGTCGTTCAGCCCACGTGAGTCAGGGCGATAAGCCGCCCGGAAACCGGCTTTTTTTACTGCTAGCCCGCCCGGGTCCGCTTCCTCGGCCACTGTTGCAACGACTCTAACTCTATTCCGGCAAGTTTGCGCTGTTCATTTCCCACTGGAAACCGGCCGCCTCAAACTGTTTGCGAGAGCCGGCTATCGCCTGCAGGAGTCGCCGCACAAGATGTTTGTGGTCGCTGCTGCGGGCAACTCCAAAGGGTTGAACGGCCAAAGCAAGGGGCGAATCGATTGGCACAATTTCCAGACGTTTTGCTTCAGCCAATGCGTCGGACGCATACACCAGGGCAACATCCGCCGAACCGGTGGTGATGGTTGGCACCAGCAGCGAAGAGGTGGCCGTTTGGGTTACCACGTTTTGCTTGAGTACTTGCTCGTAAATGCCCGCGGCCTCCAGGAGTCGCCGGCTCAGCACGCCAATGGTGCATTGCTCCGGCTGGCCGATCGCAACACGCACTCCCGGTCGCACCAGGTCTTGCAGATTTTTGATCTGTTTGGGATTACCGGCCGCTACGACCATTCGGATGGGAACATTGGAAACGTCCCGGGTATACTGGAACAGGTCCTTCACGGTATCGAGATAGTATCGATCGCAGGCCATGTAACTGTCCGGAAAGTTGCCCGCTCCGCGTCCCTGGTGGATTAAGGTTCGCATTTGAGCGGTCAAAATGCCACAGCCATTGTAGACGGTGTTGATCTCCACACCTTCGCGGCGGGCAAAGCGCTGGAGAATAGGCTCCAAGGCCCGGCGATTGACCGAACCGGCAAAGAAAACCAGTTCGGGTACCTCTTCCCAGACATCCCCCTCCACGCTGTGGTAATCGAGGGCCGAAAATGTTTTCAGGCCCTTGTCGCGGGCCGTCAGGTAGCGGGCAAAACGCAGCGCTGCGGTGGGCTGCTGGGAGTCGCTGAGAACGCCGATGCTGATATTCGCCACTCCGCCGGCAAGCTGGGGAATTCGAAACGTCTCCAGATCCGGGTACTGCGCTGCCACCGCATCCCAGAGAATGCCTGCATCGACACTGCCCAGCTTGATATCATTCGCCACTTCGCCCACCGTGGGCTTGAAGACTCCCGTTTTACGCACCCGGTCGCGAAGGGCAGACCAGTCTGCCGATTTTTGCAACTGGTTACGCGTGGTCCTGCCAATCGCAGCCTGGTCAGGATTGGCCAGCACCACCCGAACATCGTTGCGCAACAGATCATCCAGGCCACGAATCTGCTTGGGATTGCCGCGCCGAACTCCCACGACCGCAGTCATGGTTGCCAGTGGCAAAATCTCCCGCACAAGGCCTTTCTGGCGGGCCAAATCGAGATAGGACTGATCCCCGGCCAGATACAGATCCCCGGTATGGGCCACTTCAATCTGGCTGAGCAGCGTATTCGAGCCACCAAATTGCAACAGTACCCGAACACCATATTCACGCTGGTAAGCGGCGGTGACGATTTGCACCGGTTTCTGCATTCCCGCCACGCAGTACATCGACAGTTCCACGGTTTTGGTACCTGCCTTTGTCGCTGAGGCCTCCCCCGACAAAGCTCCCTCCGGCCCTACATCCCGGCGTAACAGGGCAACCAGCCCGCCCAGCAGTACGAGCAATGCGCCCACCAGTAGCAGCAGCACGAACCGGACCCGGCCGGATCGAGAATGCGAAAAGGGAGGGCCGAAAGATGTTAGCCTGGCGGTCATGGGCGGATACTCGAACAGAGCGGGCAATGGGGATCTCGCCGGATGGCAAGCGTTCGAAAGGTCATGTCCCGTAAATTGCAGGCCAATAACTTGCCCGCCAGCGTATCGCCAAATCGGCTGATGATTTTGATCGCTTCCATGGCGCCCAGGCAGCCCACCATGCCTGAAACGGCACCAAAGACTGGGAACTCTCTTCGCCAGGCCATGGGCGGCTCGGGATAAAGGCAGTTCAAGCAGGGTGACGCGCCTGGCAGGATCGTGGTCAGATGGGCTTCCAGCTCGTACATGGCGCAGTCGACCATCGGTTTTCGTTGGGCCACCACTTCCCGGTTCAGCAGCCGGCGCTCTTCGAACAGAGGCGCACAGTCGATCACCACATCGGCGATTGCAACCAGCGCGCGGACGTTCTGTTCGTTGACGTTTTCCGCCACCGCTTCGATTTCCAGCCGCGGATTCAATTCCAACAGTCGGCGCCGGGCCGACTCCACCCGCGATTGGCCCAAGGCGTCATAGGTCATCAGGAGTTGGCGATTGAGATCCGAATATTTCACCTGGCCCCCATGAGCCAGGATCAGCTTGCCAATTCCGGCTGCGGCCAGTTCGTAAGCCACCACGCCACCCAGGCCGCCGCAACGGGTTACCAAAACCGAAGCGCCCTTCAACCGACGTTGCCCCGCTTCGCCAAAATCGGGAACCCACATTTGCCATTGGTAGGTCGCCCGTTCCTGCCCGGTCAATTCAGACCCGGTCCATTCAGACCCAGTCCATTCAGACTCGACAAGTTCTGGTTGTTGGTCTTCCGGCATGCGCTTATCCACCCTATTGCCTCTACCCACCACTGATCACCGACAAGATAGTTACTTCCTCACCGTCGTGCAATGGTTTCAACAAGTCGTCGCCAACATGCTGATCGCCAACGCAGAGCAGGACGGAAGGTTGCAACGCATCCTGGGCATTCAAGGCATATTGGCTCAATGCGTCGGGATGTTGCTGTCGCAATTGCCGCAACAGGTCCAGCAACGTACTGGCCTCGGGCAGGTCGACTTCTTCCGTGTCGATACCCAGGGCCATTCTCAATTGGGTTGTGTAACGAATGCGTATCTTCATGGTGGTGAAATCTTCATGCTCCTGGCACCGGTGCCGGTTTGCGATCTTGTGGACGACCCGGTTCCATCCGTCCCTGACGCAACTCGAATTGACAATTGGCCAGCTCGACCGCCTCGCTGTGACTATGAGTAATATGCAAGGCCGTCACGCCGGTCCATGCTTGCACATTCTTTAGCAGTTGGTACATCTGCCGGCGAGTCTTTTCATCCATCGCGGAAAGCGGCTCATCAAGGATCAGGGTGGTGGGCGAAAAGGCGAGTGCCCTACCGAGCGCGACCCGCTGGATTTCACCCCCACTGAGCTTGCCCGGCAGGCGATCGAGCAGATGCCCGATACCCAACAGTTCCGCCAATTGATCGGTTCGCCGGGCGATGTCCGCCGATTTCCACTTCCGTATCGACAGGGGCAACGCGAGATGGGCCCGAACGGTCATGGTGGGAAACAGGGCACCGTCTTGGGGCACATAGCCGATATTCCGCTCACCGGGCCGCAGCCGAGTCACATCCCGTCCCGCCAGTACAATGCGGCCCTGCCGCGGATCGCGCAGACCGCACAGGCACTCCACCAACGTAGTCTTCCCACTGCCGGTTTGCCCCATTAAAACTCCATACTCGCCGGTGGGGACTTGTAAAGATATTCCTGCCAGGCGAAAACTCCCGGCCTGGACTGTCAGGTCGTCGACCGCGATCATGCCTGTTTTCTCCTGCCAAGCAGAAGAACCATCAGGCTTCCCGAGACGCCAACCAAAGCCAATGCCGCCAGCACCCAGGCGACGACACCCCGTGCCACGGAAGTTCCATTGACCAGGTTATTCGCGGTCCGGGCAAGGTTCGCGGTTTGGCCACTTTCCCGTTGGGACGCCGCGGTCCGTCTGCTTATGGACCGTCCCGCTGCTGATGACTCGATTCCTGGTGGTTCCTGAACGGGTGAAGTCGTAGCGGGATAGTATGCCGGCAAACGACCAGCTTGCTTTGGCGCGGAAGTCGACGGTTTTCCTCCGGCTGTAAGCGCGCTAGCGCTGGCCAGTTGCGAAGAGCTTGAAGTCGATTCGTCCGCGCGGCCATCGGCTGCCGCGGCGAGGGCGTCGATATCGATTTCCATCAGCTGCAACTGGGGCTGCAATGGGTCTTGCAACGGTTGCCTGGCCCCACTGGCACTGGCTCGGACCCCCTCGGCTTGGGCCCTCTGGGCAAGCCCGGGACCTCGAACCAGGATGCGACTAATCTCGGCCTTGACCAGGGGATTGCCCGGGTCGAATCCCAGAGCCGCCACGGCTTCCGCTTCGTCCGCGGTTGACCAGGCGTGGGGGATCATGGGCCCGCGCATCCAGCTTCGGTCCAATCCGCATTCGCAATCCTCCCCCACAACTCCCAGGCTGCGCCATAAGTCCTGCTGACGGGCACCGGGGATTCGCAATACGGGGCCCAATTTTCGGCCTCGTCCAAACAGCAGGGCGATTTGGGCGACGGCCGCCTCAGCGTGCCCATGAGCTGGTGGCTGCTCGGAGAACTTCCCTGACCGGGCACTCTTCGCACGCTGGGCCTGAATGGGAGAATCCAATCCACTGCTTGGATTCATTCCATGGCTCGAAAGCTCTGCATGAATCCGTGGAGTTTCAAGGGTCCGCGGGTCCTCATGAAACAAGTCCACTCCGAGACTCCAGAGCAAGACCCGTTCGCGTTTTGCCTCTGCCGGCGATAGTCGCATCATGCGGGGTGGCAGCGCAATGGGCTTGGCCATGGTTGGCAACGCAGTACGTACCCGTGCGATCGCCTCCTGGGCCCAGGAAATTGCCCGCCGGTTGTTTGCCCCATCGGTTCCCTCCACGACCAGCACGATGCTATGACCGCGCAACAGATAATGCAGCAGCGCATCCCGACGTGGCGACTCGATCGCAGAGCGCAATAATTTGCGCAGTGCGGCCACTTAGACAGGCCCTTGGTTAGGCCCTTGCTTAGAATCGTCGGTGCCGGCGGCAGACGATCCGCTCTCTGCCAGCGGCAACCGCAATGTCCGGCCATCCGGAGCCAACAACACGGCAGCCGGGTAGGAAGTGATGCCCAATGAAGCGATATCCAGCGGACCTGGGGCAGCAGGTATCGAGGTCTCCAACGGCTTGAGCGTCGGCGGGTTCTTTTCTTGCTGGCCTTTATCTAGCAGGCCGCCCTTACCCTTTCGGCCATCGACAAGTTGGCTCGAATCCAGCAGGCGAAACTCAACGTTGCTGTCGGTCAGAATCGGGGCCGCCACCGCCGCCAGCGAATCCGCCAGGGCAGGCGCCAGCGCCTTCTCGGTCACCAGGAAAAGCACGTAACGCGACTTAGCCAGATCGACCATGGCCACATCGCGTACCGTGTACCGGCAGGCCCCTGCCTCGCGTGGCAGCAGGACCAACAGCACCAATAAACAATATCGCCTGTACAGGCTTGCATTCAAGGGCTAGGCCCCTCCCTCTCGGCTGGAAAACAGCGCGAACTGCTGAGTTTAGATTTGGTAACCGTTCACGACCGGAGGCCGAGAGCGGCTACTGTTAATCGTAATCTTACTCTTAATCTTAATCCAATACGACCTTGGGCAGTTCCATAATCTCAGTCGTTCCAAGAATGGCCGATGAAGCCGACCCAGGCTAATCCGCTAGCTGTTAAAGTAGATCAAATCCGTACTAGCAAATTTACCCGCAGCTGTCCCAATCCTAATATTTCAGGCCGATATTTGCGTATTCGACACTTCGTGTGGTAGGATGGGCTGCCGGTTTTCCCGCATCGGGTACCCACGAAACCAACGTTCATAAGACAGGATTTGCATGACGGCGACAAGACCATCGAATCTGAAATTAAGACAATCATGGCGGCAGCCCTGCCCTGGAAGCTCAATGGCTATCATTCTGCTCTACACGGCGGGACTGATGGCGCTGGAACCATTCTTGGTTGGCAAGCTGGCCAATGCTGCCGATTGGCCCACCTATGCGCACGATCAAGCACGCACAGGCAAGACCAGCGAGCAACTCGCTTTTCCACTCAGTAATACGTGGAATCGGAAATCGACTGCCCGACCTCTGCCTATCTGGGACGAACCGGCCACCTGGGATGGCTGGAATAAAGTTTACGACATGCGAAATCGGGTCGGATTTGATAAAGCTTTCCATGTCGCGGTTGTCGGAGACAGACTCTGGTACGCTTCCAGTGTCGAAGACAAGTTGTTTTGCGTCGATTTGGCAACCGGCAAACCCCGCTGGACTTTCTTCGCTGAAGGTCCTATCCGATTGGCCCCCACGGTAACCCAAGGCAGGGTTTATTTTGGCGCCGACGACGGACGGGTCTATTGCCTGGATGCCGCCGATGGCAAGCTGCTGTGGAAGCGGCACCTGGCACCCAAGGACCTCCGCGTTTCGGGAAACGGCCGGATGATTTCGCTCTGGCCGGTACGCACTTCGGTCGTCGTGGTGGGAGACCTCTGCTATGCGTGCGCCGGAGTCTTCCCCAGCGAGACGGTCTACTTGTGCGCCATGGATGCCGGCAGCGGCGCGCCGCGCTGGCAAACTCCCATCCATGACTTGCCGGCCCAGGGCTATTTGCTCGCCTCTCCCGAACGCCTCTACGTGACCGCGGGTCGGGGTGGGCCCATCGTCTTCAATCGGGCGGATGGCCGGCGGCTCCTGCAAGTCGACACGACCGGAGGCACCTATGCATTGCTCGCGGAAGGCACCCTGATTACCACCACCGGCAAAGACGGCCGGAAGTTGCACGCGTTGGGGACTAAGAGCCGCGATCGCCTGGCGACCTTCCGCGGCCATCACATGATTGCCGATGGGTCTATCTTCTACCTGCAGGACAAGAGCCATCTGACGGCGATCGACCGAAATGAATACTATGCGTTGTCGGCCCGGCGGCGTGAATTGTCCCGCCAGCGGGATCAGGTTGAAAAACAACGTAAGGCCCTTGCCAAGAAACCAGGCGGCCAGGCCGCAACTGCCAAACGCGAAAAACTTGAACGAGAACTCGCCCAGTTGGGTAGCCAGATTGACAACCTGCTCCAGCGACTCGACCGCTGCTACCTTTGGCGCGTCTCCTGCAACTTGCCCCATGCACTCATTCTGGCCGGCAAATCGCTGATCGCCGGGGGTCGAGGGCATGTGGCAGCTTATGATACCTCCACCGGTCGACTCGAGTGGCAAGGCCAGGTCGAAGGCGATGCCTACGGTTTGGCAGTCGCCAATGGTCACCTGCTGGTTAGCACCGACACCGGTTCCATCCACTGTTTTAGCGTCCAGGCAGACCACGTGACACAGAACGCTGTCGGCAACACCAAAGCCCCGCTCGAGCAAACTGCTTCCGCGGCAGAAGCGGCCCCTGCTGGCAAGCTGGACAAATCGTCCGAGCCCACCCGTCCTGCCGGCCCGGAAGCCCGCGCCTTGCCCATTACCGTCGCCGGTAGCGGCCGGGCCATTGGCCCTTTCGTCTACCACACCGCTCGCGATACCCTCAGCATTCACTGTAAAACAGACCGGCCCATTGCTACCCGGCTGCAAATGGCCAAATTGATTCGGGGAAAGCCGGGCAACCTGGTCCTGCCGACCGTCGCCGAAAACCGGCCAACACCACAGCACACAGTGACCATCCCCCACATGGAACAGGACACCACGGCGACCTACCGAATTGGTGGGCTCGATGATCAGGGCCAACCCGCTTGGACATCGTGGTATCGGTTGGATGTGATGCTTCATTACCTGAGCTTTTTACAAACCGACGATTCCGCAGACACACGGCCGAAGGCCGAGATGGCCTCTCCCTATCCGCACAATGCCCGCACCGCGCGCATGCGTGTGGCGGCGCGAGAAGCCATCGAAACCGCGGGCACTCAAGGTGGTTATGTGCTTGTCCTGGGGGCCAAAGATGGCTGCCTGGCTTACCAGTTGGCGAGCCAAAGTAATTTGAAGGTCGTGGTGGTCGAACCGGCCGCGAAAAACGTCCGGCGAATACGAACCCTCCTCGATCGAGCAGGCCTTTACGGCCACCGCGTAGCGGTCCTGCAGGGCAGCCTGGAGACGGTCCGATTCGCTCCCTACTTCGCGAATATCATCACTTCCGAGCGACTGCTGGACGGTGGCAAGTTGCCCGATTCGTTTGCCAACGTTTACCATTGCCTCAGGCCGGCGGGCGGTTTGATTTGGCTGGCCGGACCCGCCAACAAAACCAGTTTCGACGCCGAGTTGGTTCGCCAGTGGGCCGGCACCGCGCAACCCGCGGGGGACCAGACCCAATGGCTGGAGGGAAAACGGCGCTTGGGCGGCAGGCGGCCAACGTGGACCTACCGCCGAGGTCGCTTGCCCGGGGCGGGAGAATGGTCGCACCAATATGGATTGCCCAACAATGCCTCCTGCAGCCGAGATGAGACGATTCGTGGAGGTATGTCGGTGCTGTGGTGGGGGCGTCCCGGAGCCCGGCCCATGCCCGATCGGGGCAATCGCAATCCGGCCCCTGTTTCGGCCGCCGTCCGACTCTACGTCCAGGGCGACCGAACCCTGTTCGGCATGGATGCCTACAACGGCACCATCCTGTGGTTCCAGCAGATTCCCACGATGAGGCGAACCAACATTCCGCGGGATGGTTCCAACATGGCGGCTTCCGACGATATCCTTTACCTGGCCCTGGAAGACCGTTGCATCGGCCTGGATGGTGCAACGGGGCACAGATTGTTTGATTTTACCGTGCCCCAGGCAACCGCAGATTCCGAGCGCCCCGATGCCTCCAAGCAAGGTTCCTACAATTGGGGTTACCTGGCGGCGATTGAGGACCGAGTGCTCGGTTCGGCCGAGCATCGAGGCGCTCAGTACCTGGGAGACGACGGAGAATGGTTCGAGGAGTTCGAAACCTCGGCAACCGCGCGCGTCACCAGCGAGAATCTGTTTGCCCGCAATCGGCACACCGGCAAGCTGCTGTGGAATTACGTGGGTGGCGTGATTATGAATTCCACCATCGCCGCCTCGAACGAGCTGGTTTGGTTTGTCGAAAGCCGTAGCCCCGCGGCACGACAAGCCCGAACGAGCCGGCTGTTCTCGGAAGTGCTTCAGGACCAGTACCTGGTTGCGGTCGAATTGAGTACCGGCAAGGTTCGCTGGCAACGTCCCATCGACTTAAGCCAGTGCCAATACATGACGTACCTCTGCTACGCGGAAGGCAAGCTCGTGCTGACCGGCACCGATAAGGACCGGGTCTTCCACACCTATGTCTACTATGCGACCGATGGCGAGCCATTGTGGGAGCATCACGCTAAAGCGAAAAAAGAACATCACAGCGGCCAGTTGGACCATCCTACGATTGTTGGCAACCGTCTTTACCTCAACAAGCACGTCTACGATCTCTCCTCGGGCAACATCCTGGAGATCGACGATTTTAACTGGCACGGTTGTGGGATCATGTCGGCATCGGAACACACCCTGTTTCGACGTTACGAGTTTCAAGGCATGCTCGACCTGGACACCAAAAAGCGGACCGAATTCAAGGGAATCCGCAGTGGCTGCTGGCTCAGCCTGATCCCTTCGGGAGGCTTGCTGCTGGCGCCCGAAACAAGCGCCGGTTGCTCCTGCGCCCATGCGATCCAGACCTCCATCGCCTACGTGCCGCGGACGGCTTTGAAGGGGAAACCCTAACTCGATTCCAGGTCTCGCTCGACAAGCAGATAGGTCTGTTTGACCAGAAGTTGTTTGAGTGGACCCTGGACCGGTGTGCTCAGGTCATCACCAGGGCAGCGGACACACTGGCCCCGGTATCGACTTGAACCCATCGACTTGCCCGAGAATCGCTGGCATGCCGATTTCATGAAGACGGGCGGCGCGGAGTATGGTCTCAGCGAACAACTGCTTAAAAAAATGCTGCCGCTCCTATTCCCCCGACAAACTACCAGCGGCAGTTTGCGGCTGGGTGACTTGCTAATCGTCGGCGTACCGGGAGAACTGCAGGCTGCCCTCGGCCTGGAAATCAAATCGCGGGCCCGGAAAATTACCGGCGCCCACTACGTCGCCATCGGCGGCCTGGCGAACGAATGGATCAGTTACATCCTCTCCGCCGAACAGTACCAGCGCGGCGGCTACGAAGCAAGCGTCAGCTTTTATGGCCCCACGCTTGGCCCGCGCATCGTCGAAGGCGCGATTGCCGGAGTGAAAAAGCTGAAAAATGAACGTTCGGCACCGGCAAGAGAGCCTTAGTGCACAGCATGATGAACGGGCCGATCTGGGCCATGAATGGCCGATCTGGGTCATACTTTTAGTGGACAATCGGCTAAAAAACTGCATGAATACCTGGGAAAACACAACATAACGGCGAATCCTGGGTTCCATTGGTAGACAGAACACGGAATTTCGCAAAAGGCAAAAGAAGGTCTATGCGTGCTTTCGTGCAGCATGTTGCACTGGAGAGCAGACAGTCTATCCCATAACAGGGGTTGCGCTACCTGCCATGCTTGGATAAATATCGGGCATGAGCAACACAAAACGATCCGTCCACGTTGCACACGTCGCAACCATCACCAACAACCAGAATAAATCAGATCTGCCCCTTGATGGCTATCCAGCCAAACCGTTGGCCCTTGACCTGTCGCGGCGCCAGCATGGCCCACTCTCGACCCTCACCTTTCATGGGCACAGCGGACAACTGCCCACCGCCATGTCTCCCGCCAGGTTTAAGTAACCCACCCCGCGCGCAACCGAGATCATCCCCGTGAGCACCACGCACCAGGCGGCCAATTGAAACAGACGGGCCCGGGTGGAAATATTCAGAAGCGATCCGCCACAGCCGGCCAGCACCATCAATGGCACGGTGCCCGCGCCAAAGCAGATCATGGTCAGCCAGCCTTGCCAGGGCCCCGCCGTGCTGGCGGCCAAGGCTAAAAAACCATACACCAGGCCGCACGGAATGAAGCCCGTAAAAACGCCCGCCAACATGGCACCGCTCAAGCCGGGGGCTTGCAGGAATGTCTGGAGCCACTTGCCCGAAAGGCAAGGCGCATGCGTCATCCGAACCGTAACCCATCGGGGCAGGATGCCTACCGTGATCAGGCCCATCCCGATCAGTACCAGACCGGCAAGAATCGCCAACCAGGCTTGCACATGGACCAGCTGGGATTCCATGGCAAGCGCTGGCCGGTTCGCCAGCCAGAAGCCGCCATAGCCGGCAAGGGCGCCGCCAAAGCCGTAAGTGAAAATGCGCCCACCACTAAAAGCCAACTGGCGGCGCAGGTTGTCCTTCACGCCCTGGTCCGATCCGGCCAAAGCGATCGCCAACGGCCCACACATGCCCAGGCAATGGGCCGAACCCAACAAGCCGCCCATAAATACCAAAGGAAGTTCAATCACCGTGAAATCATCCCACCGGGTTCCGGAAAATGGGCCAGCCGCAGTGAATTGGCGATCACAGCCAGACTGCTGCCGGCCATTGCCAGCGCGGCCCAGACTGGATTCAACCGGCCGCTGGCCGCCAAGGCAATACCGATACTGTTGTACGCGAAAGCCCAGAATAGATTTTGGCGAATCGTACGCACACCTTTCCGGGCCAGGGCAACCGCCCAAGGAAAACGTAGCAGATCGTCCGAAAGCAGACAAACGGCGGCCGATTCGCGTGTCAGGTCGGCACCACAGCCCATGGCCACGCCCACGTCGCTGGCCGCCAAGGCAGGCGCGTCGTTGATCCCATCGCCAATCATCGCCACCGACCCCTGCTGACGACGGAGGCTCTCGATGGCAGTCACTTTGTCCTCGGGCAACTGCTCCGCCTCAACCGGGGTCTCTAGCTCCTGCCCGATGCGCAGCGCGCGGCCCCGGTGGTCGCCGGTCAACATCGTGGTGTGTATGCCCAGTTGGCGACACTGGGCCAAAGCCGCCTGCGTTTCGGGACGGATCGATTCCTGCAATAAAAAGATCCCCCGCACTCGGTTATTCCAGCCGATCCCAGCAAACGAGGCACCGGCCGCACGGGCCGACTCCATCTCCTTCTGGAGGGGTCCCGGGAAGCTCAAACCCGATTCCTGCAGCAGACGACTCGAGCCTAAAAAAATGGGCCCCTGGAAAGGTCTCTTCGCAGCCAAACCTGCCATCTGGGGACCGGACGTCTCGGCGCAAGGCAGGTCCTGAAAACGAGCCACCAGCCCCAGGCCCGGTTTCGTCTCCACCTGGATCCGTGGGAAATGTTCCATTCCACTCCGTGGCTTTTTACCGGCAAGCAAATTTTCTCGCTCCACAAACTGGTAAATCGCCGCGGAAAACGTGTGCGTCGATGCGGCTGCCAGCGCCTTGGCCCACTCCAACACGACCTTCCGTCCGGTATCCCCATCGGTGACTAGCCGCTCGACGGAGGCCTGGCCGCTGGTGATGGTTCCTGTTTTGTCAAAGCAGGCGACCCGTACTGCGGCCAGCCGTTCCAGAGCCCCACCGCTACGAAACAATACCTGGCCCCGGGCAGCGCGGCCCAGCGCCGACCAGATGGCCATCGGTGTTGCCAGCCCCAACGCGCAGGGACAGGCGATCAATACCACTGCCAGGCCAGCCAGAACTCCATGTTCGACACCACCATGGCTGGTATGCCAGCAAAATGTCAGCAACGAGATCAGACAAACGGCCGGTACAAACCAGGCTGCCAGCCGATCGGCCAATTGGCCATGTTGCCCCTGGGCCAGGCGGGCCGCGCGGACCAGCATAAGCAGGCGCGAGACGGTTTCCGCGCCGGCGGCGGCGGTGACTTCAATCCGCAAGTCGCCGTCCAAGTTCAGTGTGCCGCTGGCAACCGGGTCGCCCGGTCCCCGGGCCTGGGCGCGGCTTTCGCCGGTGACGATCTGCCCATCAACTTCCGCCCGGCCATGCAAAATAAGGCCATCCACTCCGAACCGTTCGCCTGGCAACACTTGCAACCAATCGCCCACCCGGGCCTGGTCACGATCGATCCACTCGGTCTGTTGGCTTGGAGACGCCTTCGTCACCCTGCGCACCCGATCGGGCAACAAGCGGGCGAGGGCGTCCAAGGCGGTGGATGTTTGCAATTTGCCATGGGCTTCCAACCAGCGTCCCAAAGTCACGAAAACGAGCACCATGCAGCCGACTTCGAAATAGATAGACCCTTGATCGCGCACTACGGAAACGATCGAGTAGAGATAGGCTGCCAAAACCCCTAGCAGGATCAATAAATCGGTCGTGATGGCATGACGCTTCAGGGCCTGCCAGACGCCTTCCCAGATCGGCTCCCCCAGAATAAAGAAGACTGGCAACGAAAACAGTAAGGTCAGGTAGCGGAAAAGGCCGCCGAGGACGGCGGAAAAATGGCTTGGATCCTGAGCCGCCCCGGGGTAAATATCCTGACTCCACAACGCCATAGTAAAGACCATGACGTTCATCGTGCAAAAAATCCCCATTCCTAAACGCAGCAGTGCGTGGCGGTGGGCCCCTTCGGCCCCATCGGCTAGCTCGATTTCGGCAGCCACACGACAACCGGAACAACAGTAAACAGGTATCTGCGGCTGCTCCTGCTCAGTCCCTCGCGTGCCCCGTTCCCCAGATTCTCGGCCGTCTGATTGCGCGTTGACCGGCGCTTGTCCAGGCACGGGCAAACCACAGTAGTCGCAACCTCGCGCTGACGGTTTCCGTATCGCCCGGGGTAACCGTTCACGGTTACTCTGATTCTTAATCTTACATCCTTTCGGAGCTTGCCAAATACTCCAAATTCGCTTGTGCCACTCATTTGGTTGTGTGGTACGCCTGATTGTCCACACTAGCCCGGATATTTCATAAACTTCGTCGCGAGCGGCGGTAAGTGCTTGCCTGGCAAGGAAGACAAGCAATTTGACCGGATACGTATTGCTCATACATTGAGGGTCAAATTGCGCCGTCTGACGCGGCCAGGCAAGCACTTGGCCGACGCGTAGCAGAAGGCTTATGAAATA
>Ga0114931_10004687_pt1 | contig 17036 bp, 18 predicted proteins | sample 2SBtaG_FD_89579 | JGI IMG/M metagenome (GOLD analysis project Ga0114931, IMG submission 89579) | Deep subsurface microbial communities from Kolumbo volcano to uncover new lineages of life (NeLLi) - 2SBTROV14_V59a metaG | ecosystem: Environmental > Aquatic > Marine > Volcanic | place: Kolumbo...
GGATTGTTGGTGATGGCTGCCATCGCGTCTATGGATTATACCGTTTGGCGCCTCCACGCACCGAAAATTCTCCTCTTCTCTCTTTTGCTTCTTTTACTGGTCTTGGTGTGGGGATCCACGGTCAATGGCGCGCGACGTTGGTTGTCCGTTGGCTGGATGGCCATACAGCCAACGGAATTGGCGAAACTAGCCGTGGTCCTCTACCTCGCCCGGTATCTGAGCAAGGAACAGGCCTGTCTGACGGAATGGAAACGAGGCTTGTTGCCTCCCCTGGTGATCGTGAGCCTCGTCGCCGGCCTTGTGCTGGCTGAGCCCGATTATGGAAATGCCATCGTGTTGTGCCTGCTGCTCTTCGGCATGTTGTACCTAGCCGGCGCCAAGATCCGGCATCTCTTGGTCTTGAGTGTTCCGATCATGCTGGGTTTCCTGGGTTTACTTTACGCCTCTCCCGAACGATGGGAACGGATGACGACTTTTTGGGATCCTTGGAAAGACGCAAGAGGAGGCGGGTATCAGTTGGTTCAATCGTTTGCCGCGCTCGGCAATGGCGGCTTGTTCGGCGTGGGACTTGGTCAAGGAAAACAAAAACTCTTGTATCTTCCCGAGGGTCATACGGATTTCGTGTTGGCGCTCATTGGTGAGGAACTCGGATTTGCGGGAACCGTGACGCTGCTCACGCTCTTTGCGATCTTGATTGGAAAGGGATTCCGTATTGCCCACAGGGCGCATGATCCATTCGGACGAAATCTTGCTCAGGGCATCGCCCTCTTATTAGGAATCGAGGTACTGATCAATAGCGGTGTCGTATCAGGCCTGCTGCCCACGAAAGGCCTCACGCTGCCGCTTGTCAGCTATGGAGGATCTTCTTTATTGACGAGCTTGGCGGCGATGGGGATGCTCATCAGTGTGGCGCGCCGATATTCTCCTTGAGGCTGGTGAAGAGGTGAACGTGGTGATTGCCGCTGGAGGGACGGGAGGACATGTCTATCCTGCCATGGCATTAGCGGAGGAATTTTGTTCGCAGGATTCACGATCAATGGTGACTTTTGTCGGGACAGGTCGAAGCTTAGAGCATTCCATCTTAAGCCAGGGTGATTTTACCGTGGTGAATATCAAAGCCCAGGGTGTTGTCGGACGTGGATGCAACCGTGCCATCATGGCGCTTCTGCTTCTTCCCCGAGCGATCTGGCAGGCGCTTCGACTGCTTCGTGCCCGAGGAGCGCAATTGGTCATTGTGACCGGCGGATACGCGGCTCCACCGGTGATGATCGCAGCGTGGCTCTTGGGGCTTCGGCGGTTCATCCTTGAACCCAATGCCATGCCTGGTCTGGCGAATCGCGTGACCGGGCCTCTGGCTCATCGAATTTTTCTGGCTTTTGAAAGTGCCAAACCCTATTTCAACCCTTCAAGGGCTCAAGTAGTAGGGATTCCTCTGCGGAAATCATTTGTCACTCAACCATTACCACCCCTCCCCTTGAAAGTCCACACCCTTGTCATATTTGGGGGAAGTCAGGGAGCACAAGCGATTAACTCGGCAATGATGGAAGCCTTGGCACTCTCTCGGCCCATGCGGGAAACGCTGAATGTGATTCACCAAACCGGGCAGGAAGATTACGAACGGATTCGGAAAGCCTATAAAAAACGACATCTCCAGGCAACCGTATCGGCTTTTTTATTTGATATGCCGACGGTGCTCCGAAAGGCTGACCTCGTCATTGCACGGGCTGGGGCTGTCACGCTGGCAGAGCTCGCCGCCTATGGGAAACCATCTCTTCTTATTCCCTTTCCCCACGCGACCCACCAGCACCAAGAGAAAAATGCTAGAACCAGGGAAGCCGCGAACGCTGCCATTGTCGTGCCGCAGGCCGAGCTCACCGGCCACCGGCTGGTCGATGAGATTGAACATCTGATGAGCCATCCCGATCATCTTCACTCAATGGCTCGGAATAGCCTGGCTCAAAGACAAACGGATGCGGCGCGCATCATCGTTCAAGAGTGCCGTCGGCTATGCGGCTCTGTATCAGAAACCGTCTGACGGGGAGCAGACAGCATGTTTAGAAAAATTCAACATATTCACTTGGTAGGAATCGGCGGAAGCGGAATGAGCGGAATCGCGGAAGTCCTGCTCACATTAGGATACCGCGTCACAGGATCCGATCTCGCCCATACGGAAACCCTCCGCCGTCTTGAAGAAATGGGGGGAACGATTTTTATTGGGCATGAGGCTTCTCATGTTGAAGGCGCACAGGTCGTCGTCGTGTCTTCCGCGGTCGCTTCCACGAATCCGGAGGTGATGGCAGCCAAAGCCAAGGTCATTCCTGTGATCCCCCGCGCGGAAATGTTGGCTGAATTGATGCGTTTGAAGTTCGGCATTGCGATTGCGGGAGCTCATGGAAAGACAACCACAACCTCCATGGTGTCATCCGTCTTGGCCTATGCCGGTTTAGACCCAACCTTCGTTGTCGGAGGAAAGGTGAATGCGCTCGGCACGCACGCGCGCTTGGGACGGAGTGATCTTTTGATTGCCGAAGCGGATGAAAGCGATCAATCGTTCCTTCGGCTCTCACCATCCATCGTCGTCGTGACGAATTTAGACAGGGAACATCTGGATTGCTATGGCTCCATGGAGCGCATCCAAGAAGCGTTCCTTGAATTCATCAATAAGGTTCCCTTTTACGGATTGGCAATTTTGTGCGCGGACAATGAATGGCTGCGCCATCTCTTTCCTCGCGTACTCAAACGCTATGTAACCTATGGCGTGAACCATGCTGCCGGCGCGCCCGCACCGGATCTGTCCGCAACCGATGTGACGACGCGCGAGCAGGCCGTTGAGTTTCGGGCCCATGCTCAGGGGAAGAAACTAGGGCCGTTTCGATTGAAGATTCCCGGCATACACAATGTCTCCAATGCGCTGGCCGCAATCGGAGTCGCCCTTGAGCTGGAAATACCCGTTGATCTTATTCGAGGCGGTCTCGCTGAATTTTCCGGGGTGGAACGGCGATTCCAAATTCGTGGTGAAAAAGCCGGTATCATGGTGATTGATGACTATGCGCATCACCCGACTGAGATCCGGGCGACCTTAGCCGCTGCAAAAGCGGCATGGAACAGACGGGTGGTTGCGGTCTTTCAGCCACACCGTTATAGCCGAACCAGAGATTTGGCGGATCAGTTCGCCAAGGCTTTTGAGCAGGCTGATATGGTGTTCGTGACGGATATTTACCCTGCGGGGGAAGCCCCATTGCCCAATATCTCCGGCGAGCATCTGACAGATACAATCAAGGCTTCCGGCCATCCTGCCGCGCATTGGGTCAATGGAAAGGAGGATGTCGTTAGTCAGGTGCAACCCTGGTTACAGGAGGGAGATATTGTGCTCACACTCGGAGCCGGTGATATTGGGAAAGTGGGAGAAGCCCTGTTGACCTCATGATGAGCAATCACATGGTATGCGCAAAAAGAATCGGGAATGCCTCACAACCTCGTGAGCGCACACGGCCGCCAAGCCGGAGCGATTTTCATGCCGTTTTGAAGGGCATTCGAGGGGATGTTCAGTTCTCGGCCCCTTTACATCTTTTAACGTCGCTTCGCGTTGGTGGACCCGCGGATGTCTTGGTGATTCCATCTGATGTGGACGACCTCTGTCTATTGGTTCGGCAAGCGCAATTAGCCCATATGCCCTTTCTGGTGATGGGTGGAACCAATGTCTTGGTCCGTGACGGCGGGATCAGAGGGATTGTGATCCGGCTTTCCCACTTGAAGAACATCCATGAGGAACCGGACGGCGAACTGTATGCCGAAGCTGGAGTCAGAATGCCGCTTCTTTTGCAATATGCCATGAGCCATTCCCTGTCGGGATTGGAATGGGCCGCCGGCATTCCCGGAACGGTAGGCGGCGGAGTCGCGATGAATGCCGGGACGAACTTAGGAGAAATGAAAGATGTCGTGTCGGCCATCCGGATGGTGACCCTTACAGGAAAGCTCGTCACCAGAACGGCTGCCCGTTTGACATTTGAATACCGGCGGTCCCGCCTTCCCAAAGGCGTGATTGCCGGGGCCTGGTTTCAGTTAGCCCGGTCGACAAAGAAAACCGTTGAATCGGCGACCAAGCAGTATCTTCGATACCGCAAAGAAACACAGCCGTTGGCCTTGCCGAATGCCGGGTCCATTTTCAAAAACCCGCCGGGATCGTCGGCTGGATCTCTGATTGAACAAGCCGGTTTAAAAGGCGCTCGCATTGGGGATGCCCGGATTTCCACTCAGCATGCCAATTTTATCATCAACACCGGTCAGGCAAGATCCACCGACGTCATCCAGCTTATTCAAAAGATTCGACGGACGGTGATGGCACACCATGGCATCACGCTTCAATTGGAATTAAAAATTGTCGGAGAGGACAAATAAGGACACGGAGCGTGGGACAAGGCATGACGATCTCCACCATGAAAAAGGGAAGGGCCGCAGTGGGCGCTCAACGAACGACGGTATCCATCAAACCGACTATCGGCGTTCTTATGGGAGGGCAATCCTCGGAACGGGAGATTTCATTGAAGACAGGGACGGCCATTTGTCAGGCGCTGTTGCGCCGAGCCTATCGTGTTATTCCCATTGATGTGAATTCATCATTGCCAAGGCAATTATGTGCCAAAAAGGTTGATGTCGCCTTTATCGCCCTCCATGGGCCCGGCGGAGAAGATGGAACCGTTCAAGGGCTCCTTGAGGTAATGGGAATCCCTTATACCGGTTCCGGGGTCCGGGCCAGCGCGATTGCCATGGATAAAGAATTGACAAAAATCTTGCTGAAGGCCAATGGAATCGTTGTGGCAAAAGGGGGAGTCCTGCATGGAACATCTCCACAGGAAATTCCACCGTTTGGGCTGAGATGGCCGGTGGTGGTCAAACCTGCGGCCCAAGGCTCGACGATCGGCATTTCCATTGCGCGGCAACCATCTGATTGGAAACCAGCTCTTCGCCGAGCCCGCCGCTATGGAAGTGCGGTTGTCGTCGAATCCTACATCCCAGGTGAAGAAATTGCAGTGGCCGTTCTGAACGGACAAGCCCTGGCCCCAATTGAAATTGTCGCTCCAGGGGGATTCTATGATTTTGCCGCAAAATATCAAAAGGCTGAAACACAGTACCGTTGTCCGGCCCCACTCACTCCTGAACTCACCACCCTTCTCAAAGAGCTGGCCGGAAAGGTCTATACGATCGTAGGGTGTGCCGGAGCCGCGCGTGTGGATTTCCGCCTGAATCGCCGCCATCAGCCATTCGTCCTGGAGGTGAACACCATTCCCGGTATGACCGAACGGAGCCTCTTGCCTATGGCAGCGGCACAAGCAGGGCTGTCGTATGATTCATTAACAGAAAGTCTGCTCAAAGATGTTCTTCATCCACCTGGACCAAAAAGGAAATAGCGTTCATCCTGATTATGTGGTGGCACAGACGAACACTCCGAAGGAACCAATTCATCCTCTCAGCAAGGAAACCCTGTCAACAGTCGGTTACCGGGCATCTGCGCCGAACCAAGATGTGGGTGATCGGAGGATTCGCCGTCACAACCATTGGATTAGGAGGATTCTTCGGGTACCAAGTTATTGCGCCGGCCTTTCAGGCTTGGACGTCCCTGAGGCACATCACCGTTTTGGGAGTGGATCATCTCCCCCGGAAAGAGGTGTTGTCATTACTGAATCTGCCCGGCAAGATTGGGTTGTTCTCTCTACAACCGGAACCACTCATCCGCAAGCTGGAAACGCATCCTTGGATTGCCAAGGCTTCGGTGACCCGTGTCTTCCCCAATACATTGGCTATTCATATTCAAGAACGTCGAGCGGTTGCAATCCTTCAGTCTGCCCAGACAGCCCACTTTCTGGATCCTGAAGGCTATGTCTTATCGCCTGTACCGAAATCATTCACATCATCATTGCCTCTCCTCGTTGGATGGAATCATGAAGCTGTGCCGAATGATGGGGAAGAGGACCGACAACAGATTCAACAGGGCATCCGTGTGGCCGGGTTCGTCGAGAAAATATTCAGCGCACGGCCGATTGTCCATGTGTCCCATCATGGCATGATGATCGTCGACGTCCAAAATCTTCGATTCAGGTTCGGTCCATCGTTTGAAGAGCAATGGGAGCGTTTTCAAATATTGGAACCATCTCTTCGCCGGGAAATCAATCGTCACCCAAAAGAAATTGATTTACGATATGCAGGAAAAATCATCCTGCGAAAAAGGGGGTGAGACAAACGTGGGAAAAGATCCTATTGTCGTCGGATTAGATATTGGAACGACTAAGATTTGCGCCATTGTCGCGGAGATTGCCGGGGATGGATCGGCAAATATTATTGGGGTAGGGTCGAGCCCCTCACGAGGGCTCCGAAAAGGAGTCGTCGTCAATATAGAAAGTACGGTTGAATCCATCAAAAAGGCCGTATAGGAAGCGGAACTCATGGCCGCGGTCCAAATTAATTCCGTCTATACCGGAATTGCAGGAAGCCACATTGCCAGCGAAAGTACGCATGGAGTCGTGGCGCTCAAAAGACGTGAGGTCACACAAACGGATGTGCAACGGGTGATCGAAACGGCCAGAGGCGGGGCGGTGCTCCAACCTGACCGGAGGATTCTTCATGTGTTGCCGCGTGAATTTATTATTGATGACCAGGAAGGCATTCAAGATCCGATCGGGATCGCCGGTTCCCGATTAGAAGTCGATGTCCAAATTGTCAGTGGCGCCGTCACGTCGGCCCAAACCTTGATTAGATGCGTCAACCGGGCAGAACTTGATGTGGTGGATATGGTCCTTCAACCGCTGGCGTCAAGCGAAGCCGTTCTGTCTTTTGAGGAGAAGGATTTGGGAACCGTCATGATAGATCTCGGAGGAGGGACCTCGGATGTCGCTATTTTCATTGAAGGAAGTATCAGGCACTCATCCGTCATTCCCATTGGAGGGAATCATATCACCAAAGATCTCACCATCGGCCTAAAAACAGCGCCGGCCGACGCCGAAAAAATTAAAATAAAACATGGTATGTGTACATTGGAACAGGTTCAAGAGGATGAAATGGTGGAAGTACCAAGTGTCGGCGGACGGCCTCCGCGATCGGTCTCCCAGCAACTGCTGGCGGAAATCATTCAACCTCGCGTGGAAGAGATGTTTTCGCTCGTGCAACGGGAAATTCGACGAGCCGGCTATGAGGGGATGCTTGTGGCGGGAGGAGTCATCACCGGTGGAACGTCGCTTCTTTCAGGGATGCCGGAAGCGGCCGAACGGGTCTTGGATCTTCCCGTTCGCGTTGGAGGGCCGATCGGGATTGGGGGATTGCAGGATATTGTCAGCAATCCCATCTTTTCTACGGGAGTGGGGCTCATTCTCTATTCCATGAGACATGAGCCGGCAGGAAGTCAAAGAAGAGGGATGGGCGCCGGCGATCATGGCGGGAAAATCAGCACAGCCCTTTCACGAATGAAAGGATGGGTGATGAATGTGTTTTAACTGAATCCAGAGTGAAAGCAGCAATCGGACTGTTAAGAATCAGGCATTCGAGGTTATGTGGCACAGATAATGAGAAACGAAAGGAGAATCAATATGTTTTCATTTCCTGAGAAAGAACTTTCATCCATTCGCATTAAAGTCATTGGGGTGGGGGGGGGCGGATGCAATGCCGTCAACACCATGATCTCAGCGGGTTTGAATCGGGTAGAGTTTATCGTCGCCAATACCGACGTCCAGGCCTTAAATAAGTCCTCTTCCCCATTCAAAATCCAATTAGGTCCGGAACGGACACGCGGGCTTGGGGCCGGCGCTGATCCAAATGTGGGGAAGGCAGCAGCACTAGAAAGTGAAGCGCAACTGCGTGAAGCGTTAGAAGGAACCGACATGGTCTTTGTGACGGCAGGAATGGGTGGAGGGACCGGAACGGGAGGCGCGCCGATTACAGCCAGGATTGCCCGGGAGCTTGGCATTTTAACCGTTGGCGTGGTGACCAAACCCTTTGCCTATGAAGGGAATCGGCGAACCAAATTCGCCGATGAAGGGATTAAGGAACTCAAAAAAGAGGTTGATTCTCTCCTCATCATTCCCAATCAAAAACTTCTGGGGTTGGTGGACCGGAGTACCCCGCTGTTGGAGGCCTTCCAGGTCGCGGACGATATCCTCCGTCAAGCCATTCAGGGCATTTCCGATGTTATTACAACGCCAGGATTTGTGAATGTCGACTTTGCAGATGTACGAACAGTCATGAGTTTTGCCGGAAGAGCCGTCATGGGCATGGGTGTCGGGAGAGGACCCAATCGGGCGAGTGACGCCGCCAAACTCGCCATTTCCAGCCCATTGCTGGAAGATGGAAGTATTGAGGGCGCCAGAGGGCTCTTACTCAATATAACCGGTGGCCAAAAGTTAACGCTCCATGAAGTGGATGAAGCGTCTTCAATTGCGAAAGATGCCGCCGACCCACAAGCCAATATCATTGTTGGCCAGGTCATTGAGCCGAACATGGCTGATGAGGTTGTCGTGACCGTCATTGCAACAGGGTTTGAACAACAAGAACCCGCCGGCGAGCCACCGATCATCCAATCGAAAAATGGCAGGGTCCGGGCAGTGGCGGCGGTGGCTGTCGCCGCTGGAGACAACACCTTTGGAACAAAAGAACAGGATTTGGATCGACCCATGTTTATACGGCGGTATGAACCTCAACCTCAACACGAAGGTCCCAGCAGTTTGTTGCTGGATCAAGATTGGGATGTTCCGACCTTTATGAGACGGCAGGCAGAGTAACAAGACGAATGCGGACCCTGATTGAGGCATACGAAATGGAGAAACTGATTTTGCCTTCATTTCCCTCCTTGAATGCCGGAGTCCTTCATTTTTTCGGCACCAGGCATGGCCCTCAGGATGTATCTCCGAACCTGAAAATCGGCCATCTGAGTAGAGGGACGTCCGAATATCCTTTTATGGCATCTCTTCATCAAATTCATGGAACTCATGGAATAGTGTTGGACCAGAATCCTCCGCAAAAGGGGGAAGTTCTTGATTCCGGAGATGCCCTGCTCACCAACCAACCAAAGATTCTACTGACGGTCAGAACAGCCGACTGCGTGCCGGTCTTGGTATTTGATGGAAACCATCAAGCGATCGCCGCTATTCATGCTGGTTGGCGCGGAGCGGTGGCCGGTATTATCCCGGCCACCCTCGCCCTTCTTCAGAAACACTTCGGTTCCTCACCAAACGATCTCCATATTGCCATCGGACCATCAATTGGTCCCTGTTGCTACGAGGTCGATGCACCGGTCATCCAAAAACTTAAAGAAACCCTTCCCGCCTGGCAGAACGTGGTTGAACCGTTTGGTCTTGATACCGTCAAACTCAATTTGAAAAAATTGGTGGCCGACCAATCAGTCGCCTATGGAGTCAGCGCCTCCTCCATTACCCAAAGTCATGCATGTACATCCTGCCGTTCAGACCTCTTTTACTCGTATAGACGCGAAGGTCGAGTCAACGGGACCATGGTTAGTGGAATTATGTTGGCAACCCCCTCTTGCTATCAGCAGACGAAGGAGCAAAAAGATTCACGAAGGACGACAGGTAGATGACGCCGCGTGGGTTCCGTACTACAATAGGCCGTTGGGCATCCTCATCCCCTCAAGTTTGACGATGGTCACTGCTCCTTTCTTTTCATCGGATATCCAAGCCAATGTCCGGGCTGTTCAAAACACTATACACGAAGCGGCTTGCAGAGTGGGGAGAGATCCGGCTTCGATCCGCCTTGTGGCGGCATCAAAGACGGTATCCGCCTCTCGCCTCCTGGAGGCCTATCAAGCCGGCATCAGAATATTCGGTGAAAATCGCTTGCAGGAAGCGCAAGAAAAAATGGAAACCCTTGGGACCAAAGCCGATTGGGTGTGGCATTTTATTGGGCGAATCCAAAGACGTAAAATAAAATCGATCGTTGGCCTCTTTGCCCTGATTCATTCTGTCGAATCAATCGCGCAAGTGGAGATGATTGATCAGCAAGCAAAAAAGATGGGGATACGACAGCCGATCTTGCTGGAGATCAATGTCAGCGGTGAATCCAGTAAGGGTGGATTTGCGGTTTCCACAGTGACGGATGTCATGTCCCGCATCCAGAATCTGCCCAACATAGCCGTGCAAGGAGTCATGGGGATTCCGCCTCTCACCGAAAATCCTGAGAATTCCAGACCGTACTTTCAAGAACTGCGCCGAGTGGCCGAAAGGATTCGGGAGAAGTTTCCAAAACAGAACGCGATAATCGAACGGTCCATGGGCATGTCACGTGACTTTCCCATTGCCATTGAAGAAGGCGCGACGTTGATTCGAATCGGCGCCGCTCTGTTTGGGCCAAGAGAACAAGAAAGGACGATTCTTTTCTGATACATGATACGGAGGGGCACGGCGTGCTGTGCCCCTCCATGAAGGAGGATTATGTTTATTGCAGGAAATGTCCTGGAAGGGCTCGCTCATGTGTTGGATTGGGTTCTCACCATTTACATGTATGTGATCATAGCTCGGGCGCTCATCTCCTGGGTGAATCCGGATCCCTGGAATCCCATCGTTCGATTTTTGGATCGGGCCACCGAACCGGTTTTGTACACCATTCGCCGCCGTCTCGGATTTGCCATGGGAGGAGGGATTGATTTTTCGCCGATCATTGCTATCCTGATCCTGGTCTTTCTTCAATACGCCGTTGTGCGAACACTCTTTGAGCTATCGGCACGAATACATTAACAAGGTAGGGCCTTATGAAAATCACACCGCTTGATATTCAACATAAAATATTTGAAAACCAATTCAGAGGCTATCATCGCCGGCAAGTTGATCAATTTCTTGAAGAGTTGGCGGAGGCCGTGGAAGACCTGACCCGTGAAAATGCTTCGTTGAAGGATGCGCTCAAAACAAAGGAAGAGGAGTTGAATGAACTCAGAAGATCTGAGGCCACTCTGACAAGCACGCTCATCTCAACGCAAAGCTTTGTGGATCATTTGAAACGGGGAGCTCAACGTGATGCCGATCTGATTGTCAAAGAAGCTGAGTTGAAGGCAGAGGAAATGCTGGCACACAGTCGGGCGGAACTGGTCGATCTTCAACGAGCCGTCTCCGATCTCCGCCGTCATCGCGCACTGGTCATTGAACGATTACGTGGAACCATCCAGACTTTTTCGCGTCTCATTGAAGTTGAAGCACATCCGGAGAATCAGACGGATATCACGGAAGAAGCTGAATGGACGTCGGAAAGCGCTAGTTTGCCGGAAACGTAATCTGATGGTGAAAGCGTAGACCATGTCCCATGAACACCCTCGAGCGGATTACGAAACTCTTAGAAGCAGGCGTCAACGAACAGGTTTTCCCCGGCGCGGTGGCCTTGGTGAAGGTGGGAGGTGTCATCCGCTACCATGCAGCCGTTGGACTCGCGTCCCTTCTTCCCACCCAACACCCTGCCCATTCAACGACGATCTATGATCTTGCCTCTCTCACCAAACCTCTTGCCACCACCTCAGCACTCCTGATCCTTATGCAGGAGAAACGGCTTCGCCTGGATCAATCGGTGCAATGCCTCTTGCCTCCCTGTGCGGATACCCCCATTGGACAGGCAACCATTCGGGATTTGTTGAGCCATCGTTCAGGGCTCCCGGCTTGGCGGCCCTATTATCAGCGAATCACTCCTTCTCATGACCCCCTTCCAAACAAAAAAGAGGAAACTCGAGTCAAGAACCAATACCTGACATGGATCCTCCAAGAGCCGCTTGCCTATTCCTGTGGCACGCACTGTCTGTACAGCGACCTGGATTTTATCTTGTTGGGACTGGTCATTGAGCACCTCACCCGGCAGTCACTGGCTGACTATTGCCAACAACGACTCTTTGGTCCGCTAGGCGCCACACCTCTTTTCTTTCCAACCCACCAACCGACGTTTTTGCAGACAAGGTTCGCGCAGCATGACATCGCGCCAACGGCTCAGGATCCCTGGCGACAGCGGCTTCTTCATGGCCAAGTAGATGATGCCAATGCCTATGCCTTGGGAGGCATAGCCGGACATGCCGGCTTATTTGGAACTGCTGCCGCAGTGGCAGTGATGACGGGAGCTTGGCTAAACGCTTGGCTGGGGAAACATGGCGGTTTTGATCGCGCGATCGTGCGAGAATTTGTCACACGATCCCAAAAGGAAAGCGTGGGAAGTTGGGCCTTGGGGTGGGATACGCCATCAATGCCATCTTCATCAGGAACACGACTCTCATCCAAAGCCTTTGGACATTTAGGATTTACCGGAACATCCATCTGGATTGATCCAGTTCAAGAATTGGAGATCATCCTTCTGACCAATCGGGTCCATCCCTCTCGAGAGAACACCAAAATTCGTGAATTTCGGCCTCTGTTTCATGATGCGGTATTTGAAGAGGTGATTGAAAAGGGGTAAAACCGTTTAAAAAGGGGAATCAGGAAACTTCAAAAATTTCATCAATCAGGGTATTCTACCCACGTTTCCTTTTCCGCTAAATATCGATGACCTTTAAAATTTAACCGGGTGCGAATTTTTGAAAAACCTAGTGCACGTAATTGATCGACAATGTCATTGAGGGCTCCTGCCACGGTTTTGTGACTTTCACTCTGAATCGTCAGGGCTTCATACATCATATTGGCTGTATAGCCACGATCCACTCGAGTGATGGGAACCATTCGGTTAAAATACCGGTCACTTGGATCGATACCCTCTAATTGATGCTTTTCCACGACCGTATTTTTTGCTTGAAAAATGGCAGGCAAGGTACTCATTCCAACACCTTTCTCACTGTGACCTCACATTTGCTTATGGGTTTGATTATAAAGACGACTCGGTGAACAGGCAAGCAGAAAAGGATACCCCAAGCGATGATTTTGGTCAGGTGCGTAGCTGGAGAGAGCCACAAAAGAGAGACGAATTGTTTCTCGGGCTTGTCTTACGCGACGAACGCGAGGACGCCCGTCACCCACCCTTTATCGCTGGTGACAACGGAAGATGAGTCCAGGTCTCTCCCCCATTCACGGAGCGATACAGACCGCTGCCGTTGGTGCCGATGTACAAAATTCGAGGATGGTGTGGATCTAATTGAATCGTCCGAATGCTCGTCGTTTCCAGACCGGCATTCAGCAAGACCCAGGTTTGTCCTCCGTCCAGACTTTTTTGTACCCCTCGACTCGTCGCCACATACAGGATCTGAGTATTGCTGGGGTCCAATTGAATCCCGCTTATGTAGGCATCTTCCAATCCCTTTCCAATTCGTTTCCAATGTTCCCCCTGATCCATGGTTTGAAAGAGCCCCTTGGTCGTTCCCGCATACACGATAGCCGTCTTGACTGGGTCAATCACAAGGCTATTGATGCCCAGGGCCATCGAAGTCATTTTGGCGTCTACCGGCACCATTCCTGTTGTCACTTTTCTCCACCTCCCCGCGCTATTTCGACTGCGATAGACCCCCCCGGACGTCCCTGCATACATGACGTTGGGACGCTGCGGATCAATGGCAAGGCACACCACAAAATTGACTTCCGTCATCCCTTGCATCTGTTCAGTCCACTGGCGGCCGCCATCCTGACTTTTGAAGACGCCCGTGATCGTTGCGGCATACATGATTTCAGCTCTGACCGGGTTGAACACGATTTGATTGACCACGGAGGAAACGGTTCCCTTGTGAAGGCCTGTATTCCAAGACAACCAGCGACGGCCTCCATCAGGACTTTTATACGTCCCATCTCCCATGGTGCCGGCAAAAATATTGCCAGGGAGTTGAGGGTCAATGGCCAAACTCAGAACCCGTGTTCGCTTCAGCTCGCCCTGCATGGGGGTCCATGTTTGACCGCCATCCCTTGTTTTATAAACCGCCTCATCCGTGGCAACATAGATGATATGAGATTTGGTCGGATGAACAGCAAGGGAGACGATCGTATCGCTCCGTTGACCACACCCGCTTCCCAACAGAACGACAAGAAAGAGAAACCATGGCATCAGCAACACATACCTCTTCTTTACCAAACAAGGGTCATGCGGCGAGTATTACTGGCGGGGTGGGCGAGATGAGTGGAGGGTTATCGGGAAGATGGACGAAAAGGTTTGGCATATCCCGTCAATTCAACATAGCCCCTGCCCGTCACCTCGGCATTGTCTGCTATTCCGGACACGTCAACTGCTCCTTCCCAATAGGTCACCCGCGTACTCTTAACTGTACGCAATTCCTGATTGTGAAGTCGAGGAACAATCTCCAACCGAATCCCTAAAGACGCAATGGTGAGGAGCCATCGACTGGGATAACGCGCCCCACTGGCTGGACTTATCCAATGATCCAGAACCTTCAGTTGGAAGTCCATCAGGGAAAGATGGCGACTGGATCCATCTGCCATGACAAACGTCCCGCTTGAAGCCGGATCAAAGCCTCCATCTTTTCGCCGCAGCCCATACAGCATGAGTTCCTGCCCTGTCTCAAGCTGAAGGCTCAACCAATCCCATCCGACCAGCCCTTTTCCCAGATCCATCGACCCGAATTCATGGTCCATCCAACTCGTCCCCTGGACGTCCAGCTTCGTACCTTCCACCAATACCTTTCCTGTAGTCTCCAAGCGCGTCAGAGAATAATAATGAGAAGCTTGGCCGCGCGCTGATCCTTTCCGGCTGATTCCCTGCCGACCATGAATGACCGGAGGCTTGCGAGAAACCACCGTAGCATCAATCCCGAATTCATTCGTAAAAGCGTGCAGATGAAATTGGTTTGGGTGACTGTGGTCTGCGGTGACGGACCATCGGTCAATCCATGTCTGTAACCGGCCAACCTTCGCGCCGGCCTTTCCCAATGCGGCCCGGCTGATTTTTTCCGTGTAATGAAATCGCCTATTGGCTTCGTCGGTCACGGCCAGATGCGCGAAATACAGTTGCCGGATAGCCCAGGGAGAGGGATTGGCCCGCACCCGATCATCATCGATCGCTCGCCTAAAAAAGGTGAGCTCATAGCCAAATCGCCGGCCATTCCTCGTCAAGAGATGTCCGGTGAAGTACCACCATTCCGTCATATAGGTATCATGGGAACCATGGTCGAATGGGAAGGTGTAGGTGTAACCGGGAAGCGCCGGTTGGAAATATGCTTTCGGAACTTCTCCGGTCTCATCCGCCTCGACGTTCACAGGCACAATGATTCCACACACAACCCCAAAGACCGCCCCGTAATAGAGCAAAAACCACCAGCGTTTGTTGAAGAGGGAAATCATTGAAGACCGCATGCCGGAATATCCAAGAGTTGGGCTTGACGCGGTGAAGGATTCAATCTTACAAATCCCTGATTATATGCGGTGATTCTTCTTTCACGCATCGTCCAGATGACCGCGCGCCGTTGACAGGATAGAAAACTCTCGGCTATCGTAAGCCATGGCTTCCGAATCAGCGCCACCTCGACATTCGATGATTTCTCTCCCAGAGGAAATCCCTCTTTTCCCTTTACCCAATGTCGTATTTTTTCCGGGCACCTACCTGCCGCTTCATATCTTTGAACCACGTTACAGAGAGATGGTCAGAGATTCGGCCGCTTCAGGTCATTGTATTGGCATGGCTCTTCTGAAAGAGGGATGGGAAGAACAATATAATGAGAGTCCGCCCATTTTCGAGACAGGGTGTATCGGTCGTCTGGTCAGTCTGGAGAGGCTGTCCGATGGGCGTTATCATATTCTCCTGTACGGTCTCGAGCGATGCGCCTACCAGGAACAACCCAAGGCAAAGAGTTATCGAACCGCCAAATTCTCCATCTTGGCAGAGTCAGGTTCTCGAACACTCACCCCTGCTGTTCGATCCTTGCTTCTTGAGGTGACCATGACCTATTTACGATCAAAAGACGCCAACGATCTCTGTGCAACCATTGCCTCCACATCCATTGAGGATTCCATCCTTGTTCAGAACCTATCGGCTGGTCTGGATTTGACTCCTCTGGAAAAACAATTTTTATTGGAATCAACGCACTTGCAGCAACAAGCCCGCCGGCTCATTGACCTGATTCGTTTCCAACTTGCCGATCGGCCTCTCCACAAAAGGTAAGAATGTTGGCTTCTTCCATTGCCATTGAAGTCACCGGATTGGGGAAAACCTATGATGAGGTGAAAGCCGTTCAGAATTTATCCTTGACCATTTATGATGGGGAGATTTTTGGACTCCTGGGCCCCAACGGCGCGGGAAAAAGCACAACCCTTCGTATGCTTATCACCACCCTCCCGCCGACGACCGGCCATGCCCGTATTTTAGGGCATGATGTCTCAACCAATGCCGATACCGTTCGCCGTCTCATCGGCTACGTTCCACAAGAACGGGCCATCGATCGGTTTCTGACGGGAAGAGAACACTTATGGCTCCTTGGCGCACTTTACCATCTTCCCAAGGAGGAGGCGCAACAACGCATTCAGCATCTGCTGAAATTAGTGGACCTGGAAGAGCATGCCGATCGGGTAGCCAAAACCTACTCCGGCGGGATGAAACGAAAATTAGATATTGCCTGCGGCCTGCTCCCCAATCCAAAAGTCCTTTTTTTAGATGAGCCGACGTTGGGCCTTGACGTTCAAAGCCGGTTGAACATTTGGGGATATATCAGGCAACTTCGGGATCAAGGGATGACCATTGTCCTGACGACGAATTATTTAGATGAAGCCGATCAACTGTGTGACCGTCTGGCTATTATCGACAAAGGGCAAGTGCAGGTGACCGGTTCTCCCAAAGAACTCAAGGCCGGTTTGGGTGGCGATGGCGTGATCATGACCGTCAACGACTCCGACCCTGGTCTGGTTACTCAACTTGTTGAAGCATTGAAACAATTACCGTTTATTCAATCCGTCCATCCACGAAATCAGGAATTGGACATTCGAATGGATTCACCCGAAAAGGCTCTTCCGGCTCTTTTTGAGGCATCAAATCACATTGGCTGTAAAGTGGACGGCATTGAATATCATCGCCCGCGCCTTGACGATGTCTTCATGGCCTATACCGGTCATTCCATTTATGAAGATCCTTCTCCGGACATGGATTCCTAA
>Ga0114931_10004688_pt1 | contig 17035 bp, 16 predicted proteins | sample 2SBtaG_FD_89579 | JGI IMG/M metagenome (GOLD analysis project Ga0114931, IMG submission 89579) | Deep subsurface microbial communities from Kolumbo volcano to uncover new lineages of life (NeLLi) - 2SBTROV14_V59a metaG | ecosystem: Environmental > Aquatic > Marine > Volcanic | place: Kolumbo...
CAGGACCAAGCCGGCCGAAATGGTCGAGGTCACGCCGTAGCCGCTACGGCGTCACGACGGTGATCCCTTCGGACCCGCGCACCCAGACGCGACCGAAGTGATCGAGGGCGACGTCGTCGACCTGGTTCTGCAACAGGCCGCGGTCGAGGTCACGCCGTAGCCGCTACGGCGTCACGACGGTGATCCCTTCGGACCCGCGCACCCAGACGCGACCGAAGTGATCGAGGGCGACGTCGTCGACCTGGTTCTGCAACAGGCCGCGGCGGACGTCGAGGCGGCGCACGCGGGCGCCGTCGTAGACCGCCAGGCCGCGGTCGGTGGCCATCCACAGCCGGCCGTCGGGTCCGATGGAGATGTCGTTGACCGGGAAGCGCAGCATCGGCGGCTGGGTCCAGCGCTCGCCGTCGAACTGGCCGATGCCCTGGCCGGAAGCGACGTAGACCATGCCCCCGGCCGAGCAGGCGACGCCGCGCAGTAGCTCGCTGGCGAGGCCGTCGCCCTCGGTGTAGACGTGGACGTCACTGCCCTTGACCCGCGCGGCGCCCTCGCTGGTGGCCAGCCACACCTCCTCCTGCTCGAGGAAGGCGGCGTCGGACACGTTGATCGGGATCGGCAGCACCCCCTCGCGGATCTCGTGGCGGTCGCGGGTCTCGTGGTGGTAGACGACGGCGCCCAGCGACACGTCGACCAGCGCGACGCCGTAGGGCCGCTCCTCGCCGCTGTCGTCCTGGTAGTGCAGGCCGACCCACAACACCCCGGTCGGTGAGAAGCGCGCGAACGACACCCCGGGACGGCCGCCCGGCGTGTCGATGGCGATCTCGGACACCCGCACCCAGACGTCGTCGCGGACCGGCGTGACCAGCACGTGGCGCAGGTCCTCGCTCTCGCGCAGGCCGTAGATCTCGCCGCGGGGCGAGCGCACGAACGACAGCACCCGGCCGGCCTCGGCGTCCTCGCCCTCGACGCGTGCTTGCAGCCCGGCGACCAGCGGCTGGAACCGCTCGCCGTCGAAGCGCCACGCCGCGGTCGACCCGGTCGCCAGGTAGCAGTTGTTGCGCGTCTTGCACGCCACCGACAGGTTGCGCGCGCCGTCGACCAGCTCGCTGCGGCGGAGCCAGCGCGTGTGGCGGGTGCGGCCCATGAGCACGGTGCCCAGGTCGCGGGTGCCGATGAGGATGTCGTCGGCCACGGCGCCCAGGGCGGTGGCGCCGCCGGGCACGCGGACGTCGACCGGCTCGATGATGTACGGGCTGTCGTGGCGTCCGGTATTGCCGACGGGGACCGGCGCCAGACGCATGCCGTCGCGGGTCAGGCGACGAGCACGCGCGTCGGCGACGCGCATGACGAACAGCTGCCGCGGGGTGAGGATGTAGCTCTCGCCGTTCTTGGTGGCGACGCTGACCCAGCGCCGATCCGGCGACGCGCGGAAGGTGGAGCAGGTCGCGTCCTTGGTCAGCACGATGTGCTGTTTCTTGGCCAGGGTGTCGCCGACCACCATCGCGCTGCCATCGGGAGCGGCGACGATGAAACGGACCACGGTCAGGTCGCAACCGACCTCCAGGCCCAGCTCATGGGTGGTGCCGTCGACCTCGCGAACCATCAGGCCGTGGCTGGTGCCGATCCACAGCCGGCCGTCGCGCGTGCGCAACAGCGCCGTGATCGGTGTGGTCACCGGCGTCGGCGACCACTTGCCCTTTGCGTTGGTATAGAAGAGGCCCTTGGGGTGGCCGACCCAGACCCCGCCGTCGCCGGCCGGCGCCAGGCTGACGCCGGCCAGGTCGTCCAGGCCCAGCACCTGCGGCGCCGGCGGCAGCGCGGAGAAGGTCTCCGAGTCGGTGTCGTAGCGGGTGATGCCGCCGTCGGTGGCGATCCATATGTCGTTGCGAGACACATCGCGGGCGACGGCGATGACCCGGTCGCCGGGCAAACCGTGGGAGGCGTCGAGGTGCAGCCCGGTGCCGCTGCGCATGTCCCAGCGGTCGAGGCCCTGACCCGACGCGGTGAAGGCGTACGGCTTGGCGACCGTGACCAGCCGGACCGGTGACGCCTCGGTGAACGAGCGTACGCGCACGCGAACCGTGCGCGGCTTGTGCGGATGGTGATCGCCCTGAGGGCAACCGCCGAGGCCCAGCGCGAGCGCCGCGCCGAGCCACGGAGCCAGCGTTCGTGCTGGCCAACCCCCCGACATCACAGCGACCCTGCGTGTCACGTCCGCGCGCCTCATCCCTCGACCGAGGGTATCTCGGAGGCGGCCTTGGCGCCACCGGGCCCGCCGCGCATAATCCCCCGATGGCACGAGGACGACGCGGCGGCGGCCCCGCGGATCTGCGCGGGACGCTGGGTACGCTCCTGCGCTCGACGCTGCAGCAGGTCGGCATGGTCAAGGACGGCGTGCTGCGCCAGGCGGCCGAGCAGCGGGTGTGGATCGACGGCGCCCTGCTCCAGCGCAAGCACCGAGAGGCGCTGGCCGCGCTCGGATCGCTGGTCTACGAGCGGATCCTCGGCGGCGAGCTGGGAGAGCTGGAGGAGATTCCCGAGATCGCCCGGGTGGTCCGCCGGATCGAGGAGCTCGAAGTGCGCCTCGAGCAGGCGTCCGAGCGGGCGCGCGCGACCGCAGCCCGCGCCCAGCGGGTCGCGTCCGACTTTGCCGCCCGCGCCGGCTTTCCCACCGGCGGCCGCATGACCCGCCGTGGCCCCGGCGAGCTGGGCGACGACGACGCCGGCGAGATGCGCGTGTGGCGCCCGGTGCTACCCGACGACGACGAGGATCTGTTCGACGACGAGCCCGACGCCACCGCGGCGCCCGCGCCCCAGCCGAAACGCCCGCGCCCGACCAGCCGCCGTCCCCGCCGCGCCGCCCGCGGTGCCGGCGGCATCCAGTTCGTCGACGACGGCCCCAGTGACGACGACGACCTCGAAGAGTACATGCACCCCGACGACGTGCCAGACGTCACGGCGGACGGCGAAAACTCCTGAGCCGATCGGCGGCCCCATGTATCCTGGCCGCGTGCGGATGTTCCTCGGCGCCGTGGCGCTCGCCGCCGGCGCCCTGGCCTGCGGCGACAACACCGCCGTCGACGCCGGACTGCCGGCCATCGACGCCCGACTGCCGGCCATCGACGCCCGCATGATCCCCGACGCCGCCCCGCCCGACGCCGACACCCGCCCTTTGCCCGACCTCGTCGTCGATCCGGATCGGCTGCGCGCCGACCTGGCCATCGAGCACCACACCTTTGCCGCCGACGCCTGCGAGCTCCTGCCGGAAGAGGACTGCATCGCCGCCGCCGGCGACCGAACCCTGCTGCGCTTCGCCGTCGAGACCCCCAACATCGGCAACGCCAACCTCGAGCTCGGCAACCCCGTGGGCAACCCGGCGTTCGAGTACTCCAGCTGCCACGACCATTACCACTACAAGGGCTTCGCCGACTTCCAGCTCATCGACGCCGACGGCAATGCGGTCGCCGCCGGCCACAAGCAGGCCTTCTGCCTGATGGACTCGTTCAAGGTGAGCGACGACCCGACCGTGGCCACCGGCCCGCAATACTGGTGCGGCTTCCAGGGTATCCAGCGCGGCTGGTCCGACGTCTATCACACCCGCCTGCCGTGCCAGTTCGTCGACGTCACCGACACCCCGCCCGGCAGCTACACCCTGCGCATCGAGCTCAACCACGACCAGACCCTCGAGGAGCTGTCGTACGCCAACGACACCGTCGAGGTGCCCGTGACCCTGGGCGACCCCGACCTCGACACCCCGACCGAAACCTGCGACGGAACCCTGAGCGACCACGCCCTGCGCGGCCCCCACCGCGAGTGCGGCTGGACCAAACAGCAGACCTTCAGCTGCACCCCCGGCCAGCCCTACCTCGTCGGCTGCTCCTTTTGCAGCGGCGTCGGCAGCTGCACCGGTAACCCCATGCTGCGCGTCTGCGACCCCGCCAACCCCGACCCCAACTGCTCCTACCCCACCGCCCTGGCCTTCAACGACGACAACTGCGACGCCTGCCCCCGCACCCGCGACGTCGCCTGCCCCGACAGCGGCCAGCTCGACGTCTACACCGCCCCGTCTTCGCCCGGCGGGGGCTACACCTGCAACCTCGCGATCATGCAGCAATGAGCCCGCCCAGGAGCCGCCAATCCCAGTTGACACCGCTCTCTGGGCCTGCTACCTAATCCCCCCTCGGCACCCGAGAAAGGCCGAGACCCTGTGGGGATATAGCTCAGCTGGGAGAGCGCTTGAATGGCATTCAAGAGGTCAGGGGTTCGACTCCCCTTATCTCCACCACTAAGCCGGCTACCTCAGCCGGCTTTTTCTCTGACGTCGCGGTTTTTGCCACGCCCCTGCCCCCGCCCTGGCTCGATGACATCATTCCAGCGCCGCCATCGACCAAGGTCGCTGACCTTCAAGGAGAACTCGGGATCGAGGTCGTCGTCGAACGACGACTGGTCGCCGGCCGCGCCCCGGCTGACGACTAGGGTCGCTCGTGTCGCGGCTGGTAGACCCCCAACTTCCCACCCCCCGGCAGCGTCATCCGGGTGAGCAGCCCCCATCCCATGTCGGATGGCTGGCTGCACGCCACGCCGCGCTCCGCCATGTCGACGCGCGCGAGCGGGCGCGTCTGCCACGCGCAACGACGCGGTTTCGGGATGGCCAGCGCCCGCCTCGCTTGCTAGCTTGCGGCTATGATCGAACCTGGAACCGAAGCACCCGGCTTCGAGCTGGCCGACCACCTCGGCCGCACGATTTCTCTCCAACAGTTCCGCGGCAAGAGCCATGTAATGCTGCTCTTCTACCCGCTGGACTTCACCCCCACGTGAAGCATCGAAGTGCCAGCGCTGGAAGCGCTGCTACCCCGATTTCTCGCCGCCAACACGCAGCCCCTGGGTGTGAGCGTCGATAGCGTCAACTCCCACGCCAACTAGGGCAAGAGCCTCGGCGGCGTCTCGTTCCCGCTCCTCGCGGACTTCCACCCCAAGGGCGCCCTCGCCTCGTCGCTCGGGCTGTATCTCGAGGCCAAGGGCATCACCGACCGGGCCACCGTCATCATCGACGCCGCCGGTATCGTGCGCCATGCCTCGTCGGTGGGCCCGGGCGGCCAACGCGACATCGCCGAGCTGGCGGCGCTCTGCGAAGAGATCGATGCCGGCTACGACGGTGACCTGCCGACCCGAACGCAAGCGCCCGGCGTGCCCGACGACGCCGAGCTCTTCGTGAAGAGCAACTGCGGATTCTCGCGAGCCGTGCTGCTCGCGCGAGAGAATCTGCACCTGGCGGGCCTGTCGGTGCGCAACGTCAGCGAGAACCCCGAAGCCCTGGCACGCCTCGAGGAGCTCACTGGCGGCAAACAGGCGCCGTGCCTGCTGACCGGCAGCGCCCCGCTGCTCGAGTCCAAGGACATCATCGCGGCGCTGGTCGACGCCGCCGCGCCGCTCTAGGAGTCTGGTGTCAAACGTCCCGTCGCCGCGCTTCCGATGCATCACCGCCAGCAGTGTTACTCGTCGGGCGTGGGCTAGGGCCCACTTCCTCCTCGTACCTTGCTGGCGGCGCGCCTTGGAACCACCGCTCGGTCCCGTTTGACACCAGCCTCCTAGTCCGAGCGCTTCCCGGGGTCGTCGCGGGCTGGTCCCGCGACGACCCGCAGCCCGGATCCTCAGCCGGGGATCCAGGTGCCGTGAAAGCCGAAGGGCACCCGTCGCGGCATGTGCACCTTGGCGACCGGACCGTCCGATACTCGGGTCGCGTCGAGGACAGCGACATAGCTGCTCTGGGTCGTGCGATCGAAGACCATGCTCAGCAGATAGCCGGCATCCTCGGCCTCGCCAAAAGGCACGAAAATCGCCTCGTCCGGCTGGTGGTTGCGACCCGCGTCCCACACGCTCAGCTCGCCGCGCGAGCGGTCGAAGGCGCGAATCCCGTTGGGCGTCGCGACGGCGAGCTCACCGGACTCGTCGAAGCGCAATGAGTAGGCCATGCGGTGCTCGCGGCCAGCCATGCGCAGGTCGATCTGGGGAAAGTCCGCCGACCCGTCGTAGAGCGCACCTTCGCTGACGCTGCCCGTCTCCGGATCGATCTCCCAGCGCCACGGCGTCGGCGTCTGCGAAGCGTCGGACACGCTGGTCTTCCAGAGGTTCGGCAGACGGCAGCCCTCGAGCACGACGTGCCCCTGGTCGTCGTCGTAGGCGTTGAACGAGTGGAACATGAAGCACTGGTCGACCTCAATCCAGCTCACCTCGCTCGAGCTACCGTCGCGAGACAGAATGCCGAAGCGCGCCGGCGCATCATCGACCCACTTGAACGGGAACCCATCGGCGAGCTGACTATTGTCGAAGTGAATCGGCAAGTCGAAGAAGATGGCCTTGGACTCGGTGATCTGGAAGTCGTGCATCATCGACGAGTGGTCGATGTCGACTTCCTGGCTGTGCGCCAGCGCGCCGTTGGCGTCGACGATGTGATAGGTCAGATAGGGCGCGAACGGCGCATAGCCGATGAAGAACAGCTCCCCGCTGGCAGCGTCGAGCTTGGGATGTGCAGTCATCGGGCGCTCGAGCGCACCGCCGTAGTCGTACTCGCCCATCGTGCTCAGGTCGTCCGGCGATATCTGGTGCGGGACGCCGGCCTCGTAGAGCGCCAGCAGTTTGCCCGCGTGGAGCTTGACCGCGGTATTCGCCCGATTGGCCGCGATGCTGTCACCCATCATGGCATCGAGGGCGAGGGTCTGGACCCAGCGGTTGCGGTACCAGAGCGCGCGGCCGTCCGACAGCTTGACCCCGTGCAGCATGCCGTCACCGGTGAACCAGTGCAGCGAGCTACCTGTCGCGGGATTGGCGCCGTCGCGCAGGAAGGTGCCGTTTAGCTCCGGCGGCAGGGCGCCCTCGATCTCGAGGTCGAAGACCTCGAGCTCGTCCATGACCGGCGCGTAGTTGCCGCTCAGCCACCAGCGGCCCTGCGGATCCTGGGGCAGCGGCGGCAACTCGGGGTCCGAGGCACAGCCGCCGAAGGCGTGGGCGAGGAGCAGCGAAGCCCCCGACGCTCCGGTCCAGCGAAACAAGTCCCGGCGATGCATCATGGTGTCGCTCCTAGAACCTAGAACGGCAGGTTGAAATTGAGGTCCAGATCCAGCGTCACGGTGGTCTCCGACGTGATCGAGACCTGGGGCGACGCGAAGCCGTCGATGGCGACCAGATCCCCGCGATCGGGCCCGGCATTCGCCGGGTCAGTGGTATCGACGGTGCCGTTGTCATCCAGGAACGCGGTGACGTAGTACGGCTCGGCGCGCGGCGGCACCCCGAGCATCGTGTAGGTCACCATCGCATCGTCGGCGCTCATATCGGCGTTCTCGATGCGAGCGTTGGCGACGTTCACCGTGGTGTCAGCGTTACTGACCGGGTCCAGCGTGAACACCGCGATGTAGAGATTGCCGATGCCTCCCGCGGCCGGCTGCGCGCTGCGGGTGATCGTGCCGGTCAGCGTCGCGCCGCCCAGCGCGACGTCGGCGTCGGGGCTGTCGAGTGGCGCGGCGTCCGGGGCCGAGGGCTGTGCATCAGCCCCACCTCCCCCGCCGCCAGCCTCGGCATCCGGCACATCGGCCGGCGCGGACTCACCGCCACACGCCGCCAGCCCCACTACAAACAAGATTGCGAACAACCCCCCTGAGAACTTCACCAGGGCCGTATATCCGATTCAGCACGAAAGTAGCAAGTGCAACGTTTTACACTCGTCACAAATAGTTATAATTACGGCAAGTTTTCCTAGCGGATAGATGAGATGCAGGCTCACCGCAACAGCCGAAACCCACGAGGCCGCCCCACCGTGAGGCACGGCTCGGGCGCGGTCTACTTCCTCCACCGAGATCGGCTACTCGATCTGCGAGCGCTGCCGTCGTCGTGGCCACGCCACCGCGGCGGTCCGCTTGCTCGCGGCGCGGGCCGCGGCCGCCGGCGTGACGCAGCTCATCGCCCACACTCGACCGGACAACGCGGCCTCGCTCGCGGTGCTCGAGCGCAACGGCTTCGTCGCGGCGCCGGGCTCGAAACGAGAAGGCCACGCCCTGTTCGTTCAACCGCCTGGGTGAGCCCCGGCGCGGCGGGTCAGGCACGTTGCTCGAAGCGCACCGACGGCACTCGCTGTCGTATCCCATCACGGCGCGAACGGAACCCGCCTGACCAGGAACGGCGTGTTGGGGGGCTGGCCGGCGACGAAGCGACCGATCTGTCCCTCGGACACCCACAGGGCGTCGTCCACCAGCACCACCGACGCCGGCTGATCGAGCTGGTCGTCCAGGGCAGTCAGGGTCGCGGTGTCTCCGGTCACGTCGATCCGGCTCACGCGTCCGGCCGGCGCCTCGGCGACGACCAGGGTGTCGGCGTCGATCGCGCGCATGCCGTCGGGCTCGTCGAGCCCCGGGGTGACCTCGATCTCGTCGATCTCGCCCGCGCTGCCGTCGTCCTCGATCGAGATCCGCAGAAGCCTATTGCCGCTGATGGTGTTGACGAACAGCGCTCCGTGGCCGTCGAAGGCGATGCCGTCGGCGCCGATCACGGCCGGGGCCTCGGGGGCGAGGATGGGATCGGTGAGCCACACCGTGGGACTGGTGCCGTCCTCGGCGTCTCTCGGCAGGCGGTAGATGCTGCCCAGGGAGTCGGCGATGAAGATGTTGCCGGCGTCGTCGAAGGTCATGTCGTTGCACAGGCTGTCGGCGGTGAACGGGTACGCCGCTACGTGGGAGCCATCGACGGTGCTGAACCGGTGCACCACGCTGGGTGCGCCGCCGACTCCCTGCGAGAGGTCGAAGGTGCACGCGAGGATGGTCGAGGTCCCGTCGTCCACCAGTACCCCCGCCATGTTGGGCGCGACAGCGTCGGCGACCAGGACCGTGGCCTCCTGGTCGCCGGGGACAAACCGCGCGATCCGACCGCTCGCGAAGCTGCCGACGTAGACGGTGCCGTCCGCGCCGGCATGGAGGCTCTCCGGGTACCAGTTGTCCGGTAGCTGCACATCGGTGGCCGCGGGCCCGGCATCCGGTCCCTCGTCGCCGGAGTCGGAGCACCCGACGATCGCCGCCGCGCAAGCGAGGCACATGGCGAGCGCCCCGGGATGGTTCGAGATGGGTGGTGTACGCATGGGGGTTCGGCCTTTCTGGCGCGCGCACGAGCAGGCGCCTTCCACGTGCACACCCTACCGACGACCGGGTCGACGGGCATGCCAGTTACTCCGAGATGCGTGCCTGATCGTGCGCGTGTTCGGCGACGCGCTTCGACGCTAGAGGCCCGAGCCGCGGTCGAATAGGACGCTCCTCCGACGCTTGTCGCCCCCGCAGGTGCTTGCTAGCCTGCCTCAGTGGAGTCGAACGCGCACGACGCCGACGTGCCCGACCTGGCGGTCGAACGCGGACACCACGTCGCGGGCGAGTTCGACTTCACCCCCGAGCACCTGACGCTGTCGCTGTATCTCGGCCCGCCTCTCACGATCGAGCAGGAAGCCGACCGGCCGTGGCAAGGCGTGAGCGTGCGAGGCGACATCAAGGTCATGGTCCCCGGGCAGCGGCGCTGCTTTTGCCACCGCCGCGCCGCCGAGTTCGCAACCATCGAGATCCGCGGCGCCAACCGGTCCATCGCTCCGCGCCTGATGCTGCGCGAGCCGCCGATCACCCAGCTCGCGTTCAGCCTCGTGCGGGCCAACCTTGACCGCCCCGCCCGCATGTATCGCGAGGCCGTCGGCGCGCGCCTGGTTGCGCTGCTGCGCGCGGTCGACGGCTGGGCAGAGGCGCCGCCGCGCCGGGGACTGCCGCAGCCGGCGCTCCGGCGCGTGCTCGACTACCTCGACGCCAATGTCGCCGATGACGTGTCGGTGACCCAGCTGGCGGCGGTCGCCGGACTCAGGCCGTCGCACTTCAACGCGCTGTTTCGCAACAGCACCGGGCAGCCGCCGCATCGCTATCACCTCGGCCTGCGGGTCGAGCGCGCCTGCGAGTTGCTCGAGCGCGGCTACGACCCCACCCGAGCCGCTCACGAGGTGGGCTTCTACGACGCCAGCCACCTCATCCGTCACATGCGGCGTTTCCTCGGCGTCACGCCCGGCCAGATCTCGCGCGGATCGCGGCCCACCCCCCGCCGTTCATCGTAGAAACGTACAAGACCGAGCGGCCGCGGGTGACCACACTCGCCACATGAACCGACGACGGCTCGAAAACCGGACCGCCCTCGTCACCGGCGGCAGCCGCGGCCTCGGCCGCGCCATCGCGCTCCGCCTGGGACAGGAGGGTGCCAATGTCATTCTCAGCTTCCGCACTCAGAAGGCCGCGGCGGCGGAGGTGATTCGACAACTCAGCGACATGGGACGGCGCGCGACCGCGATCCAGGTAGATCTGACCGGCGCGGCCCACATCGGTGGATTCGTCGACCAGATTCGCTCGACCCTGACCGCGTGGCAGGCCGGCCTCGACATCGCCGTGCCCAGCGCGGGGATCATCACCATCGCGCCGTTCGCAGAGGTCAGCGAGGAAAGCCTCGACGCCCAGTACCAGACCAACTACAAGAGCGTCTTCTTCCTCCTCCAGCGCTTGCTGCCGCTGGTGCGCGATGGTGGCCGCATTATCACGATCGGCTCGGGAACCACCCACCACGCGTTCGCCCCGCTGGTCGCCTACGCGCCGATGAAGGCCGCCATCGAGGCGCTGACCTTCTACCTCGCCAGCAGCCTTGGTGAGCGCGGCATCACCGTGAACGCGGTCTCCCCCGGCGCATTGGACACCGACTTCAACGGACCGCTGTTCGAGGCCATGCCCGGGGTCCCGGGCTACATCGCCCAGCAGACCGCCCTCGGCCGGGTCGGCGCCCCGGACGACGTCGCCGGCGTGGTGGCGTTCCTGTGCTCCGACGACGGGCGCTGGATCACCGGGCACCGCGTCGACGTGTCCGGCGGCTTCAAACTCTAGCGAGTGCTGACGCGCTCGTCGAGGTCGAGCCGATCGGGAGCGACGCGCTCTCGATCGAGGCCAGCGCCGCCTCGAGGCGCGGGGTGACGTCGTCTTCGGTGTAGCGGATCAGGTGCTCGCCCGTGATCGCGTGGCCCACGACCCAGCTGAGGTGATGGGGCGCGCGGAGCGCGGTGTGGGCCATGAGCTTCCAGAACGGCCGCCGGCGGCGGCGGCGCGGCGAAAGCCGCGGTCAGCTCGGCGACCAGATCGTGGCCGGCGCGCGCCCAGTCTGGATCGGGTGGCGCGAGCTCGACTGGAGCGGTGGCCCATTCCGGCCAGCTGTCGCGATCGTTGCCGATGGCCAATGATACCCAGGTCAGCTCCCGCTACTGCGCGCGGGTCACGGTGACGTGCAGGGTGCCGTCGTCGTCGCGGGTGACGTCGACGCGCCAGGGGCGGCAGCAGACTTCGCAGTCTTCGACGATTGGCCGCGGGTCTCGGGGTCGACCCACAGCTCGACCAGCTGCAGGCAGTACGGGCACTGCACCTGGGTCGCGTCGTCCACGGCGGCTCAGCCCTTGGGAGCGGCGACGCGCTCGAGTGACGCGTGGCTGCGGTCGCGCCACGGGGCCGCTTCCAGGTGGAAGTGGTTGTAGTGGTGGGCGTCGTAGTCGGGGTCGAGGATGTAGTGGAACAGCTCTGACCGCCGCAACTGGCAGTTGATGGTCTTGAGCACGGTGCCCTTGTCGGTGAGGGGCTGGCCGACGCAGTCGATGTCGTCGCCCAGGCCCTGCTCGTAGTCGTCCTTGATCGCCAGCTTGCCGGAGCGCTCGCCTTCGAAGACGTGGACGTCGATGGCCAGGCCGAAGGTGTGCTTCGAGCGCATGTGGGTGCCGGCGACGTTGCGCACGCTGTAGGCGCCGCTGAAGATGGCGGTGTCGATGCCGTGGGCGGCGAGCATGGGCCCGGCGCCGGCCAGGGAAACGGCCAGGGAGCAGTCGAGGATCAACGGCCGCTTGTCCCAGGACTTGTAGGTCACGCCGCCCAGGGGGCCGCGGACGCGGACGCCGATCTTGATGTGGCGGCGCTTGATGCGGCTGTATTTGACGCCCAGGCGGTCGAGGGTCTCGAGGCACGACCGGGACGACCGGTGGGGGCCGTCATCCTTGGACCGGTGGTGGCCGGCGCGGGCCGCGGGTGCCGCCAGCGCGACCAGGACGATGACCAGTACCAGACTGCGCACGGCACGGCCAGGCTCGCCCGCGCGGATGCGGCGGGCAAGTTTCACAGGTCCTGGAGCTCCAGCTTCTTCTTCTTCTTCTGCGGCGCGGGACCGGTCTGGTGGACGGAGTCGAGGATTTCGGCCAGGACCGGCGCGACGTCGGGTACCAGCACTTCGGACAGGGAGACGGCACCGATCCAGCAGAGGCCGCCGGGCTGCGGGCGCGCCAACAGGACGAGCCGCAGGTGCTGGCTGCCGCCGACGCCCTGGATCACGGCGACGAGCTCGCGGCTGCGCCAGGGGGACGGGACTTCGACGATCTGTTTCTTGGGCGCTTCGATCTCGGCGCCCTCTTTGCGCGCCTGCTCCTGCATGGCGGCGGCTTCCTGATCCAGCGCGGCGTCGGCGTTGCCGTGGACCACGGCAAACGGCTCGACGGTCACTTCGGGCCACGGGTCGGGCTGCTCCCAGACCATCGGCCCCTGCCCCACCAGCTCCCACGAGTAGCGGGCCAGGGTGTCGCGGTAGCTGGTGGTCGCCACGCCGCCGGCGGCGTAGATGATCGACGCGGCGCCGATGGCGGCCAGAGTGGCTGCGACGACGCGAATGGCCATGGTCTTGGCAAAGCGCAGCTGCGGCGACAGCAGCGCGGCGGTGGCCAGGCCGGCGACCAGGCCGCCGATGTGCGCGGACTGATCGATCGCGGTGTAGTAGAAGCCGATGCCGACGTTGGCCAGGGTCAGGAAGATCAGGTTGCCCAGCAGCGCCCCGCGCCAGCGCGCGGGATAGGCGTCGCGGTGCAGCGCCAGCTCGGCGACGGCGGCGCCGAGCACGCCGAACACGGCCCCCGACGCACCGGCGGAGATGCCGGGGCTGCCGAAGACGAAGCTGGCCGCGGCGCCGGCCAGGCCGGCGGTCATGTAGATGGCAAAGTAGCGGACGCGGCCGAACATCTGCTCCACCAGCCGGCCGAGGATCCACAGGCCGTACATGTTGAGGAAGATGTGCAGCAGACCGACGTGGAGGAACATCGACGCCGGCAGGCGCCAGTACTCGCCGACGGCGACCGCCGGCTTGAGGTTGGCGCCGGCGCGAACCAGGGCGCCGGTGTCGGTGGTCGAGCCGAGCAGCAGCGACACCAGCGCGTAGGCCAGCGCGTTGGCGGCGACCAGGCCGACGGTGACCGGCACGCTGCGCCAGCCGACACCCATCAGGCGCGGGGTGCGCGGCGGCGCCTGTACGTCGCCGCTGGTGGCCCTGGCGGTCAGCTTGTCGGCCAGCTCGGCGACCGGCGGCGGCACGGCGTGGGGGCCGAGCTCGCCCGGGGTGTCGAGGTTGGACAGGGTCTGCTCGGCGATCTCCTTGGCCCGGCGATCGCGGCCGGACAGTCGCGCGGCCGCGGTCAGCGACGAGCGGGCGCCGGTTCGGTCGCCGGCGTTCTTGCGCGCGATGCCGGACCAGAACTCGCGCGCGGCGCGAGGCATGGTGCCCAGCGGCCCCTCGGGGGCGACGATCTTGTCGACCGCGGTGGTGCGGCCGACGAAGGCGAGGAAGACCAGGCGCGCGCGGTTGACCAGGAACGCCAGGATCGGCTCGTGGGCCAGCGGCGACTCCTCCAGGGTCGTCACCAGCGAGGCTGCGTCTTCCAGGTCGCCGGCTTCGCAGTAGGCGCGGACCATCTCGACCAGCAGCTGCGGCGAGATCGGGCCGGCCGGGTTGTCGATGTGGGTCTCGTAGTGATTGATCGCGTGCTGCCAGTCGCGCGCGTACAGATAGGTCATGACGATGCGCTCGTCGATCTGCCTGCGCGCCAGCGGGCTGGCCAGCTTGCTGCGGGTGTCGCGCAAGGTGCCGACCGCCTCTTCGACGCGGCCGGAGCGAACGGCGAGGATCGACTCGACCAGCTCGCGCTCCTGTCGCGCGCCCATGCCCGGCTGCAACAGCTCGCGCAGGTCGATCAGCATCAGCGCCAGCTTGAGCCGATCGCCCAGCAGCGCCCGGCGCGCGAGGTCGCGCAGCATCGGCGGTACCAGCACCAGACAGACGGCGCCGCCGATGGCGATCGCGCCCAGCAGGTCGCCGATGTGGTCGCCTTTGGATTCTTGCCGGCCGGCGAACGCGATCACCGCCAGCGCCAGGTCGGCGATCAGCATCCAGGCGTAGGCGCGGTGCCCCGGAGGCAGACGCCGGAACATCATCGGACCGACGTAGCCGGTCACGAGGATGACGGACAGGAGCAGGATTTCGAAGAACATCCGGGTACTACAACGACCTCAGTCGACCTCGGTGAATGAACCGATGCGGCGGAACTTCTCGTAGCGGGTGCGCACCAACTCGTCCGGTGTCATGACCTCCAGCTCGCCCAGGTGACGCTTGAGCGCGGCGCGGAGGTTGGAGGCCGTGACTGCCGGCTCGCGGTGCGCGCCGCCCGCCGACTCCGGAATGATCTCGTCGCACACACCCAGGGTCTGCAGGTCCTGCGCGGTCAGCTTGAGCTGCTCGGCGGCGTCGGAGACGCGGGTCGAGTCGCGCCACAGGATCGACGCACAGCCCTCGGGCGAGATGACCGAGTAGATCGAATACTCGAGCATGAGGATGCGATCGGCGACGCCCAGCGCCAGCGCGCCGCCGGAGCCGCCCTCACCGATGACGATGGCGATGATCGGCGACTGCAGGCTGGCCATCACCTGCAGCGCCTTGGCGATCGCCTCGGCCTGGCCGCGCTCCTCGGCACCGATACCGGGATAGGCGCCGGGGGTGTCGATGAAGGTGATGATCGGCCGGCGGAAGCGCGCCGCCATGCGCATGAGCCGGGTCGACTTGCGGTAGCCCTCGGGCCGCGCCATGCCGAAGTTGCGGAGCATGTTCTCGCGGGTGTTGCGGCCCTTCTGGTGGCCCAGCAGCAGCACCTCGCGGCCGTCGAAGGTGGCCATGCCGCCGACGATGGCGGCGTCGTCGCGGAACGACCGGTCACCGTGCAGCTCGATGAAGTCGTCCATGAGCATGCGGATGTAGTCGTCCATGAAAGGCCGCGCCGGGTGCCGCGACAGCTGCACCTTCTGCGTCGGCGAGAGGTCGGCGAAGACCTCCTTCTGCAGCTTGCGCGCCTTCTGCTTGAGCCGGCGAATCTCGGCCGTGAAGTCGACCTTCTCGGTGGACAGGCCGCGGAGCTCCTCGATCTTGCGCTCCAGATCGATGATCGGGCGCTCGAAGTCGAGGATTTCGCGGTCAGACAGTTGCTCGGTAGGCATGACTCGGCTGTCTCCAGTCTAGCCCGCAGCCGGTTCGCGGACGCTCAGCCATCGCGTAGGTAGCGCCACAGGGCCGCCAGGTCAACAGTGGCCGCGTCCGGGTGCCAGGTCACCCGGGGATCGGACCTGTACCAGGCGAGCTGCCGGCGAGCATAACGTCGCGAATTTCTTTTGATTAGACGGATCGTCTCGGGAAGATCCACCTGCCCGTCCAGGTAGCGGTGGATCTCGGCGTAGCCGATCGCTGCCTGCGACCGCAGGTCGGGACCGTAGCCGGCGGCGCGCAGGCCGCGGACCTCGGCCTCGAGCCCGGCCTCCATCATCTGATCGACGCGGGCGTCGATGCGCCCGTACAGGGCGGCCCGCTCGGGAGCGAGGCCGACGATGCGCGTTGGGTAGCGCGGCGGCACCGTGCGGTGGTCGTGGCGGCGCTGGTGCTCGGTCATGGTCTCGCCGGTCAGGTGGTGGACCTCGAGCGCACGGGTGGCGCGGATCAGATCGTTGGGGTCGATGCGCGCGGCCGACTCTGGGTCGATGGCGCGCAACCGTTCCTAGATGGGGCGGACGCTGCCGGCCGCCTCGGCCTCGGCGGCCAGGCGGGCGCGAAACTCGGGGTCGGCCGCAGGCCCCTCGAAGATGCCGAGGAGCAGGGCGCGCACGTACAGGCCGGTGCCGCCGGCGACGATCACCGGCACGCCGCGCGCGGCGCAGTCGGCGATGGCGGCGTCGGCCAGAGCGGCGAAGCGAGCGGCGGTCATCGGCTCGTCGGGTGCGGCGACGTCGATCAGGTGGTGGCGGATCCGCGCCCGCTCGGCTGGGCTCACCTTGCCGGTGCCGATGTCCATGCCCCGGTAGACCTGCTGCGAGTCGGCCGATACGATCTCGGCTCCGGCGGCGTCGGCGAGCGCCAGCGCCAGCGCCGACTTGCCAGCGCCGGTCGGGCCGACGACGACGACCAGCAGAGGCCGCGCGGGGGAATCCACCGGGGCAGCCTAGCAGCTGGGAACGATCGTACAGCTCCTGTTAGTAGAAAGTCGAACGTTCTACTTTTATCTAAGATAGACTGCGGCCGTCTCGATGAGGAGGTCCGCCGTGAAACTGCAGCAGTGGTCGTTTGCCATCGTCGTCGCGCTCGCGGGTTGTGGCGGTACCGGAACCGGAGGGGCGACGCCGGCACAACCAGACGGCGGCAGTGGGACCGGACAGCCGCCGATCGACGTGAGCGGTTGCGACGGCCAGGCGCTGCTCGAGAACCCCTACGATCCGGCGGCGGCCGGGCCGTGGGCGGTCGGCGCGCGCACGGTGCAGGTCGGGCGGTTGACCACCGAGGTCTGGTATCCGGCGCCGCCGGGAAGCGCCGCGGACGCGGCGACGAAGGTTCGCTACGACATTCGCAAGGAGCTGCCGCCTTCGCAGCGGGGGTTGATCCCCGACGCCGACAACCCCTGGCAGACGTGCGACTGCTGGCGCGACCTGCCGATCGACGACGCCCACGGGCCGTACCCGGTGGTCGTGTTCGTACACGGGACGGCATCGTTTCGCACCCAGTCGCTGACCGAGATGACCCACTGGGCGAGCCGGGGCTTCGTGGTGATCGCCGCCGACCACCCGGGGCTGATGCTGGCCGACACGCTGGCGTTCGTCTGCCC
>Ga0114931_10004689_pt1 | contig 17032 bp, 15 predicted proteins | sample 2SBtaG_FD_89579 | JGI IMG/M metagenome (GOLD analysis project Ga0114931, IMG submission 89579) | Deep subsurface microbial communities from Kolumbo volcano to uncover new lineages of life (NeLLi) - 2SBTROV14_V59a metaG | ecosystem: Environmental > Aquatic > Marine > Volcanic | place: Kolumbo...
CTAGTAAAAACTATGCACTTTCAGTGCAAGGGCTTTAGTATTTTTTTCTCTCAATCAAAAAACGTCGCGTAGCGACACCGAATTTTTTTAGAGTTGCATTTGCAATGCTCGCGCTGCTGGATGGTTTCGAACGATTGAATGACGTTCGATACCTTGCCGATGCGCGAACGCTGGCAACCTGGATCGTGGAAAATCTTGCCGACCGGACAGGCATAAGTTTCGGAGGCTTTTATCTCGGCTATCCGGACGAAGGCGTTATACCCAAGCCTCTGATCAAGGCTAAATCGATCGAAAACAACGCCGATATTTTTGCCGCATTTTCTCGTTTAGCTGCGATCGAAAGTCGGCTTGGCAACAATCCCGATGCTGAATTTTGGATGGATCAGGCAGTCCAAGCGGGTGATTTCGTGATGGCGCTATTCGATGATCGGTCCGGTTGCTTTTTTGCGGGCACCGTCCCGGTTGCAACGATGCCGGGACTGGGCATCGACCCATCGGGAAGTCGACGCGGAAACGATGTGATCAACGTTTTTCAGTTCCTCGACGCCAACACTTTCATCCCCCTCGCCATGGCCGAGGCGCCACGCTATCGAGATGCGATCGATTGGCGCCGTCCCGTCAATTGTGTTAGAAGCAACTTCAAACGCACCATCATCGTGAACGGCAAGCAATTTCATGGTTTCGGAATCGAACAGGAAACGCTCGAGGGGCCGGATGGAATCGCGTGGGAATTCACCGCGCAAGTGGTCTCCACCATGCGTTTGGTGGATCGCCTCTACAACGAAACAACCTTAGAGGTGGATGTTGCGTTTTATCTCGATCAACTCAGACAGGCTCAGTTGGCGGCCCCCTTTAGGGATGGCGGCGGCATAGTCGCGAGTACCCTCCAGGATGGAGAGGCTCTGCCGCCGATCGATCAATGCCTGTCGACGCCGTTTCAATGCATCCCGCAACGTGTCGGGTTGGCTGCCACGGCTTGGGCCGTGTATGCCGAACGAGCCTTCAATCCGCTTTCGCCGGTTCGCGCGCCGAACTCAAATACGGATTTATTGGTTGAAGTTGGCAGCGCACGGGTCGATCATCAATGGCAAAGCGTTCCGCTTGGCAAAGCTTTCACCAATCCGATTGTCGTTGCAAAACCAGCCAGCCAAATTGGTGCTGACCCCGGGGTGATCCGTTTGCGTAACGTGACCTCGCAAGGCTTTGATATTCGCTTCCAGGAGTGGGATTATCTGAACCGTATTCACGCAACGGAAACCGTTTCCTACCTCGCGACTGAACGAGGTCATTTTTTGGTGGACGGAGGTGCAATCGAAGCGGGTATCGTTCAGTTCGACAACAGCCGACCGGGCCGTGCGTCTTTTATTCCGGTGAACTTTGATATACCGTTTTCGACAACGCCGGTCGTCTTGACTGTCGTAGGATCATCCAATGGTAAAGACGCCGTAACCAGTCGTCTTCGAAACGTCACCAATAGCGGTTTTGAAGTAATCATGCAAGAACAAGAAAGCCATGGCCGCCATGCTCAAGAGCAAATTCATTGGATCGCCATTGAACCCGGCATTGGCCTTCTCGGCGATGGAAACGCTCCAATCCGATATGAGGCGAACAGCCAGTCGGGTGTAGACCATCATTTTTCCTTGTTGGAGTTTTCGCAACTACGCAATCCCTGCGTCCTTGCCGACATTCAGACCTTCAAAGGAAAGGACACGGTCGCTCTTCGATATCGCGATTTAACGGAGACCGGAATTTGGATGCGCCTTGAGGAGGAGCAATCGGCCGATTCGGAAATTTTTCATATCGGGGAAACCGTTGGTTATGCGGCTTTCGAATGTCAAAGCCAGTTTTGATGTTTTCCGGATGGTATTGGTCCATCGGACGGCAAAACACGACGCATGACATTCGCGAGTCGGTGGACATCACCCAAAGCTGGATCGGCGATCTGAGGGTCGAGCTGATTGCGCCGTCGGGCCGGGCGGTGACGCTGCATGATCGAAGCTGGCGCGGTGCCGATAATATTATTCGCAGCTTCAAGCGTGGCGGGTTACCGGCGTTGGAGGCGCTGGTTTTGGTCTCGTCCGAGTGAAGCGGATTGGTGCGCACGGTGCACCCTACGTTCGGTGTTGCTGTGGAAGCGGTCTAGGGGGTGCGCCGTGCGCACCATTTCGGGCTTATACCACCTGCAGATTGGCGTACGATGCCATGAGCCATTTGGCGCCGGCTTTTTCGAAATTGACTTGAACACGGATTTGGCTGCCATCGCCTTCGCACTGCAGCACCACGCCCTCGCCGAACTTTTTGTGCAGGACCCGCTGGCCGGGCGGGAAGCTGGCGTCGTTGTCGAGCAGGCCGCTTGGTCGGACCGGAGACGCCGCGGTGAGGGGGCGGCTGACGTGCGCGCGCATGCGTACTTCCTGCAGCAGCTCGGGCGGGATTTCGCGCAGGAAGCGCGACGTTTTGGGATAAGTCTCGCGGCCATAACGCCGCCGCAATTCGGCAAAGGTGAAATGAAGCTGCTGCATGGCGCGGGTGATGCCGACGTAGCAAAGCCGCCGCTCTTCCTCCAGTCGCCCGGGCTCGTCCATGGATTGCTCACTGGGAAACAGTCCCTCTTCCATGCCGGCCATGAAGACCAGCTTGAACTCGAGCCCCTTCGCCGAGTGCATGGTCATCAGCTGCACATATTCCTCGGTCTCTTCCGCCTGCGCATCGCCTGCATCCAGTGCCGCCTGGGCGAGAAACAGATGCAGAATCGGAATCCCTTCATCGTTGCTGTCGCCGTGTTCGTATTCGAACTGACGTGTCGCGTTCACCAGCTCCTTCAGATTGTCGATTCGCGTTTCACCTTTTTCGCCCTCTTTCTGATAATGAGGAATCAGGCCGCTGCGTTCGATGATCTGTTTGCTCTGGTCGGAAAGGCCGATCTCCCGTGCATCATTTTCCAGTTCGTCGATCAGCTGCAGAAACTGCTTCAAGGCATTGAGCGCGCGCGGTGGCAAGGCGTTGGTTTCGCAGATGTTCTTGGCGGCGCGCCATAAGGGCTGCTGTCCGGAGCGCGCGGCTTCACGCAGTATCTCCACGGTCCGTGCACCGATGCCGCGTGGTGGTGTATTGACGATCCGTTCGAACGAGGCGTCGTCGTCGCGACTGGCGACCAGGCGCAGATAGGCGAGGGCGTCCTTGATTTCGGCGCGATCGAAAAAACGCAGCCCGCCGTAGACCCGAAAAGGAATGCCAGCCTGGATGAGCTTTTCTTCGAACAGTCTGGACTGCGCGTTGGAGCGATAGAGAATGGCGGCATCGCTGCGCCGATGCCCCTGCTCCAGCCATTGCTTGATCCGTTCGACGACGAACCAGGCTTCGTCCTGTTCATTGAATGCGGCATACAGGCTGATCGGCTCGCCTTGTGCGCCATCGGTCCACAGTTTTTTGCCGAGCCGGTTTTCGTTGTTCGAGATCAGCACGTTGGCTGCATTGAGGATGGTCGCGGTCGAGCGGTAGTTCTGTTCCAACCGCACCAGGCGATGATCGGGATAGTCCCGGCGGAAGCGCTGGAGGTTTTCGATCTTGGCGCCGCGCCATCCATAAATCGACTGATCGTCATCGCCGACGACGAAGAGATTGTCCGACTCGCCCGTCAACAGCCGCAGCCAGGCATACTGAATGGTATTGGTATCCTGAAATTCGTCGACCAGCAGATGGTGAAAGCGCTGCCGATAGTGGTCCAGCAGTTCGGCGTCATCGCGCAGAAGCTCATGCGCTCGCAGCAGCAGTTCGGCGAAGTCCACAAGCCCGGAACGCTGGCAAATGGCTTCATAGCCGGTATAGAGCTGCAGCATCTGGTATTGAAATGGATCACCGGTTTCGGCGATCGCCGTGGGCCGGCGCCCCTCGTCTTTCTGACCGTTGATGTACCATTGCACCTGCCTGGGCGGCCAGCGGCCTTCGTCCAGATTGAGCGATTTCAACAGACGTTTGATCAAGCGGTATTGATCGTCCGCATCGAGAATCTGAAACGTCTCCGGCAGCCCGGCTGCTTCTGCATGGCGGCGCAGCAAACGATGCGCCAGCCCATGAAAGGTGCCGATCCACAGGCCGCGCGCGGAATGGTGCAGCAGCGCTTCGACGCGGCCGCGCATCTCTGCCGCTGCCTTGTTGGTAAAGGTCACCGCCATCAAACGATGGAGCGGAACCGCTTCGACCTGCGCCAGCCAGGCGATGCGGTGCACCAATACACGGGTCTTGCCGCTGCCGGCGCCGGCCAGCACCAGCGCGGAGCCGGTTGGCAGCGTCACCGCTTCGCGTTGTGCCTCGTTCAGCGCGTCGATAATTGTTGTCAAATCCATAAAAATATTGTATCAGACTTGCACAATTGGGTTTTAGCTTGCACAATCGTCAAGGCATTTGCGCTGCGGCGAACTTCCGTCTTGATGAAAAAGGCGTTCAGCGCAAATGTTTCACTGTGCTCGCCGGTTGGTGTGCTGGTTGTCTCTCGCAGGCGCCGGATGCCGTGAGCGCTGTGTAAGATGCCCGTCCGATTGAGGTTTGGGCAGCCAATACCAAAAATAATTCAAACAAGTTTGGAGGAGGTAAACGATATGAGTTTCGATGTTAAAAGAATGGTCAAATTCGAGCATAATGTGGGTTCGACCGATCAGAAAATACGCTATGCAGTCGGTATTGCGGCGCTCCTGGCGGCGGTGATTTGGGGCAATATCTTTTTGCTGGTGTTGGGGATTATACTGGTTGGTTCCGCCTATATGACCTGGTGCCCGATTCTTTCCGGCCTTGGAAAAAATACTTGCGGCACGGAAGCCGGCGAGGCGCAGAGCGCGGCCGAGGAGAGTGCTTCGACAAGCGAGGCGCCTGCAGCCAGCGCAGAATCTGCTTCGACAAGTGAAGAGCCGGCTGCCGCGAGTGAGGAGGAATCCGCGAGCGAGGAGGCAGCTTCCTCTGAAGAGGAGAAAACCTGACAGTTGTCACGATCACCGGCTCCCGGGCCGGTGATTCGATGCAATGCCCCTGCGAGCGAACAGGCATCCCCGATTCGCCCGCGGGGTGCATTGCACATTCCAAGCGATCGCCGGCTCCGGCGTTCGAACCCGGTGCCAAGCCGTCATCGCAGAAGGTAGTCGAGGGCGATGCCCGCGAACACCGCGCAGCCGAACCAGTTGTTGTTCAAAAAGGCTTTGAAGCAGCCTTCCTTCGATCGAGTGAAGATCAGCACTTGCTGATAGCCGGCCAGAAGGGCTGCAGCGGAAAGCCCCAGATAATAGGGCCAACCGAGGCCGGCCCGGTTGCCGACGGCGATCAGGATCAGCAGCACGAACACCTGAATCATCGCGATCAAAACTCTGTCCATATCTCCAAACAGGATCGGGGTCGATTTGACGCCGATTTTCAGATCATCGTCCCGGTCCACCATGCCGTACATGGTATCGTAAGCCAATGCCCACAGGATCGTCGCCAGATAGAGCAGCCAGGCGACGGCCGGAACGGTTTCGGTTTCCGCTGCAAAGACCATTGGCACGGCCCAGCCGAAAGCGATGCCCAAATAGAGCTGCGGCCAGTAGGTAAAACGCTTCATGAATGGATAGGAAGCAGCCAGAAAGGCGCCGACGACCGACAGCAGGATGGTCATCGTGTTGAGCAGAAGAACCAGAGCAAATGCGGTCAGACAGAGCGCGACGAAGAGCGCCAACGCCTCGTTCGGCGTGACCTGTTTGGCAGCGATCGGCCGTTGCCGGGTGCGAGCGACCAGCGGGTCGATTTCACGGTCGGCGTAGTCATTGATCACGCAGCCGGCTGCCCGCATCAAAATAACGCCGGCGACGATCACGAATACCACCAAGGGATCCGGACGGCCTTGCCCTGCAATCCAGAGCGCCCAGAGTGCCGGCCACAACAGCAGTAAGATGCCGATCGGCCGGTCGAAACGCATCAAATACCAGTAGTGTCGAGCGCGCTCGGGCAGAAGTGCCGTGAGCGCCGTTTGGTCCCCGGTCATCGCCGTTCCTCCAAGGCTAAAACCGCCGGCAGAAAGAATTCACAGACCAACAGTTTGCGGCCGCTCAGCGAGTAGACGGTACGCCTGCCCCACACGCCCGAATCCGGTGCCATCTCGGCCATCGATTCGGCGCTCCAGTCCCGCTTCAGGACGTGTGTGACTTCCAGTTTCAGCCGCTGCAGCCGCGGATAAGAAAAGATCACCTCGCCCAGCGGCCGTGTGCCGAGGCTGGATAAACGGCGGTGGGCGCCGCGCAGCGTTCTATGTGGAATGATGGTCCGTGCCAGAATGAGCGGTTGCCGGTCGCATTGAAGCAATACTTCCCGTATCAGCGCATGCTGTCCATTGCTTATTTGCAAGGTCTTGGCTTCGCCTTGAAACGGTTTTGCCCGACACTGTTGCAGCAGACGCACCTGAAAGGCGTGGCCGCAGGTGTTGCGCAGACGCTGAGTGAGGGATGCACGTTCATAAAGCCAGCTGCGGACCGGCGATGGAATGTTGCCTTGTCTGACGCGCCAGGCGGGCAGCCAATTTGGCTCACGTTCGAACAGAAAGCTTTTGTGTGTCAATATTTTTTACTCTTTTCCAACAATTCTAAAATGGGGGTAACCGTGCGGAGGTTGGCACGCGGCATCGGGAAGGGCAACGGTTGGCTGTTAACTGTCTGCAGAGACGGACGAATCGCCGAGCCAGCGTCGGATCATCGGTTCGATGCACGCCGGATGCGTTTGTTGCATCCGTTCCGCCGCTTTCACAACCCCGGGAAGAAGCGCCTTGTCCCGAGCCAGATCGGCGATGCGAAACTCGATGCGGCCGGTCTGGCGGGTGCCCATCACTTCGCCGGGGCCCCTCAACATGAGATCCTCTTCGGCAATTGCAAAACCATCACTCGATTGACGAATGACGGATAATCGTTGCCGGGCGATGTCAGACAGAGGCGCTTGATACATCAGTATGCAGAAACTTTGTTCCGTGCCCCGGCCGACCCGTCCGCGCAGTTGGTGCAGTTGCGAGAGCCCCAGGCGCTCCGGGTTTTCGATGATCATGAGGCCTGCGTTCGGTATGTCGACGCCCACTTCGATCACCGTGGTCGCGACCAGCACATCGACTTCGTGCCGAGTGAACGCACGCATCGCCGACTCTTTTTCGGCGGGCTTCATGCGACCGTGCAGCAACCCAATCCGGATGTCGGGAAGTGCCGCGGTCAGCTTAGCGCTTGTCGCCTCCGCCGCTTCGCACTGCAGGATCTCAGATTCTTCGATCAAGGTGCAGACCCAATAGGCCTGACGGCTCTCCTGCACCCACCGACCGATGCGCCGGATGACCTCATTTCGCCGGCTTGCGGGAATCACGCTGGTATGCACCGGGATGCGCCCGGGCGGCAGTTCATCGATCACCGAAATGGCCGTGTCGGTAAAGCGGAGCATCGCCAGGGTGCGCGGAATCGGTGTGGCGGTCATGATGAGCTGATGCGGATAAAAACCATCGTGCAGCCCTTTGGCGCGCAGCGCCGATCGTTGATGCACGCCAAAGCGGTGCTGCTCGTCAATGATAACAAATCCCAGCCGCGAAAAGTGGACGTCTTCCTGAAACAGCGCATGGGTTCCAATGGTGACGCCGGTTTCGCCCTGACCAATCATAGAAACCGCTTCGGTGCGCTGTTTTCCTCTCTGTTTTCCGGTCAGACAGAGCACGTTGACGCCCAATGGGGTCAGCCAGTCGGCAAAATTCCGGTAGTGCTGTTCAGCCAGCAGTTCTGTCGGTGCCATCACCGCCACCTGATATCCACAAGCGAGCGCCGACAGCGCACAGCAGGCGGCAACCACTGTCTTGCCGGAACCGACATCGCCCTGCACCAGGCGCATCATCGGGCTGCCCGATGACAGGTCGGATTGGATCTCGGCGATGACGCGGCGCTGCGCCGCTGTCAGTCTGAACGGCAGTGCCGAAAGAAAATCGCGCTCGGCAGCGGAGCTCGGCTGACAAACAGGCGCCCGCCGGGAACGCATGCGGACCAGCCTTCGGGTCAGACTCAAGTGATGCGCCAGCAGTTCCTCGAATGCCAGCCGCTGCTGCGCAGGATGCTTCCAGCGGGTGATCGCCTCCAGTTCCGCGTCGTCGGCGGATGGCGCATGCAGCAGAGCAACAGCCTCATGCAGCGGCGGATAGTGGTTCGAGCTCAGGACGGCGGGCGGAATCCAGTCCGGCAGTGCTGCATTCCGTCCGCTGTCGTTCAGCAACTCAAGCGCCTGCGTCATCAGCCGCCTCAGCGTGGTTTGACTCAGCCCTTCGGTGAGCGGATAAATCGGCGTCAGGCAGCCGTCGACGATGCCGGCCTGATCCGCGCTGATACAGCGATATTCCGGATGGATCATCTCGTACCCCGAATAGCCGGAACGGACCTCGCCAAAACAGCGTAGCACGGTGCCGCGATCGAGTTCCGTGCGCTGGCGGGCTGTGAAGTGAAAAAACCGCAGCAGCAACCAGCCGCTGCCATCGCCGATTCGGCATACCAGCGCGGGCCGCCGCCGGCCGCTGATCTCCGCCGTTTCGATGCGTCCTTCGATCAATACCCGCCGGCCCGGATGCAGTGTTCCGATTGGATGAATGCGGGTGCGGTCTTCGTAGCGCAAAGGCAGGTGAAACAGCAGATCTTCGACTGTTCTTATGCTCAGTTTTTCGAGGCATCGGGCGGTTTTCGGACCGACGCCTTTGAGAGCAGCGACCGGTCGGTCAGCCAACGCCTGTGGTGACATTCTCCCAAAAAACCGAGGCGGGCGACCTTTGAGTCAGCGCAGCACTAGTAGGTATATTCCGGATCGACGATCATCACGGCATCCATTTCGACGCCGGCCTCTTTGGGCAGAGCGGCGACGCCAACCGCGGCCCGCGCCGGGCAGGGCGGCTGGAAATATTCCGCCATCAGTTCGTTGACCAGCGGGAAATGGGCGAGGTCGGTCAGATAAACATTGAGTTTGACGATGTTGGCCAGGCTGCCGCCGGCCGCTTCGGCAACTTCTTTGAGATTGTCGAGTACGCGCCGGATCTGCGCCTCCATATCGCCGGAAATCATCGTCATCGTCATAGGGTTCAAAGGGATCTGCCCGGAAAGATAGACGGTATTGTAGACTTTGACCGCCTGTGAATAGGTACCGATGGCTTGAGGTGCGTTGTCGGTGTTGATGATTTCCTTTTTCATGATGCTGGCTGCAAACTCAGGATTTGTATAATACGTTTGGGAAGTGCGGAGCCAATAAAGAATGCTCCAGTTCATTGGTGTGAGCAAAAAAGCGGCAATGTCCCGTTTTATCGCAAATCCACACTTCCAGCGCTCCATTCTCAAAATATAATTTCTTTTTTTCCGCCATTTCTTCTTGCGTATTATTCAATGACATCACTTCTACGCAAATATCAGGCGCAATCGAGCATTCCGTTTCATTTTTGATTTTTTTCAGTTTTTCATCCGAAGCCCAGGCAACATCAGCGACTTTGGTACCCTTTCGGGTGCTGATCGCACATTCCACCAGTGCCTCGCCGTTGTTCAGGTTCGCATACAGAAGACCGGCGATTTTTCCTTGAAACAGAGAGTGGTACACTTTGACGGGCGTCATTAAAATTTGCCCCTGTTGATTCGATTCGATTTTGAAAGGCAGATCTTTCAGTGTGGGGTTGTCACAGATCTCTTGCCAATTCATACGCGGTTCTCTCCCCCTCAGGCCCTGACCCGGGCGATCCTCGATACGATCGGCAGTTTTTTCAGTTGCCGTAGGATCCGCGCGAGATGAACGCGGTCGCGCACGGTCAGTGTGACGAAATCGGAGGAAATCGGATCGTCCTGGTTTTTCAACAGAATATTCTCGATGTTCGAATCGAGACGCGAGATGGTGGAGGCGATGGTCGCCAGTGTGCCGCGCTGATTTTTCACGTCCATGCGGAGTTCCACGAGGAAGTCGCCTTCGACGTTTCGGTCCCATTCGAGTTCCAGCCAATTCACCGGCCGTTTGCGGATCTCAGTGACATTCCTGCAATCGTTGAGGTGGACCACGATGCCTTTTCCCGGATTGAAAAAGCCGATGATCGGATCCCCGGGAATGGGGCGACAGCACTTTGCCAGATTGATGACCATTCCCTCGGTGCCTTTGATGGCAAGCGGCGCATTCGATCCCTGCGCCTTTTCCTTGAGCTTGATGCCGGCGTTGATATCGTCCTGGCATAACCGCTTCGCGACCAGCACCGGCATACGGTTGCCCAGACCGATGTCTTCCAGCAGTTGTTCGACGGAGGAATAATCCAGTACTTCGAGCAGTGCGCGCAAGCGGGGAGGGGGGATGTCATCCAGCCGCGTCGTCATACCGAGGAGCTCTTTTTCGAGCAGACGCCGGCCCAGATCGATGGCTTCCTTCCGTTTGAAATGTTTGAAGTAATTGCGTATCGCCGAACGCGCCTTGGCGGTCGCCGCATGATTCAGCCACAGGGGATTGGGACGGGCCCATTCGGTCATGATGATTTCGACGGTCTGGCCGTTTTCCAGCGGCGTCTGCAGCGGCATCAGCTGCTTGTCCACCCGTGCCGAAACGCATGAATTGCCGATGTCGGTATGGACGGCATAAGCAAAATCGATAATGGTCGCACCTTTGGGCAGCTTGATGATATCCCCTTGCGGGGTGAAGACGAAGACTTCCTGCGAAAACAGATCGACTTTGAGGTTTTCTATGAACTCCTGCGAGTTGTCGCCCTCTATTTGGGTTTCGAGCAAATCTCTGAGCCATTCGTGGGCGCGGGCGCGGGCATCGGCCGCCTCGCCGTCGTCGATTTTGTAGAGCCAATGTGCGGCGATGCCGGACTCGGCCTGACGATGCATGCTGCGGGTCCGAATCTGGATCTCCAGAGGAAAGCCGTATGGGCCGACGAGAATGGTGTGCAGCGACTGGTAGCCGTTGGCTTTCGGCAGAGCGATATAGTCTTTGAACCGCCCGGGAAGGGGTTTGTACAGTGCATGCATGAGTCCCAAGGCTCGATAACAGTCACCCGCTTCGTCGACGACGATGCGGAACGCATACACGTCGAACACCTCCGAAAACGAGATGCTTTTCTCCTTCATCTTCCGGTAGATGCTGTACAGGTCTTTTTCTCTGCCGATGACCTGGCACTGCAGCCCTTCCTGAGTGAGACGTTTCTTGATGGTCGATTCGATGGTCGCCAAGACCTCCTTCCGGTGGCCCCGTCGTTTTTTGACCGTATGGTCGAGAATCCGGTAGCGCATCGGATATTTGGCGGCAAAGCCGTGATCCTCCAGTTCCCGACGGATTTGATCCATCCCTAAGCGAATGGCGATCGGCGCATAGATTTCCAGCGTTTCGGTGGCGATCCGTTTTTTCGCCTCCAGCGGCATGGCTGTCAAGGTGCGCATGTTGTGGGTGCGGTCCGCTAGTTTGACCATGATGACTCGCAGGTCACGCGCTGTCGCCAACAGCATCTTGAGCACATTCTCGGCCTGTGCTTCGGCGCGCGACTTGTTGCCCAGCTTGGTGAGCTTGGTGACGCCATCGACCAGCTCAGCAACCTGCTCGCCGAAGCGTTCGGCGATCTCTTTTTTTGTGGTCTGGGTATCTTCGATGACGTCGTGCAGAATAGCCGCCATGATGCCCTTCGAATCCATGCGCATATCGGCCAGTATCATGGCGACGGAAAGCGGGTGGCAGATATACGGTTCCCCGTTTTTGCGGAACTGGCCGCGATGCGCCCGATCAGCGAGTTGAAAGCTGTCACGCACCATCTCGATCTGGTCGGCATCGGTGTATGTCTTCAGGATCGCACACAAACGCCGCAGCAGTTTTTCCTGGGGTGATTCCGTTGGCACTGCCGGCACCGAGGCTGCCGCGCATACTTCGGCCGGGGCGGAACTGAAACGCCCGGGGTTCTGATCGGCACGCATGTCTGGTGGCATTGGAATGGGATGAAAAGCAATTACTCGGAATTGGAGTGCAGCGTCATCGTACAATGTAGGTTGGGTTAGGTGCGCGTAGCCGTTTAGACCCTTCGCTACATTTTAACAATTCGATGGGTTTCGTTCCTTTACCCATCCTACAACCCATTCATTTATCGTAGGATGGGTAGATCGGTAGCGAAACCCATCATTTAAGATGGTTGTGGGTATAAACGGTTATAGGTGCGCTTTTTACCGATATATCAAGTTTCCACTGGCTTAGGAGCGCACCGTAACCCAACAATGTTCTGACGATTCTTTACGCTCGTGCATGACTTCCATGCATTGTAACCGTGCCTAACGACCAAGTCCACCGAGGAAGTGGGCCGTCTCGCGATATCGGTCACTCCGTCTCAGGGGTGTCCGTTTTGCTCGCAGACGCTTCAACTGGCTCTGCTGCGTCGCTCTCCGGGGCATCATCCACCACAGGTTCGGATGGCGCTTGAGTGTAGAGCGTTTCCGGTGTGATGATACCCGCCGCAATTTCACGCAGAGCGACGACGGTCGCCTTGTCGTTTTCCCAATCCACCTTCGGTTCAGCGGTTCCTCGTTCCAATTGGCGTGCACGTTTGGCAGCCAACAGGACCAGTTCAAAACGGTTTTCGACATTGTCCAGGCAATCTTCGACGGTCACTCGTGCCACAGGCGGAATCCTCCGTATCGTAAATATTCAGCAAGTCGTTGCTCGGCGGCCCAAAGCGCCGAAATGGAATGCGTATGTGTCATACGCATGGTGTACGTTTGTTTCTTCGGTTGTGATGACAACAGGAAAAAGGCGGTTTTCGCACCTTCTCGATAAGCCGGGCGGCGATTGAATCGGCTTTTCAATGGTTACCAGCTTTTCAGTATAACGCATTGTTTTTTCATGTGCTATGCCTCTTTTCATTTGAGCGCCCGGCGCCGATGGTCCGGGGAGCGTCCGATCATGCGGTCGAACAAGAAGCCGCCGGTTTTCCTGAGGAGAAACTGCACGTACGCGTTGTACTCCAGATCGGCGGCCATCAGATCCAGATGTTTGCGAGGCACGCTGTGCGTTTTCGGCAACAGGCTGACAAAGAGCGATTCGCTCCATTTGGGGAAGATAAGATAGCGCAGCGCATTGGCCCAGCGCAGGGAGCCGGCAATCGATGCATAGCCTGCTGCATAATGCCGACAGGCGGTTGCGGGCTGCCTTCGGTCGGCTGCTTCAATGATTGCGCGGGCGGCCAGATAGCCGCTTTGCATGGCGTATGCAATGCCTTCTCCGGTGATCGGCTCCACCACTCCGGCGGCATCGCCGCACAGCAATATGTTGTCCCGTCCCGGCATGCGGCGATAATCGCCGAAAGGGATGTACTGGCCTTTGATTTTGGCCTGCGGCAGTCCTTGGCACCGGTGCTCTACGAATCGCTCGAAGGCGCTTTTTATGTCCCGGTTTTTTCTCCATAACCCGGCAACACCGATGGTCAGGGTTTCCCGCTTGGGGAAGACCCAGCCGTAGCCCCATTTGACCACACCGAAATAGATTTCGGGGTCGGTGATTGCCTGGAGCCGGCCGTCCAGCGGTGCTTCCATTTCCAGGCCGAAGGCAATGGTTTTTTTGTCGAAGGCCCGGCCGAACAGTGATTGGGCGACGATGCTGTTGACGCCGTCGGCGCCGATCAAGTAGTCGGCGCTGATGCGAATGCCGTCAGCCAGTGTCACGGTGCAGGATTCCGGTTCGACCGTTTTCACCGCGACGCCCTGCCGGAGGTGGGCGCCGGCGTCTTTCGCCAGGTCGACAAGGTGGGCATCGAACCGGGTCCGGCGCGTCCAGGTCAGCTTCGTGTAGTCCTTGACTTCGTTGAGTAAGCGCTCATGGTAGAAAAAGCGCATGCCGTGCGAAACGCCCTCGACCGCATGCTGCCAGTCTGTCTCGAAAACGGTGTCGAACACCTTGCGGCTGCGTTCCGTCAGCAGGCCGCCGCATAACTTGTCGCGCGGGAATTCGGCTTTATCCACCAGGCAGACTTTCATGCCGTGACCGGCCAGCGTATGAGCGGCCGATGCGCCGGCCGGGCCTCCGCCGACCACGATCACATCGTATTGATGCTGTCGCATGATGCTGACCCGAGTTGTCTTCATATTCTGCTCAAAACCCAGTCCAGAGCGCGCCCTGGAAGAATCCGCCGCAAAACGGCAAACAGGTAGGTTGGAAACGTGACCGCATAACGAATTTTGGAAGTCCGTGCTTCGAGGGCACGAATCACTTTTTTCAGCACCGCCTCGGGCGGCAGCGTGAACGGTACCACCGGCCCCTGTTTCTGCAGACGCTCCTCGATGGCCCGATAGGCGTCGCGATGGACGCTGTGCTCGGCGTCGATGTTCTGTTGAAAGAGGCGATACGAATTATCGCGAAACCGGCTGCTGATCGGGCCCGGTTCGATCAACACCACCTGGATATTCGTGCCGCGAAGTTCCAGTCGAAGAGTATCGACCAAACCTTCCAGGGCAAACTTGCTGGCATTATAGGCGCCGCGGTATTTCATGGCGACCAAGCCCAATACCGAGCTGTTGTACAGAATTCGCCCATAACCCTGCCGGCGCATCAAGGGAATGACGCGGTTGGTCAATTCGTGGGTGCCGAACAGATTGGTTTCGAACTGGAAGCGCAGCACTTCTCTGGTGAGGTCCTCCACGGCACCGGTCTGGCCGAAGGCGCCATTGTTGAACAGTGCGTCCAGTGTTCCTCCGGTCTTTTCGGCAACGGTTTCGACCGCAGCCCGGATGCTGTCGCTGTCGGCAAGATCGAGCTGTACGGCTTCGAAGCCCGCCGCTTCGAGCTGCTCGACATCTTTGGCTTGGCGGGCCGAGGCGAACACCCGGTAGCCGCGCTCTTTCAATCCATAGGCGGTGGCTTCGCCGATGCCGCTGGAGCAACCGGTGATGAGGATGGTGCGTTTTTCAGGTTGTTCGGACATGCGTCAGGCTGTCGTCTTTGACCGGCAGTGGGTTTCAGCGTTCACACCTTCGGCAGGGTGACGCCGCGCTGCCCCTGATATTTGCCTCCGCGGTCCTTGTAGGACTCTTCGCACAGTTCATCGGCGCCGAGAAACAACACTTGAGCCACGCCTTCATTGGCATAGATCTTTGCCGGCAGCGGCGTCGTGTTGGAAAACTCCAGGGTGACATGACCTTCCCATTCCGGCTCCAGCGGTGTTACGTTTACGATTATGCCGCAGCGTGCATACGTCGATTTTCCCAGGCAGATGACCAGCACGTCGCGCGGAATCCTGAAGTATTCCACCGTGCCGGCCAGTGCAAAAGAGTTGGGCGGAATGATGCAGACATCCGACTTCACACCGACAAAACTTTCGGCATCGAAGTTTTTCGGATCGACCACCGCGGTATTGATATTGGTGAAAATCTTGAACTCGTCGGAACAGCGGATATCGTAGCCGTAGCTCGATGTGCCATAAGATATGACGCGGCGATTGGCGGCTTCGCGGATCTGGCGCGGCTCGAACGGTTCGATCATGCCATGCTGTTCCGCCATGCGGCGAATCCAACGGTCGGATTTTATACTCATCGGCCAGTCACTCAGTCGTTTTTAATAACGATCTCGGGGAATTTTCCGCGGTGATCTTTCGGCCGCAGCGCCAGTCTGGCGGCCATTTTACGCGCGATCTTTTTGTACATCGCAGCCGGCCGGCCATCAGGGTCGGCAACCACCGTCGGCTGGCCGCTGTCGGCATTGGTGCGGATATCGATATCGAGCGGCAAGGCGCCCAGCAGCGCCACGCCTTGTTTTTTTGCCATCTTTTCGCCGCCGCCGGCACCGAAAATCGGCTCCTCGAAACCGCATTGGCTGCAAATGTGAGTGCTCATGTTCTCGATGATGCCGAGCACCGGAATGCCCACCTTTTCGAACATTTTCAAACCCCGTTGGGCGTCCAACAGCGCAATATCCTGCGGTGTGGTGACGATCACTGCGCCGCTGACCGGAATCTGCTGCGACAGCGTCAGCTGGATATCGCCGGTGCCGGGCGGCAGGTCGACGATCATATAGTCGAGATCGTCCCAATTGGTATCGTTGAGCAGCTGCCGCAGCGCGTTGGTCACCATCGGCCCGCGCCAGATCATCGGCGTTTCTTCATCGATGAGATAGCCGATGGAGATGGACTGTATCCCATAGGCGATCTTCGGTTCCATGCTCTTGCCGTCCTTGCTTTCCGGATAGCCGGAAAGCCCCAGCATCCGCGGCTGGCTCGGGCCGTAGATATCGGCATCGAGAATGCCGCAGCGGGCGCCCTCGGTGGTGAGGGCGAGGGCGAGATTGACCGCGGTGGTCGACTTGCCGACGCCTCCCTTGCCTGAAGCGACGGCAATGATGTTTTTGACGTTCGGCAGCGGTTTCAGATTGCTCTGCACCGCGTGGGGTACGATATGCCAAGTGATGGAGGCACTGGCCTGTGCGACGCCGGGCAAGGTCTCGAGGCGTGCTTTGATTTGCCCGGCGAGCTCATCGCGGCAGCCTTTTGCAGGGTAGCCCAGCACGATGTCGACCGATACCGCTGCATCCTCGATGCGGATGCTTTTGACCGCTTTGGCGGAGACGAGGTCTTGCTCCAGATGGGGGTCGACCAGGGTTTTCAAGACATCTTTGATATCGGTTTCCGATACGCTCGGCATTCAATGCTCCTGTGACGCAATGATCGATTGCTTCCGTCCTCGCCGGTCTGCTCTCACCGGACGCGGGTGTGAAAGCAGCTGCAAGGTCGGTTATTCTACCAGACTATTACGTCCACATCGTTCTGGTTGCAGCACGTAGGTTGGGGTGAGGAACGAACCCCAACGAGAAACCTCGCTTCTCACCGCAATGTTGGGGTTCGCAAAGCTCACCCCAACCGACGCCAGGGCTAATTTGTTCTATTTGTAACTCGTTGATTTACGGTATTTCTTCGGCAAAAGGAAAATCTGTAAATTCAGTTGCTTACGGTTAGAACAAATTTGCCCTGCAACCGACGCACTGATCCTTGAAATGGCGGATCGCCCTGCGTGGACTGTACCGCAGGCAAGAA
>Ga0114931_10004690_pt1 | contig 17031 bp, 16 predicted proteins | sample 2SBtaG_FD_89579 | JGI IMG/M metagenome (GOLD analysis project Ga0114931, IMG submission 89579) | Deep subsurface microbial communities from Kolumbo volcano to uncover new lineages of life (NeLLi) - 2SBTROV14_V59a metaG | ecosystem: Environmental > Aquatic > Marine > Volcanic | place: Kolumbo...
GATTATCCTGCCGCGCTGGTGGCACTGAATGCCACGGTCAACACCAACCAGCGCAGTATCGGAGCCGATGATTTTTTCACCGACCTGTTTGAAACCGCCCTGGAAGACGGGGAAATCATCACCTCGGTCAGTTTCCCCATCCCGGACAAGGCCGCTTATATGAAGTTTCCCAACCCGGCTTCGCGCTATGCCATGGTCGGGGTCTTCGTCGCCGCCAGCAGCGCCGGGGTGCGGGTGGCCGTCACCGGTGCCGGCGCCTCGGTGTTCCGGGTTGCGGAAATGGAGCAGGCGCTGGCAGGAAATTTTTCCGCCGACGCCATCGCCGGAGTCAGCGTGTCTGCTGACAATCTCAACGATGACCTGCATGCCAGCTCCGAGTACCGTGCCCATCTGGTGGGAGTGATGGCGCAACGGGCGGTGGCCGCGGCCAGCGCCTGAGCCCCGCGGATTGAGGTCTCATCAAGGCCGGGGCAACCCGGCCTGTTTTCTTAAAGAGTGCCTGTCCGTACAGGCTAATTGGAACACGAAGAAGGATGAGAGACGCAGCGTAACGATCGGTCACGGGTGAGGCCAGAGGGTCGTACTGCCTGACCAGACACGCCGTAAATATGACGTGCACGGAAGCACTAATGCCGCGGTCGCATGGATGCGAAAGAGCGGCCGTCCATGTAGGCTCGGTCGCAGCATCCATGCTGCTCACGGTCTTGTCAGGCAGTACGACCCTCTGGCCTCGGACTCTGGAAATACGCCCGCTATAGCGTATTCACGCAGCGTCTCTCAGCCGTCTTCGTGATTTTCGTACTCTACATACCCTTCGTGTTATATACACCGTATAACTCCGAACAACGCGTCTTCAACTCAGAACTGAATCCATGACCATCCCCGAATCCGTCACCGCTACAGAGCAACTCCTGGCAACTGGCGAGTATATCGCCGATCGCAGCCTCGCCACCGCGGTGTACCTGTCCCTGAAACTCAACCGCCCACTGTTCCTGGAAGGCGAAGCCGGCGTCGGCAAGACGGAAATCGCCAAAGTTCTGGCCCGGACCCTGGGCCGTGAATTGATTTGTCTGCAATGCTATGAAGGTCTGGATATCGCCTCGGCGGTCTACGAATGGAACTATGCCCGCCAGATGCTGGAAATCAGGCTGGCCGAGGCGGGCGGCAGCGTCGACAGGGATCGCCTGGCAAAAGATGTGTTCACCTCTGATTTCCTTATCGAGCGGCCTCTCCTTCTGGCCCTGCGGGCCGATCCCCGGTCCGGACCGCCGGTGCTGCTCATCGATGAACTGGATCGCACCGACGAACCCTTCGAGGCCTATCTGCTGGAGGTTCTGTCGGATTTTCAGGTGAGCATCCCGGAGATTGGGGTGCTGCGCGCGGCTGAGCCGCCCATCGTGGTCATCACCTCGAACCGGACCCGGGAAATTCACGATGCCTTGAAACGCCGGTGTTTTTACTACTGGGTCGATTACCCGGATGCGATGCGCGAACTTGAAATCCTGCGCATCAAGGCCCCCGGCGCCAGCGAGGCATTGAGCCGTCAGGTAGTGGCTTTCGTGCAGAAACTGCGTGGCATGGATTTGTTCAAGTTGCCCGGAGTGGCGGAAACCATTGACTGGAACCAGGCCCTGACCCAACTGGATGCCATCGCCCTGAGCCCGGAAGTCATCAACGACACCCTGGGTGCATTGCTCAAATACCAGGATGACATCGCCCGGCTGCAGGGCAGTGAGGCGGCCCGCATCCTCGATGAAATCAAGACCGAAATGGAGGCCTCAAAAGACGCCGCACAGCGGCTGGTCTCTTAACCCCGGCCTTGCCCCCGGCAGGCCCGGGGACTGTGCCGGGCTGGCGTTACCCGGCCCGGGCGGCCTGGGCCCGGCGCCGGCGCCTGGAGGGCTCGGCGCAAGCCTGCTCCGAGACACTGTTCACAGGGCCCAGCAAGGCTTCTATCCGGGTCCGGTCGGGAATTGACTGCCGTCCCCGGGTGGCCAGGGCCTCGACCATGGCCCGCAGGTGGCCGGCAGTGGTTCCGCAGCAACCGCCGATGATGCGGGCCCCGGCATCCCGCGCCAGGCAGGCGTATTCGGCCATATCCCGTGGCGAGGCGTCATAGTGGACATGCAGATTGGCGTCCATGCTCGGCAGACCGGCGTTGCCTTTGGCGACCACCACATCGCCGGCCGCAGAGCCATGCACCAGGCCCAGCACGGTATCGATCAGTTGCGCCGGCCCCATACCGCAGTTGGCGCCGAAGGCCGCGGGCGGGTTGCCGTGCTGTTTGACATTGCGAGCAGCCTGTTCCGGGCTCAAGCCCATCATGGTGCGCCCGGAAGTATCGAAGGTCATGGTCGCAACATACGGCAGGCCCACCGCATCGGCGGCATGGATGGCGGCGCCCAGTTCCTGTTCGGAAAACATGGTCTCGATCCACAGTACATCAGCGCCGCCGGATTTCAGGGCCGCGGCCTGCTCCTCGAAAGCCTCCTGGGCTGCCAGTTGGGTGCATTCTCCGAGCGGCTCAATCATCTCACCGGTAGGGCCCATGGAGCCGGCGACCAGAATGGGCCTGACGGCCCGTTCCGCGACTTCCCGGGCCAGTTGCGCCGCCGCTTCAGACAGCTCAGACACCCGCTGGGGCATGTTGTGCAGGGCGAAGCGGTAGCGGTTGGAACTGAAGGAGTTGGTCAGCAGGATATCGGCACCGGCATCTGCAAATCCCTGGTGGAGGCGCAGAACCCGATCCGGGTGTTCGAGACACCACAGTTCTCCCGAGGCACCATTACTGAGACCCATTTCGAACAGATTGGTGCCGGTGGCGCCATCGGCGATCAGAACGTCCTTGTCCTGCAGCAGTTGATCGATCACATTCATTTGGTTTTGGGTTTCCATGCGGGGTTTGTGCTTGGGTAGCGGCTGGGCGTGGGCCGCTCAGGCAGCGTGTTCCATGGCCGCCCGGGGTTGCTGTGCCGACCACAGGCAGACGCTGAGAGGCACGCCATCAACCTGGCCGGCAGCCTTGAATTCCTGCACCTGGAGATGCTCGAGGCCCGCCTCGGCGCACCAGAATTTGACTTCCCGGGTTTCGAAACCGAGGCGCCGGTGGGCATGTTCGCGATGCAGAATTTCGAGCTTGTGGGGGGCAAAATCAACGATCAGCAGCAAGCCTCCCGGGCGCAGGATGCGGGCCGCCTCGCGAACTGCCAGGGCCGGGTCATCGAGAAAGTGCAGGACATGATGGATGGTCACCAAATCCACTGAGGCGGGCTCAAGGTTAAGCCGGTAGATATCGCCAAGGCGTACCTGGCAGTGGTGCAGATTGGCGCTTTCCAGGTTGGCCCTGGCAACTTTCAGCATTTCATGGCTGGAGTCGATGCCCAGGGCGCTTCTAGCCCTGGCGCTGAACAGTTTGAGAATATGGCCGGTACCCGTGCCCAGATCCAGCATCTGCTGGAGCGGGCCATTGGCCGCGGCCGCCAGCATGGCTTCCTCGACCCTCGCATCCTCGCTGTAGAGGCCGCGTATAAAATCCCATTGGCGGGCGTTGTCACTGAAGTAACGAGCCGCGGCTTCGGCATGTTCGGCCCTGATCTGCTTGAGCCGGGACATGTCCGCGGAGGTGGCGGTATCGGCGGCCGGTAACAATTCCAACAGGGCCCGGGCGAGATGCGCACCGTCACCGCTGTCAGCCAGGCGATAAAAAGCCCAGGCGCCTTCCTGGCTGCGATCCAGCAGGCCGGCTTCACAGAGCAACTTCAGATGGCGGCTGACCCGAGGTTGGCTCTGGCCCAGGACCCGGGTCAATTCCGTCACGGTAAGTTCGGAGCGGGCGAGAATGGCGAGGATCCGCAAGCGGGTCTGCTCACCGGCCGCACGCAGCCCTGCCAATAAAGATTCCATAAGATAATTATATAAAGATATATTTATATATCAAGAGCCTTGTGGTTGGAATCCAGCATTTCACCAGGCGGGCAGGTAAGCTGACCGGTCAGGAGAGCCGCACCATGAACATTCCCTTTTACTATGACTACACCTGCCCCTGGGCCTATATCGGCAGCAGCCGTGTTGAGGCCTATTTTGCCGATCTGGGGGTCACTGTCGATTACCGGCCCGTATACCTGAAACAGCTCAAGGAGCCCATGGTCGGCCCAGCGGCTGAGTCCCGGCAAAGCTATGGACCCCGCAAAACCCGCTATTACGAACACAACCGGGATTACATTGCCGAATCCTGCGGTGTGCACTTCGGCGAGCCCGATCAGCGTATCCGTGCCGACACCGCGCTGTTGCTGAAAGCCGCCCTGGTGGCCCGGGATGCCGGCTGCTTCAAGGCATTTCACCCGCGTGCCTTTGCTGCCCGCTGGTGCAACGGCCTGGACGTCTCCCAGCCCCAGGTAGTGGCGTCGTTACTGGGGGAGGCGGGTGCCGATGCTGACCGCGCCCTCGAGGAGGCGCTGAGTCCCGCACTGGATCAACGTCTGAGCGAGGCTACCGAGGTGGCCATTGGCGCCGGTGTGTTCGGAGTGCCGACCCTGGTGGTGGACGGTCGCATCCTGTGGGGGAATGATCATTTTGAGGTGGCCCGTTACTTCATTGCCAGAGGCCAGTCAGTGCCCAGGCCCTGAGCCCGCTCAGGCGGGTCAACCCAGCCACCGACTGGCCAGCAACAACACCGCGATGAACATCAGTGCCACCGCCAGCACTGCGATGCGCATGATGAATTCGGAATAGGCAAGACGCGCCAGCCAGGCAATGCGCAGTTCGTCTTTGAGGTAGAACAGTCCGAGTACACAGCCGAGCAGTAACGCGCCGAATAGAAACAGCTTCATCCCCTGTCTCCTGACACTCCCGGGCGCTGCTGTGCGAACCGTGCCTTGAGCGCTTGCCAGTGTGGCTGCAGAAACTCAACAAATTCATCCCAGTTGCTGACGTACCGGGAAGCATCCGTCGGACTCTTCGGTTGATCAATCGCCACGTGCCGGCCGAAGCAGGCATCCAGATCCGGGTTCATGAAATTTGCCTGGCACAGGTCCTCGTACACCAGTTTGATGGCCCCCGGCACCTGGCTCAGTACCATGTTGCTTTGGAAGACATATTCAAGATTGGCGGCCACCTGTTGCGCGTGGGCCTTGCAAAATGTCCAGCGCGCTGCAGTGTCTCCACCACTGCGCCGCCAGGTCTGCTGCTCCAGCGCCAGCATGAAACTGGCAACGGTGGCGGGAATATCCCGCCGGGTCAGGGTGATGAACTGAATATCTTCGCGGGTGACAAAACGGCTGAGATCGGGATGGCGGTTGAACATGGTCTTGAAACCGGCCAGATCAGCCTCGCCATGGTGCTCGAAAAATGCTTCAATCAATTGCCCGGGGGATGTGATGGCCCAGCCCGTCAGCCGGCTGTAGGCACTTGCGTATTCCTGAACAAACCGGGGGTGCACCAGTTCATTGTCGCGGCAGTCGATGTCCTTGCACGGCAATGCTACGCCCTGGAATCCGGCGAGTTGATCCATCAGCGCGGTAGAGCCGGTTCGGCCGGTGGTCAGGACACAGAATTTACGGATGACGTGGACCCTGTCGTGTCGGTTGTGATGGATTCTGCCTGCCCCGGGGGCTACCGGCAACGGGCGCCGAGGTGCCAAGCCACCCGCAGACCGTTCACTGGCCTGGCGGTGTACTCCGGCACCAGTTGGCCAGCACCTGCAGCCACTGCGGCTGATGATTCAGGCAGGGAATGAGTTCCAGATCCTCGCCCCCGGCTTCCATGAAAATATCCCGGCCCCGTATCTGGATCTCCTCAAGCGTTTCCAGGCAGTCGGTGACGAAGGCCGGGCACAGTACCAGCAGTTTGCGAACGCCCTTGCCGGCCAGTTCCCGGAGGCTGTCTTCGGTACTGGGCTCGAGCCATTTGGCCCTTCCCAGGCGCGACTGGTAGGCATGGCTGTAGTGCTCCGGGGCGAGCCCGGCCTGTTGGGCGAAGCAGGCGGTGGTGCGCAGAACCTGATGGCGGTAACAGCGGGCATGGGCCGGGGAGGGCCGTTCACAGCAATCCGGGTGCTGCAGGCAGTGCCGGCCGGTGGGATCGGCCTTGCGCAGGTGTGATTCCGGCAGGCCGTGGTAGCTGAACAGGATATGGGTGGCGCCGCTGTCAAGGCTGCCGTATTCCCGGGTGGCCTGGTCGATGCAGGGCCGGGCGCCGGCGACCAGGGCCGAGATGTATGCGGGATGATCGTAAAACGGTGCCAGCACACTCAGGGAAATTTTCAGCCGGTGATCGTGAATCACCCGCCGGGCCGCGACGACGGAAGTGGTAACGGTGCTGTCGGCGTAATGAGGATAGAGGGGGATATACAGCACCTCGCCGATACCGGGCTCAGCGGCCAGTTTCAGCAACTGGCTTTCGATGTCCGGTTGCCCGTAGCGCATGGCCATGGCCACGGGCATATCCAGCAATTGCCCCAGGGCTTCACGCAGGCGCCGGGACAGCGCCAGCAGGGGAGAGCCCTCATCGGTCCAGACGCTGGCATAGGCCTCGGCGGAGGCCTTCGGGCGCATTGGCAGCACCAGCGCGCTGACGATCAGGCGCCTAGGATCCAGGGCAGCTGGATCACGTAAGGGTCCATCAGAAACTGATCCAGGTAAGGTCGAACGGCGGCTTCGGTGGGAGCTGCTGGTGAGCCCAGGTTCGCCAGGAGTACAGCCCTTTCGGTCATGGATCGCCCTGCAGTGTGCCGACCAGCGTCCGCGTACGCCGATGAATGCCGCTTCAGGAGGGATGATAACGTCCGGCGTACGTGGGAGCCAGGGAGTGGCGGCCAAAGGCCCGGAGGGCAGGGTTCAGCCCCCGGGAATGACCTTGCGCACTTTCACACGCCCATGCGTTTTTTCAGTTCCGCGGTGCGCCGGGCGACGATCTGGCGGTACTCTCCGGCAATCCAGCGCCGTTCGATGTCCCAGTACTCGGGGCTGCGCTTGTGGTTCAGAACCGAATTGGCCGCCAGGGTCATGAGAATGGCCTGGCCCTTCTGGGTGCTGATGTCGCGGCGCTGGACCGCGGCCCAGTCGATGATTTCATCCAGAGGGCGGCCATTGGCATCCGCAGGGTAGGGCTCGTAATACAGCCGCTCGGCCGGGGCATAGTGGCGCAGGCTGGCATGGTCGTACTTGTCGATGACCTGAATCACATCCCGGGGCCGGTAGCTGACCGCGTACAGGGTATAGCCCTGGTAGCCGACACCGTTGGCGGTCTTGATGCTGGTGAGAATATAGCGATCGGCATCGTGCACGCCGTAGTTTTTGAGCACTTTCTGGAAATTCCTGGTGGCGTGTTTCATGCGCCGGAACACCACACCGGTGCTGCCGCTTTCGGGCACCCGACTGAGGCGCGTGCCATAGGCCGATTCGTAAGTGTCATCCAGGGTGACGCGGGCATTGGCCGCGACCATCTGGCTATTCAGATCATGCAGGCCGACGGCCAGGAAATAGGGCAGGCTGGCGATGCCTTCCAGCAGGCCCGCGGCAATCATGAATGGCGACAGAACCAGCTGACCGATCCCGGCTCCGGCGCTGTTGAAACCATGCTCCGGACTGGGCCCGGCGGCAGGTGGTGGCGCGCAGGCGCTGATGAAGAAAAACGAGGTGAGACACACAAGCAGCTTTTTCATGGCAGTGGCTCCTGATCACGGGTGTATCAGTGAGCATGGACCCGGCTGGGACACAGATGACGTTCAGCGGGTTTACAGATGAGGTACAACTGCCCCTACACAGGGCTTTCCTGGATTTGTTTCAGCAGGGTGTCGAATACGGCCTGGGTTTTCGGTGAAGGTTCGGTCTTTTGTGTGGCCAGGAGGCTTTTCTTGCAATTTTCATAGATGTCGATGGCCTCCGCGTAGCGCTGCTGATTCCGGTAACAGAGCATGAGGCGCCGGTATAGAGCTTCCGCTCCGGCGTCGGCTTCGATGCCCCGCAGGTAACAGGCGGCGGCCTGATCCGGGACGCCGCTCTCATCAAAGTAATACCCGAGTTCTCCGACCAGGCGGATGAACCGGCCGTGCAGTTTCTGGCGCTGTGCCAGATGCCAGGGATGATCCGATTCACCGGCCATGAAGGGACCTCGGTACAACGAAAACAGCTGCTCGGTCAGGGTGTTGAGGCGCTCGCGTAGTGAGGCTCTCGCCGTCGGTTTTTGTAACAGCCGATCCAGTTCAGTAAAGGTGTGCTGTAATGACCACAGATCGAGCCACCAGCACTGGCGGTTCAGGCTGAGCCGGCCGTTGACGAGGATGATGGCCTGGTCCGCACCAAGCAATTTTCGCAGCCGGTGCAAGGTGATGGCCAGAGATCGGTGTGCGTAGTCACCATCGACCCCCGGCCACAGATCTTCGGCAATCCGGTCTTCATTGATGTCTTCACCGCCATGGGCAACGATGGCCTTGAGAAGCTCCATTGGTTTGAGCTGGATCCTGGACATGAAGCCAAGGGCTTCGTCGTCCTTCAGAATGCTGAATTTCCCCAGTGAATACAGCCGCAAAGGCCAGGGCCAGCGCTCCGAAACCTGCTGGACACTGGCGGGGACCAGGTTGCGGGTGCGGATCAGGGAGCGGACATAGTCGGTTTCTATATCTGCATCCAGGGCGATCTGGCACAGGTTTGCCACCATGCCGGGCTGCCACCACAGAAAATGAGTGTAGGCATTTTCCCGGCCGATGGCCATGGCTTCAGCAAGCGCAGCATGTGCGGCTGAGTGATCACGGGTTTTCAGGGCCATGCAGGCAGTAATCAGCAGGGTGGTGAATTTCAAGTGCCGGTTACGGTGGCTCGCAACTTTTTCCTGTACCCGCCGCAACTGGCTGGCCGCCTGGCCTGGATCGCCGTATTCCACCAGTATTTGCGCCATGGCCAGTCGGCACAGGATTTCAAAATACTGGCAACCGGATTCAGTTGCCTGGCGCAGCGCGGTTTTCTGTTCCTGATAAGCACGAGGAACGTCACCATCGAGCATCGCATACCAGGCGGAGTAATAATGATACAGGGCGGAATCCAGGCGCCGTGGCCGTTGCGGGTCGTTTTCCATACGTTCCAGCAATTCCCGTGCGGTGGCCAGATCACCGGCTCCGAGGGCGCCGGCGACACCATTTCCCAGCAGGTGGTGAGTCCAGATGTGCACGCCACTCGAGGCGGCGATGTCCAGGCCGTCATACACGGCTTTCAGACAGGCCTCCGGCTGGGCGGTGAACATGTAATAGTTTGATTCCACGTTGCGCAATGAGGTCAGCGCCAGCGGGGATACGGCGCTGGACTGGCACACCTGGCGCATGTCGGAAATGATGGATTTGGCCTTATCCAGAAATCCCACGTAGGTTGCGCTGATGGCTACCAGGGGCTCAATGGACAGGCGCAGATTGGCGTCACTGAGATTGTGGGAAATCTTGTAGGCCCGTTCGGCCCAGTGTTCGATATCGATGTGTTCGGGCTGGCGCAAAAGTAAGGCCATGAACATGCTCGCTGTAACCCTTGCTTCGACCAGATTTGAAAGACCGTCGCCAGCGGGTTCCAGCAACTGCGCCAGTACCGTGATCCACCGATCCAGCAAGGTCAGATCATCGAGTTCATAGAGGATGGAATCCATCACCCCGCAACAGGCCAGTAGACGGCCCTCGTTGTCGGCCGGGTGCGCGGCGCTGAAGAGTTCAAAAGCCCGGGCATAGAGATTGCGGCTTTCCCGCGGTGCGCTGCTGAAGCGGCCCACCGCTCGCCAGTAATAGATCCAGGGATTTTGTGCCTGTACTTTTTCCGGCAATTCCTGCAGCCATTGATCCAGGGTTTCCAGCCGACCGTGGCGCTGCATGGTCGCGGCATTGTCCAGGATAATCCGGGTCATGCCCTCCCAGTCCTCGATACTGACCCGCAGGCGTACGGCTTCCTCGATATCCCCGGCCTCGGCCAGGCACGCTGAGGAGTCGGCCAGCAAGCGGCTGTTGTCAGAGGCGCTCAGCTCCAGTTTGACCCGTGCAGTCAGAAAGCTCTGCAACAAAGGGTGGTACTGGTACACGGAGCCGGAGCGCCCCGGGCGCAGGGAAATAAAATGATAATGACGGTGCAGCCGGTCAAGGAGCTGTTCCGCATCAGTATGGCCGCTCAGTGTGGCCGCCATGGCCGCGGTCATTTGCGGCAGGTAGGCAGTGCGTAACAGAAAATCCTGTACGGGCTGATCCAATTTGCGGAAGACTTCGTCCGCCAGATAATCGTAAATCAGGTGCAGATCGCCCAGCACCGGCAGATCCTGCACCTGCACAGCGGAGCCGCTCGGTTCCAGCAACAACGCCAGTCCCGCTGCCCAGCCTTCGGTCTTGTCATACAGCTGTTGGCGAATCGATTCGGCCAGATTGATCTCCCACAGATCGACGATAGCGTCCATTTCTTCGCGGGTCAGGCGCAGTTCGTCCCAGCCGATCACATCCATGCTGCGGTTGGCGCGGAGTCTGGCCATGGATGCGGGTGGTTCGTTTCTGCTGATGATTACCACGCAGCCATGGGCCGGCAGATTCTCCACGGCATTGCGCAGTACCTCGTGCAGGGAGGATTGGGGAGAGATTTCCTGGTAGCCGTCAAACACCAGCACGAAGTCTTCGCTGAAATGCTGGTAGAGTTCCTGGAAGAAATAGCCTGCGAAGGCAGCCGGGTCGGAATGATATTCATCTGTATATAAAGGCAGTTCAGTATCACCGGCCTGGGGGTCGGCGTTGAGGGCGGTGCCTAGAAAATAAAAGAACCGGGCGGCATCGGAATCACCGCGATCCAGCTGATACCACAGCGAGGCCAGCCCGCGGGTCTCGACATGGCTGGCCACCAGGGTGGTTTTGCCGCAACCCGGGGGACCGTTTACCCACACCACGGCCCGCTGCTGACCATGGTCCAGGTGCTCAAACAGCCGTGCCCGGGGTAATACTCCCTCCAGACTTGGGCGGGTAGTCTTGGCCAGTGCCGATTGCCGGTGACGCATGAATCGCGGCCCTCCAGGTCTGCAGGGGCTGTGCCTGCCACAAAGTATAGATCCGAAATCTGCCGGAAAACCCTGAACTATTAAATTGTACGCAATCTGTAATTCCGGCCCGGGTCCGCAGGATGGTGGTAAACTCGTGGATAATCATCAGGTTGCAGCATATACGGCCACGCCACTTCAATCCGGGGCCGGATTTTGAACATTTCCTGCACCCAGCTGATTTCACACTGCCCCGGGCAGCCGCATGGCTGCAGTCCGGGTCCCCGGCAAGGCCATTTAGGAATTGCTTGATGACTGAACAAAAACCCAGCCACCGGCTGCTGGACAATCTGATGTATTTTGCCCGGGCCCTGCGCGCCGCGGGCCTGGCCGTGGGTCCGGGTAAAGTTCTGGATGCGGTGCTGGCGGTACAGGCGGTCGGCATCACCGCCCGCGAGGATTTTTACTGGACCCTGCATGCGGTGTTCGTTAACCAGCAGCGGGATCGGGAATTGTTCGATCAGGTCTTTCATGTGTTCTGGCGCAATCCTCGCCTGCTGGAGCGCATGATGTCCATGGTCCTGCCGCAGTTTCGCGATCCCGGCCTGGTTTCCGAGCAAACCAGCATGCGCAGGCGGGTCAGCGAAGCCCTCATCGAACGGGACAACTCCGCGGCCAGCGAGACCGGCGACACCCGGATGCCGGAGATCGAGGTGGACAGCCGCCTGACCTGGTCGCAACAGGAATTACTCCAGGAAAAGGATTTTGAACAGATGAGCGCCGCGGAAATAGCCCGCGCCCGGCAGTTGATTGCAAATCTGCGCTTAGCGGTGCGTCCGGTCCGTACCCGGCGCTTCAAACCCTGTGTGTCGGGGCACCATGTCGATATGCGCAGGACCTTGCGCAACAGTTTACGGTCCGGTTTCGGGCATGTGCCACTGGCCTATCGCAAGCCGGCCACCCGCACCCCGCCACTGGTGGTTCTGTGCGATATCTCCGGCTCCATGAGCCAGTATTCACGCATGCTGCTGCATTTCATGCATACCCTGAGCGGCGATCGTGAGCGGGTCCATAGCTTCGTGTTCGGCACCCGCCTGAGCAATATCAGTCGCTATCTGCTGGACAAGGATGTGGATATTGCCATGGATCAGGTGGGCTCCGGGGTCCAGGACTGGAGCGGCGGGACCCGCATCGGCGCCTGCCTGCACGAGTTCAACCGCTGGTGGTCGCGGCGGGTGTTGAGCCAGGGCGCCGTGGTGCTGTTGATCAGCGATGGGCTGGACCGGGATGCGGCGGCAGGACTGGCCCACGAGGCCGAACGCCTGCACAAAAGTTGCCGCTGGTTCATCTGGCTCAACCCGTTGTTGCGCTATGACGGCTTTGAACCCCGCGCCGCCGGTATGCGCGCGCTGCTGCCCCATGTCGATGACTTCAGGAGCATTCATAATCTGGCAAGCCTCGAGGACCTGTGTGGGTTATTATCAGCCGGGCCGGCGGCGGGCGTACAGCGCCTCAAGCCGGTGGCCTGAAACTTCGGAGCGCTTGCCACATAGGTGAGGACAACATGCAGGATCAACACGGCGATCTTCTGGAAATGGCCCGGCAATGGAATGATGAAGGCCGGGGTGTGGCCATCTGTACGGTGGTCGCGACCTGGGGGTCGTCGCCACGCCCGCCCGGTGCGCAACTGGTGGTGGACGACGAAGGCCGTTTTATGGGATCGGTATCCGGTGGCTGCATCGAGGGCGCGGTGATCCGTGAAGCGCTGGCCGTCATCGGACAGGGCGGCACCCGTGTACTGGATTTCGGGGTCTCGGATCAACAGGCCTGGAATGTGGGTCTGGCCTGTGGTGGCAAAATCCAGGTGTTTGTCGAGCGCTTGGACAATAGCCAGAGTCATTCTGAATGAGGGCCGCGGCTGGTGCCCCGGTAGCCAACATGAGTGCACGGCCACAAAATCGTTTTCCGCTGCTGGCGCTGGTCGTTGGCGGAATAGGCACGCTTGGCGCCTGCCTGGGGATCCTGGCCTATAGCGCCCCGGCAGTGGCCATTCGAATCTGGCCCCTGCTGGAAAGCAAAACCGTAGCGACTGCCCTGATCGCCAGCGGGGCGGTGTGCATTGCCCTGGAACTGATTCTGTTTGTGCAATGGATCCGGCGACTGCGCCGCTCCGCGGACACCGCTAACGATGCCCCGGTGATGCGTACCCGGGACCGGGCCTGAGGGGGGCCGGGGGCCTTGCAACGGCTGATACTGGATTCCCTGCAACAGGCGCGCGCCGCCAAACGCCCACTGGCGTTGATTACCAATCTTGACAACGGTGCCCAGTGTCTATACGAACCTGGACTGGCTACCCAGACATTCCCGGTGGCCAGAGTGATCCCGGAAATGGTGATCCAGCGGGTGAGCGCCGCCTTGCGCGATGATCGCAGCCAGTGTGTTGAGACTTCCCAGGGCCGCTATTTTATCCAGATTTTCAACCCGCCCCTGCGTCTGCTAATCATCGGCGCGGTACACATCAGTCAATATCTGGCGCCCATGGCGCAGCTGGCGGGATATCAGGTCAGTATCATCGATCCCCGACGCTCTTTTTCCACCGCCGAACGTTTTCCAGATCTGGAACTGTTGACGGACTGGCCCGATGAGGCCCTTCAGGCCCTGGCGCCGGATACCCGGACCGCCATCGTGACGCTGACCCATGATCCGAAGCTGGACGATCCGGCTTTGCAGGTGGCACTGGCCAGCGAGGCTTTTTACATCGGTTGTCTGGGCAGCCGCCGCACCCATGCGGCGCGTCTCGAACGCCTCACTGGCGCTGGTATTGAAGCCACTGCCCAGCAACGCCTGCATGCGCCGGTCGGTCTGGATATCGGCGCCCGGTCGGCAGCCGAGATCGCTTTGGCCTGTCTGGCCGAAATCACCGCCAGCCTGCGCCAGTCTCAAGTCTGCGGGGCCTAGAGGCACATGTTGTTTGCCAGTGTTGCGCTTGACGAGGCTTGTGGTGCGTTATTGGCTCACAGCATCAAGCTGCCGGAGCGGCGCCTGAAAAAAGGCCAGGTGCTTGATGAGCGTACGCTCGCGGCTCTGGCGGCGGCGGGCATCGAACGGGTGACCGTCGCACGGCTCGAGGCGTCAGATGTGGCCGAAGACGAGGCAGCCGGGAAGTTGGCCGCGGGACTGGCCGGTGACAATATTCGCGTCGCCAGAGCTCTTACCGGGCGCTGCAACCTGTATGCACAAAGCGCTGGCCTGCTGGTGATCGAGGCGCCGGTCATCGAGGCGGTCAACCAGGTGCATGAAGCCCTGACCGTGGCCACCCTGATGTCGCCCACGCGGGTCTCGGCGGGGCAAATGCTGGCCACCATCAAAGTGATCCCTTACGCGGCCCCGGCTCCGGCCCTGGCGCGGTGTCTGGACATCCTCGCTCACGGCGGCTTTGCAATGACTGTGCATGGATTCAGGCATCAACAGGTGGCGATGCTGCAGACCCGGGTGCCGGGAGGACGGGAAGCCTTGCTGAACAAAATGCGCGGGGCGATCGAAGATCGCCTGCTCTGTCTGGGTTCGCGATTGCAGATCGAGGAGCGTTGCGCCCATGAAGTGAGCGTCATCGCCGCCTCTATTGAGAAACTGCTGGGGATGGATATCGACATGCTGTTGATTGCCGGCGCCTCGGCGATTGTCGACCGCTGCGATGTGATTCCGGCGGCCATCGAGGCGGCTGGGGGACACATTCTGCATTTCGGCATGCCGGTGGATCCGGGGAACCTGCTGTTGCTCGCACGCTATCGTGATATCCCGGTCATCGGCCTTCCCAGTTGTGCCCGCTCGCCCAGTTTCAATGGCCTGGATCACGTGCTCGAACGCTTTGTCGCCGGTCTGGAGGTGAGCCCACGGCAGTTGATGGGTCTAGGAGTCGGTGGCCTGCTGAAAGAAATCCGCGAACGGCCCCAGGCCCGCGAGGCGTTGCCGAACGTGGCCGCCGGCCCGCGGATCTGCGCTGTGTTGCTGGCCGCCGGTATGTCCAGGCGCATGGGATCGGTGAATAAGTTATTGGCACCGGTGCAAGGCCAGGCCATGGTCTGCCGGGTCGCCGATCAGTTGCTGGCGAGCCGCATCGATGAGTTGATCGTGGTCACCGGTCACCAGGCCAATGCCCTGCAAGAGGCTCTCGGGGATCGCAATCTGCGCTATGTCCACAACCCGGACTTCGCCCACGGTCTGAGCCGTTCCCTGGCGGCGGGTCTCGCGGCGCTGGGGCCGGATTGCCAGGCGGTCCTGGTGTGTCTGGCCGATATGCCGGAACTGGACAGTGTTCAGATCAATCGCTTGCTGGAGGCCTATGACCCAGCCGTCGGTGCCCTCATTTGTGTGCCCACCTTTGCCGGCAAGCGCGGCAACCCGGTGCTCTGGGATCGAATATTTTTTGACGAAATGCAACAGATACAAGGTGACGTGGGCGCGCGCCACCTGATCGGCGAACACGCCCAAAGCCTGGTCGAGGTGGCAATGCCGGACCGGGGGGTCGTGTTCGATGTGGATTCACCCCAGGTTCTGGCACAACTGGGCAACGCAACCTCCTGACGGGTTAAGGGTCCGTGACAGAATAACTTCGCATTCCAGCATCCTGCCTTCGGGTCATCTTTGAACGATCCTCGATCAAATGAACCTGATGTAGTCGCCCCTTTGAGGGGCGCAAGGGAGCGCGAAGCGTTCCCGTCATGCCGCTTTGAGCGGCTCACAAACTAAAGCCCCGGGCTTTGCCGGGGGATACTTACTCCTGCGGTTTTGCTCAATCGGATCGTCCAAATCCCATCTTTTACTAAAGGGCAAATGCAGGCGCTATCTCTGGGCAGTTATTCTGTCACGGACCCTAATCTGCCGAAGTGGCCTGGCCGTCGGCCGGCTGGTAACCATCCAAAGCAGTCAGTTTGCTCAGGGTCAAGGTCACGGTTTCGCCTTTTTCGGTATGTTCAATCTTCAGCGGCAGATAGTGCAGGGCTTTGGCGGCCCACACCCGGGTGATTCTGCCACTGCCCGGGACACTGCGCTCCAGCACCAGGCACTGTACAGGCCCAATGGCGGTCTCGATGCGTTGCTCATTCAGGTAGCGTAACTTATAGACTTTCAGTTTGGCGCCGTCAGCCACCAGGAATTGGGCAACCCGCAGGCCCTGATCGAGATCGTGCATCAAGGCCAGCAGATAATTGAGTTTGTCATAGGTATTGGCAGGCAATGGAATCGTCCACTGCCTGCCGTTCAATGAGTTATGAATACTGCCCTTGGCCCAGTCAAAGCGGGCCTGCGCCTGGCGCCGGCGTTTGCCGCCAGTACGGGAATATTGGTAGCGCAGACTTTGCAGCCGTCCCTGATCGAAACGCCAGTCACTGACCTCGGTGATCTGCTCATCGCGGAACAATTTGGCAAGTCCAATGGTTTGACTGCGCGAGCTGTAGCGAAAGCCCCGGTCCTTCAGCGGCGCAAGCCGCCAGTGAACCTCGGCGATATCAAGGCCTTGCCGATTGAGGATGTAACGCAGATCGAAATGTTTTGGAAACGCCGAAGCTCCGTCCGCCGGCGCCGCCAGCACCAGCACTAACCACAAACTCACCACCGCGCGATAGGTCAGCGTGAGCATCGGCACGGTTTCTCAGTCATCGGGCACTCTCGAAGCATGGCAATTCGACCGTATTCAGGCACCGTGTGTTCCCGGGCCCCGAGTGTAGAGCGTTGGCCCCGAATTCGCACTCCTGCAGCATTAACCCGAAACTTCCAGGCCAAACCAAACGCAACCCCCCAGTAAAAAGGACGGGAGGGCCTGGGGCTTGGCAGGGACCGTAGGCAGCAGGGATGCTGCCTTCGAGCTTACAGGGACGTATTCACAGCGCGTCCCGGACAAGCCCCAGGCCCTCCCGTCCTTTAAACCCCGGCACCACTCACCCGGCACCACTCACCCGGCACCACTCACCCGGCACCACTCACCCGGCACCACTCACCCGGCACCACTCACCCGGCACCACTCACCCGGCACCACTCACCCGGCACCACTCACCC